>Ga0134121_10005563_pt1 | contig 10235 bp, 8 predicted proteins | sample KB301_FD_96463 | JGI IMG/M metagenome (GOLD analysis project Ga0134121, IMG submission 96463) | Terrestrial soil microbial communities without Nitrogen fertilizer from Kellogg Biological Station, Michigan, USA - KB3-0-1 | ecosystem: Environmental > Terrestrial > Soil > Unclassified ... | reverse complement strand
CGACCCTCCAGGAGGATCCGGTGCGCCGGATGAGCGCTCGGACGAGATCGGCGAGCGTCACGGCACCCACCGCCACCAGGGTGAAGCCGAAGGGCAGAAAGAGGAGCCCCTGGCGGACGTAGCCGAAGAAGAGGGCGGTTGTGGCAAGGCCCGCGGCGAAGAGGAGCAGAACGACGAACGCCCAGCGGCGCGGACCGCCGGGGGTCCGGAGGCAGGCGAGGAGGCCTACGACGGCGAGCGACCAGGTCACCCATGGGAGCTGGCGGGAGGCGAGCGCTTCGGGAACGAAGGCGTCGACCGGCAGGCGCTCGCCGGAGAGGCCTCCGGGCCAGTCCCACTGAGTCCAGCCGAGCTCCCAGGCGCGCAGGTAGATCGCCCACTTCTTCCCCAGCAGGCGGGCATAGTCTCCGGGATGCCCGAAAATCCAGTCCGCCGCCACGGTGTTGCCGTGGAGAACGAGGCGGAGGTGCTCGGGATCGGCGAGGTCCAGCGTCGGAGCCGGCGAACGCGAAGTGAGGAGGCGGCGAGAGAAGGTGCCGTCCGCACCGTCCCAATTGGCGAGGGCAAGGTTCAGGGGGCCGTAGATCGTCACCGGCACAAGCTTGGGGAGGGGCTCGGCCAGGCGCCCCGCCTGGCGGGTCTCGAAGGCGCGGATCTCGACGAAGTTGCGCAGCGTCCAGGGACCGACGACGAGCGTCCAGCCCAGGGCCACGAGCGCCCAGCGGCGCAGCGGCGGCCTCTCGGGCAGGATGCGCTTGCCGGGGCTCCCCGCGAGCCCCACCCCAACGAGGAGAGCGGCGATGAGCATCCCCTCCGCCCGGGTGAGGCAGAGGGCACCCAGGAGGAGCCCGAGGAAGAGCGCCCATCCCCGGCCGCCGCGCTTGCCGCCCGGGTGGGGAACGGGAACCGCCAGGGGGTGTCCCAGCCGGCGGCTCCAGACGAGGAGGGCGAGGAGGAGCAGGAAGAGGTAGAGCCCCTCGGAGACCGGGGCGATCGAGAGGACGTAGAGCCCGAAGTGGTAGAGGCCGAGGAGGGCGGCGAGGAGGGCGGCCGTCCGTCCCAGGTAGGGCCGGACTAGCAGATACAGAAGGCCGATCGACAGGCTCCCGACGAGCGCCAGGATCGCCTTGACCACCGCGTGCGGCACGACGGCGTTCGGCCCGCCGGCTCCCACAAGGCTGTGGACGACGGCGAGGACGAGGGGAAAGCCGGGGGGATGGAAAGGAATTCCGTTGTCGTAGAGCTCGCCCGCGAGGAGAGCCCGGGCGGTGCGGTAGAAGGCCTCGGCGTCGCCTTCATAGAAGATGGTGAACGGCCAGTCCCAATCCCGGTTGGAGCGCAGGAAGGCGAGGCGGTGGAACCAGGCGAGGAGGGTGAGGCCCGCCGCCCAGAGGAAGTCCCGGCGGCCTTCGCGAGACGAGGGCTCACCCTGGGTGCCAGCGGGGCGACGCGGCCGGCGGGTGCTTTTCTTCTTGCTCAAGGCGCGCGCTCCTCGCGAAAGCGGGAACCATAGCAAAAGGGCCGGGCTTGCCGCCCGGCCCTCAGGATATGGAGCATCCTATGAACCTGGGTCTACAGCGTGCAGGTCGGCCGCGTGCCACAGGAGATGCCATGGGCGTTGAAGGCGTCCCAGATCCGGCAGGCGTTGGGCGTGCCGTTGGCCAGGTTGCCATCATCGTCGTCGGCGGTCAGGAACACGGTGTACCAGTTGGTTGAGCCGCAGCCATCGACCACCGCGGCGGGGTTGCACTTGCCGCCCGAGACCACCCGGTAGGCGCTCTTGCTGGGGGTGAGGCTCTTGTACCAGATCGAGTCCATGGCCGCCCAGCCGGCGGTCGTGCCGTAGCGGCTGATCAGGCTCTGCGCCAGGTCCCAGTTGGCCGAGCTGGCGATGAGGCTCTCGCAGTGACCCTCGTAGCCCATGGGGCCCTGGTAGGCGCTGATGCCACCCGACAGGTAGGGACAGGCCAGGCGATCGCAGTTGATGCCGGTGTCGGAGGTGACGTTGGCCGGCTTGGCGATGGTATGGGCGCCGCCCAGGCCGAATTCCGCCACGTCGCGCACGCCGGTGCAGGAGGTGCAGTTGGTGCAGTTGACGCCGGGCCGGAAGTTTTGGCCGATGCAGGAGACCTTCGTCTCCAGGAAGGCGAAGGTGTCGCCCACCGCCTCGCCGGTGCCCTTGTCGGAGGCCGCGCCGCCCGAGTTGGTATCCATGCCATGGCCCCACTCGTGGAGGAAGACGGCGGCGATCTCACCGGTGTTGGAGCAGCCGCCGCCCGAGCGGTAGAAGTTGACCGTGCTGCCGTTCCAGAAGGCGTTGCAGGTTTTGTTGATGTTCATGTTGGAGGTCAGCAGGCCGGCCAGCCAGGTGTTGGTGGGCAGGAAGGTCGCCGCCTTGCGGTTGATGTTGGTCAGGTGGTAGAAGCCCGACCGCGCCGCGTGGGTATTGCCGGCGCCGCCAACACCCGGAGTGGTGCAGTCCGTGCCGCCGCTGGTGCCGAAGGCGAGGTTGCCCGGCGAGCCGGCGGCGAGCGAGATGGAGCCGCAGACGTCGGCGATCTTGATGTACTTGCCGTTCAGCGTCGAGGTCGCGGTGCCGCTGCCGTAACTGTAGACGCCCGCGGCGTCGGTGGTCTTGGTGGTGCCGTTGGTGACGTTGTTGAAGGGCAGGCCGCGGACCACCTCGGTGTCGGTGTTGGTGACCGGGTAGATGCCGCCGGACACCGTCGCGTAGTCGTTGGCGTCGCCGAAGCGCAGAATCTTGCCGCTGCCCGCGTCGACCACCGCCTGGTAGGTGGCGTCATCGCCGGTGCGGCGGAAGGCGAGGTCCCACACCAGGAGGTGGCCGTAGCCGGTGCCGGCGGCACCCGCGAAGCGCTCGCCCGGCACCTCGCCGGCGGTCAAGATGGGAACGATCTTCAGATCCCCGGCGCGCACCAGCTCGGCCAGCTCCGAGACCGCGAAGCCGCCGGCCACCAGGGCCGCCTGGAGGGCCAGGGTGCGGTTGATTTTGGGTATGACGTTGTTCAGGCGCACCTCGGCCGCCTTCTCGGCGCCGAACTGCACGAGGTTGCCGTTGTTGATGCGGAAGTAGACGTTGGCCCCCTCGACCGGGACGCCTCTGTGGAACTGTTGGAGCTCGACGAACCAGAGCTCGCCCTTGTCGCCGAAGTGGACGCTGCCTTCCGGCCGCAGGCGCAGGTCGAAGCCGCCGACCTTGAGGATCTCCGGGAACTCGGCGAGGAAGCCGCGCACGCGGCCCTCGACGTCGGCCATGGTGAGCGTACCGTTGACCCCGATGCGGGCGAGCGTCAGGGTGTTGCCGCGGCCGGGGATCAGCGGCACGCCGGCGCCCTGAATGACGTTGGCGCGGTCGTTGCGGGAGTCCCAACGGATCTCCCACTGCGAGGAGTGGCGGGAGAACAAGCCCTGGAGCTCCGGCAGCGACGCCGCACGGGAGACGTCGATTGCGGAGAGCGAAGCGCTGACGTCGAGCGCCGGAGTGGTGAAGGCCCGCGCGGCACCTCCCGCCACCGGCTCGAACGCCAGGGACACTGCGGGACCGACGAGGGCCGCCGCCAACCCAACCAGGGCGAGGCGACCGAGGTGAACCAGACCAACCTTCATAGCGTCCTAATCCTTTCCCGACCCCACCCGCACCGATTGGGGGGGTCGCCGACAAAGCCTTCGGATCGACGGTCCGACTGCGGGGACGAGCCGAGGCTTTGCTCTCCCCACTGTCTTCCCGGACCGCCACGGAAGGCGAATCACCCAGGGCGACAGAACCCTCAGCAAAGATGCGCTTACCAAGCTAGGTGCAGCGAGCGGCGAGAAGCGCGCCGAGCCGCATTTGTCACGTTCAGAGAGTCTCGCGCACCTAGCTTGATGAAGCACTCTAAGTTTTTGAAGGGGATCCCGCACTGACGCGGGAATCTTGTGTGTCAAGGGAGAGATTTCATGCACAAGCTCATACCATGGGGCCTTGTTCTGGCATGTCTGTTTGGGGTCGTGGGAGCCCCGGCGATGGCCGGTCCTCTCGACAGCGCCGGGCTCGTGCCCCAGTTGACGATGGAAAAGGCGGCACTCACCACGGCGGACAAGGTCAACGTACGCTTTTCGCTCGCCAATCAGGGTTCGGACGATCTGCTCGTCCTGAAGTGGAAAACCCCCCTCGCCGGCTTCGATGCTGACATCTTCGCCGTCGAGCGCGACGGCGAGCGCGTCGCGTACACCGGCCGCCTGGCCAAGCGGGCGGCGCCGCGGGCGGCGGACTACGTCCGCATCCCGGCCGGCGAGAGCGTGTCGGTGACCTTCGATCTATCGGCGGTCTATGACATGCGGAAGCCGGGCCACTACACCGTGCGCTACGAAGCGGAGGGCGTCGACGTTGTCCACGAGGACTTCCGCCGCGGCCTGACAGCCCTCGGTGCCGTTGACGCTCTGGAGTCCCAGACCCTGGACCTCACCCTTTCCGGCCAGGACTTGAGCGGCGACGAGCCGGCGGCCGAGGCGCCGGCGGCGCGCTCGATCCGCGGCAAGGCACTGACCCCGACCTACCTCAACTGCTCCAACAGCAATATCTCGGCCATCGGCAACGCCCTCACCAACGCCCAAAGCTACGCAACCGAGTCCTACAATTTCCTGGTCAACCTGGCGAGCGCTTCGCGCTCGACCGACGCGCGCTACAAGACCTGGTTCGGGGACTACACCAGCTCGCGGTACGCCACCGTCCAGTCGCACTACAACAGCCTGAAGAACGCCTTCGCCGGTCAGACCTTCCAGCTCAACTGCGACTGCTCGACGGACAACTCATTGTATGCTTACGTCTTTGCCAACCAGCCCTATCAGGTGCATCTGTGCGGTGCGTTCTTCGCCGCACCGGCCACCGGCACCGACTCCAAGGCCGGCACCCTGGTCCACGAGACGAGCCACTTCACCGTCGTCGCCGGCACCAACGACTACGCCTACGGTCAGACCGCCTGCAAGAAGCTGGCGACCAAGACTCCGAACAAGGCGATCAATAACGCCGACAGCCACGAGTACTTCGCCGAGAACACGCCGTTCCAGTCGATCGCTGCGAACGTGGCGGTCAACTGAGGAAGACTTCAGGAAGCCTGGAATTCGCTCCGAGGGGCTCAATCGGGGGTTCCAGGCGTTGCTGTCGCCGCGCCTCGCGCGATACGATTCGACGCCGTACAATACCCCCTATCTATGGTCACCCAGCCCCTCTCCAGCCGGCGAGGCAGCGGCCAGTCTCCAGGTTGCCTGGTGGCGTTCTTCGGCCTCTTCTTCCTGGTGGGATGCGTGGTCTTCTACTTCGTCACCGCGCGGCCGGCGATGAGGTCTCTCGCCTCGCGCTCGTGGGCGGAGACGACGTGCTCGGTGCTCTCCAGCCGGGTGGGCGAGCACTCGGATTCGGACGGCTCCACCTATAGCGTGGACGTCGTCTACACCTACACTTTCGAAGGACGAGCCTTCCAATCCGACCGCTACAGCTTTCTTGTCGGATCGTCGAGCGGCAGGGCGGGCAAGGAGGAGATCGTGGCCCGATATCCTCCCGGCGCCCGCGTTCCCTGCTGGGTCGATCCCGCTCATCCCGAGCAGGCGGTGCTGTCCCGGGGGCCTTCCATGGAGTGGCTCTTCGGTCTCATCCCGCTGGTCTTCCTCGCCGTCGGGGCCGGCGGCCTCGTCTGGACGCTGCGGGTGAGCCGCCGCCTACGGACCGCGGCCTCGGCGCTTCCCTTGGCGCCGGCATCGCCGTTCGGCATCCAGGCGGCGGCGAGCGGACCGCTGGAGTTGAAGCCGGAGCTCACCCCCACGGGCAAGCTCTTCGGTCTGGCCTTCGTCGCCCTGTTCTGGAATGGCATCGTCTCGGTCTTCGTCGTCCAGGTGATCCACGCCTGGCGCACGGGCGCGACGCCGGAAGGCTGCATGATCCTGTTCCTGATCCCCTTCGTGCTGGTGGGGCTCAGCCTGATCTACGCTGTCGTCCGCCAGTTCCTGATTCTCTTCAATCCCCGTCTCCACCTCACCCTGACCCCCGGGACCCTCGCCGCCGGCGAGAGCGGCTATCTCCAGTGGAGCCTGGGCAGCCGGGGCGGGGGAGTGAAGCAGCTCACCATCATCCTCGAAGGCCGGGAGGAGGCCCAGTACCGGCAGGGGACGACGACCCACACCGACAAATCGGTCTTCGCCACCTTGACGCTGGTGGACACTCAGGAGGAGATCGAGATCCCGGGCGGTGCCACGAGTTTCTCCATACCGCCCGACACCGCGCCGTCCTTCACGGCGACCCACAACAAGATCCGCTGGGCGTTGAAGGCGCACTGCGACATTCCGGGCTGGCCCGACTCCGACGACGAGTACGAAATCCTGGTGGGGCCGGGGAGAGGAGTCTGATGGCGTGGATGCAGGTCGAGACCCGGGGCGGCGCGACGGCCTTCGTGCCCGGGGAGGTGGTGGAGGGGACGGCCTCCTGGCAACTCGACACGCCCGCGCAGTCGGTAGAGCTGCGCCTCTTCTGGTACACCCAGGGCAAGGGGGATCAGGACGTGGGCGTCGTCGACACCGTAACCTTCCCCGAGCCGGCTCTCCAGGACCGCCGCGGTTTTCGCATCCCCCTGCCTGCCGGGCCTTTCAGCTTCTCGGGCAAGCTGATCTCGTTGATCTGGGCCCTGGAGCTGGTGGCCGAGCCTGGCTCGCAGGCCGGCCGGCTGGAGATCACGGTCTCGCCCACCCGGCGGGAGATTCTGCTCCAGCCGCACCTGCCGGCGGGATAACCGATGCGCGCCCGGGACAACCCCTTCACCGTCCAGCGACTGCACGCAGTTCCCTATCGTCTCTCGGGTCTCACCTGGGAGGAGATACTGGAGAGGCTCGCCGCCCTCCGCTTCCGCGCCGCCCTGGTGGGATCCCATGGCCGGGGCAAGACGACGCTCCTGGCAGAGCTGGCCCGGCGTCTCGCGGAGCGGGGTCTGCGGACGCGCACGGTCACCCTCCACGAAGGAGATCACCGGCTCTCGGCGGCGCAGAGGGCGAGGCTGTTCCGCGGCCTCACCCTCGCTGACGTCGTCTTCCTGGACGGCGCCGAGCAGCTCGGCCGTCTCGCTTGGCTGGAGGTGAGGACGCGGAGCCGGGCCGCCGGAGGGCTCGTCATCACCTCCCACCGTCCGGGCCTGCTGCCGACCCTTCACGAATGCCACACCACGCCTGGGTTGCTGGCCGGGATTGTCGAGGACCTCGCCGGAGTGGACGAGGCGCGGCGTCTGCCCGAAGCCGGAGAACTCCTCGCCCGCCACGGCGGCAACGTGCGGGATGCCCTGCGCGAGCTCTACGACCTGTGCGCGGGCCTCACTTCGTCATCCGCTGTCGGCTCCAGCCCATGAGGTGAACGGCCTCATGGGATGGAGCCGAGCCGGAGCTAGTTGATCGTCCAGACGGGACTTCCGGTATACGTCATGTCCGCGCTGCACTTTTGCTTTACCGGAACTTTGTTCTTCGTGTGGCGGTCGACTTTCGACGTACCTCCATCAGCTTCTAGGTCGTTGAAGAAGAAGACAAAGTTCGTCAAGTTCTCGCCTTCAGAATCTCTCAGGTCGTCACCCGATGTAATGCAGGTCGCGCCCTTGGCGCACTCTTGGGCCTTGAGGTCTTCGGTCTGTCTCTTATTGTTGGCTTTGTTGAGGTATTCGACCTTCGTGACCCGGATGGCCACATTGCGCTTATTGACAAACTTAAATTTGACGTTTTTACAGGCGTCTCCCGCATGAGCCGTAACGCCACCCATAGCCACGGCAACTGCAACGACGACAACCACTAACTTTGTGAGCCTCATCGCTTGTTCCTCCTTGACTCGTAAGTGAGAAAGGACTGTGCCATCACAGTCTCGGCTGCCAGTTTTGGCTCCGACGGTTTTTCTGAAAGCTTACGCTGGTTTCCAGGGATTTGGCAACGGGCTGCACTAAACCCCCATGGGGCTTGCTAGATCTATCGCAAGCGGGGCTGAAACCCAGACTAACTACAAGGAGACTCAAATGAACGTTCTCGCCGGCCTTACCGACATTCCCGGAAAATCCGGGTCGCTCACCGCGTCACTCGATCGCGCGATTCGTATCGCAGCGCCCAAGTCGTTCACCGACAAGGAGCTGGGCAAGCTGCGCCGCGATTGTGAGATCTTCCTGAGCAGGATCAGTCAGCATCCCGACAAAATGCTGGCCTTGATGAAGGCTGTGACGTCCGGAGACCTGGCCGGTGCACAGGCGATCGCCAAAGACTTGAAACTGACCGAAGCGGACTTCGAGAAAGAGGGAGGTGGTTGCTGGATCCTTCTGATCTGGTGCGTCTACGTCGTCGTCTTGGCCTTGATCTGAGGTGATCTGGTGAGCCTCCGTCCCGCCAGATACGTGACGAAGGCCACGGCAAAGCCGACGAACCAGGCGAAGTGGTAGAGCTCGGCGAGCTGCCGCGGGACGGAGCCTGTCGGGAGAAGCTTCACTTCCTCCAGGAAGCCAGGGAGGCTCGGCAGGACTCCGGCGATCAAGGCGACGATCGCGACGCCGCTCACCCCGTGGGTGTAGCGATACTCTCCCGCCTCGTCGTAGAGGGCGTCGAGATCGAGCCGGCACCTACGAAGGACGAAATAGTCCGCGATGAGGATGCCGCCGATCGGTCCGAGCAGCGCGCCGTAGGCGATGAGCCAGACGAAGATGTAGCCGTTGGGGTCGGCCACCAGCTTCCACGGCATCATGAGCACTCCCAGGACGCCTGTGATGGCGCCCCCGGTCCGGAAAGAGATCCGCTTCGGCGCGAGGTTGGCGAAATCGTTGGCGGGGCTCACCACGTTGGCGGCGATGTTGGTCGCCAGGGTGGCGACGCAGAGCGCCAGCATGGCCGTAACCAGCACGGCGGGATTCTTGAAGCGGGTGAGGACGTCGACCGGATCCCAGATCGTCTGACCGTAGATCAGCGTCGTCGCCGAGGTCACCGCCACCCCAATGAACGAATAGAGCGCCATCGTCAGGGGTAGGCCCAGCGCCTGGCCCAGCGCCTGGTCGCGTTGGGTTCTGGCGTAGCGGGAGAAGTCCGGGATGTTGAGCGAGAGGGTAGCCCAGAAGCCGATCATGCCGGTGAGCGCCGGGAAGAAATAGGAGAAGAACTGGCCAGCCTGGGGCTGGCCGGGAGCGAAGCGCGACGGCTGAGAGAGGATGGGCCCGAACCCGCCCGCCGCACGCCAGGCCCAGGCGAGAAGCGCGAGGCCGAGCGCGACAAGGAGCGGCGCCTTGATGTTGAGCAGGAAGCGGATCGTGTCGATGCCGCGGTAGATGACCCACATGTTGGCGCCCCAGAAGAGGAGAAAGCAGGCGAGCTGCATCCCCGTGATCCCGAGGCCCGGCAGCGGCCTCCCTGTCGCAAGGGACGGCACGAACAGGCTGACGATCTTGTAGATCGCGTTGCCGCCGATCCAGGTCTGGATGCCGAACCAGCCGCAGGCGACGAGTGCGCGGAGGAGGGCCGGCACGTTGGCGCCTGAGGTGCCGAAAGCGGCGCGGCAGTACACCGGGAACGGGATGCCATACTTGGTGCCGGCATGGGCGTTCAGGATCATCGGCACGAGCACGATCAGGTTGCCCAGAAAGATGGTGAGAACGGCCTGCCACCAATTCATGCCGCCGCCGATCAGGGACGAGGCGAGCATGTAGGTCGGGATACACGCCGCGAGGGAGATCCACAGCGCGGCGAAGCTCGCCGTTCCCCACTTCCGCCCGGCGGCAGGAACCGGCGCCAGATCCTCGCTGTACAGCCGGCTCTTCCGCAGTTCGGCCTCGATCACGAAATCCTCCTCGGGTTCAGTTGAGGCCTCAGCATATCGCAAGGTCTCGGCCTGAGTGAGACGACCTGCCCTCCCTGAAATCTCCGCCTCGGAGTCGGCTTTTCTTGGCAAGCTCGTCTACCATCTAAGAGGACTGGAAACGATTGGGAGGAGCGTGTGGCCAGGCAAAATTCTCACTCGGCAGAGGACCGTGCAGCCATTCTGCGGGGCGTCAACAAGCTCGCCGACGCGGCCAAGGTGACCTTCGGCCCCAAGGGCCGCAACGTCGTCATCGAGAAGAAGCTCGGCTCGCCCACGATCACCAAGGACGGCGTCACCGTCGCCAAGGAGATCGAGCTCGGCGATCCGCTGGAGAACATGGGCGCGCAGATGGTGCGCGAGGTCGCCTCGAAGACCTCCGACGTGG
>Ga0134121_10005562_pt1 | contig 10236 bp, 11 predicted proteins | sample KB301_FD_96463 | JGI IMG/M metagenome (GOLD analysis project Ga0134121, IMG submission 96463) | Terrestrial soil microbial communities without Nitrogen fertilizer from Kellogg Biological Station, Michigan, USA - KB3-0-1 | ecosystem: Environmental > Terrestrial > Soil > Unclassified ... | reverse complement strand
CGCGCCGTCGGTCCCCAGCACAGCCCCGGGCAGCCCGGGTGCCACCCCGAGCGAGGTGATCTTGGCCGCGGTGAGCCCCCGGTTGGCGACCCGCCAGGTGGCTCCGGCATCGATGCTGCGGAAGATGCCCTGTCCATAGATGTCCACGTTCCCCGTCCCGGCCCAGACCACGCGTGGCTGCGCCGGTGAGACAGCGAGCGCCCCGACCGGGAGGTTGCGCAGGCCGCTGCCGCTCGGCTGCCAGGTGGCGCCGCCGTCGGTGCTGCGCCAGGTCCCGAACCGGGTCCCTGCCCAGATCGTCGAAGCCGCGCCGCCCTTCCCCGCCACGGCCGCGAGCGACAGGACCGGCGGCATGGCGCTCGCGATCCGCCAATGGAGCCCGGCATCCCGGCTGCGGAAGACGCCGGCCAGGGTCCCCGCAAAGACCACGTTCCGGTCCTCCGGATCGAGGGCGAGAGCGGAGACCGTCCGCCGGCGCAGCGCAGTGCCCAGGTCCGTCCAGGAGGCGCCGGAGCTCGTGCTCTTGTAGAGGCCGACCCGCGTACCGACGTAGACGGTGGACGGCACGACCGGGTCGATGGCCAGCGACTGGACGTACGTCAGCCCGGCGATCCCCTGTCCGATCGGGAACCACCGCCCGCCGCCGTCGACGGTCTTGTACAATCCGCCGCTCACGACTCCGGCGTAGACGACGTTCGGATTCCGGGGATGGACGGCCAGGGCCTGCACCGGCAGCAGCGAGCCGCAGCCACAGAAGGGAGAAGGAGGTGGGAGTCCGCGCCGGGCCGGGGTCCAGGTGGCCCCGCGGTCGACGCTCTTCCAGATGCCGCCCGCCGTGGGGATCTCCCCGACCGAGACGTAGAGGACGTCGGGCGCGGACGGCGCGAAGGCCAGCGCCCGGATGCTCCCCAGGCCGAGCCCGGAGCCCAGCGGAGTCCAGGTCGGCATGCCGCCCGAGACGGTGCCGCGGAAGACGCCGCCGCCGTCGGTCCCTGCGAAGAGAACGTTGGGATTGCGCGGGCTCGCCACCAGAGCGGTGACCACCCCACCGAGCGGTCCTCCCCGGACCCAGGTCTTGCCGGCCGGCTGCGCCAGGACGGAACCGGCGGAGAGGACGAAAGCGAGGAGCGCCGGGACGGCGATGCGGCGCGAAGCCCGCGGGTGCATGGCTCAGTCTCCTGTGTGCCGGAAGAGGCCGTTGAAGTAGCCGCCGGGAATGGCCGCGGAGGTGCCGGCGAAGACGGTGGACGGATCGTGCGGATCGGCTTCGAGGAAGAGGGTGTACGGCGCGATCCCCGGCACGAGAGTCCAGCCCGAGACGCCGTCGGGGCTGAAATAGATCCCGCCAATGTCGCCTGCCCAGACCCCGCCTGCGGGGCTCACGGCGAGATCGCCCTGCCAGGTGATCGGAATCGCCGCGACGAGCTGCCAGGCATGGCCGCCGTCGGTGCTCCGAAACACTCCCTCCTCGCCTCCCGCGTAGAGCACGTCAGGGTTCCGCGGATCGGCCGCCAAAGCCCGGAAGATCGAGGTTCCGTTCCCCACGGGCACCCGGTCCCAGGTGGCGCCGCCGTCGCGGCTGACCCGGACCTCTCCTCCGGCGACGAAGACGACGTCCGGATCGCGCGGATCGACCAGCACGTCCAGCAACCTGTATGAGAGGGGCGGCAGGCTCGCGAGGAGCGTCCAGTGCCGTCCCGCGTCGACCGTGCGGAAGAGCCTCGCGAGGTCTGCCGCGTAGGCCACGACAGGATTCGATGGCGCGAGCCGCAGAGCGATCACCTGGACGAACGGCGTGGGGGCGCCGGGAGCGTGGAGCCCGTCGCGGCGCGCCTCCCAGGTGGCTCCTCCGTCCTCCGACACATAGACGCCGCGGTTCGTACCGGCCCAGAGGGTCTGCGGATCGTGAGGATCGACCCGCAGCTCGTCGACGAAAAAGTTCTCGAAGCCCGGAAGATTGCCGCTGCGCTCCGTCCATGTGGCGCCGCCGTCGGCACTGCGGTAGACCCCGAAACAGGTGGCCCAAAGGACGCCGGGGGTGACCGGATCGAAGTCCAGCGACATGGCGCACAGGTCGAAGATGCCCGCGCTCGAGAATCTCCACGTCGTGCCGCGGTTCACGCTCTTGTAGATTCCGGGAGTGAGCCGCCGGAAGCTCTGCTGGGTGCCGGCCCAGACCACGTCCGGCCGGCTGGGATGCGTGGCGATCACGGTGACCTGACGGTTGGGCAACACGGCGGCCCAGGTGGCGCCGCCATCCAGGCTGCGGTACACGGAGAGGAAGTTCCCTGCCCAGACGACCGGAAGAGCCGCCCCGGCCGCGTGCGACACCGCCACGATGCTCACCGTGCTGTTGCCGAAGATCGACCGGACCTGCTTCCAGTGAACACCGCCATCCGTGCTCTGGAAGAGACCGCCGAATGTGCTGCCCACCCACATCCGGCTGGGATTTCGCGGATCGATTGCGAGATGGTCGGCGGTGGCCGTCAGACCGCCGCGGCCCCAGGGTGCCCACGAATCGCCGCCATCCGTGCTCTTGAAAACTCCGGAGCTGGAGCCGGCAAAGACGATGCTCGGATTCTGGGGCTGGAAGACCAGCGTGGCGACCGCGCCGAAGCTGTCGTCGACCTTGCGCCACTTCGCGCCCCCGTCGACGCTCTTGAACACGCCGCGGCTGGACGCGGCGAAGACGGTCTGCGGATTCCGCGGGTCCACCACGATCTCCCGGGAAGAGGTGAGCGGAACGCACCCGCAGCAGGGAGACGGCTGGTCGCCGCACGGCAGCGCGACCGTCCAGGTCCGCCCGCCGTCGGAGCTCCGGTTGACGCGGACCGGGACAACGCCGGTCAGGGCATAGACGGTGTCGGGATCGCTGGGCGCGACAGCCAGGGTCTTGACGTCCCGCAGCCCCTCATGCCACGAAGCGCCGCCGTCGACGCTCTTGTACATGCCATAGGGAGTGACGGCCCAGAGGAGCTGCGCATTCCGTGGATGGACGACGAGCTGCGTGATGCTCCCGCCGGGCGGTCCCAGCGGCACCCAGCCGTCGTCGGCGGCGAGCGGTCGCGCGGCGAGCCCGGCAAAGAGAGAAAAAAAGACGAAAACGAGCGAGACGGCTTTCACAAGAAGGATTCCTCCTGACGGTATACGGAGGAGCCCGCTTCAGCGCTGGGGACCGCTCAGGAGCCCCCTTCCACCACGCGTTTGACCAACGTTCCGGCGGCGAGCCGCTCCCCGGGCTGGACATGGTTGATCAGGGCGAGGAGGTCCATCTTCACCACCGAGGGGTACTTCTTGTCGAAGTCCTCCAACGTCATCTCCTTCGACAGCTTCACCAGGCGCAGGTGGCGCGGCTTGACGTTCAGGGCCTTCGGATCGTCCAGGCGCGAGAAGCTGGCGAGCGAGCTCTCCAGCGCATTCCGGCTGCCCTTCCACTGGTCGGGCGTTGAGATGGCCAGAAGCTGGAAAACCTTTCCGTCGTGCTTCACGAAGGCCACCGTGCCACTCAGCTTGGATTCGCTGTCCGCGTACTCGAAGCGGCTCCAGGCGGCCGGCAGGCCGTGGATCCCCTTGTCCCAGGCATCCCCCTGGGTCAGCCCGTCCTCTCCGAAGAAGGCCTCGGAGGCAGCCTCCGGCGTCTCCTCGTCGGACAGGGAGACTTGCAGGAAGGCATCCTCGGAGGGAGAGGAGGCCGACACGGAAGCCTTCTCGTTGCTCGTCTCCCACCCCTCGGGGAACTCGATCCGGAAGCGCATGTCGGGGTGCATGAAAGCGTTCCCCTCGAAGAAGCCCTCGCGCGGGTTCTCGCCGAAGACCATGCCGTCGAGCTGGCGGAGATAGCCGTCCCGGTTGACCGTCGCCGTCGAGAAGTCGCCCTGGAGCTGCGCCACCTCTTTCTCGATGCGGTCGTGGCGCGCTCCGGGATCCGGATGGGTCGCCAGCCAGTTGGGCAGCCGGCCTGCCCCCTCGATCGTCTCCACTCCCTGGAGCACGGTGAACACCCCGGGCATCTCCCGCGGGTCATAGCCGGCGCGCGTCATGTAGCGCAGCCCGAGGTCGTCGGCCTGGCGCTCGTCGTCGCGGCTGTACTTGAGGAAGAGCACGCCGAGGCCGAGGCTCGCGACACCCGCCACCTTCGCCAGGTCGTCGTCGAGCAACGAGACAAGGCCTAGACCGAGGACGGCAAGCAGCTGTTTGCTGGCCTGGTTGACGCCGTGGCGCGCCGTCACATGCCCGATCTCGTGCCCGATCACCGCGGAGAGCTCGGCCTCGGACTCCATGTGGGTGATGAGCCCGCGGGTGACGTAGACGTAGCCGCCGGGCAGGGCGAAAGCGTTGACCGCCGGATCGTCCACCACCTTGAAGCTCCACGGCAGGTTGGGGCGCTCGGAGCGGGCGGCCAGCTCCTTGCCGAGAGACTCGACATAGGCCTGCAGCTCAGGGTCGTCGTAGAGCCCTATGGAGGCGACGACCTCCTCGTCGGACTCTTTGCCGAGCTGGACCTCTTCCGCTTCGTTGTAGAAGGCGAGCTGCTGCTTGCCGGTCGCCGGATTGACCGAGCAGGAGACCTGGAACAGGAGCGCGGACACGGCCACGAGGGCCGCAAGGCCGCGCCAACGGGAGTCGCGTTGGACCATGGCAGACCTCTCTCGAGATCGAACGGATCTGAGAGAGAAGTCTACCCCATCACTTTGCCTCCGTCGTCCGTAGAACTAGTGAGCACGTCGTCCAGAGTCGGGCCTCCGCTTCGGGAGAGCGCCCATCTGTTACCCTTAGACCGTCCAGATTCGGGAAAAGGATGGATGCAATGCGCAAGAAAGCCCCAGCCTTATTGATCCTCTCCGCCTTCGCCGCGGCGACGGCCACCGCCCAGACCTCACCCAATCCCCTGGCGATCGGGAGCCTGCGGTCTCCCAGTGTGATCTTCGAGCCCGCCGGGCCCTCCTGCATCGGAGGTGTGGAGGCGGACGACGGAACGTTTGAGACCGGCTACTTCGTCAGCGGGAGCGGAGCGCAGATCGTCCAGCGCCTCACTCCGCCGTCGCACCCGTCGCTCCTGACCCGCGCGTGCATCTGCTGGATCGCGGGGAGCGCCTCCACCACCACACTCTCCTACAACCTCGTGGTCTACGACGACGACGGAGCCGGCGGCCGGCCCGGCACCCTGCTGGGCACCCGGGCGGTGAGCGCGAACACGATCACGAACACCGCGCCGACCTTCTTCGGCTACGACTGCTCTCTCCTCGACGTCGGGGTGACCTCCGGCTCGATCTACGTCGGAGCCGCCTGGAACCAGATCGCCAATCCCGACGTCTACCTCTGCGCCGACGAGAGCACCAGCACCCCTCCGGCCAAGATCTATGGCTCGGACGACTCCGGTGCGCACTGGACCCTGTTCCAGGACGTGGAGGACCGGGCCCGGGCCGTGGGCGTCCGCGCCGAGTTCTTCGCCAACGGCTGCATTCCGGACGACTTCACCCTCTGTCTGCTCAACGGCCGATTCGCCGTGAAGGCCACCTTCCAGGCTCCCGGTGGACCATCCACCGCCGCCCATGTCGAGAAGCTCACCGACCAGACCGGCTACTTCTGGTTCTTCAACGCCGAGAACGTCGAGGCGGTGGTCAAGGTCCTCGACGGCTGCGGTGTGAACAACCATTTCTGGGTCTTCGCCGGCGGCTTGACCAACGTACGGACGGTGATCACCGTGACCGACAAGCAGGAGAACAACACGAAGGTCTACATCAACCCCCAGGGGACCGCCTTCAAGCCGATCCAGGACACCGGCGCCTTCGCGACGTGCCCATGATCGCGATCAGCGCCGCGCCGATTCTCGTCGGCGTCGGCGCGGCGCCTGCCGCGACCACGGATGCCCTTCTCGACGACACAACGCGGCCCTACTTTCTCTGGTGGACGGACACTACGGTCGGCCAGCTCAAGGAGCACTTGGCCTCGTCCGATCCGGAAGAGCGCGCCTACTGGATGGGCGCCCTCCTGCGGGAGGCCAATACGCGGGATGTCTGGCTTTCCGGCAGATGTGGGCCTGGCTGCTGGAGCTCCCCCCACCCGAGTGGCCACCGTTGCGCCAGGAATGCGGGGTGACAGTTGTCATGAGCCCTACTTGAGCATCCATTGGAACACCTCGGGGGCGAGCCCCAGATTCATTCCATGGGGACCTTCGAACTCTTTGTAGGTCACATCGTAGCCCCATTGCTTCAGCTGCGGCACGAGGCGGTCCCGGCTGCCGGAGATCGGCAGGATCTCGTCCTGCCTGCCGTGGGCGAGATAGATGCGCGGCTTGCCGGTGCGGCTCGGCGGCGCCATGAAGCCCGGCGAAAAGGCCATCACGTGCGTGAACAGATCGCCGTTGGCCAGACCGACGGAGAGCGCATAGCTGCCGCCGTCTGAAAACCCGGACAGGGCGACGCGCCGCGGATCGATGGCCACGTGGTCGAAGGTGTACGCCAGGACGCGTTCGAGGAAGGCGATGTCCGGCCCGAAGCCGCCCAGGACGAGATCCCAGGTGCCGTTGCGGGCGTGCGGCATCACCACCGCGATGCCTGCGTCGGCCGCCGACTTGCAGAAGATCTTGTACCCCTCGTGGAGGCCGAGGGCGCCGTGCAGAAAGATGATCAGCGGCACGGGCTTGCCGGGAGTGTAGCCGGGCGGCACCGAGAACCAGCCGTCCTTGGCTTTGGCGAAATCGAGATCGTGCAGCCCGGTCTGCGCCGGCTTGGTGGGCTTGCCAGGGCGCGCCTTGAACCGGGCGACCCCCTCGTCCGCGCCGAAAAGACAGGACCCGGCGAGCCCCGAAACCGCCGCGGCCGCTCCGGCCACGCTCCAACCGATGAAACGCCGTCGTGTGATGTGCTCCATGCCGACCTCCTTCAAAGGCCGATAGACTACAGCAACCGATTCCCTGTCTTCCACGAGCCCATGCGCCCACCTCCCCGGTTCATCCTCTTCGGCCCGGACCATCTGGCGGTCCTCTTCCTGACCCTGGCGATTCCGGCGCTGCTCATCCTCCTGGTGCGCTCGCGCGGCGGGGAACGGCGGATTCCGCCGATCGTCTGGAGCCTCTCGGTCATCCTGATCCTGAACGAGGTCATCCTTCTCTTCCATGTCTGGCGGCTGGGCCTGCCGGTCAAGGAGCACCTGCCGCTCCAGCTCTGTGACTGGGCGACGTTCACCTGTGTGGCGGCGCTCCTCCGGCGCCACCGGCTGGCCTACGAGCTGACCTATTTCTGGGGGCTCGCCGGGACGCTCCAGGCAGTCATCACCCCCGACTTGCAGGAAGCCTTTCCCGATCCCGGCTTCATCACCTTCTTCGTCGCCCATTCGGGGATCATCGTGGGCATCCTGTTCCTCACCCTGGGCCTGGGGATGCGCCCCACGCTGCGCTCCCTCTGGAGGGCTTTTCTCGGCCTCCAGGTCTACGCGGCCGTGACGGTGATCCTGGACCTCTGGCTGCGCACCAACTTCGGCTACCTCCTGCGCAAGCCGGCGCGGCCGAGCCTCCTCGACTATCTGGGACCATGGCCGTGGTACATCGCCAGCCTGGAGGTGGTGGGGCTGGCGCTGTTCTTCCTCTTCTATACACCGTTCGCAGTCAGGCCCCCATCCCGGGGGTGAACAGTCTCAATGCGGCATGTCCGCGATGTGTGTCGCGATCCACCACTGGTTGCCGAAGGCGTCCTTCACGCCGCCGGAGCGGTCTCCGTAGTCGTGATCCATGGGCTCCTGGATCGAGACCCCGCCTGCCTCGACCGCCTTGCGGTACACAGCGTCCATGTCGGGCACGTAGAGGTAGAACGAGGCGGGCATGGCCTTCCATTCGTCCCGCCCCTGGCCCGTCATGAGCATCGAGTCGCCGATCTGCATCTGGGCATGATTGACGACCCCGTCGGGGGTGGTCGAGCGGTAGATCTCCTTGGCGTCGAAGGCCTGCTTCAGGAATTCGATGAAGCGGGTCGCGTCCTCGACGAGCACGTACGGGGTCACGGTATGGAATCCATCGGGAACCGGCTTCACGGCCATGGCATCTCTCCTTTCAGGTCACCGGCGAGAGGCGCACGGCGACTGTGGAGAGGATATGCCGCTCGAACCTCCGGGAAAGGCTTCCTGGAGAAGGTTCCTGGTAATTCCCCGCCTTGCTCCACGTGTAGGCACAGCCTATACTCCGTGCATGCAGTACACGCTTCGAGACATTCCGCCACCCTTGGACTCGGAGTTGCGCCGGCGGGCAAAAGCCGAAGGCAAGAGTCTAAACAGTGTTGCAATCGAAGCTCTGATCCGCGGCGCAGGCTTGAGCCAGATTGAGGTCCGTCAGAGAGAGCTCGGCGACATTGCCGGCACCTGGCAAGAGGACCCCGAGTTCGATCAGGCGATCGCGGATCAGGACCAGATCGACGAGCAGCTGTGGCGATGAGGCTCGCCCTCGACACCAACCGCTACACCGACCTGTGCCGCGGTGCAGCCGACGTGGTGGACCTCGTCGAGCACGCGGAGGCCGTCTTCCTTCCGTTCGTTGTCCTCGGTGAGCTGCGAGCCGGCTTCTCTCTCGGAAGGCGCGGCGCCGAAAACGAGCGCGTGCTACGGAGTTTCCTGATGAAACCGGGAGTGGCCGTCCTGTATGCCGACGACCAGACCACGCATCACTACGCGGCCCTCTTTCGTCAGCTCCGGCGCCAGGGGACGCCGATTCCGACCAACGATCTGTGGACCGCGGCGCTGGTGCTCCAGCACGACCTCGTCCTCTGCCACCGCGACGGGCACTTCGATCATCTACCCCAGATCCCCCGGGTGTGAACGGAGCCAGCCGCTCTTCGTGGCCGATCCGGGCAGGCGCTTCGAATGGTGGTTGGACTGAAGGGAAGGAGCGCCCTCCGACAGACCAAGGAAGCAATCCGCCGCCCCCAGATCGTCGCACAGAGAAAAGAACTTCTCGCTCGCGAGCGCCTTGATCGGGCTCGTGTAGTAGGAGATCCGGCCTTCGCACATGGCTTTGAAATGGAGCCCGAGGGCGACCAGCGACTTGCCCGAGCCGGTGGGAGTGTTGAGGATGACGTTCTTGCCGGCCATGATCTCGAGGAGCGCCTCTTCCTGCGCCGGATAGAGCTCGAGCCCGATCTCGGAGATCCATTCGATGAAGAGAGAGAGGATCTCGTCCGGATCGGAGGTCCCGTCCGCGGGGATGCGCCCGGCGAGGAACGGGCGGGTGGGTGGGCCCTCGGGCGCCCGGACAGGAACGGCGGAGGGGGTCGCGAGATCGGTCATGGCAGGAGCCATTGTGGCATGGTCCGGACCCTCCTTCGCACCGATCCTCAGCGTGGTACTCTAGCTGTCGTTACCAGCAGGGCGTGTTAACCTGTAGAAAATTATTTGGCTCCGCCTTCACCGCGCCCATCTAGGCCAAAGGATTGCGTATTTGGCACCAGAGCAAGGAGACTCCGAGGTTTGAACGAGGTCGAAACGCCTTCTGCTGGTGAAGCACCCTCGGTCAGCCGCGTCGCTGTTGGGCGGCAACCGGTGGTAGCCGACCGCATAGCCTCCGACCAGGAGGTACTCAACCTGGTTCTCGTTGAGCAACTGTAAGAACTCTTTGAAGTCGGGTGGTAGCCGGATCGTAGCCATAGAGGATCTGCCTCATCTGCTCCAGAGCTTCGAGTCGCTCCAGAGGGGACTTCTGTACCCAGAAGGCCTTCTCGTCACTCTCCGCATAAAGCGGACGGACGGAGAAGGCTTTGCGGTCCAAAAGGGGAAAGGAGTCCTGGATGGCCATGAGGTCAGTGTAGCACCCGGCATTCAGGCCTCGACGAAATCGAAGAAGTGAACGCGGCCCGAGCCGTCACCCGCCACAATGATGTGGCGGTCCGGAATCACGGCAACGGCCCTCACTGGTGCATCTAGCGTAAACAGGCACTCGACCTCTCCACTCTCCGCATCCCACACCCGCAACGTCCGGTCGTCGGAGCCGGAGATCACCCGGCGGCTGTCCAACACCGCCATGGCTCTGACAAAGGAGGAATGCCCTTCGAGGGTCTTTAGAGTCTGGCCGCTCTCCACATCCCACACCCGCAACGTCCCGTCGGAGGAGCCGGAGACCACCCGGCGGCTGTCCAACACCGCCACGGCGAGGACGCTGTTGGAGTGGCCTTCGAGGGTCTTTAGAGTCTGGCCGCTCTCCACATCCCACACCCGCAACGTCCCGTCGGAGGAGCCGGAGACCACCCGGCGGCT
>Ga0134121_10005561_pt1 | contig 10236 bp, 18 predicted proteins | sample KB301_FD_96463 | JGI IMG/M metagenome (GOLD analysis project Ga0134121, IMG submission 96463) | Terrestrial soil microbial communities without Nitrogen fertilizer from Kellogg Biological Station, Michigan, USA - KB3-0-1 | ecosystem: Environmental > Terrestrial > Soil > Unclassified ... | reverse complement strand
AAGATTGTTATTTGTAACAAAAAAGTACCTTAGATCAGCAGTTGCACCTTGAAAGTTTGCTCCCCAAAAGAAATCTGTATTTGTTCCAGTCCAAGTTGTACCTGGAACAAGTTCTTGAAAACCGTTAAGATATTGATAAGCATAGACAGTATCAAAGAAAACCGTTGCATCTATACCAAGCGTTGCAACTTCTCTTCTCAGTATTCCCATGACAGGTAAAGCAGGAAAATAATTAACAGATAAAGTTGTTGCAAGCCCGGCTCCTACAGTCATAGTAAGAGTCACGCTTCCTGTCATGTAATTAATAATGCCCGAATTTCCAGGAGTAGCATTTATAAGAGTCCCATCACCTTGATCAACAAATGGAGTTGCTAAAGTAGCTATAGAAATATTAACGCTACCTGGATCAATTTCTGCATTTGCTTCAGGTGTAATACCAAGTTTAGTATAAATATTGAAAGTCCACGGAGAGGCAGAATTATTTCCTATAGCTTCGTCAACAAAAACTCGGCGTAAACGACCCATAGGGACTTCGCCATCACGTTTCTTAGTTCTGTCACGATAAACATAGGCATTATTTAATTCCGAATAAGCTTCATGGGATAGTAATAAAGGCTTTTTGTCTTTTGTAAGACCACCGCCAGGATAGCCACCGATTAAGACTTGTTGAAAGCCACTATTCATTTTAGTTACCTATAGCTACCCAAAAGAAACCAGTATATTCACTAGAATCCGTGATCATGGCCCATTGAAAAGCTGAAGTTGAAGAAAGTGAAGATTTTCTTATCTGAATATTTCCATTTCCATTAGCAGGTGATCCACTTCCATAAATTTGTGCCATAACAGTAAAGACAGCATTTGGAAAAGGAATATTATAGTTTTCAGAAATCATACTTGAACTAGTAGAAGTAACCTGACCCCATTGAACAAGAATACCACCTGGAAGGTAACTATAACCGTTAGTTGCAGCTGAGGGTGCTACATTCATGGTTAATTGAGCAACTCTACCACCCCCAGATTCATAAAATAAAGCTTCATCCAAATTAACACTATTAATCTGACGGCAATAAAGTTCACCATAACCCCCTACAGGAGCTGGATTTGCTGCTTGTGGAACCATATGAATAACTTTATGATATCCAGCAGGTTTAGCACCAGGATTTCCATTGTTATCTATATGATCTATAGCCAAAGTCTGAAATGTTCCATCAAGGTTATTTCTTATAGTTGATTTAGTTTGACCTAAAGAAGAACCATCGGGAGGATAACCTGGGGTAAATGTAGGTATAGGCATAAATAATCCTTAAACTGCAACGGTTGGAATAGGTTGATTATCTTGAGGTCTTTTTAACTTCTTTTTCGACCTTTCACTTAATTGAACTTCAAAAGCAGTCAAAGGCTTTTTAAGTTTCTTTTCTTTTCCCTTAATAACAACCATAAATTAACCTGTAGTTGATCTACCAACAAACGGAACACCACCCGTGGGAATAGGTTTGTTTGGTAAAGATTTAAGTTTCTTCTTTTTAACTTGAGGAATTTTAGCTGACTGTTTTTTCTTCATATTGATCCAAAACCAGTGTTATTACCACCTGCACCATAATTCATAGTAAGTTGATCCGTGTAGATAGTATTAATACGTTGCTGACCCAATTGAGCGTAAGTTCTAGTTTCAATAACATCATATCTTTCCTTGAGCATTTTATCGATAAACATGACGCCATCTGTATCTAGCCTTTCTTCAAATATCTTTTTAGCAGCACCAACTGAAAGAATTTCCCACCATTCGGAGAGCTCTGGATTTCCTGACATGTCAGAAGCTAATAAAGCCTGAATAGGTTGGCGATAGCAAGTAAGTTCAATTGTATAACCAGCATCAGGGGTTGGAGCGAGCGTGAACTGATTCTGATAAAACATGATTGCTAAGGGTATAGAAAATTGCTTAGGATTATATTGAATCTGAATTGGGGTACCATCAGGTATTGCTTGAGCAAACACCAAACCAGTTATTTCCCCAGTTTGATAGTTGATAGTCGCATTTCCTGGAATTGTTGGCGTAGATGAAGCATATTGACGATAGTAGGTCCAACCATATTCTTGATTTGAATTATTAGAAGTTTGAAATATCTGAATTAAATTACCCTGACCATCATCTGTAACATTCTGAGTTAAACCTACACCATTAGATCCAATAACATTTGCAGTAATGAGAATATTCTGAACCCTGCTTTGAGGAAAAAATAAGTTAGGTTGTGTTTGAGTTCCAGGATCATTATTTACACTCCCAATAAGAGGGGCAGCGGTTGTAAACCCAGAATATGGACCTGTAGATCCATCACCTGAAGCAAAGTTTGTAAATTGCTGCCAGTTGAAGTTTACTCCATAGAAATTCCATGGGTCAGTAAATAAACGAATTTCTCTTTTAGAACAATAACAGGGCTGATTAACTGTAACATATAATTCGCTATTAAAAGGATAAACATCTTGGCCTATATTTGTTGTAAATGTGTATATGTCTTTTAATTTTAAAGAACGAAATTTAGCTGGTAAATCATAGGAATAAAAACTGTGCATTTGCTGCACAATATATTCATCTGTAACCTGAAATGAATTACTAGAACCCGTGAGCTTACGAGTCTTTGTAACAGCATTAGCAAGAGTTGGATACAACGGAAATGTTGGAACAAATGTTGTCATAATAAAGGTTGGTTATCAAATGCATCTTCTAGGGTGACCATAGCTGTTCCTGGAGGAATCCCTGAACCAGCAGGAACAGCAACACAAGGTACTTGTGGGTCTTGCACATATATAAACGGATAAAATTGCAAACTGTCTACTTTTATTGTTACTGTATTTGGGCTAATCGAAAGTATTAAAGCTTTCTTATTATTAAGCTGAATCATGCCATTAGGAGGAGGAATGCGAAAGCTAATCCACTCCCCTATTGTAAAATTATGATTACTCGTAAAAGTAACAATAGCCGGTGCTGCTTGCGTAATATTAGAAATATATTGCAAGTTTGGTATGAACTCTGTACCAAATGGAGGGCCATAATTTGAATTCTGAGTACTCATAATACCGATGTTGGGGTAAATCTGACCCTTGATATAGTTTCATAACTTCTAGGTATTCTTTGACCACTTGCAGGAAGTTCCATAGAGTATCTACGAACTTTCTTCTTAGTGTTATTCAAATGCTTAACAATTCCCATGGGAAGATCGCAAATTTCACCATGCACTAATTTTATAATTTGAATTGCTTCACCCGGATATTTTCTGTGAGTAAATTCAAGCCATCCACCTTGAGCATCCAAAAACTCGAACATGCCAGTTATAACTTTGTCATCTTCTTTACGCATTTTCTTAACTAAGTCTTCTTTTTCTTGAGGTGGCAATGTTTTTTTTAATTTTTTACTAATTTCTCTTACTTCCATGATACACCTTTATTTAGAGAGGAGGGACAATTTGTCCCTCCTCTTTGGTTTAGGCATTAGTTATGCCGTTGAAATAGTCACCTCTATAAGCTTCCCAATACATAACTGAGTTATTTGCACCAACAACGCTCGTGCCAAGATTCATTACATATTGAGCACGATTGTCAAAGGAATCAACTAAGTTAGTTCCTGGAGGACTTTGAGGAATAGTTGCACTACCATTATAAGGCACAACGCCTGAACCTGCCGGAAAGCAAGTTGCTGGTGAATGCCCACTTGCAAAACTTGCCGAAACAGGTTGAGCAAAAGCAGTGAATCCTGTCGTATTATAATCAATAACTATTGATGATTCAGTCGCAGAATTTGTCACAACTAAAACCCTTGCTGCACCTGGTTTATTACCAGATCCATTTTGAGGATATGGAGGAGCGGCAGTTAAGTTATTCAATTGTGTCATTCCATACGATGATGGAATTTGGAAATCAACCAACTCTCCAACAGTAAAGTCATTTTTACGAGGAAAATAAACTTTAGCTTGAACAGCTTGTGTAATACCAATAACATATTGCTTGCTTGGATACATAAAGCCAGGATAAACTTTTTGGTAATATCCAGTTGTACCATTTGAAACAGAAAATCCTGCGCTTGCAGCTGTTGCAAAATATCCAAGAGTAAAGCTTACTCCTGCACTAACTGCAGTAATTTGATATGCAATAGGACCGCTCAATTCTTGAGCCCCTACGATATTAATCAATCTTACCCAATCGCCAACAGCTAGACCAGTTGTTGTTCCTGTAAGAACAACGCCTGTTGTACCGTTAACGCCTGTAACTGCAACTTTTGCAAATACTGGAGGATTAGTTTGATCAATAAAAGTAAAACCACCGCTTGTTCCTTGCGCACCGTACATATAGTTAGATGCGGCAGCAGCACTGATCTGGCCAATCTGAAGATAACTTCCAGATGCCATATCACGCCTCCACCAGCTTTTCATGGCTGCAACGGCTGTGTTAGCTGCACCCCAAAGAGTTCTGTCTTCTACAGAAAAATAATCAGGGCGATCAGATAACGCAATATTTTGCGCTGTTGTGTCTGAGGTATAATACCCAGAACCAATAAATTGATATGGTGCTCCCATAAATGAACCTCCTTATATACCTGTTGATCGTAGGTTTTGGATCCACAAATCATTGGTAATACATTGGCCCTGGTAGAAGGAGCATCCGGCAGTATGTCGGAGCATACAAGGGTCATTATTGTATCCTGGGGGCAGATAGATAAAGCGAGCTTTACCACCAGCCTGCCATACCACTTTATAAGCCTCTTTCGCAGCTACAAAGCAGTTAGCAATGTCATTTCCAAGCAATGAAGCATTTGGAGTGACAGAACCTTGCTCTGATACGAAGAATCTTACATTATTTGCTCCGCCTATTTCTGTACTTAATGTTTGAGAAATATTTGGATACTGGAATTTCTTCACAAATCCAGACATATTATACAACACAGGGATCATACGAGTTGTTAACATACAACCGTAGGCATCACCGATCGGACTTGTACCAAATTTCAAATCGGCTTCAACAATATTGGTTATATATTCACCGCTATTGTTTTGCAGAACTGTAAAGACGTCATCCACATCAGAAATAGACATTTCTGTTGGAATATCGCCATTAGTACCACCCACGCAGTTTATAATACTTGCCGAACTTTCTAAATTATCTCTCTGTAGAGCGTCTTGAGTTTCTCTCAAGCTTTGTCCTAAACGAGCTGCTGCGCTATTTAACACGGGGTCTTCGTTAGTGATAGTAACCTGACGAGTCAATACAATATAAGTCGCATAAACTCTGACTCGGCAATCGACATCAACGCGGTTAAGCTGTTGTGGTGGTGGGTTATTTTGTGCATCGTCTAAAGGCACTTCAAACAGATCTAATCTGTCATAACGTGACTGACGATCAATAAAACCCTGATTATCTGGCAACTCAACAGGAGTAGCAAACAATTGATGAATTAAATTGTGCTCTGGAGTTGACAGTAACTTAGCATTATAACGCTGCTGAATTTGTGGAGGCAGCGTTGCAATAGATACTGACATTTAGTTTCCCCTTGACCTATTAGGTCATTTCGGGAACCGAGCTGGCAAGGGCTGCATATCCATGCATTTCACGGTAAAGATCTTTCTTCATAGCATCAGTTAGCTTGAAAGCCTGGGCAATAGGCCGCTTATCAAAAGCCATGGGAGACTGAATAGCCTTCTCTGACTTTTCTATAGCTTTATCTATTTGCTTTTCTCTTCTAGCTTCCTTAGCCGATTGAGTAAGACCCATCGCTTTAATGTATTTGTAGCTTTGGACTCCGATTTTATATGGATCTTTTAAATCCGCAATCGTAGCCGCCAATTCCGGTTCCTTTTCCTCTAAAATTGATAAAGTTTCAGGATTGACGACCTCGGAGAAATCTGAATATTGACGATTGAGTCGATCTAAAAATTGATCGTTTTGTTGCTTTTGAAGTGCCTTTTGCACCTCTTGGCGAACAAGCTCTTCGGCGTTTTTGAGTACTTTCTGAGTATTTTTCTCAGCTAGCTTCTTCACCTTACCTAAAGGAATAAACTCTTCATCACCGATTTTATCAAACTCATCAACCTCTTGAGGCTTAGATGACATATTGCCAAGCTGTGCTTGCAAAATTTGCATCTGAGCTTCTCTCAATTGCTTCAGTTCTCTTTCGAGTTCGGCATTCTTAAGACGCATTGCTTTCAAATGCTGGTTAGTAACCGGCTCTTGAATTGCTTGAGTCTCTTTCACTTCATTGACTTGTTGTTGTTCCTGGGGTGCTACCGCCTGGACTTCGCTATTTTGAACTTCTTCAGTCATGAATTTCCTTTTTGTTTGGTGGTCGGCTAGGCCCACATTTATTTACGCCGCAGCGATCGGGCTTTAATCGCCTTAGATATACGCCCTCATATTGACTTTCTATAATAAAATTATTATAAGTCTATATAAAAATGAGGGTTATGATTTGCGTTAATTGCAAAAAAGATAAGTTAGTTAATGATTTCATAAAAAATGAGAATATTTGTTATAAGTGTGTTTTTCAGAAAAAACTAGAAAATTCAGTACAATTCCGAAATGTAAAGCCAATGAATTGCAGATCTTGCGGAAAAAAGATTTTTCATAAGGAAAATGTAAAGAAAAGACAAAGAACAATATTTTGTTCCTTAGAATGTGCTCAACAGGGCCACAGAGACCAAACTAATAATCACTGGACAAGAAAAATAAAAGGATTCACCTAATGGGAATACAATCAAAAATTGATCCTACAAGAAATACCGTTGGTTCAATTTACAGAGAAGCACAAATAAACGGAGAGAAAGGAGTTGTTATTGGTGATGTTAACCATGAAATAAAAAAAGATTTAGTGACAGATATAAATGAAGCTATTGAAATTGGAATGAAAGATGATGAATTAAAAGGAAAACCGTTTTATTTAGCTTTATATGAAAAATATGACTTAATGCTTAAAAGAGGATTAGTAAGAATAAGAAAGATAACTAAATATCGTCCTTATCCTGAACAAGATATGATGCTGTTTCATGTTTATCCTAACGGAGATATTTATTTTTGCTGGGAATTGCCTCATAGATCTCAAATGATTAATATTGTTATGAATCCTGGATTATACCCACATGAACAAGTTGAGCAAATAAAAAGATGGGAGAACTTGCAATTAGAATATTTTGGCTTCACAAAGGATGAAATGGGGAACTGGGTTGAAAATATGTTTTATCGTGGCGATTCCCTTATCGGAAACCAAGAAGGAAAAAAGGAAACTAAGGTTATAGTTGCTTAATTAAATAAAGCTCAGTTGTACGAAATTATCGTACAATTGGGTTTTTTCCAAATACATATTTATTTCCACATTTTAAGCATTCTATGGAAGTTCCAGCCCCAAATATAGCTATCGCACCTCTTCCAGAAATTAGAACATGTCCGCATTTAGCGCATTTAATAATATCAGTCATTGTTTATTTCCCAATTAAAACTCTTTTAATATATCCTCAGCGCATTTCATAGTAATTTGCATTTTATACATGAGGTGAAATTTATTAGGCCTATATCCTAAACGTTTTTCAATATTTTTAGCTTGTGAAATATAAGAGTTTAATGTTTTTTTTTCTTGTGACATATAGCTCCTTGGTTGGGAGGTATATGCGGATTTCATGCCAATTAAATTATTTACCTATTCTTACATTCACCTGACATATTATTCCTTTCCCACCTCTGGCAATGGCATCCAATATTTGACACGATTCGGTTTAAAGTGACAATCATCAAAAGCTTTCTCTGATATGTCTCTTAAAAAACCAGTAATAGAGCTCACCCACTCATGGTTTTCTTCATCATACCATCCTGTCAACAAAGTAACGCCATGTTTATCACTGTATATAAATAAAACTTCTTGATGATTCTCAGGTAATCTATCTTTAACACTAATCCATTCCATCTTAGGGAAAGTTTTCATACAATACAGCCTACCACAATCTTTGCATCTATGTTCGAGGTTTCGGCATCCACTTATTTTGCTTTGTCATTTTCTCTCCATCATGCAATCATTTACTCCTTAAAGTATCGCACACATATCATTACAACAACCACGTTCAGGTGGCTTTACTGGTGTTCCTGGCTCCATCTCTGCATCAAGAACTTGAGCGGTGGCAATCAAATCAAGCCTTATCTCAAGCATTTCATTTTCGTCTTGTGTTCTTTCATCTGCTGGATTTTGTGGTTGGTTTATCTGATGTTCTTCAGGGTCATGGACGTTCCACATTGAGATTGATCGGCTTAATGGCATCATAGAAATACCTCATATCTGGTTTTTTGACCAAGTAGCATATGCTTTGCATATAGTACAATATATACCACCATGAGGATATGAAACAGAATATTTATTACCACAATGGCAGATTAATATTTTTTCAATCATTGCCCAATTTTTCCCATATCAGTCTTTATTCAAAATCTTATAAGCCTTACCAGATCTAAGTAACTTTTCATTCACCGCTTCTTGCAACCAGCCATTTCTAGATATACCAACCCTATCTCTTAAAACTTCATCGACAGTTTGAAGCATTTCTGTAGGAAGTCTAAAGTTTACATTAGACCATTTAGACTCTTCTTTTTCCAAAACAATATCTTCTTTTACTGGTGCGCCCTTGGATAATAACTCATCAATATCTATTTCGGCTTTCTCAATTGGTTTCACTATCAATTTTTTAACCATTTTCGTACACTTCCTGTATTTGTTTTGTACATAAATAATATTTATATGATACAAATGTTATACTCAATCCATACATTTTATGTATATATAATCATAAAGATCGGTTATCTCTTGTATAGCTTTTTTATCTGGGTTTTTTACTTCCATTACACTTAGACCTTCACCAGATGAAGTCCTAAATGTTTTTCTGTTACCAATCGTAAATTTTAAACATTCAAATTCCTTACATTCTTCCAAGATGCCTATTGATTCTTCATTATCTGATCCTCTTGGATCAGCCCTGTTAATAAAAGCCAAAGCCTTTAATTTTGGATTGGCTGTTTTCATGTCTCTAATAATGGTATTAACTTCTCCAACTGTCCAAATATCGTAAGAGGCTGGATTGAAAGGTAAGACATAGACATCAGCCACTAAAAGAGCTGAACGTTGTGATGTTGTTTGTCGACCGCCTACATCAATGATAATATCATCATAATCCGGTTTTAAACGCTTAACTTGTGAATGCAATTCTTTTCCACCCAATTGAATGGTGGACCATTTGGTTTCGATTCCTAAGGCGTCTCTCTGTGATGAAAATGAAGATGATGATTTTTGTTCGTCAGCATCAACTAGTAAAACTTTCTTACCATTTGATGATCTTAAAACTGCTAGATTAGTGGAGATTGTTGTTTTACCAGTCCCCCCTTTTACACCGCCGATTACTACAATCATGTACATACCTTGTATATTTTTTGTGGTTTTTTGGTATTTTTTATGTACCACAAAGATACAATTTATGTACATGGTATTTTCAAATCAGAAGATTCATTATACGTCCTGGATCCATTTAGTCTAGGATGATCCAGGCAAGACCTAACCCTCATCAGGTGATCAATCCTTACCACGAGCTGCATCTGGCTGCCGACGGCGAGTCTCTTTTTTTAATTCGGAGAACACCCGAATCGGCCAGGAATACCCAACCCAAATAAAAAGGGGTTCAGATTGTACAATCCGACCCCAATATAAAACGTTTTATAATTAACGCTTAGGCTCATGCTTTGTAAGAGTCATACCAGCTCGCCTATCTGCAAGATTCTGCATATCTTCGCGTGTTCGTTCGGGTTCCCTTGGAAACGCCAAAGAATATTGCTCATCCATGCTAATCGGGCCTTTCTGGATTTCTATACGACCTGGTCTATCTTTTGATGATGAAGACTTAGCCATTAAGAATATCTCCCTTTATAAGCTTGCTTTTCTACTGTAGTAGCCTCAGTAGCCTGAAATTTATCTTGACGCTCGATATAATCTAGTGTCTTGCTAAAACCTTCCTGAGAAAAGTCTTTGCTAGGCTTCTGATAGTCTTTAATTCTTGGTGACATATCACCTTGATTAAGCCCAGCCATAGCCATGTCGCCATTTGGCATAGCACCATTTCTTGAACCAGCTGTTCCTTTTTCTCCAGGACTTTTATAGCCACCCTGACCTTTTTCAGAACGGCCACCATAATTCTTACCCATAAGTATCCCCTTTAGTGAAACTTT
>Ga0134121_10005560_pt1 | contig 10237 bp, 8 predicted proteins | sample KB301_FD_96463 | JGI IMG/M metagenome (GOLD analysis project Ga0134121, IMG submission 96463) | Terrestrial soil microbial communities without Nitrogen fertilizer from Kellogg Biological Station, Michigan, USA - KB3-0-1 | ecosystem: Environmental > Terrestrial > Soil > Unclassified ... | reverse complement strand
GTCATGCGTCCCATGCCCATCTCGCCGCAGGCCTGGCCGCCCGAAGCCGGCCCCGAAAGCACCACCCCGTCGGCGCGCAGCGCCTTGGCGTTGCGCTGCGTTGCCGGGTTCTGCCACATCTCCACGTTCATCGCCGGCGCGAGCATGAGCGGACAGCGCCGCGCCAGCACGAGCGTCGAGAGCAGGTCGTCTGCAAGGCCTTGGGCCACCTTCGCCATGAAATCCGCGCTCGCCGGCGCCACCAGGATCAGGTCGCGGTCGCGAGACAGTTCGATGTGGCCCATGTTGTCGGCCACGCGCGGATCCCAGAGGTCGGTCCACACGGTCTGCCCGCTCAGGGCCTGCATTGTGACCGGCGTGATGAAGCGGGTCGCGGCCTCGGTCATAGCGACACGGACGTCGCAGCCGGCCTCGACCAGCAGGCGCGTGAGCTCCGCAGCCTTGTAGGCCGCGATGCCGCCGGTCACGCCGAGCAGAATTCTCTTTCCCTTCAAGGTCATCGTCCGGTCACCCCGGGCGTTAAGGGATGAGGATTGTAGAGGAAACAGGGCAAATGGCCATTTCCGACTGGCCGCTCGCGGAACGGCCCCGCGAACGGCTCCTGGCGCAGGGAGCGGGATCGTTGAGCGATGCGGAGTTGCTCGCCGTGATCCTGCGCACCGGCTTGCCGGGCAAAAGCGCCGTGGAACTCGGCCGCGATCTGCTGGCGAAGTTCAAGGGCGTGCCCGGCCTGTTCGCTGCGGACCTGAAGGACGTGAAGGGTCTCGGGCCGGCCAAACGCGCGCAGTTCGAGGCGGCAATGGAACTCGCGCGCCGCTGCCTGAAGGAAGACCTGCGCTCGGCAAGCGCCCTCACCTCACCGGGCGCGGTGCGCGACTATCTGCGGCTCGCGATTTCCGCGCGCGAGCATGAGGTCTTCGTCTGCCTGTGGCTCGATGCGCAGCACCGCGTGCTCGCCAGCGAAGAACTGTTCCGCGGCACGCTGACGCAGACTTCGGTCTATCCGCGCGAAATCGTCAAGGCCGGCCTGCGGGCCAACGCGGCGGCGGTGATCTTCGCGCACAACCATCCCTCCGGCGTGGCGCAGCCCAGCCAGGCCGACGAGCTGCTCACGCGCAACCTGAAAGACGCGCTGTCCCTGGTGGACATCAAGGTGCTGGACCACTTCATCGTGGCGGGCCGCCAGACGCTCTCCTTCGCCGAAAGAGGTCTGTTGTGAAGTGCCTGTTTTAGCGTATAATTCGCGCCTTTTCCGCACCGCCACACCGGAGTCAGCAATGCCCCGTATCTGCGATGTCACCGGCAAGAAGCCGATGAAAGGTCACCTGGTCTCGCACGCGAACAACAAGACCATCCGCACCTTCCTGCCCAACCTGCACTACCGCCGCTTCTGGCATGAGGCCGAGAGCCGCTGGGTGCGCCTGCGCGTCTCGACCTCCGGCCTGCGCCGCATCGACAAGCTCGGCCTGGAGGCCGTGCTGGCCGAGATCAAGGCGAAGAAGAAATCGGCGGCGAAAGCCTGAGGAGCCAGCCATGCGCGAAAAAATCAAGCTCGAGTCCTCCGCCGGCACCGGCCACTTCTACACCACGACGAAGAACAAGCGCACCAAGCCCGAGAAGATCGAAATGATGAAATACGATCCCAAGGCCCGCAAGCACGTCATGTACAAGGAAGGCAAGATCAAGTAGTCCGGACCTGCCCGAAAAAAAGCCCGCTGCGAGCGGGCTTTTTTATTGCGTAAAGAAGACCGTCAGGCGTAGCTGCGCAGCCGGTGGCTGAATTCCTCCAGCGGTTTCACGCCGCTGGTCTCGGCCTTGTGGCACCAGTCCTGCAGCTGTTTCAGGAGCTGTTCGCGCGAGTCGCTTGAACGGGCCCACAGCGCCGCCAGTTCGTCCCGCATCGCAATCACCGTGGCGAGCGCCTTCGAATTCTTCACCGCCTCGGCGAGTCGCGCGCGTTCGAGCTCGGTGAGTCGTTGCAGGCGAGCGAAATAGCGCTTCGCCGGCTTGAGTGCCTCGGCCTCCTGCGACCAGTGCCCCAGGCGTTCGAGCTCCTGCGCGTAGGTGCGCTTGAGCGAGGTCGCATAGCGCGCGAGCACGTCGTAGCGGTTGGCGATGATCGCCTCGAGGGTCTGCTCGTCGGCGACCGGCTTCGGATCCGAGAAACGCGGCTTCGGCGCGACCTTCTTCACCGTCGCGAGCCCCAGCGATTCCAGCCCGCGGATGTACATCCAGCCGAGGTCGAATTCGTACCACTTGAGGGAGAACTTGGCCGACGCCGGATAGGCGTGGTGGTTGTTGTGCAGTTCCTCGCCGCCGATCCACGCGCCCCAGGGCGAAATATTGCGGCTTGCGTCCGGCGACGGAACATCCCAGTTGCGGTAGCCCCAGAAGTGGCCGACGCCGTTGATCACGCCGGCGGCCCAGAACGGGATCCAGGCGATCTGCACGATGAGGATGATGGCGCCCGCGATCACGCCGAACAGCGCGATATTGATGGCGCCCATGAGCCAGAGCCCCAGCACCGAGTGTTTCGCGTAGACATTGCGCTCGACCCAATCCTCCGGCGTCCCATGGCCATAGCGTTCCATGGTGTCGGGATAGTGCGATTCCTTCACATACAGCATCACGCCGGTCCAGAGCACCTTGTTGATGCCATGCACCTGCGGGCTGTGCGGATCTTCACCGGTCTCGCATTTCGCGTGGTGCTTGCGGTGGATCGCGGTCCATTCCTTGGTCACCATGCCGGTGGTCATCCACAGCCAGAGGCGGAAAAAATGCGCCACCGCCGGATGCAGGTCCAGCGCGCGATGCGCCTGATTCCGGTGCAGGTAGATGGTTACGGAAGCGATCGTGATGTGCGTGAGCACAAGGGCCACGAGCATCAAGCCCCACCAGGGAAGGTCCAGCAAACCGTGAAATAGCATCCGATGCCTTTGTTATGTCGTCTTCTGCAGACGGGCCGAGCGGATTCTACGCGAACCGCCCATTCTTGTATCTCGACAAATGGTCAACTTGTTACACCATTGCGCACTTGTTCCGCGCTGTTGCCTTGCAGCATCCTAACCTCCCGCTGCGGAAAGGGAATTTCGATGCCCCGGGCACGGAATTCCGACAGCAGGGCAAGGCTCACATCCGACCGTACGTTCTGGCTGCCGCGCTCCGGATCCTTGATCCAGAACCCGAGTTCGAGATCCACGCCGCTGTCGGCCAGGTTCAGCACCTGCGCCGTGGGTTCGGGCTCCTTCAGCACCCGCGCATGCCCGCGCGCCACGCCTTCCAGCACTTTCAAGGCCTGCGCCATGTCCGTGTCGTAGGCCACCTGCACTTTCACCACGAGCCGCACGCTGCGGTCCGAATACGAATGGTTCTGCACCGTCGTGGTCACCAGCGTGTCATTGGGAATGATCGCTTCCACGCCGGTAAGTGCCCGCACCACCACGTAACGGGTTGTGATTCTAGTTACTTCTCCGTAATGGCCGTCCGCGGTGATCATGTCGCCCAGCCGGATCGACCGGTCCAGGAGGATGATGAATCCAGATACATAGTTGGAGGCGATTTTCTGCAAACCAAGCCCCAGGCCCACGCCGAGCGCGCCCCCAAACACCGATAGCACCGTCAGGTCCACGCCGATCAGCGGCAGCACGACCAGCACCGCCACGACCAGCAGCGCCGCCTTGCCCAGCCTCGCGAACACCACGCGCAGGCTGCTGTGCAGGGTCTCGGCCCGCATCAGCCGGGTTTCGAGCGCCGCTCCGGCCCACATCGCCAGGAGCATGGTCACGCCAACCCAGAACGCAGCGCTCAACAGCGTCCAGAGCGAAAGCCTGTGCTTGCCGGCGGCGAGCTCGACGTCCGAGAGCCAATTCACGATCTCCGGCAGGATTCCCGTCAAGTGCAGCGCGAGGGCGATCCACACCACGGTCGCGATCGAGCGCTCGAAGGTATCGAGCCAGCCGCGATTCGGGAATGCGAGGCGCAGGAGATACGCCGCGAAGCGGATACCGGCCAAGGCGCCGAACAGCGGGATGGCGACGCTGAGCAGGTTCGTGCTGTACAGGTGGCCGAGCGCCGCGCGGCCCCCGACCAGCAGCAGCATCACGAGCAGCGGGAAAATGACGCGGCGAAACGCCGCCGCCCCGTGCTTCAGCGCCCCGGTGCTTTCCTCCGGCGCGCGCCACTGCAGCAGCCGGCCCAGCCACCACGCCGCCAGCAGGCACAGCGCGAGCGCACCCGCCTGCCACAGGATCGCCGGCTCGTGCAGGTCGGTCCACAAGTCGGCAAGCAGCCGGCCAAACTGATTTTCTGTCATGGATTTCGGGTAGTTTACCGAACCATGCGCGCGCTGCTTTTCGCCCTGCTTCTTGCCGCCTCCGGAGCGCACGCGGCACGGCCGTTCGTCACCGACGACGCGCGCATCGTCGACAAGGATGGCTGCCAGGTCGAAACCTTCGTCAAGCGCCAGCGCCGCTTCGATGAGAGCGAGTTCTGGCTCCTGCCCGCCTGCAATCCGTGGGGCGCCGAGTTGACGCTCGGACACATCCGCCTGGATAGCAACCTTTCGGGGGATACACGGACCACGGTGCTGCAGGCGAAGACATTGCTCAAGCCGCTGGTCAGCAACGGGGCGGGATTTGCGCTTACCGTGGGCATGCTCGCAAATACCGCCAGCAGTCCCTACTTCAATGCCATCGGCAGCTTTTCATTCCTCGACGACCGGGTCGTGCTGCACACCAATCTTGGCGGCATACGCGACAACGTCGCGAAGATTTCGCGCGGCACCTGGGGCACCGGGGCTGAAGTCTTGCTGATCGCGCCGCGCCTGTACGGCATTGTCGAAACCTACGGCCAGCGCGGCGAGAAACCCACCGCGCACACCGGCCTGCGGATCTGGATCGTGCCGAACCGGGTGCAGGTGGACACCACGCTGGGCGTGCAGAATTCGTCCCCCGAGCGCCGTTTCGGCACCGTCGGCTTGCGCATCCTCTGGTGATCAGGCGCGCGCCGCAAGGACCAGCGCCAACGCTTCCGCCAGTTCGCGCTTCTGGTAGGGCTTCCTCAAAAGGCGGTCGACGCCCGCCTCCCGCGCCCGCAGCTCGAAGCCCGGTCCGCCGTAGCCGCTGATGATCAGGATCGGCAGGCTCGCTCTTGCGCCGCGCAGCCGCGTGGTCAGCTGCGTGCCGGTGAGTTGCGGCATCACCTCGTCGCTCAGGATCGCGTCAAACCTCTCGGGATGGCTTTCGTAGGCGGCGAGCGCATCCACGCTCGATGTAAATGCAATCGCCTCGTAGCCGAGTTCGGCAAGCATCTCCTGCGCGAGATCCGCGAGCGCGGGCTCGTCGTCGATGACCATGATCGTTTCGCCGTTGCCGCGCGGCAGTTCGCTTTCCGCGACCGCGGGCCTCTGCCATTCGCCGGTGGCTTCCGGCAGGTAGACGGTGATTTTCGTGCCGCGCCCGGGCGCGGTGTCGAGGTCCAGCGCGCCGCCGTGCTCCAGCGCGATGCTGTGGACCAGCGCAAGCCCGAGCCCGGTGCCCCTGCCGACCGGCTTGGTCGTGAAGAACGGCTCGAAGATTCTTGCCGCCGTCGCTTCATCCATTCCCGTGCCCGTATCCCGGGCCTCGATCGCGACGTAACTCGCCGCATGCAGCGTTCCGAGGTGCGCCGCGCGCTCGGCGTCGACGCGCATCATGCTCACCGAAAGATTCACCACGCCGCCGGCGCCCATCGCCTGGACCGCGTTGGTGCAGAGGTTCATCACCAGCTGATGCAGCTGCGTGGCTTCGCCGAGCACGACCGCGCCCGGGCATTCGTTGGCGATCGCGATGGTGATGCCGGCGGGCAGCGATCCTTCGACCTGCAGCGCGACCTCGTCGACGAGTTCGGCCACCAGCATCGGGCGCATTTCCGCCGGCCTGGCGCGGCTGAAGGTCAGGATCTGCGCCACCAGCAGCCGGCCGCGCTCGCCGGCGCTGTGGATCGTGTCGAGATAGCGGCGGATGTCCGAGCCGCCGGGCGCTTTGCCTTTCGCCAGTTCGCCGTAGCCCAGGATGGCGCCGAGGATGTTGTTGAAATCATGCGCGATGCCGTCGGCGAAGCGACCGACGGCCTGCATCTTCTCGGACTGCTTGAGCCGCTCCTCGAGCGCAACCCGTTCCTCATCGGCCCGCTTGCGCTCGCTGATGTCGCGGATGAAGCCCGCCACGCGAACATTGGATGCCGCAACCGGCCCGGGCTTGCGCAGATCGGTCCTTTCGCCTTCGATGATTCCATAGGCAGTCACGCCGACGGTGATATAGACACCGTCGTCGCGGCGCAGACGGTACTCCCGCGACACCGAGTTGATATCGCCGCTCGCGAAGCGCTCGCGCAGACCGGCGAGCAGATGGCGATCGTCGGGATGCACGCGCTCGATCCAGGCAGGTACGTCGGGAATATGTTCCGGAGCGATGCCCAGCACTTCCTTCACGTTACCGCCCCATGCAAACGAGCGGGTACCGGGGGCAACCTCGTAAGTCAGCACGTGGCTCGCCACGAGCAGGGACTCGTAGCGCTTCTGCCATGCGTTGCTTTCGGCATAGGCGCGCCGCCACTCGGCCGTCCTTGCGACCACCTGCCGGCTCAGCAGGCGGTTCCAGGCAAACATGATCGCCGCCACCGCGGCGATCACCGCAAGGATGATCGCGACGTAGATGCGCTGCTGCGGGGACAGCAGCGCGCGCACCGGGCTGCCGAGCCAGCGGGCGTTGACCTTCTCCAGTTCGTCGGCCGAAATCCGGTCGAATCCCTGCTGGATGAAATCGCGCAGCTCCGTCCGCCCGCCGCGCACCGCCCAGTGGAAATTGCTGCTGTACAGGGGCGGCGATTCGCGGAACTTGCCGGACACACCCCGCCGAAACAGGAAGTATCGCGCCACCGGCGAATCCATGCAGAACAGCCGTATCTCGCCCGCCGCCGCCGCGTTCACCACCTCGTCGGAATCCCGATAGGCGTGGATGGTTTCCATGCCGCGCGCGGCGAGCCAGCCGGCGCAGGCGCTGCCCTCCTTGGCGCCGATCTCGAAGCCGCGCATGCTCGCCAGGTCGCTGATGCCGCTGATCGACTGGTGGAAGAATACGCGCGCGTCGACCGGCGCGTACGGCGGCGAGAATTCATAGCGGCCGGCGCGCTGCTCGTTGTAGGCGAGCGCCTCGATGACGTCGGTGGCGCCGTCGAGAACGCTTTTCTGCGCCGCCGCCCAGTTCATGCCGATCACTTCCACCGGGACGCCGGTGCGCTCCGACCACAGGGCCCACTTGTCCTTCAGGATTCCCTCGACCGCGCCGCCGCTGTCGATAAACAGGTACGGCGGATAGTTGATGTCGCTCACCACCACCAGCTTCTTCGGTGCATCGGCGGCCAGCGCGCCGAACACGGGAAAAAGCACGCTGAATAGGAAAACAATTGTCAGGCCGCCGCGGGATGGCAGCTTCAACGGCCTCTTGCGATCCGATTGGTCACTCATGTGCGCCGGGAATTGTATAGTCTGACCAAAGACCGACTTCCGGCCGCCACGGAGCAGGGCATTGACGAAGCGGATTCTGGCGATCGACGACGACGAGGCGATACGCGGCCTGGTGCGCGATTACCTGGGCGAAAACGGCTTCGAGGTCCTGCTGGGCGCCAACGGCGACGAGATGAACCTGATCCTCGCGCGCGAGCAGGTGGATCTCGTGGTGCTCGACGTCAAGCTGCCCGGCGAAGACGGTTTTTCGCTCGCGCGCGCGCTGCGCAGCCGCTCGAGCCTGCCGATCATCATGCTCACCGGCCAGGGCCAGGAGATCGACAGGGTCGCCGGCCTGGAACTGGGCGCCGACGACTACCTCACCAAACCCTTCAGCCCGCGCGAGCTGCTCGCGCGCATCCGCGCCGTGCTGCGCCGGCGCGAACCCGTCGCCGCGGCCGACAACCGCGCCGCTCCCGCGCCCGAGCGTGCCGCTCCCGCGCAGGCGCGGGCCAGCATACGTGCCTACCGCTTCTCCGGCTGGGAGCTTGCGCTCGGCACGCGACGCATGAAGTCGCCCGACGGGCGCGCCATCGAGCTCACCAACAGCGAATTCGCGCTGCTCGCGACGTTCCTGCGCGCGCCGCGGATCATCCTGTCGCGCGACCAGCTGCTGGAAGGCTCGCGCATGCACGCCGACATTTTCGACCGGTCGATCGACGTGCAGATCCTGCGCCTGAGGCGCAAGCTCGAGCCCGATCCCAACGAGCCGAGGCTCATCGTGACGCGGCGCGGCGCGGGCTACCTGCTCGACAGCGAGGTGGAAACCGTCCGCTAGCGCGGCGCTCACTCGGGCAGCGTGAATCGCAGGCACGCGCCCCGCCCGATTTCGCCGGACGCCGAAACGCGGCCCCCGTGGCGCTCGACGATGCGCTGTACGATGGACAGCCCGACGCCCGTGCCCTCGAACTCCTGGTCATTGTGCAGGCGCTCGAAGACGCCGAACAGGTTTCCGGCCTTCATGTCGAATCCGGCGCCGTTGTCGCGCACGAAGTATTCGACGACCGCGCCGCGCCGCTCGGCGCCCACTTCGATGCGCGGCGTTTCCGCGTGGCGGGAGAATTTGAGGGCATTGCCGAGCAGGTTCTGCCAGACCTGGCGCAGCAGCGTCGCGTCCCCCTTGACGGGCGGAAGATCGGCGATCCGGATATCGGCGCGCGCGGATTCCGGCCCGCGCAGCATCAGCAGCACTTCCCCCACCAGCGCCTGCATGTCGACCGGGACGCGCCGCAGCGCCGCCCGCCCGGCGACGGAGAACTCCAGCAGGCCCTCGAGCAGCTGTCCCATCTGGTCGGCGCCATGCTCGATGCGTTCGAGGAAACGGACCGCATCGGCGGACAGCTGCGATGTCCGGTCCTTGCGCAGGAGGGTCGCGAAGCCGTTGATCTGGAACAGCGGGGCGCGCAGGTCGTGCGATACGGAGTGGCTGAAGCTGTCGAGCTCGCGATTGGCGGCCTCGAGCTCGGCGGTGCGTTCCTGGACCCGCCGTTCAAGCGACACATTCAGGTCTTCCAGTTCCGCTTCGGCGCGCTTGCGCTCCGAAACGTCGCGCACCACGGCGAGCACGTTGCCGTCCGGCAGCGGGCTTGCGGCGAACTCCACCGCCACGCTGCGGCCATCCTTGCACTGGATCATCCGCTCGCCGCGGATCTTGCGCCGCTCGACGATTTCGGCGACGCGCGGCAGCATGCGGTCGAAGGCGACGGGGTCGATGATGCGCGAGAAATGCGTGCCCAGCACCTCGTCCCTCTCGTAGGCGAGCGCCTTGCAGGCGGATGGATTGATGTCGACGAGGATCCCCTGCGGGGAAATGATGAAAATGTAGTCGAGCGCGGCGTCGAACAGCGAACGGTAGCGGCGCTCGCTTTCGATCAGGGCGCGCTGCACGCTGCGGAACTCGGTGACGTCGCGCCAGGACCAGACGATGCAGGTCTCGCCTTCCAGCTCGAGAGTCCGGCATGACTCGAGCACGTCGATCAGGCTCCCGTCCGGGCGCACGCGGCGCGTCATCATGTTGCGGACCTCGCCTTCGTCGGCGAGGATCTGCAGCACGCGATCGCGCTCTGCCGGATCGGCATAGGGCGCAAGATCCGTGGTGGGCCGTCCGACCAGCGTGTGGCGCGGCAGGCCGATCAGCTGGGCGCAGGCCTCGTTGAGATCGAGGATGCGCGAATCCCGCATTCGCGTTATCGAGACCGGCTCCGGGCTGGTCTCGAACACCGCGCGAAACTTGTGTTCTGATTGACGGCTGCGCAGCTGGGCGTCTTCCAGGCCGGTGAGGTCACGCGCGATGGTGATGGTAACCGCCTCGCCGTTCATCTGCGTCACCGCCGAACTGAGCTTGACCCTTACCTTGTCCCCATTCCTCAAGTTGAACACCGTTTCCAGGTTCTCCACCCGGCCCCGCGCGCGCAGCTCGGCGCGGAACTTCTGGCGGTCTTCGGCATTTGTCCACAGGCCGAATTTCTCGGCGTTTTGGCCGATCACCTCTTGCGCGGCATAGCCGGTGACACGGGTGAACGCCGGATTCACGTCCAGGAAACAGTAGTCCGACTGCCGGGTGATGACCATGTAGTCGGGGCAGGAATAGAAGGCTTTCGAGAACTTTTCCTCGGACTGGGCCTTTGCCTCTTCCAGAAGCTTGCGCTCCGTCACGTCGCGGATCACGCCGCTCAGGCCAGTGGCCCGGCCATC
>Ga0134121_10005559_pt1 | contig 10238 bp, 7 predicted proteins | sample KB301_FD_96463 | JGI IMG/M metagenome (GOLD analysis project Ga0134121, IMG submission 96463) | Terrestrial soil microbial communities without Nitrogen fertilizer from Kellogg Biological Station, Michigan, USA - KB3-0-1 | ecosystem: Environmental > Terrestrial > Soil > Unclassified ... | reverse complement strand
TGAAGTTGCAACGCCCGCCGCCGGAGATGGCAATCTTTTTTCCGACCCGGTCGGCGTGTTCAATTACCAAGACTCTGCGTCCGCGTTTGCCCGCCTCGATTGCGCAAAAAAGACCCGCCGCCCCGGCGCCAATGACGATGACGTCCCACTCCTGCATAAAAGAAAGGGTACAACAAAGTGGGCAGAGGCTAGAGGCTAGAAAAGCAGCGAGAACGACGATGACAACCGTTTCAACTGAAGAAGTAGAGTGCGGAGCGCACGGAAGCATGAAGCCCGGGGCGTGAGCCCCGGGTTAACGGTCCAATAAACAAGAAGAGCCCGCGGAGCGGGCGACAGTCGTGTGGCATGGCGGCTAATCGCTCGCTCCGCGGGCTGAATTGTTATTGTTGGCGCTGATCCTGGGGCTTGCGCCCCGGGCTTTATGCCGACGCGCGCTCCGCGCGCTGACCTTCCGGCTGGCGGTTGTGACGCGCAAAGCGCGTCTTGCGCCGGCTAAAGCCGGCGACGAATTATTCTGGCCCAGTGATCCCAGCGCTGAAGCGGCAGCATTCTCGATTTCGGATAGCGAATCCTGCTAACGAGCACGTGCCGTTGATCAGGTCAGCACCTGATGTTCTTATCCGCGTTTATCCGTGGTGGTCCGCGGCTGCTTCTCTTCCGAACTTGAAACTTCAAACTCAAAACCTGAAACTTAGGTTATGGGTCTCACCGAATACAAAAAGAAACGCCGCTTCAACAAAACTCCTGAGCCCGGTCCGGAGAAGAAGACATCCGAATTCGGCAACATCTTCGTGGTGCAGAAGCATCGCGCGACGCAACTTCATTACGATTTTCGGTTGGAAGCTGACGGCGTCTTGAAATCCTGGGCCGTGCCGAAAGGCCCGCCGATGGACCCGGGCGTCAAGCGTCTCGCGATGCAAGTCGAAGATCATCCAGTTGATTATGCGAACTTCGAAGGGGTTATTCCCGAAGGCGAATACGGCGGCGGCACCGTGATGGTTTGGGACATGGGGGTTTACGCGCCCGAGAACACCGATAATGTTGCGAAAGCCCTGGCGAAAGGTGAATTGAAGTTCGTCCTGCTCGGGAAAAAACTCAAAGGATCGTTCGTACTCGTGCGCACGCGTGAACGGCAGTGGCTCTTAATGAAGCACAAGGACGAGTATGCGAAGGAAGGCGAAGACATCGCCGAGACGCAGCCTTACTCGATTCTCACGAAGCGGACGCTGGCCGAAATTGCGGAAGACGAAGGCGGAGTCGTAGCGAAAGCGGCGACCGGAGATCCAAAGAAACTGCCGCGCCGCTCGGGGACAAAGCGCCGAAAGAAATCAGCGAAGAAAAAGGTCTGGCATAGTAATAAACCCTGAGCCTTGACGGTCGTGAGCTCGCGCTCGCCCTGCCGGATGTTCAGTTAAGAAAGACAGAGTTTTGGTCAAAAAGATTGACAATCTTTGCGGCGCAAATAATACTCGCGCCACTTCACAAATTCCGGCGGTGCGAGGACGGCCATGAAAACTTTCTTAGGGTTCGCACTACTAACCTTTCTGATTGGACAATCACCGACCACTCCTCCAGATGCGCATGGCCTCGAAATGGCGCGCCTCGAAGTGAAAGCCAAAGTGCTGATGATTGGCGGCACGCCGGATGGTCGTGATCTGCCGGACTCAGTTACGCGACCCGATCCTAACGCCGGACGTCCCACCAACCGCGCGGAGAGCGAGACTGCCCGCATCGAGCGCCAAACCAATCAACGCATCCAAAACATGCACGCGATTGAGAATGCGAAACTCGAATCACCTCGCGATCCCAAGAGGGTGCCAATCTATGAATCGCGTGCCGACGTGAAAAATAACTCCGGGAAAATCATCGTAGGATTTATTTTCGCCTACCGGGCTTCCCGGACTCTTCAATTCAATACCGATCAGGAAATCCTCTGCAAGGTGACGATTAAGGCAGACGAAATCAAGAAGATCACTGCGCTCTCATATGCGCCTGACGGCAAAGTCGTCGATGTGGCCGCAGCTCCGAATGGCCGGCCGTCGACGCCCACGCTCGATGACGTCATCATCAATCGAGTCGAGTTTGCCGATGGGACGACCTGGCAACGCCACGACTGGAACCCGATGCGAATGTTGAGTCCCGCATACAAAGCCATTGCCAAAGGAAAGTGTGGCGAGATTTGATTCGACGGCTCATTCGTAAAGCAAAACCGCCGCTCGTTTCTTGCGAAATATTTCGAGGGGCGCTCTCCACGATTGCGTCAACTCCTCCGGCGTAGCTCCTCGCTTCAATCGCTCCAGGGCGTCGGCATTCACCAGCAAACGCGAATAGCTATCGACTTTCCAATCCGCCGGAAAGAGTGAATGTAAAGCTACGGCTATCTCAATGCCGGTGGCGACTGACTTGAATCTCTCACGATCAGTGATGACCACGTTCACGCCGCCGCAATCTTCGTTTTTGAAAACCGACGTACTCGGTTTGAAACGAACGGGAATGAAGCGCACACCCGGAATCCGACGCGCATTGAGGTAACTCGCGAACTTTGGTCCATCCAGCCAGGGCGCGCCAATTACTTCGAACGGGGTGTCGGTGCCGCGGCCCACTGAAACGTTCGTTGTCTCCAGCAAGCCAATTCCGGGATACAACGCGGCTTCCGTGAGGCTGCGCATATTCGGCGAAGGATTTATCCAACTCAAATTCGTCGAATCAAACCACATCGCGCGCCGCCAATTCTCCAGCTGGATGATCCGCACGTCCGCGCCGAGTTTTTTGTCGTCATTGTAAAGGCGCGCCAGTTCACCGACCGTCATTCCGTGCCGCACCGGGATTGGGTAGTAAGCCGTGAACGAAAGCTTGTCCGCATCCGCGATCGGACCTTCGACGTCGGCGCCGTTGATGGGGTTGGGTCGATCGAGTATGAAGACCGGCAGCTTCGCTTTGCCCGCTTCTTCGATCACGTTTCCCAGCGTCGAGATGTAAGTGTAGAAACGCGCGCCCACGTCCTGAATGTCATAGACGAGCGCGTCGAGATCCTTTAACTGTTCAGGCTTTGGCCGGCGCGACTCGCCGTATAACGAATAGATCGGCAAGCCGGTCTGTTCGTCTTTCGTGTCCGAAACCTTTTCGTCGGCGAGACCGCGAATCCCGTGTTCAGGAGAGAACAACGCCACCAGTTTCACGTTTGGCGCTTTGAAGAGTACGTCGATGGTTGAGTGTCCAGCGCGATCGCGCCCAGTCTGATTGGTCACCAGGCCGATCCGCATGTTCGCCATCTGCTTGAATCCGTCGCGCTCCAGGACGTCGATGCCGGTCAAGACTTGTGCGTCCGCTGGAATCGTCGCAGTGGTCGCCCCGCGATTTGCGCTGGTGTTCAGGCGAGCGAGACTCACGAGCAATTCAGCCGCCGTGTTCGTTGATGCTTCACGCACCTTCGCCGCGGTTGTGTCAGTCATCGAACTCGCGACGATCGAAGCCACGCGTCCGCGCAAAGGGCCCACGTCGCCCTTCCCGTCCGGATGCACGCGGTTACTGAGAAAGATGACGAACGAATCGCTGGCCGGATCGATCCAGATCGAAGTGCCGGTGAATCCCGTGTGACCGAACGATCCCAGTGGGAACAGATCGCCTTTGTTAGAAGAGAACGTCGTCGCCAGGTCCCAGCCGAGTCCGCGCGCCGCACCAGTTTCCGAAACCGCTCGCGGCCGGGTCATCGTGGCAATCGTCATCGGACTCAGGATCCGCGCGCCGTTGTAAACGCCGCCGTTCAAAAGCATCTGACAAAAGATCGCGAGGTCATTTGCCGTCGAGAACAATCCTGCGTGACCGGCGACACCACCCATGCGAAACGAAGTCGGATCGTGCACCTGACCGCGCAGCCATTGATCGCCTTCGGCGCCTGCGTTCGCGCCGCTGTCGCCGAGGTAATTCATCTGGCCGCGTCGCTTTTCAGTCGGCGCGATTCGTGCGCGCAGGCTCGGATTCGGATTGAAGCCAGTGTCGCGCATTCCCAGCGGTGCAAAAACATTTCGGCGTGCGAACTCGTCCAGCATCAATCCACTAACGCGATGCACAACTTCGCCCAAGGCGATGTAGTTAATGTCGCTGTAAACGAAGCGCATTCCCGGCTGAGTTCGCAAAGGCTCGCGATACAAATGCTTGATCGCTTCGTCGTAACCAGTCCAGCGTTCGCGCAGATCGAAATCGGGAGCAAAGCCGCTGACGTGCGTCATCAATTGTTCGATCGTGATCGCGTCGCGGCCTTCGCCTTTCATTTCGGGAATGAATTGCACGACCGGATCGCTTAATCGAATTTTACCTTCCTCGACCAGCATCAGGATGCTGGTAGTCGTGGCAACAACTTTGGTGAGGCTGGCCAGATCGAAGATCGCATCGAGCGTCATTGCTTCGCGCTGAGGCTCGACCGCGCGCGCGCCATAGGCTTTGCGCCAAACAATTTTTCCGTGACGCGCGACCAGCACCACCGCACCGGGCAACTCTTTTCTCTCGATCGAAGCGGCGATGACCGCGTCCATGCGCCCGAGGCGCTCCGCGGAAATCGCCTGGGTTGATGGAAGAGCGGCAGGAAGTTGTGCGAAAAGAGATTGCGCAACCAAGAGCGCAACGACGACAGGGGACCAAATGTAGCGATGCATTTTAGCGGGCGGCTTTCAACTGGATTCCGGTGCCGCGAGGATACATTCCGGGGAGCGAAATCGGCAAACGACCTTTGATCTCGTTTTTGCCCAGGAGCGACTCCGCCGCAGCCTCCTGCAAACTCGGCATGTCGCCATACGCGACGAGATAGGTTTTCAGGTTCGGAAAGCTCATCAGGATGTAGGGATTGCCGAAACTGATTCCGATCAAGCGGGCGTTCTTCTCAATCAACTGGTTCAGGGCTGCGGTGCCAGGTTCGGGCAGAGCGACGCTGCGCGCTTGTCCGGTGCGCACGCGGCCGTACATCGAAACGATCACAATATCGGCGCGCGAAGCTTTATCGATCGCTTTGGCAACTTCGGGTTCCGACGAGCGATCATCGAGGACCATCGTCTCCATCTTCACTCCGCCGCGCGACATCGCGCCGACGAATGCTTGCGTAATGAATAAGCGATCGTCGCCATTGGTGATTGCGAGATTGAAGATTTTCGCGCTCGGCGAGCGCATCCAGGGCAGAAGTTTCGCGTCATTCTTCACCAGCGTGATGGCGTCGTCCGCGATTTCGTCCGCGAGTTCGTTAGCTTTCTTCCCCGCCACCTCCTGATCGATTTGATCCAGTGACGTCAGGCGCTGTTGCGTCAACCCAAGATCGTATTTAGCCGCGAGAACCTTTCGCGCGGACTGTTCGATGCGCGCTTCAGTCAAGCGACCTTGCTTCACCGCATCGCGCACGCCGCGCAAACTTGCATCAGGGTCGGCAGGCTTTAAAAGTAAATCAGCGCCCGCTTCGATGGCGCGGACGGAGGCTTCTTCCTGAGTGAAATAAATCGTTAGGCCGCTCATGCTCATCGCATCAGTCACGATTAAACCGTCGAAATGCAGCTCGTTTCGCAGTATGCCGTTCATCACCGGCGACAAAGTCGTCGGCATCGTTCCCGCCGCGATGATTTCGCCGTCATCGCTGGTATCGACCGCCTTAATTTTCACATCACGTGGCAGTGGCGGAATCGCGGTCGCATCAATCAGCGGCAAGCCGATGTGCCCCGTCATTACCGCGCCTCCTCCAGCATCCCAGGCCCCACGGAATGGAACGAGTTCAACTGAATTCAAGCGTTCGCGCGTGACGTCTATTTCTGGAAGTCCGCGATGCGAATCCGTCGCCGTGTCGCCGTGACCGGGAAAGTGTTTCGCCGTCGCGATCACGCCAGCGCGCTGCGCGCCTTCGACGAACGCGGCGACGAAGCGCGCCACGTCCTTGGGATCTTCGCCGTACGAACGCACGTTGATGACCGGATTCGCGGCATTGTTGTTAACGTCCGAAACCGGCGCGTAGATTTGTTGAATACCCATGGCGCGCGCTTCGCGCCCCGTGAGTTCGCCGGCGCGCCGCGCGTAATCCGGATTTCCCGTCGCCGCGATCGCCATGTTCCACGGAAAATTCACTGTGTCGTCGAAACGCATGCCCGATCCGGCTTCCAGATCCGCCGAAATCAGCAGCGGATACTTCGCCAACTGCTGCATGCGATTCACCAACACGACGGATTCATAAACCGGACCGCGGAAGAGGATGATTCCACCGACGTGATTGTCGACCACCTGATGACGCAACGCCTGGAATGCTTCGCTGTCCTGATTCAGAAACGTCGCGTTGACGCCGACGTAAATCAGTTGCCCGATCTTTTCGTCGAGCGACATCTTCTTAAGTTCCCCGTCGGCCCATTTGAGCGCTTCTTTCGACGGCTTGCGCGAATATGGCTTCGGCGAGTTCGCAGCCACGATGTTCGCGTTAGTGATTAAGACAAAGGGCTGTGACAGCGCGAAGGCTAAGACCAAAGCACTCGCCACGAAACGGATGTAATTAATACTTTTGCACATTCTTAATTAGTTTCAATCGCCGGAGATTTCGTTGGCGCGGTTATCAAACTCACGAGATAACCGACGGATGAACAAATAATGGTGCCGGTCAAAACGTACCAGGTCCACGCCAGCGGTGTCCTGAGCCACACATACAACATCACCGCCAGCGCGACCGCCATCCCCGTCATCACGCCGCGTTGATTCGCGCGCTTGGTCAGCACGCCCAGCAGAAATGCGCCCAGCATCGCGCCGTACGGCAGCGACGCAATTGTGAGCGCCGTGTTAAGTACCGACTTGGTGAAACTCTTCGACGCAATGGCAATCACGATTAGAATTAATCCCCAGCCGACTGTAAACCATTTTGAAAGACGAAGTAGGTACTCATCGCTCGCGTTCGGATTCACCAAAGGCCGGTAGAAATCGATCACCGTGCTGGACGATAAAGAATTCAACGAGCCGCTGAGGTTCGACATCGCTGCCGCGAAAATCGCCGCGATCACCAAGCCGGAAATTCCGTGCGGCAGTTGCCGAACGATGAAAAACGGGAAGACTTGATCGTTGCTTTCCAGCACCGGCTTGGTGGCTCCGGTTTGATAATACGCAAACAGCATCACGCCAATCAGCAGGAACAAGGTGAACTGAAGGAACACCACAAAACCGCTGAGGATAATCGCCTTCTGACTGTCGCGCTTGTTCCGGCAGGTGAGTAGACGCTGCACCAGAAGCTGATCGGTTCCGTGCGAAGCCATCGTCAGGAATGTTCCACCCAACAATCCCGCCCAGAAAGTAAACGGCACCGTGAAATCCAGTTTGAACGAGAAGAGCCGGAATTTTCCGGCCGCTCCCGCGGTTGACGCGATCGTAGGCCACCCACCCGGCACCAGATGCAGCAGCATGTACGCCGCCAGCAACGATCCGCCGATATAGATAATCAATTGGATTAGGTCCGTCCAGATAACCGCCGCAATTCCGCCTTCAAACGTATAAACCAGCGTCAGTAAACCGACGATGATGATCGACCAGAGCCAAAGGTAAGGCAGGTTTGGCAGACTCGCGCCAATCACGGCGGCAAGGACCAGCGACGCCGAGAAGATGCGAATGCCTTCGCCGATTGCGCGCATCCCGAGGAAGAGCGACGCGGCAAAGTTTTTCGTCTGCGGCCCGAACCTTTGCTTGAGAAGTTCATACGCGGTCAGCAAGTCGCCGCGAAAATATGCCGGAATGAAGATCAGGGCAATGACGACGCGCGCGATGATGTAGCCAACGACCACTTGCAGGTAGGTGAAGTTGCCGCCCTGTTCAGGTCGCGCGTAATTCGCATAGGCAATCGCCGGCACGCCGATGAGCGTTATTGTGCTGGTCTCAGTCGCGACAATCGAAAGGCTGATGATGATCCAGTGAGTATTCTTTGCGCCAACGAAATAGTCTTTGACCGTGCGCTGCGACTTGCGAAACATCACGCCGAAAGCCGTGATGCCCGCGAGGTACGCGAGGAGGACTATGTAATCGATGGCAGAGAAACCCATTTGGTTTTTCTCCCTCTCCCTCTGAGAGAGGGCTGGGGTGAGGGCTTACGATGCGCTCGTAACCACGTCCCTCACCCTAACCCTCTCCCAGAGGTCGAGGGAACTTCCTGTTGATTAGCGTTCTCTCAAACGATCGATCGCATCCGCAATCACGCCGCGCGATCGCTCCAGTGCTTGTTTGGATTCATCAAGCGATCGCCCGCTCTTCTGCATCACGATCGCCGTCGGCAGACTTCCCTTCGCGGCGTCGAGTGCGACCGCCGCGTCTTTCTCGTTCAACCCTAATTCTGATTCAAGAATCCTGATCGCCCTCCCGTGCAGCTTCACATTTCGCGTTTGCACATTCGTCATGCGATTGCCGGTGACATAGCCGAGGCGAATCATCGTCGCGGTCGAAAGCATGTTCAGAACCAACTTTTGCGCAGTCCCTGCTTTCAGACGCGTCGATCCCGCCACGACTTCAGGGCCAACGATGGGAGTGATCGGAATCTCGGCAGCTTGCGCAATCCGTGAATCGGGCACGCAGGTAATCGCAATTGTCAGCGCGCCAATTTTTCTTGCGTGATTGACTGCGCCGACCGTGTAGGGTGTCCGGCCCGACGCTGCAATTCCCACCAACACGTCTGCGCTTGCAAAACCTCGCTGATCCAGATCGCGCGCGCCTGCCTCTTCATCGTCTTCGGAGGCTTCCACTGCGCGATAGCACGCCTCGAATCCACCCGCGATGATTCCTTGTACTAAATCAGCTGAGACGCCGAAGGTCGGCGGACATTCTGAAGCGTCCAGCACACCCAGCCGGCCCGACGTCCCCGTGCCGATGTAGAAAAGACGCCCGCCTTGTTCGAGTCGCCTGACAATTCCATCAACCGCTTTTGTGATTTCCGGGAGAACTCGAGTGACCGCTTCCGGCACCTGCGCGTCCTCTTCGTTGATCAGGCGCAAAACCTCTTCAGTTGGTAAATAGCTGATTTGCGCGGTGCGCGGATTCTCTTGTTCGGTTAACGGAATTTCTTCGCCAGGTTGCGGCATTGCCGATGAGATAACCACGAGGAGCGATCAGACCGCAACCGGCAACCGGTGCAGATGCTCCTGGGCCATACGGCCGGCAGCGATTGTCGGTGAAAAAGCTGGATTGGCGATGAAAGCTTTGCGCGCGACGCGCAGCACCTGTTCGCGTAAAGGTCGAACGATCAATTCGCCTGCGGCAAAGACGCCGCCGACGAACGCGATTTGAAACCGCTCCGGTTCCATCTTTAGCTTGCGAATTACCGTCGTCGCTGCTCGGGCCAGTTCGGTTCCGGCTTCGCTTAGGATCTCGCAAGCCACCTCATCTCCCTCTCGGGCGGCATCGATTACGTCTTTGCTGAACGCCGCGATTCGATCGTTTGTCATTGACGGCGCGTAGATGGCGGTGGAGAGGTCGTCCGGTGCCGCCACTTGAAAGAATTCGCATGCAGCTTTGGTCAAAGAGGTCTTTGGCCCACGTCCGTCGCAGGCGCGCGCCACGGATTGCAAAGCTCGACGCGCGATCCACGAGCCACTGCCCTCATCACCGGCCACTGGCCCCCAGCCACCCGCGGACGCGCGCTTGCCCTGACGATTGACACCAACCGAAATCGATCCGGTGCCTGAGATGATCACGATTCCAGCGTGACCATCAGTCGCACCGTACAAAGCGATCTCGCCGTCAGTTACCAACTCAATGTTTTGAATTCCGAGCGTCTCGACCAGGACGTCATGCATGCGGGCGCGAATGTCCGTGCGGCGCACTCCAGCAAGCCCAACGCCGGCCGCCACCAGATCGTCGCGATGAATGCGCGCCGCCGCGCAGGCCTTATCTACTGCCTCACGAATCGCGGTCGCGCCGTTACCGATACCAACGCGCAACGGATTCGACGGTCCGGCAGAACCTTCCCCCAATACGCGGCCATTATTCAGCACGGCAGCGCGTGTTTGAGTCCCACCGCCATCTACGCCGACAACCAACTGTCGTAACGGAGCAAGTCTGCGGGGCATCATCTTAATCGTCTGTGCGGTCATCGTCATGTAATGGTTCGATGTCCGGCAGGGGTTCGGAGATTTCTATTCTAGGCAGCGCTCCAGCCATAATGGAAACTAAAAGATCTTATTCCCGTAATAACGCATGTTGATGTAGAGTATGGTTATGGACATCAGGCAGCTGAAAGCTTTTGTGGCCATTGC
>Ga0134121_10005558_pt1 | contig 10238 bp, 5 predicted proteins | sample KB301_FD_96463 | JGI IMG/M metagenome (GOLD analysis project Ga0134121, IMG submission 96463) | Terrestrial soil microbial communities without Nitrogen fertilizer from Kellogg Biological Station, Michigan, USA - KB3-0-1 | ecosystem: Environmental > Terrestrial > Soil > Unclassified ... | reverse complement strand
GTCATTTCTGCGACAAGCCGGACAATGTGCCGCCGGCCCGCTATCTCGAATCGTTGTTCGACAAGAGCGGCGGCACCCCGCCCGCGATGTCCGCCGGCACGTTCCCGGCCGCCGACGATCTCTCGGCGCAGGCGGCGACCGCGCTCGTGAATACGTATCGCGAGCTGTACTGGCGCATCGTAGACGCAGTCGAGCGCGAGTTCCCCGGCGAAGCCAAGCGGCGGGCGCAGAAGGTCACCACCGCGATCGTCGGTACGCATCAGGCCCTGGCGCTCCTTTCCGTCCCGCGGGGTAGCGACACACCGGACGCGGTCGTGCGTCCCGAAGAGCTCGCGACCGCGCTGACCGATTGGGCGCTGCAGCTGCTCGAAGGCGCGGAGGTGATGATGCCGGGCACGGCGCCGAAAGTCTTGAAAGACGCGACGCGTGAGCATCGCTACGTGCTACAGGCGGCGGGATTCTACGGCCGGCTCCCCTGGCAGGTCACGTGGTGACGTGGCGGGCACCCTTTACGTTGTCGCGACGCCACTCGGAAACCTCGGCGACCTGTCGCCGCGTGCCGCCGAAACCCTGAAACGCGTCTCCGCGGTCGCCGCGGAAGACACGCGCCACTCCAAACCCCTTCTGCATCACGCCGGCTCGCAGGCGGAGCTGCTCAGCTTCCACGCGCATTCGTCCGAGCGCGCCCTCGAGCGCATCCTGCGCATCCTATCAGAAGGACGAGACGTCGCGCTGATCACCGACGCGGGCACGCCGGCAATCAGCGATCCGGGAGTGGAGCTGGTGGCGGCTGCCAGGGAGCGTGGAATCCCCATCGTGACGATTCCGGGCCCGACCGCCGTGGCAGCCGCTCTCTCGGTCTCGGGCATCGGAGGCGACCGCTATCTGTTTCTCGGATTCCTGCCCCGGAAAGGGAGCGACCGCCGCCGTTTGTTGTCGACCGTCGCGTCCAGCGAATGGCCGGTCGTGCTGTTCGAAGCCCCGAATCGCGTCGCGCAGCTGCTGACCGATCTGGCTGAAGCCTGTGGGGCCGACCGCCCGGCGAGCGTCTCCAGAGAACTGACCAAGGTCTTCGAGGAGACACGTTCGGGGACGTTGCAAGAATTGTCAGAGCACTATGCAGAGGCGCCCGCGCGGGGCGAGGTTACGGTAGTGGTCGCCGGCACGGGGAAAGAGCGCGTGGAGGAACCGTCCGTCGATCCGGCCGCCCGCGCCAAGGCGCTGCTCGCGGAGGGGTTGTCGCGGAAAGACGCCGCCAATCGCCTGGCCGAGGAAACAGGAATCTCACGAAATACCGCATACAGATTGGTGAATGAGCTATGAGCGGTTCGGCGGTTAGGCGGTTGGGCGGTTTGATGGCCCTTGGCATGTTGGTTCTTCCAACCGCCAAACCGCCGAACCGCCCAACCGCCTCACTCACCATCGGCCGCCTCCACTACGACGGCGGCGGCGACTGGTACGCCAATCCTTCGAGTCTGCCCAACCTCCTGAAAGCGTTGAAGGATCGCACGACGCTGCCGGTCGCCGATCGCGAGCGCGTGGTGACGCTGACGGGACCCGAGCTGTGGGACGTCCCTTACCTCTATATGACGGGTCACGGCAACGTGCACTTCTCGGATGTCGAGCTGAAGAACCTGCGGCGCTATCTGGAGCAGGGCGGGTTTCTGCACGCGGACGACAACTACGGGATGAACACGTCGTTCCGGCGGGAGATCGCGCGCGTTTTTCCGGACCATCCGCTCGTTGAGGTACCGTTGACGCACCCCATTTACAACCTGGTCTACGCGTTCCCCAAGGGCATTCCCAAGATCCATGAGCACGACGGGCTCCCTGCCCAGGGGTTCGGCATTTTTTTGGGAGACCGCCTCGTCGTATACTATTCCTATCAGTCGGACCTCGGGGACGGCTGGGAAGACCCCGATGTCCACAAAGACCCTCCTGAGCTTCATGAGGCGGCGTTGCGGATGGGTGTGAACCTCTTCACGTACGCGGTGAGCGGATCTCAATGACCGAAACGGCGCGGCGGCTGCATCGCCTCGGGGCCCCGCACGCGCGCGCGCGGGCGTTCGCCGTCGTGCTCGGTGGCCTCGGCGCCGCCCTCGCCGCCGCCGCCCTCGGCCTCCTGCTCGCGCCGGCCGTTCCCGGTGTCACGCTGGGCTGGATTCTCGTGCTGGTCAGCGGCGCCGGCGCGGCCTGGGCAATCCGGCGCACGCGCCGCGAGGCCGACGCGCCGACCCTGGGCCGGCTCGTCGAATCGACCGCGGGAGGCCGTTCCGGCAGCATCGTCGGCGTCGTGAGTCCCACCGCGGGCAAGGGGAGCGGTTCGAGCAGCGCGCTGTTGTCGGCCGCGGACACGCGCGCCGCCGCGATCGTCTCCTTCGCGGCACCCGGCGTCGATGGTCTGATGCGGCGCACGACCCGTCGACGCGTGGTCGCCGGCGCGGGTGCGGCGCTCACCGGCTTGCTCCTGTTTGTCGGCAGCGCTCCGGGGTCCGGGCGCGCGTACGCATTCTGGCATCCCCTGCGGGCCTGGAGCGACGCGCGCGCGCCCGTGCGCCTTACAGTGGATAGAGAAACGATTCGTCGCGGGGGTCGAGTCACCGCAACGATTGCGGTCCCCGGCGCCGAGCGCGTGACGTTGTGGACCCGCGGCGCCGGCGAGCCGTGGAGACCGACATTGCTCGCGCTCGATGCCGAAGGACGATCCATCCAACAGCTGGGCCCGATCGAATCCGACCTGTATCTCCGGGCGTCGAGCGGTGCACGCCGCAGTACGGAAGTCAAAGTCTCCGTCTCGCTTCCGGCATTTCTCGCCGACATCGGATTGACGGCGCACTTCCCGGCCTATCTCGACCGCTCCGATGAGCCGCTGCTCGCCGGCTCGGAGGACATCGCGCTGCCCGCGGGCACGTCCGTCATCACGGCCGGCACGGCGAGCGTGCCGCTTGGTGAGGCGCGCTGGGTGCTCGTGAATAGCGAGCGGGCGGAAAAACTGCGCGTCGAGGGATCGCAAATCGAAGGGCGCTTCACGCCTCCGGTAAGCGGGACCTGGCGGCTCGATGCGCTCGCCGCGGACGGGTCGCCGCTCGAAGGCGATCCGCCCGTCCTCACCCTGGTGATCGTCCCCGACTCCGCGCCCGTCGTGGCGCTGCCGGTGCCGGGGCGCGATACCACCCTCCCGATTTCACTGCGCCAGCAGATCGTCGCCGATGTGCGCGACGACCATGGAATCGCGCGTGTCCAGGTCGTGAGCTGGCGCGTCAGCCGCACCGGCCGCATCGGCGAAGCGGTCCGCGAATCGCTCGATGTGAGCGGCGTGGGAGACCGCGCGATCGTGCAAGGTCAGCTCGATGCCGAACAGCGCGGCCTGCTCCCCGGCGACACGCTGCGGCTGTACGTCGAGGCCTGGGACAACGCGCCATCCGTGCATCGCGGTCGCAGTCCCGAAATCGCGCTGCGGCTGCCGAGCATGGAAGAGCTGCGCCAGCAGGCGCGCGAAGCCGCGCGCGCGGTCGCGACGGCCGCCGACTCGGTGTCGTCCGCCCAGCGCGAGCTGGCCGATCGCACCCGCGATCTCGCGCAGGAGCGCAGCCGCGACGCCGACGGCCGCGCCGCCGCTCGCCCCGAGCGCGATGGCCGGGCCTCCTCCAATCCGCAGGCCGGGACGATGTCGTTCCAGGCCACACAGCGCGCCGAAGAGATCGCGCGCGACCAGGCGGCGATGTCGCAGCGCGTGCAGGAGCTGTCGCAGGCGGTCGAGGAAATCTCACGCGCGGCGAAGGCCGCCGGCGTGGACGACACCGCGTTCCAGCAGCGCTTGCGCGAAGTGCAGGAGCTGCTGCAGCGCGCGCTCACGCCGGAGCTCGAGCAGCGGCTTCGCGAGCTCCAGGAAGCGCTCGCCCGGCTCGACCCCGAGGCGACGCGTCAGGCGTTGCAGCGCCTCGCTGACGCGCAGCAGCAGCTGAAGCGCGAGCTCGAGCGCAGCGAGGAGCTGTTCAAGCGCGCCGCGATGGAAGGGGAGCTGGCTTCGCTCGCGAAGGATGCCGAGGACCTGCAGCGGCGCCAGCAAGAGTGGACGAAGGAAGACGCCCAGCGCGTCGATTCCGCCGCGGTCGCCGCCGAGCGCGATCTCGCCACTGCGACCGATTCGCTGGCGAAGGGCGTCGAGCGCGCCGGCCAGGATGCCCCGCTGCAGGCGTCGCAGAACGCGGCGCGTGGCGCGCAGCGCGCGATGCAGCAGGCGGCCGATGCGGCGCAGCAGCGCGACTCGCGCGGCGCCCGCAAGTCCGGCCAGGAGGCGGCCGACTCGCTCGCGCAGCTTCCCGATCAGCTGCGGCAGCGGCGTGACTCGCTCGCGGCGGCGTGGCGGCAGGAAACACTCGACGCGTTGAATCGCGCGCTCTCGGAAACGGCCGCGCTCGCGCGCCGCCAGGAAGAAGTCGCCGACGCGCTGCGCGACGGTGAAGCCGACGCCAATACCCGGGCGCGCCAGGCCTCTATAGAAGAAGGGACGCGCGCGATCGAGCAGCAGATCAGCGAGGCCGCGGGACGCCACGCGCTCGTCTCGCCGCAGCTCGAAGCCGCGCTCGGATACGCCCAGAATCAGATGAAGCAGGCGCGCGAGCAGCTGGAGCAGGGGGATCCCAACCCCGCCAGCGCCGCGCCGTTCGCCGAGCAGGCGCTCGACGCGCTCAATGCGACCGCGCACGCGCTCGTCCGCTCGGCGCAGCAGGTCGCGGGCGCGAAATCGGGATCGGGCTTCCAGGAAGCGCTGGAGCAGCTCACGCGCATGGCGCAGCAGCAGCAGGGGATGAACGGCGAGGCGCAGGGCCTGATGCCGATGATGGCGCCGGGCGGCGACGCGGTGATGCAGCGGCTGCGGCAGCTCGCGGCCCAGCAGCGCGCGCTGGCCGAGCAGCTCGAACGGCTGCAGGCGGGCGGCGACGCGAGCGCCGCCGGGTCCCTCGCGCAGGAAGCGCGCGAGCTCGCGCGGCAGCTCGAGTCGGGCCGGCTCGACCGGCGCACGATCGAGCGCCAGGAACGCTTCTATCGCAAGCTGCTCGACGCGGGTCGCAGCCTGTCGGGCGAGGAGCCCGATCAGGAGAAAGAGCGCACCAGCCGCTCGGCCATCGGCGACAGCGTCCATGTGCCGGGGGCGCTGTTGCCGGGAGCCACGGGCGTCGGCGCGCGCATCCGCTATCCCACCTGGGACGAGCTGACCGGTCTCACGCCCGAGCAGCGCCGCATGGTGCTCGAGTATTTCCGCAGGCTGAATGAGCCGAAGCGTTAAGCTCGCGCTCGGGCTCCTCTTCGCCGTTCCGATCAGCGCCGCGGGCCAGGCGATCGGTCCCGGGTTCGAGCTGGAGCGGTCCGGCCGCTACGCCGAGGCGGCGGCGACGTATATGACCACGATCCGCGCCGATCCCGTGAACGTCCCCGCGCTGCTGGGCCTCGAGCGCACGCTGTACGTCCTCAACCGGATGCCGGAGCTGTTGCCCCTCGTGCAGCATGCTCGCGAACGCTCGCCCGAGAACCCCGCGCTGCGCAGTCTCGAGGTGCGGGTCTATGCGGCGCTGAATGAGCCGGATTCCCTCGAGACCGTCGTCATGCGCTGGGCCGCGACGAATCCTCGCAGCGACGTCCCGTATCGCGAATGGGGGCTGGCCCTGGCCGATCACCGTCGCTGGGACGAGGCTCGGCGCGCCTACCTGACCGGCCGCAAGACACTCGGCGGTGACGGGACGCTCGCGATCGAGCTCGCGGAGCTGGAGCAGCGCGCGAACAACTGGGAAGCGGCCGCGGCGGAGTGGAGCCGCGCGGTGGTGAAATCGGTCGATGTCGCGCCCAACGCCGCGAGCCAGCTCGCTGACGCTCCTCCCGCGACCCGCGAGCGCGTCGCTCGCGTCTTCTCCGCGGCAGACGCACCGGTTCGCGCGAAGCGCGTCGGCGCCGAAGTGCTGCTGAGCTGGGGGCAGGCCAACGAAGCGTGGGCGCTGCTCGAGCCGACGCTGGGCGACAGTGAGTCCCAGAACGCCTTGCGCCGGTTCGCGGATCTCGCCGGCTCCCTCAGCACGCCGGAGGGCCATCGCGTCCGCGGCCTCGCGCTGAATCGCTGGGCCGATCTCGTGCCGTCGCCGCTCTCCGAGCGCGCCCGCGCCGAAGCGGTGCGCGAGCTGCTGGACGGAGGCGACCGCGCGGCGGCGCGCAAAGTCCTCGAAGGTCTGGCCACCGATCGCAGCGTCCCCGGCGAGGCGAGCGCCATGGCGCAAGGCGCGCTGCTGCAGGTGTTGATTGCCGACGGCCAGCTCGATGTGGTCGAACAGCGTCTCGCCGGCGGCACGGCGCTCACCGCGGACGATCGCGCGGCGCTGCGGCTCGATCTTGCCAAGGCGCGGATCGCGCGCGGCGAGCTCGATCGCGCAGCAGCCGCGCTGGGGAATGACTCGAGCGTCGCGGCGATCGCGCAACGCGGCTGGATCGATCTCTATCGCGGCGACCTGAAAGGCGCGATGGAGGCGTTCCGGATGGCCGGTCCGTACGCCACCGATCGGGCGGCGGCCACGGAGCGCACGGCGATGATGGCGGTGCTGCAGCGCATTCAGGTCGAGTCGAGCCCGGAGCTTGGCTCGGCCTTGCTCACGCTCGCGCGCGGCGATACCGCCGCGGCGGTCAGCGCGCTGCGCCGAGCGGCGTACAAGCTGCCGCTCGAGGGCGGCCGTCTCGAGGTGCTGTTGCTCGCCGGCCAGGCGGCGGCGCGCGCGAGCGGCGAGCAGCAGAACGTGGCCATCGCGCTGTTCGACGAGATCGTCCGGGGAGGGAAGGGGTCGGAGAGCGCGGCGTTGCCGGCGGCGGAGCTCGAGTGGAGTCGCTTGCTCATCCGCAACGGCCGCGCGTCGGAAGCGATCCCGCACCTCGAGAATCTGATTCTGACCTATCCGAACAGCGCATTCGTGCCCGAGGCTCGCCGGGTGCTGGAGCGGGCGCGGGGGGCGATACCGAAATCGTGAAACGGAGAGACTTCGTCAAGGCGGTTGGGCGGTTCGGCGGTTTGGCGGTTGGTAGCCGGCTGCTCAATCTCGATTTCCAACCGCCAAACCGCTTAACCGCCGCTTCGTTGTTGATTCCCATGGACGACGCGCAGTCCGATCACCTCAAGGCCTATGGACTCTGTTACCGGGCAATCCAGGCCGGCCTCAAGGCCGAGTGGTTCCTCAACTATCGCGGCGGCTCCTTCCTGATTCCGGATCTCGACGCGTTGCGTCGCGATGCCGCCCTGAACGGCGTGCGCGCCGAGCCGGTCGACAGCGCGCTCACGGGGATTCGCGGCGAGATCGAAGCGAACAACATGGATGCCGTGCCGCTGGAGAAGGCGCCCAAGGTCGCCGTCTATGCGCCGCCCAACGCGGCGCCGTGGGACGATGCCGTCACGATGTCGCTGCAGTACGCGGGGATTCCGTTCACGAAGATCTGGGACGCGGAAGTCATGAACGGCGGCCTGCGCGATTTCGACTGGCTGCATCTGCATCACGAAGATTTCACGGGGCAGTACTCCAAGTTCTTCCTGATCTACTCGGGGCTCCCGTGGCTCGCGGAGATGGTCCAGCGCAACAGCGACATGGCGCGGCGACTCGGCTTCAACTCCGTGCCGGCGCTGAAGAAGGCGGTGGCGCGCAGCATCCACAGCTACGTGGACGGCGGCGGATTTCTGTTTGCGATGTGCACGGCGACGGAGACGATCGATCTCGCGCTCGCCGCGCACGACACCGATATCGCGGCGACGTTCGCCGACGGTACGCCGCTCGATCCCGAGGCCGACTCCAAGCTCGACTGGTCGCAGGCGTTCGCGTTTACGGGGGGGCATCTCGAGCCGAATCCTCTTGTCGCCAGCTTCTCCGACATCGACGGCCACCAGGTGAACGGCGGATCGCGGCGCCAGCCGCTCGGCGCGTTCAAGCTCTTCAATTTCAGCGCCAAAATCGATCCAGTCCCGACGATGCTCGTGCAGAACCATCGCCAGACGATCCCCGACTTCTACGGACTGACGACCTCGTTCACGCGGAATCGGCTCAAGTCCGGCGTGACCGTGCTCGCCGACGAAGAAGGGGCGCCGTGGGTGAAGTACATCCATGGCGATCTGGGCAAAGGGACGTGGACCTTCTTCGGTGGACACGATCCCGAGGATCCGCAGCATCAGATCGGCGATCCGCCGACCGACCTGTCGTTGCACCCGCATTCGCCGGGCTACCGGCTGATCCTCAATAACGTGCTGTTTCCGGCCGCGAAGAAGCGCGAGCTGAAGACTTGAGCGTCGAGCGCCTGACGGCGGCCGCGCGCGCTCTGCTGCAGGAGGAGATCGCGGCGGCGCACGGGCGTGAAGTGTCGTTCGTGGTGCGGGCCGATCCCAACGGCACGCTCACGGACGCGCGCGTCGTTGCGCGCGGCACCATCGACTCGGTGCTCGCCCTTCCCGGCGTCGCGCAACGTGGCGAGATGTTGATCCACAATCATCCCAGCGGGTTTCTCGAGCCCTCGGGCGCCGATCTGCACGTCGCCGCGCGCCTGCACGATGACGGCATCGGCTTCGGGATCGTCAACAACGACGTCTCGACCCTCTATGTCGTCGTCGAAATGCCGCGGGCCCGCACACTGCAGCGGCTCGACGCGCTGGAAGTCGCGAATCTGCTCACCGAGTCAGGGCCGGTCGCGCGGGCGGTGGGGTCTTCGACATTCGAGGACCGTCCGGGACAGCGTGATATGGCGGCCTACATCGCGGATGCCTACAACGACGGCGGCATCGCGCTGCTCGAGGCCGGGACCGGCGTCGGCAAATCGTTCGCGTATCTCGTGCCCGCGCTCGAATGGGCGCGACTCAACGGCGAGCGTACCGTCGTCTCGACCAACACGATCAATCTCCAGGAACAGCTCGTCGGGAAAGACCTGCCGATTCTGTCGCGCGCGTTCTCCACGGGCGAGCGCGCGGTCACCTTCGCGCTGCTCAAAGGATGGCGGAACTATCTCTGCCTCTCGCGGCTCGAGCAGGCGCGCGCGGGGCAAGAGTCGCTGTTCGACGACGGCCGCGCCGCCGAGCTCGAATCGATCGCGGGCTGGGCGTCGCGCACCGCCGACGGCAGCCTCGCGGATCTGGTCGAAGAGCCCTCGAGCGACGTGTGGGACGCCGTCGCGGCGGAATCGGATCTGTGCACGCGCCTGAAATGTCCGCACTTCGATCGCTGCTTCGTGTTCGCCGCGCGACGCCGCGCCGCGGAAGCCGACGTGGTGGTCGTCAATCACCATCTGCTGGCGTCCGACCTCGCCGTGCGCATCGCGTCCGACAACTGGCAGGAAGCGGCGGTGCTGCCGCCCTATCGCCGGCTCGTCCTCGACGAAGCGCATCACCTCGAAGACGTAGCCGCCAAGCACCTCGGCACACAGGTCAGCATGCTCGGCGTGCAACGCCTGCTGGGACGATTGGAGCGCAACGGCCGCGGTCTGCTGCCCACCCTCGCGCTCGAGCTGAGCACGCACAACGACTTGATGGGATCGGCGAGCCGCGATCTCTTGTCGCGCACCGTGTTCGACGCGCTTCTTGCCGCGCGGCGTTCGGCCGAAGAGCTGTTCGGGCGACTGAACCGCCGGCTCGACGGCGCGGACCCGGTGCTGCGTCTCACCGATTCGTTCAAGGAAGACAACGTCTGGCGCGAGGGACTCGATGTCGCGCTCGACAATCTGCTGATCGCGTTCAGCAAGCTGCGCGACGGCGTGGAGACCATCGCCGACCGGCTGTCGATCGATGATCCGGCGGAGATGCGCACGCGCTTGATCGGCGAATTGCGCGGCGTGGTGCGGCGGCTCGACACCGCCGCCGAGGGATTGAAGGCGACGCTCCAACCGGTCGGCTATCGCCCATCGACGAGTCCCGCCGTCCGTTGGATGGAACGGCGCGGGCGGCGCACACCGAATCTCACGCTCTCTGCCGTGCCGCTCGACATGGCACCGATCCTCAAGGAGGCGCTGTTCGACCGCACCGAGACGGTGATCCTCACGAGCGCGACGCTCGCGGCGGGCGGCGAGTTCACGTTCCTCGAGGAGCGGCTCGGACTCTCGCTGCCGCCGTTGCGCGTGACGGTGCGCGAAGTCCTGCCGTCGCCCTTCGACTTCAGCGCCCAATGCGTGTTCGGGATCCCCACCGACGTCCCCGAGCCGCGGGACGACGAGTCGGGCCACAGCGCCGCGGTCGC
>Ga0134121_10005556_pt1 | contig 10242 bp, 8 predicted proteins | sample KB301_FD_96463 | JGI IMG/M metagenome (GOLD analysis project Ga0134121, IMG submission 96463) | Terrestrial soil microbial communities without Nitrogen fertilizer from Kellogg Biological Station, Michigan, USA - KB3-0-1 | ecosystem: Environmental > Terrestrial > Soil > Unclassified ... | reverse complement strand
TCCAGCGCGTGCATTCCGTCAATGCTGATCAAGAGAACATGGCGGATTTCGCCTCGATCGTGCTTGGAATTCTGAGAACGCGCAGCGGGCATCGTCAAACAAAGCGTCATGAAGGTCGCTGTCGCGAATACTTTTCTGAACATGGAAAATCCTCCTGACAGCCAATATTCGGTGCAGGTGTTACGCTTCGTAGGGTCGAGTGTGAAATTTGAGTTTCAGAAGGCTGAAAAACTTTTCAGGCGAGCATGAAAGCCCTTGTAGTGGCCGCCTTCCCAGGTGGGCGCATTTTCTGGAGATGACACGAAGGAAGGCAAACAGGCAACAGAGGAAGTGACGCTGCTCCCAAAGTCGACCGAACCCAACCACTATTTTTCTGATAACACCTCGATGCCTGCGGCCGACTTTTGCACGTACTCTTTCCCATACACGTCGGCTGCGCGGGCCAGCGCGTCGCTGATGCTTGGACAGATATTTTCCGCTCCGACGTGTCGCTCGAATTCGGCTTGCTTCATGAGTTGCGAGGGTTGTTCTCTTGCACCGCAGAGCAGCAGCGATCGACCGGACTCGTGAACCTGATCGGCGAGATCCCGAATAGCACCGAGACCGGTCGCGTCGATCGCGGTCATATTACGCAGACGGAGGATAATAATCGGTGGCAGGGTGTCCAAGCGGTCCAGGATATCGGAGAACTTATCGGTGGCTCCGAACAAGAACGGACCGTGGATGCGATATACCGTCGCATACTCCGGAATGTCCCGGCCCTGCAGGATGTGCGCGCGCCCGTCCTCGACATAATCTCGCGTCACCCGCGTGATGGTGGTGGTTCGCGAGACTTTGCGGATGAACATCAACGCCGCCAGAACCATGCCAACCTCGACCGCGAACGTAAGATCCGCGACAACTGTAAGAGTTAGAGTCAGCAGCCAAACGGCGATATCTGCGGCCGTAAGCTTCAGGATTTCGGGAATCTCCCGCCACTCACCCATGTTGTAGGCCACGATCATCAAGATCGCGGCAAGCGCAGCCAGTGGTACGTTTTTGACCAGAGGTGCCGCAAAGAGCACGATGGCCAGCAGGGTGAGCGCGTGAATCATTCCGGCAACCGGAGTCTTTGCGCCGGAGCGGACATTCGTAGCGGTCCGCGCAATCGCGCCAGTCGCCGGCAATCCGCCGAACAACGGCGAAACGATGTTGGCGACGCCTTGCGCCACGAGTTCCACGTTTGGATTGTGCTTATCCTTGCTCATTCGATCCGAAACCACCGCGGACATCAGTGATTCGATGGCGCCAAGCATGGCCACGGTAAACGCCGGAGACAGCAATTGCCGCAGCACGTTGTAGTGCAGCCTGGGAATGGCCAGAGTCGGCAAGCCGCTGGGTATCCCGCCGAACCGCGTTCCGATCGTCTCCACTGACAAATGCAGCAGGCTCACCGCCGCGGTAGCTCCGAACGTCACCAGGATTGCGCCGGGAATCCGCTTGGCGTACTTCAGGCAGAGGATCATTACAGCCAGGGAAGCCAACGATAAGAGTGTTGCGGGAAACGAGATGGTGTGCCACGCCTGTCCAAAAGCGCGCATGCGATGAAAAAAATCTCCGGGCACGCTTTGCATCTTCAATCCGAAAAAGTCTCGAATCTGCGTACTGGCGATCAGAATGGCGATGCCGTTAGTGAACCCGATGATGACCGGACGCGGGAAATACTTGACCGCCGTGCCCATGCCCGTGATTCCGAGGAGCATCAGCAGCACGCCCGCCATCATCGTGCAGGTGAACAATCCTTCGATGCCGTACTTGGCGATAATTCCAGAGACCACCACGACAAAGGCGCCAGTCGGGCCGCCGATCTGTGTTTTGGAACCGCCCAGCGCGGAGATCAGGAACCCAGTGACGATCGCGCAATAGATACCCGCTTGCGGACTAACCCCCGAAGCAATCGCGAAAGCCATAGCGAGCGGCAGGGCAACCAGGCCCACGGTGACGCCAGCCACCAGATCACTGAGGAATTTGCGCCGGTCGTAGGCTCGCAATAGCAGAACAGATTTGGGCAGCCAGGCGCTGAGGGCAGGACTCATCAATGATGGAACCCGACTAGGTCCGGATAGACCGCTTCAAAGCAGTCTAGCAAAATGAAGCCAAAGGGCGGGGAAGCCGCCATCGGACTGTGTCGTGAAATGAATTGCGTAGTGGCTAAGCCGTCGGCGTGACGGGTGTCGGCTCAATGTGTCTGGCGTGTTTGTGGCGATGCTGGTGATCCTCGGCTGCCGGCTGCCGCGAAGGATCCCAACGCAGGATCGGCCTACGCGCAGCTGCGACTTCATCCAGGCGCCGCACGCGAGTGCTGTGCGGCGCGGTCTTCACCAGTTCGGGATTCTCGGCGGCTTCTTGAGCGATGGAGCGCATGGCGTCGATGAACAGGTCGCATTCTTCCTTCGATTCCGATTCCGTGGGCTCGATCATCAGGGCCCCCGACACGATGAGCGGAAACGCTGTGGTGTAAGGGTGGAAGCCGTAGTCGATCAGCCGCTTGGCGATGTCCATGGTATTAATGCCGTTTTTTTTCTGGAAGGCGTCGCTGAACACCACTTCGTGCATGGAGGGCAAGGAATAAGGCAAATCGTAAACACCTTCGAGGTGCTTGCGGATGTAGTTCGCATTGAGCACCGCGTCTTCGGTGGCCTGACGGATTCCCGGGCCGTAGGCCAGAATGTAGGCGAGAGCGCGTACGAGCACCCCGAAATTTCCTGAAAAGGATTTTACCCTTCCGATGGAATCGGGCCGCACGGACTCGAGCGTGAGGTGCCCGCCGGCCTTCTCCACAAGAATTGGTACGGGACGGAACGGCGCGAGGATTTTCTTCATCGCCACCGGACCCGCGCCGGGCCCTCCACCCCCATGCGGCGTGGAAAAAGTCTTGTGCAGATTGAGGTGCATGACGTCAACGCCCAGATCGCCAGGACGCGTTACTCCCGCCAGCGCATTCATGTTGGCGCCGTCCATGTACAGCAAGGCGCCCTTGGCGTGCAGGATTTCGGCGATTTCCGGAATGCGTTCCTCGAAAATGCCGAGCGTCGAAGGATTGGTGATCATCAGCGCGGCCACATCTTCGGTAACCAGTTCGCGGAGCTTGTCGACATCGATCTGGCCGTGCGATTCGGATTTGATGTTCTGGACTTCGTAGCCTGCAATCACCGCGGTTGCGGGATTGGTCCCGTGCGCTGAGTCGGGAATCAATACCTTTTTGCGCGCGTTGCCTTGCTTCTCGAGATACGCTCGGATCAGCAGCAATCCGGTGAGTTCGCCTTGCGCGCCGGCCGCGGGCTGCAAGGTGATCGAATCCATCCCGGTGATTTCTAGCAGGCAAGTTTCCAGCAGGCGAAGAATCTTGAGGCAGCCTTGGGATAGTTCCAATGGCTGCAGCGGATGCTCGGTGGCGATGCCATCGAGCCGCGCCACGAATTCATTCACGCGCGGGTTGTACTTCATGGTGCAGGAGCCCAACGGATACATGCCCAGATCGATGGCGTAATTCCATGTCGAGAGTCGCGTAAAGTGGCGAATCACTTCAATCTCGCTGACCTCGGGGAAATGTTCCACGCCATCACGACGGTGGTTCGCGCCCAATGCTTGAGCAGGATCGATTGCCGGTACGTCGAGCGGCGGCAATTCGAACGCGCGCTTCCCAGGCGACGATTTCTCGAAGATCAGCCCTTCATTCTGATTCGTATGTCGTGTAGCCTTCTTGATTCTCTTCGACATTTTTGCGTTTTTATCCCGTTACCAACGCCACAAAACTACAGCGGTTGCTCCAAAGCCCGGCGAACTCCCGCGACGAGCCGCTCGATGTCTTCGCGGCTGGTCGTTTCGGTCACGCATACCAAGGCATTCTTGGTCAGTTCCGGATAGTTCTGTCCCAAAGGCAGTGGCCCAACGATTTTCTCGCGCAGCAGGTAACCGTTTACGATCCGCGCCGACCGCGGCAGCTCGATCGTGAACTCGTTGAAAAACGGCCCGCTGAAAGTTCTGTGCACGCCGGGTATTTTCGTCAACTCAGAGAGCGCGAATTGTGCCTTGGCCAGATTTTGCTCGGCCATCTCGCGCAATCCCTCTTTTCCCAGCAGCGTCAAATGCACGGTGGCCGCCAGTGCGCAAAGCGCCTGATTGGTGCAAATGTTGGAAGTGGCCTTCTCGCGGCGAATGTGCTGTTCGCGGGTCGCCAAGGTAAGCACAAAACCGCGCCGCCCTTCGGTGTCGGTTGTTTGCCCAGCCAGGCGCCCGGGCATCTGCCGCACAAACTTATCCTTCGACGCGATCACCCCCACGAACGGCCCGCCATAGCTCGGCGGCAAACCGAAACTCTGGCCTTCCATCGCGACAATGTCCGCTTCCGCAGGCGGTCGAACCACGCCCAGCGACACGGCCTCGGTGAGGGCGACCACTAGTAGCGCACCCGCACCGTGGACGATGGCTGCAAGTTCGGGCACCGATTCAAGCACCCCAAGGAAGTTCGGCGATTGCACCACCAGCGCCGCGACATCGTCTTTCATTGCCGCGCGCAAGTTCTGCTGCGTCAACCTGCCGTCCGCAGAGAAAGGCAGCTCTTCCACCCGCAATCCCGAATTCTTCGCGTAGGTCTTGAGCACATCGCGATATTCCGGATGCAAGGAGCGCGCCATCAGCACGCGGTTGCGTCCGGTCACGCGCTCGGCCATCAACACCGCTTCCGTTGTCGCCGTCGACCCATCCCACATGGAGGCGTTCGCTACTTCCTGCCCGGTGAGCTGGCACATCAAGGTCTGGAATTCGAAGATCGCCTGCAATGTGCCCTGAGTGATTTCCGCCTGATACGGCGTGTAGGAAGTAAGAAATTCGCCGCGCTGGATGATCGCGTCCGTCACCACCGATCGCAAATGGTTGTAAACGCCGGCTCCCAGAAAACTGGTATACCCGACTGAATTTTCCCCTGCCCGCTGCTTAAAATAGTCGATGATCTCGGCTTCGGAAAAAGGTCCGGGTAGTTTCAATACCTCGCGCAAACGGAAACGTTCCGGAATACTGGAGAACAGTTCGTCGATCGATTCCGCGCCGATCGCCGCTAGCATTTCCTGACGCTCGGCCGGACTCTTCGGAAGATAGCGCATCAGGCCGAAGCTTCCTTGCCCTTCTCGGAAGCGATGAACGCTTCGTAGGCCGGCGCGTCCATTAGTGCTGAGACTTCTGCCGCATTGCTGAGTTTCACCTTCACCAGCCATGCGCTACCGTGGGGATCGGAGTTAATTTTCTCCGGTGTGTTGTGCAATTCCTCGTTCGCTTCAGTCACTTCGCCGCTCACCGGCGCGTAAATCTCGCTCACCGCCTTCACGGACTCTACGTTTCCGAACGACTTACCCGCGGTAATCTGCGATCCGACCTTGGGCAATTCGACGAACACCACGTCCCCCAATTCCTGCTGGGCATAGTCGGTGATGCCAATGCTAGCGATGTCCCCCTTGACATCCACCCATTCGTGCTGTTTGGTGTAGCGGAAATTTGCCGGATATGCCATGTCTACGCTCCTCGTCAGTCAATCGCCGGGTTCGCCTGAAAATTTTGAGGTCTTACGCCATCTTCGCAGCCTGCGGAGCCGCGACCTTCTTAGCGCGTTTGTAAAACGGAGTCGCAACCACTCGCGCCTCGCACTTGTTGGCGCGAATCTCCACAAACACCCGTGTCCCGATGTCCGCCAGCGTCGGCGGGACATACGCCAGCGCAATATTCTTGCACAATGTAGGGGATGGCGAACCGCTGGTGATCACACCCACCGCTTCGCCGGCTTCGTTGCAGACGCGATATTCATCGCGTCCAATGCCGCGCCCGATCATCTCCAGCCCCACTAGCGTCCGCTTGAATCCGTCGCTCTTCGCACGTTCCAGTGCGGCGCGTCCGATGAAGTCGCCCTTCTCCATCTTGCAATAGCGGTCCAGGCCGGCTTCCCAGACATTGATCGTCTCGCTGATCTCGTGCCCATACAGCGCCATTTTCGCTTCCAGGCGCAAAGTATTTCGCGCGCCAAGCCCACAGGGAATGATGCCGAACTCGCGACCCGCTTCCATCACCTGCGCCCAAACCCTCTCGCTGGTTGCGCAATCTGACGGCACATAAATCTCGAAGCCATCTTCACCCGTATATCCTGTCCGCGCGATCAAAGTATCCTTCAGACCGCACAGCGTCCCATGAGTGAACCAATAATTCTTGACGCTATCCAGATTCGCGTCGGTAAGCTTGCGCATCACCTCGATCGCGCGCGGACCTTGAATCGCCAGCTGCGTATACGCATCGCTCAGTTCGTCGACGACACAGTCGAAGTCCTTGGTATTCTCGCGAACCCAGTTGATGTCCTTCTTACGCGTTCCGGCGTTGATCACCAGCAAAAAATCGTCCTCGCCCAGCCGGTGCACGATCACATCATCGACAAAGGTGCCCTGCGGGTAGAGTAAAGCCGAGTAGTGTGCCTGCCCGATTGCCAGCTTCGACGCATCATTCATGCTGATGTGCTGCACCGCACCCAGCCCCCCGCCGCCGGCCCCAGGGGTAGACTGACCCGCTCCTTGGCCGTGCACACGAATGTCACCCATGTGGCTGACGTCGAAAACCCCCACGCCGCCGCGAACCGCCTTGTGCTCGGCCACCAAGCCGCCGCCAGCCGGATACTCCACCGGCATATCCCAGCCGCCAAAGTTGACCATCTTCGCGGCCAGGCGGCGATGTACCCCGTTCAGTGGCGTCTTTCGGAGTTCGCTGGTAGTTGGCGAGTTGACTGATTCCATTCCGCGTGCTCGGGCAGAAATTGATACTAGCATGCGCCCCGAGAGCGGTCAAAGAACGCTAGCCTCCGCAGCGACACAAGCGATCGTGGTTCCGTGCAATCGGAAAGGTCGGTTTCTGGCCGCGAACTTTCGCCAACCGTTGCCTTGCCGCGCGCCATATTGCTCAGGTACAGTTTTCAGGGGAGGCCGTCATGCCCGGTCCCATTCTCTGCTCCGTGTGCGACAAACCGGAAGGCCAATGCGTGTGCGAGAAGTACTGCACCATTTGCAAGGGCCAGCACAAAGTTCGTCTTTGCGCGGACGGCCTCTACTACTGCCCCGACTGCCGGGAAGCCTGCGACGTTTCACTCGCCAACACTAGTGTCGACTGAGCCGAAATCGGTTTGCCTGCAGTTCGATCCTGACCCCCGCTTTGCAGCAGGCGCGGGCGGCGTTGCGAAATTCTTCGCGGAAAATTCCGGACTCGAAGGCGACGCCCCGCAACAATTGCAAGCCGCGGTCACAGCTGCGTGCCTGGAAGTTTTTGAGCAGCATCCTAGCGACCGTCCGCTGAGCGTCACCTTTACGCGTCACGCGGATCGCATCGAGGTCGCGCTTTCGCGCGAAGGGCAATCCGCGCCGGCGGTTGGGCTCGACACCATTGCCGCTGGGGCCGCCGCTCTCAGCGGTGTCGATCGCATTCAGTATGAGAACCAGGGCAGCCGCAGCGTTACCCGGCTAACGAAATACACTAGCCAGGGCGCGCCGAGCCGTTAACCACTTCCATTCCACGATTCGCGCGCAAAAAAAGAAGCCACGCAATCCGTGCGCGGCTTCTCCACAACACCCTCAGGTTCGATTTTTACAGCTTGAACGCGAATGTATTTCGCCGGATCAGCGAGGTCATCTGGTCGTCGGTGAGGTTCATTCGCACCACAATTCGATCGCCAGATGGCGTCACGCTTGCCTGAGTAAGCAACTGTGCCATATCCGGATTCTCGGTTTTCGCCTGATATTGCTTGTACAGCAGCCCCATCTGCAGCAATTGCCCAAGCGAATTGGCATCTTCCACCGAGCCACATACCGCCTGAAACTTGCCGTCCAGCCCGCTGCCGGCATCCACGTTGATCAGCATGTTCTGCATTCGCTGGACCAGTTTCGCCGCGTCCGGGAATTGATTGATCTCCGGCGCCAACTGTTTCATCGCCAGCCGTGTATACGCCGGGTTCAGCACCGCCCAGACCACGCCGCTGCCGTTGGCTTCATTCACTAGAGGAAAAAACTTCTCGTTGCGTTGCAGCCCATCCTCGGTCCCGAATCGCACTTCAATCATCTTCTCCAGCAACGACCGGTGACCGAACGCAGCGGTGCTCGAATCAATAAAGAAAAAGAAAAGATCATTCGCGCCAGAGCCGGATCCGAACGCATAAAGGGTGTAATTCCGCGCCTTGAACGTAGGCAGCTTCTGCTTTTTGAAATAGGCCTCGGTTGTTTCTGGATTGTAGTTCCCCAGCGCAATGCCGACGATGTTCTCGCCGGTGGGAACCGCCGACGAACCTGCGCCATCCTTCTTGTTGTCCACGCCTTCCGCCACCAGGCCCCACGCTAGTTCCTCGACCTGCGTGTTGGGGTCTACACCCGCCGACGCCAGAAATTTTTCGAATTGCCGGAAGCGCTCCGGCAACATCTGCTCCTGCAACTGCGGAAACCACTTCATCGTTCGCGCCTTCTTCAAATCCGCGTACGCAAACTCGCCGACCTCCTTCGGGAACAGCGCGATAATATCGGCCCCTAACTGGCCTGCCCGCGCGGGCTTCGCCGAAAGCAGGGACATCGCAGCAAGCGCGCACGCAGCCGCAATTTTTACCACGCGCAGTCCCAACCGCGCCTGATCTCTCAGGAATTTGCCGTTGTGAATCATGCACTTTCTCCTTTTAGCCTGCGGAGGCCAGCCCCTAAGCGCTGGAGGTTCGGGACGCGTCACCCACGCGCTGGCGCAGCGCGGCGACCCTCTCTCGCATTGCTGTTACGTAAGCGGCATCGGCGGCCAGGCCGTCGAGATTGATCTCGACATTGGCTAACGCCCCTCTGACCCCGGCCGCAGCCATTAGCCGTGCTACTTCCAAGTCTGACTTCATGGATGCAGCCGCGATAGAAGCAAGTTGTCCTAGCCGTTCGAAAAGGGCAACGGTACGCTCTGCCACATGTAGCGGGACCTCCGCTGCCCCGCGCGTAGCTGCTTGAATAGCATTTTCGCGCGTTTTCACTTCCTGCGCATTGCCCTGCGGCAACTTGAACGCAGCTATTACCGCATCGTATGCAGCGGCGTCCCGATCGATCGCCTCAGCCAGCGCGTCCGCATCGTACCGCATCGCCTCCAGCGCGTCGGACAGCTTGTCCACGTGCGTTGCCTGCGTCTTCTTCTTCCGCGAAAGCCCAGCGACCATCTGCCCCAGCGAAGCCGCCAGCGCACCCGCGAACGCCGAGACACTACCGCCGCCGGGAGTCGCGTGAGGCGCCGCCACGGCATCCAGGAAGGGCCGCGCCAGTCCGGCGAGCGTGCTGTCTTTTGATGTTTCCGCAACCGCCGTGCCGCTCAGTGCTGCTTCCAGCCGGTTCTCAAATACTTGCTCCGGCGAAAAATTCTCGACCTGCAGGAAATAGTCTGCGGCCATCTCGATCGCTTTTTTCGGGATCAGCCCGACGATCTCGCTCCCAACCGGCGCCACGCCGTAGCGTTCCGCCTCGCGCTTCACCATCTCGTACACGCGATGCATGGGCGTCTGCTCGAAATCGGTCAGATTGATGGAAACCTGTGCCAGGTTGCGGCCTTTCAAATCCACGCCCATCGACTTCACGTAGCGCAGCCCGCCTGACGAAAATCGGATTGCCTTGGCAATTTTGTTCGCGATGCTTACATCCGAAGTATTCAGGTTCACGTTGTACGCGATCAGGAACTTGCGCGCGCCCACTACGGTAACGCCGGCGGTGGGATGCAACTTCGGCTCGCCCACGTCCGGCTGCCGCTCATGATTCTTCTTCAACTCTTCGCGCAACCCCTCAAACTGGCCCTTGCGCACATTCTCCAGATTCACGCGATCCGGTCGCGTTGCCGCTGCTTCGTAGAAAAAAATCGGGATCCGATAACGTGTCCAGATTTCTTTTCCCACGCGCCTCGCCAGCGCCGCGCAATCCTCCAAGGTCACGCCGTGAATAGGAATAAAAGGCACGACATCGGTGGCCCCAACCCGCGGATGTGCTCCCTTGTGGCTGTTCAGATCAATCAATTCCAAAGCCTTGCCCACACCGCGCAAAACCCCTTCGGCCACCGCGTCGGGATCCCCCGCGAGCGTCACCACGCTGCGGTTGTGGTCCGCGTCCATCTCCTTATCCAGCACGTAGACGCCGGCCACCGCACTCATAGCCGCCACAATCGCATCCACCTTGGCCGGATCGC
>Ga0134121_10005555_pt1 | contig 10242 bp, 6 predicted proteins | sample KB301_FD_96463 | JGI IMG/M metagenome (GOLD analysis project Ga0134121, IMG submission 96463) | Terrestrial soil microbial communities without Nitrogen fertilizer from Kellogg Biological Station, Michigan, USA - KB3-0-1 | ecosystem: Environmental > Terrestrial > Soil > Unclassified ... | reverse complement strand
TCGCGTAGCTTGCGCTCGTGGATGCGCTCGAGGTCGCGGCGGTCGCGCAGGATGTGCGGCGTCAGGAGGATGAGCAGGTTGGTCTTGCGCTTGCTCCGCGAGACGGTCTTGAACAGGTAGCCGAGGATCGGGATATCGCCGAGCAGCGGCACCTTGGTGACGCTGTAGATGTCGCGCTCCTGGATGAGCCCGCCGATCACGACGCTCTGCTGATCGTGCACGACGGCCTGGGTCTTCAGCTTGCGCTGCGACCACGTCGGACCGAGCTCGGCGTCCGAGCCGGCGATGTCCTTGGTCTCCTGCTCGATCTCGAGCCGCACGACGTCGTTGCTCGAGATGTGCGGAGTGACGTTGAGCGACAGGTTCAGATCCTGGCGCTGGATGTTCTGGCCGATCGAGCCGGTGGGCGACGTGGCGCCACCCGCGGCGCCGGGCAGACCGAAGCCGCCGAACGACAGGCCGGCCTTGTAGGGAATGTTGTTGCCGACCGAGAACTCGGTCTTCTCGTTGTCGATCGCGATGATGTGGGGCGCCGACAAGATGTCGGTGTTGTTCTGGGTCGCGAGCGCCTGGAACAGGACGGCGAACGACGGGATGCTGGTGCCGAGGAAACTCTGCGAGTTCGGGAGCGGCGCGCCGATCAGGCCGCCGATCAGGCCGGTCGCGCTCGCGAGCGAGCTGGCCGCGCTGATCGAGCGCAGGTTCGGGGTCTGCACGCCGCCGAGGATAAGCGCCTCCGAGCCAGAGGGCTGATACCCGCCGTGCGAGCTGGTTCCGAGATCGAGCTCCTTGCCGAGCTGGACCTCGAGGATCAACGCCTCGATGAACACCTGCCGGCGCGGCTGATCGAGCCGGCGCACCACATCTTTGATCGCGATGAAGTCACGGCCGGTCGACATCACGATCAGCGAGTTGGTCGGCTTGTCGCCGATCACGCGGACCTGACCTTCGAGTGATGCCCCGAGGTTCTCGCCACCCCCGGGGAACACCGGAGGGGCCTGTACCGGCACGTTGGGCACGCCGGGCGCACCGGGGGCGCCTGGACGGCCGCCGGCACCGGGGCGCTGCGGCTGGCCCTGCCCCATCGCGTTGTTGAGCGTCGTCGCGAGCTCCTCGGCGAGGGCGTTCTCGAGCGGGAACACGTGGATCGACGAGCCGCTCTCGGTGTCGAGCGCGATGTCGAGCCGATCGACGAGGCCCTTGACGCGCAGGTAACCGGCTTCACTCGACACCACGATCAGCGTGTTCGAGCGATCATCGACCAGGATCTTCGAGGGCACGGCGCTGCCGACGTCGTCGGACGAGATCACCTGGGGCGGAGGCACGCCCGGGGTGACGGGTGGCTGGAAGTTACGCTTGCCCGGCCCAGCGCCCGCGCCGCCCGCGCCACCCTGCCCGGAGATCCCGAGGATCTCGTTGAGCTTCGTCGCGAGCTGCGTCGCATCGGAGTGATGCACCGGGATCGTGTAGATGCCGTCGCTGCCGCCGGGCACGTCGATCGAGCGCGCGAGCGACATCATGTCGCGCACCTGGCTCGCGTAGTCGGTGATGATCAGCATCGTGCCCGCGACCTGCACGTTGCCGGCTACCGAACGGATCGAATCGAGCGCACCGCGCAGCGTCTCGACCTGCGTGTAGGTCGGCCGCAACACGTAGCGCACGATCTGATCTTCGTCGTTGGGGATGCCCCGCTTCAGGATCGGCACCGTCTCGTTCCTCGCGGCTGACGAATCGATGATGCGAAGCACGTTGCCCTTGGGCACGATCGTGAACCCCATCGTCGACAGCGAGACCAGGAACAAGCGATACGCCTCGGTGGAGCTCATCTTGTTCGGCGCGATCACCGTGACCTTCTTCTGGTTCTGGAGAATGCGCGGATCCATGATGAAGTTCTTGCACGTGAACCCCATCACCCAGGTGATGAGATCCTTGAGCTCGGTCTCCGGCTTGAACGTGATCGCGACTTGCCCCGTGCGCTTCTTACAGCTGTACAGCGATTCGTCTTCGCCCGGTGCAGGCGCGTTCGGGTTGGTCGTCGTGGGCGTCGTGGGCGCCGGTTGCGCGAACGTGACCCGCGGTGTCCAGGCGCCTGCGATGAGGCCCGCAGTGAGGATAGTCGCGACGAGTGAACGAGGTGCCTGATGCATGGTCTTTCCGGGGGGCTTTCGATTGCCGTCGATCTTCAACGTGGGCATCGACTTGGTCATCACTTGATCGAGTACTTCAGGGTCACAGGCTTGCCGCGGCGCGTGACCTCGACTTCGAGCGAGGTCGCCTCGCGCAGCTTGGTGTAGACCTCGAGCGCCTTGTCGGCCGAGGTCAGCTCGAAGCCGTTGATCGACTGCAGCGTATCGCCATTGGTCAGCCCGAGCTTGGCAAACGCCGAGCTCGGCCGGATCGCGTACAGCTTGAACCCATCGGGCTTGCCGTTCTTCATCGAGGGCACGACGCGCGCGCCCTTCGCGACCGCCATCGGGTTCAGCAAGACCTTCTCGACCAGCGACTTGTCGATCTCGTAGTTCGAGTCGTCGATCTTCTTGATCCCGCTGTCGATCGACGCCTGCATGTCGTCCCCCGGCTCACCGGAGGGCGCCGCCGGCGGCGTCTCGACCGCCGCGACCGTCGTCGTCGGTGGCGGCGCGCCGAGCAGCACGAGCCGCTCGGTGCGGCCATTGTTCTCGAATTCGATGTACTTGAAGTGAATCGACTTGAGCTTCCCCGAGTTGGTCGCCCCCGGAATGATCTCACCGACCGCAAAGGCTCCCGACTTCTGGTTCTCGCTGTTGATGATCGTCGCGTACGAATCCTCGACCCGCGGGCCGATGTTGGTGGCGAGCAGCGCGAGCGGCAACGAGGTGGTCGCGATCGACGACGGATCCGACGACTTGGTCTCGACCGGCGGTGTGCAATCGGAGCAGAACATGTTGCGCGCCGCGAGCGGCCCGCCTTCCTTGGTGTGCACCGGCGTGGCCGGGGTCTCGGCCTTCGGTGCAACCACCGCGATCTTCGGCCCATGCTCGGGATCTCCGAGGTACTTCGCCTCGACGATGTGACTCGTCGCCTTGGCGGCGAACACCGCGCAGATCATCACGACGACTGCGCCGAGAACCCAGAAGTAGCGCTTGATGAGATCTTGCATCGACTAGTCTTCCTCTACCCCGGAACCATGGGCTCCGGCGTCTGGGGCGTCTCTCACATCTCCCGAATCTCCGGCATCCGCGTCGGGATCGGTGGTCTCGAGGCGGCGGTAGATCGTGCGCGTCGCGATGCCGAGCAGCTTCGCGGTGAGCCGCTTGTCGCCGCGGGTGTGGCGCAGCGTCTCGTGGATCACGCGCATCTCGATCTCCGCGAGCGGCATCCCGATCGGGAACGTCAGCGATGACGCCGCCGCGGTCCCGGGCGTGGCGTCGCGGATCTCGCGCGGCAGCGCATCCTCGTCGATCACCGTGTGGCCGGCGCGCGTGAGCACGACGGCTCGCTCGATCGCGTTCTCCAGCTCGCGCACGTTGCCCGGCCAACCATACTCGGTGAGGCGCTCGATCGCCGCCGGCGAGCAGCCCGAAATCGCCTTGCCATTCTTCTCGGCGTAGACCTGGACGAAGTGCTGCGCCAGGAGCGAGATGTCGTCCCGGCGGTCGCGTAGTGGCGGCACCGACACCGGGATGACGTTGAGCCGGTAGTACAGATCCTCACGGAACCGGCCAGCCTTGACTTCCTCGGCGAGGTTGACGTTGGTCGCGGCGACGATGCGCACGTCGATCCGGCGTGGCTTGCCGCTACCGCCGAGCCGCTCGATCTCGCCCTCCTGCAGCACGCGCAACAGCTTGACCTGCACGTGGCGCGAGATCTCGCCGATCTCGTCGAGAAACAGCGTGCCGCCGTTGGCCGCCTCGAACCGGCCGTCGCGGGCGGTCGCCGCGCCGGTGAACGCGCCTTTCTCGTAGCCGAACAGCTCGGCTTCGAGGATCGACTCCGGGATCGCGGCGCAGTTGACCGCCACGAACGGGCTTGAATCGCGGCCGCCTTCGGCTTGCCGGCCGCCGCGTGCCCGCGTACTGTTGTCGTGCAGCGCGCGCGCCAGGAGCTCCTTGCCGGTGCCGCTCTCGCCGAGCAGGAGCACGGTCGCCTCCGACGGCGCGGCCTGCATCACGATGTCCATCGTGCGGCGCCACGCGAGTGACGTTCCGATGATCGCGCGGCGGCGCTTCTCGGCGAGCTGGGCCTTGAGGCTGCGGTTCTCGACCAGCAGTGACTGCTTCTCGAGCGCGTTGCGCACGATGCGCACCACGTGCGCGCGCTTGAGCGGCTTGGTGACAAAGTCGTACGCGCCCTCCTTCATCGCCTCGACCGCGGTCTCGACCGTGCCGTACGCCGTCATCAGCACGACCTCGGTCTCGGGCGCGATCGTCTTGGCCGCGCGCAGGAGATCCATGCCGCTGGTGTTCGGCATCATCAGATCGGTGAGCAGCACGCCGACCCGGTGCTTGCGCAGGACATCGAGCCCGGTGGTCCCGTCGGTCGCCGACAGCACCGTCAGCCCCTCGCGCTTGAAGATCTTCGACAGCGACTCCACGATCGCCGGCTCGTCGTCGACCACGAGCACGATGCCCGCGTCCGCGATGCGGGCGACCGCGCCCGGATCCTCCGATGACGCGGCTCCCCCGGATCCATCGACTTGCGCCGCTGCAAACCGGCGAAACGGCCCTTGTGCAGGCTGGTTCCACATACTGCCCCGTTCCTATAACAAGCCCTGGGCCAGCTTCGATTCCTTCAAGTAGCTGAAATAATTCAGCGGTTTTCCTTGGAAACGCTGGGCATTTTGCCACCGTGTCAGGGCAGTTGCGACGCGATGACAAACTGGCAAGACGCTGCTCATGGCGTACCTTGCCGCATCCTTTGCCGCGGGCGGCTCTCGGACGGGTCGGCTCGATCGAGCCGGACGGCCCGTCGGCTAGAGTCGGGAGCTCGGAGAGGACGAGGACATGGACATCTACGATGATAGTGCGTTCAAGGCCCGGGTCGACGCTGCGCTGCGGCGGGTCCGGACCGTGCTCGACAATACCCGCCATCCGCAGTACCCGGCGGATGTCCCTCACCGCTACGACGACAAGTACCTGCTCGCCGAGTTCGTGACCCGCATCTCGGTGGCCTCCTGGCTGCAGTGCCTCGAGGTGGTGGGCCTGACCGCCGAGCAACTCGGCCAGCTCGCGAGCTGGGCCAAGACCCGCTCGGTCACCCTGCGGCTCACCGCCCACGAGGACTGCCGCTGGCTGCGCGAAGAGAAGCGCAAGGTCGAGTCGGCCGAGGAGCGGATCACCGAGGTCCGCGGCATCCTGGGCAAGTCGACCCGCACCGAGAAGGTGGTCACCACCGTGACCGAGTACTTCTGGCGCTTCGACGCCACCTACGCGCTGGTAGCGTTCCAGGGCACTGACACCGAGAAGGCGATCACGCTCCACACGCGATCGAGCAACATCGAGCTCAAAACCAGCCAGGAGGCCTCGCCGCGGCCCAAGACGGTGATGAGGCCTGCGATCGACGTTAATCTCACGTGGCTGCTCACCCACCTCGACGCTGAGGGCCGGGCCGCGTTCACCATCGACCGCAACGACCCCGCCTGCCACACGCCGACGCGCAACCCGGGGATCGAGCATGCCCTCGCCGCTTTCGACGAGATCGCGGCGTGGTGCGCCAGCGTCACCGCCTACTTCTTCAACGATCTGTTCCCGGCCCAGCAGGAGCACGGCCGCGACCTGGCCGCCATCCACGACCGCGACGTGTTCGTGCCCGTCCAGCCGCTGTTCGAGAGCCGGCCGGGCGACGGCGAGGGCGTGCTGCCGGTGGCCTACCTGAACGGCTTCCTGGCCGAAGAGCAACGCTCGCTGTCCGAGAAGTGCCGCGCGCTCGGCGCGGCGTTCCCGCGCGACGCCACGCTGATCACCGCGGTCGAGGCCTGCCTGCTGGTGACCCTGCTCCACGCCCGCCAGGTGTGCCGGCAGCACGCCGACAGCATCGCGTACATCGAGCGGATGCTGCGCGACCAGCTCGTCGCCGCCATCGGCAAGGAGCTGACGCCCGCCGACTTCACTGCCTACATGGACTTCCACCACGGCAAGCTGGTGAAGCCCGAGTACCGGCCGCTGCCGTTCTCGTACGCGATCCGGCGGCCGGAGCACTATCCGGAGGGCGTGCTGTCGCTCGAGGCTGGCCGCGGCGGCGCGACCGACGCCATCTCGACCACCGTGCGGCGCACCGAGGCGCGGCGGCCGATGAGCTTCGCGCTCGATGCCTCGACCCGGGTGAGCTTCCTCGGCGAACGCTACCTGCACGCCTGGATCTCGCACCAGTTCTCGGGCCAGGCAGCGCCGGCGCTCAGCCTGATCGCGCGGGCGCGCCAGTTCTCGAGCTTCATCTTGCTCGTCGGACGGATCGCATCGGCCGACCGATTCGAGCCGCGCCTCGGCGTGATCCTGCAGAACAAGGATCTGGTGAAGATCCCGCTCCTGCTCGAGCAAATCCCAACGCCCAAGGAATTCCGCGACGCCATCGAGTCGTTGTCGCCGGAGCAGCAGCGCTTCGCCAAGGCGTTCCGCGGCATGCAGCTCGAGAGCACCCTGTTTGGCGTGTGCGTCATCCAGATCAAGCCGCAGCTCGAGAAGCTGCTCAAGCTGCCGCCCGACAGCCTGACCAAGGAGATCAAGATGACGCAGGAACTGCTCGACCTGTTCATCGAGTACCAGATCCCGAGTGACCTGCTTTCCTATGACGGGCCGGCCGACGCCACCACCGACGACAAGCTGGCGCGAGTCAAGCAGTACATCGCCCGCATGTACGAGATGATCGAGCTGTCCAAGGCCCGCGAGCTCGAGCAGGAGCGCGAGCGCGAAGACAAGCGGCTGGCCGAGATGAACCGCACCGCGCCGCCGGGCATGTACGCGGGCTACGGACCGCCGCCGATGCCGGGCGGTGGACCGCCGCCGATGCCGATGGGCGCGGCGCAGATGACCCGGGCGGGGATGGCCGGTCCGCCGATGATGCAGTCGGCGCCCATGCCGGCGCCTTCGGCGCCGCCGCCGATGTCCGCCCCCATGCCGGCGTCGTTCGCGCCCCCCGAGCGCACGGTAACCACCACCGTGGCAGCGCCGGTGGTGCAGGCACCCGCTTCGGGCAGCGTGGCCGCGACGACCACCCGCCCGGCCAAGGCCGCAGCCGCCGACCTGGCGGGCAGCGCTGGCGATGGCGAGGTCACCGACTACACCCGCATCCCCGGCGAGCTCGATCGCAAGTTCGAGCAACTCGACACCGACGGCGCCTTGCGGGCGACCATCATCAACCCCGGCGATCCCTGGACCCGCACCGCGCAGAAAGGCCTGCTCAGCGCGGCGACCACCGCGGCCCTGGGCGCGACCGAGCAGCGCAGCGAGCGCAACCGCGCCTTCGATCTCCTCGACGCCCTGTCCAAGTCGGGCGCCATGGCTATCGATGACGCCAGCCTGCACGTCGTGCTCGCCACCACCCACTGTTTCGACAAGACGCTGCTCGACACCGTGATCCAGGACAACGTCAACCCGATCGAGAAGGTCGAGCGCTCGCTCATGATCGTCGGCACCACCGTCCACGGCCGCCCGGCGGCCGAGCTCCTGTCCGCCGACCAGCGCGAGCGGTTCTTCGCCACCTCGCCGCAGCTCGGGCCTGCCGGCCAGCTCGGCGGCGGCGCACCCGACTGACCTGGCACCGACGACATCCAGCGACGCAGACGCGCTATGGGCACCGCCGTGTCAGATCGCGAACAACGGCATTGTGAAAGCCCCGCGCCAGCGCCCGCTTGCAGCGGCACCGCATCCGGCACCAGAACCTCGCGTTTTGCCTCGGTCTGAGTATGCTCCGAGCATGAAGTGGGAGGCGGTGATGAACGTCCTCGCGGCGCTTGAGGCCAGCGCCGTGGAATACGTGGTGATTGGGGGGGTAGCAGTAAACTTCCACGGCCTTGCTCGTACGATGGAGGATCTCGACGTCTTCATCGCGCCCGACGCCGACAACGTGGCAAGGCTGCGGTCTGCCCTCCACTCGATTTACGATGATCCATCGATCGACGAGATCACCGCGGCCGATCTGTGCGGCGATTACCCGGCGGTGCGCTACGTGCCACCCGGTGAGGGCCCGCCGATGGATATTCTCACCAGACTCGGCGACCGCTTTCGTTTCGCCGACCTCGAGCGCGAGCGCTATGATGTGGATGGCCAACCCGTTTCAGTTGCAACACCCATGACACTGTACCGTATGAAGGTCTCGACCATTCGCCCTCTCGATCATGCCGATGCTGCCCGGCTTGCCGAGGCGTTTGGCCTGGATAAGGAGCCGGCGTGACAGTCAAGCGCTACCGCGATGTTGCCGAGATGCCACCACCGCCCCCGGGCGATCCCGCGGATCGTGCAACGTATGCGCGCATCAAGGAGCTGTGGCGGTTTTCGAGCAGGCTCGTTCCACCGCTCTTCGCGGCGGGCGTATACCGGTATCGCTCGGTCGAGGAGAGCAACGAGGCTCGCGAGCGAGCGACCATCGAGCGAATGCGCGCAATGCGCGCCGCGCACAGCCGTTGAACACGTTCCGCGGCCCTGATGGGCTAGGCCGGTCGCTGCTCGCGCAGATTGCCATCGGTCGTGTGTGAACCGGCCTTTCCATTGCGACCCTCTTCGACCGGGTCGAGCACGGGCTCAACGACGGTAGCCTCGTCAACGTCAGCTACGATGCGTCGCTCGGCTATCCGGTCAGTGCCTCTTTCTCCAGTGGCGAGGAGGGAGACGGCTTCCGTGTGCTCGAGTTCAGTCGGCCGTGAAACGGCAGGCGCCGCGCACGACCTGTGGACCGCGGAGATCTCGAGCATCGATCCTCTATTGCGACAGAGGCTCGATCGCCGGATTCCGAACTTCCATGGCATAGCATCGGACATCCAGCGGCATTGATGGATCGCGCAGAGAAAGATAGCCATTGCGCTTGAGCATCAACCTTCCATTGCGACAGAAGCTCTACAATCCGGACTACTGAAGAGAAGAGGCCGACAAACTGGTAAGGCCTCACGGCTGGTGCCGGTCGCACGCGCTATACAGGCACCGGTGACTATCGACGGTGATGCCCCGACGGGCACGGTGTTCCTGCTCAGCCCCGCGCGGTGCGGCAGCGAGCGCGCACGACAACTCGTGACCTCGCAGCGATCGGAGCTTGGCCAGCGCTTGCGTGAACACGCGGCGCCGATCGGCGATGTGTTCGCGTGGCTGTCGGCACTGTATTTTCGCGGCAAGCTGACCTACGCGCGGCGCTTCGGCCAGGGTCCCGGCGGGGTGCCTGGCGCGCTGATCATGGCACCCGGGCTGGGCCTGCGCGCGCCCGAGGCGCTGCTGTCGATCGACATGTTTCGCGCCATGGGCGAAGTCGAGGTCGAGAGCGCCGCGTTCGTCCAGCCGCTGGCAAGAGACGCCCGGATCGTCGCGCGGATGTGCGGAACGAACGCGCGCGTGGTGCTGCTCGGCAGCATCGCAACCGGCAAATACCTCGATAGCTTGCTCGCGGTGTTCGACGACCGGCTGCTGTTTCCCGAGACCTTCGTCGGTCGCGGCGACATGAGCCGCGGCGGCTTGCTGCTGCGCGCGGCGCGCACCGGCGAGGAGCTCGCGTATCGCTCGATCACCGGCGCCACCCTGCACGGCGTGCGGCCTCCGAAGCTGCCCAAGCTCCCACCACGCCAGCTAACACCCGGCTGAGCCCCGCTCAACGCCGTCCGACTACCGGCCGGGCAAGGGAGGTATCCGGGATGATCGACCATACCGACGCATCATCCCCGGGACGCCACATCCCAGACGTGCGTTGTCACCGACTCGCCACGGTCAACTCCGGAGCGGTTCGTGGTGGGTTTGCTGGTACACGATCTGGACGTGGTCGAGGTACCAAGCCAGCTCGTCGAGCAGGCGGAGGACGTCATCGTGCTCACCTCGATCGACGGCGTGCTGGAGGCGTTCCCCGAGGTCGCTCAGCGCTTCGAAGCCGAAGCTGTCGCATTCTCGCCTGAGGTCATGACCGATCTCGGAAACGCGTCCGAAGCTCACGGTCTTCTGCAGCGCTTCGCGGGTCGGTGGGATCTCGGCCCGCTTGATCTCGATGAACCTGGCGACCCGTGGAGCCAGGAACGGATTCGCGATGACGACGGGACATGGCGGCCACGGCGATCGAGCTACGGCCACGATCTCC
>Ga0134121_10005554_pt1 | contig 10242 bp, 6 predicted proteins | sample KB301_FD_96463 | JGI IMG/M metagenome (GOLD analysis project Ga0134121, IMG submission 96463) | Terrestrial soil microbial communities without Nitrogen fertilizer from Kellogg Biological Station, Michigan, USA - KB3-0-1 | ecosystem: Environmental > Terrestrial > Soil > Unclassified ... | reverse complement strand
GCCCGTTCACCACACTCAGGACAGAACTGCCCAAGCACATAATCAATCCTGTTGGCGCACCCTGGACAAACCAGCGCTGGGGGAGACAGCACCAACAACATGCTAGTAATAACACAAACGAAAAAACCACCCACGCCCCACGGGAAGTGATCTTTTGGTAAAAGCATCTCAATCAACCAGCAACCAATGGCTGCTAAGAAGATGATTACCGTGACACGCCCGTGTCGTCGGTATCGAAGGCTTGTTGGTTTGAAAGATTCTCGCAAATTCACTTGTTCCTGCGGCGACAGGTCTGTCACCAACCGCAATGGCGGCACTGTGTGCGTTGGCGGTTCCCTCAGGTAAAAGCGAAATGATTTCATCTGACAATAAACCTCACTCCGAATTAGTCACCCGCGCCCCAACCCGCTCCCGCCCCATCAAATACATCAAATCCTCCGCCTGCCCCCGCGTCAACTCCTCCCCCACGCAGCACGGCATTTCCGCAATGGTATCCACTGCGTTCAATCGCCGCTGCGTCCGCACCAACTGCGTCAGCCAATCGCGGGCCGGCAGTGGACACTCGGTCGCTTCCACCGTCCACGTCCGCGGCGGCGGCTCTCGCCGCAACAGCCGCTGCAGATCATTCAGCCCCACAATCATGGTCATGTGGTCCCCGGCTGACAGGCGGGCGTTGAGCGGCTCGGCCCGCGTTTTCCCTGCCGCGTCCCACAGGCGAATGGGCAGCATGTTGTAATCGACCGCCAACGCCCGCACCGATTGGCCGGCCAGGAAGGCATCGTCCGCCGGCGCCGTCACATCGACCACTGCCAACAGCTTGCCGCCGACCAGGAAGACGCTGCGAACGCGGTCGCCAAGGATGGCCGCGACGAATGCGGGGGCGGCCAAAGCCGGGATCGACACCGCCAGGCGAATCTCCGCCGCCTCGCGCACGGTTCGCGCCAGTTGCGGATCGACCATCAACAGCACCACCCGTTGCTTGGGATTCAATTCGCGGACCAGCAAACCAATTTCCAGGTTGATAAGCTCCTTGCTGGTGGCCGCGATCACTGCGCGGGCTGTACCGGCTCGCGCCTGTTTCAGCACCTCCGGCAATGTGGCATCGCCGATAATCACCGGCACGCCTTGCCGCCGAGCCGTGGCGATAAAGGCATTGTCGCGCTCGCGTTCGATGGCCACTACCTTCTCGCCTTGCCGCAACAATTCCTCGACCACGCGAAAACCGACATTGCCGATGCCGCAGACGATGACATGGCCGCTGTCGGGAATTCGTCTGGCTTCCAGCGCCCCGCTAAGCTGCGCTCGCACCAAATAGTTGGTGAGAATAGCGGTGAACGCCGCCGTCAACGCCGCTCCCGCGAGCCGCAACAGACTGACAAACACCTTCTCCCAACCGCCCGGGGGCAATTCACGGCCGCCCATGTCGGCGCCGGTCGCCATGAGACTGATCGTGCGATAGAGGGCGTCGGGAAGCGTTTCATTGGCAATCGCCACGTGGAAAACCAGAGTGCTGGCGACGATCACTACCAACAGGATGCTGGTGCAGATCTTGACGGGCAAATCGATCTCACTCACCGTTCGCAAAGCCACACGGCTGAAACGCCGCACAAAACCGGCCCACAATAGCTCGGGCAAGGAATCTTCTTCATCCTGGGTCGTCAGCGGGGCCAGCGCAGCCGCTTCGCCACAAACAACCAGGTGGTCACCCGGTTGAATAATCGCGTCGAGATCGATCTGATGAAGCTGGCGCGATTCCTTGTCACGAGTATGAGCGAGTATCAAAAACTGCCGATCTTCCAGCAAATCGCCTATCGTCTTGCCACACTGCGGCGAGTTTTCGTGGAATGTTACGTCGGCGATTTGGTGCAATGCCCCGTCATCGAGCCGAAACGTGCCGAGCGCATCGCCGGTGCGAGCAATAAGTGCCAACAGGGGAGCAGCCAATGCCGAGGTGCTGAGCGCAACCACATTGCTGATCGCCCCGCCGAGCCGCGAGACGAGATTCTGATTGAACATCCGCACAACGATGCGCGTCGTCGGATTGAGCCGGCGCACCATGAGAGCGGTGCTGATGCTGGCCAGCTCGTCGCTGGGCAGGATCACCACCGCGCGAGCCTGGCTGACGTTGGCTTTTTCCAGCGTTGTTTGTTTTTGGGAATCGCCTTGAATCAACGTGACGCCCGCAAGGCGTGGATCATCGGCCGCACAGCGCGTGTCAATGACAACTACCGGCGTGCCAGCCGCCTTAAGCAACTCAAGGACATGCCAGCCGACACGGCCCAGTCCGCATAGGATGACGTGATTTTCGGTCATGAGCTATCAACTTTCAGCTATCACCTATCAGCCATTCCTTCGGTTACGCCACTCTATGCGCAAGTTCGCTGCAGGAGTAATATACATTTGACCCGACACAGCGGAATTGGCTGAAAGCTGATAGCTGAAAGCAGATAGCTCTCATGGACCTCGACGCCAAAGTCTGTTACTGCTTCCACGTATCCCGCCGCAAGCTCGAAAACTTTGTCCGCCGCGAGCGGCCCAAGGTGCCCAGCCAGCTATCCGAATGCGGCGGCGCGGGGACGGGTTGCGGTTGGTGCATTCCTTTTCTAAAGCAAATCTATCAAACGGCGCTCGACGGCGGTGAAACCGATTTGGAACGCCTTACGCCGGCCGAATACGAACAACGACGGGCTGCTTATGTCCGCGAAGGTAAAGGTGTGCCGCCGCCGGGAGCCACCCCGTTGCCAACAGTCGGCGGTTCATAAAACAATCTGCGTCTCATGGTCCTTTCCACGGTAGGAGAATTTGTCATGTCCCAATCCACCAAACGATGCTTGAGTCTGCTGGGCTTTGCCACGATTGCGGGCCTACTGGTAACGCCAGCCGCCCCTGTTGCCGATGCCGAAACTTGCCTGTCTCCCTTCGTCAAACGCCTCGACCGTCCCGAAAAATACTTGTACGTATATTGCGTGGACGCCGACGCCAAGGACAACGATTTTCTCGCCACTGTTGACGTGGACCGCAAATCGCCCAAGTTCGGCAAGATCATCCACACGCTCGACCTGGGCACCAAGGGCAACGAAACCCACCACTTTGGTTACACCGACGACCGCACGATGATCTGGGGGCTGACGCTGTTTTCCAATCGCGTTTTTCTGATCGATGTCGCCACCGATCCGGCTCAACCCAAAATCAAAAAAGTGATCGAGAATATCGGTGAAAAAGCAGGATTGGCCAGTCCGCATACCGCCTACGCCTTGCCCGGCCGCATGTTGGTCGCCTTCCTGAGCGGAAAAGGCGGCGGCCTGCCGACGGGCCTGGCAGAGTACACCAACGAAGGCGAATACATCCGCCATTTCACCATGCCCAAGGAGGCGCCATACGGCTATGACGTGGCGGTCCACCTCGACCAAAACCGCATGGTGACTTCGAGCTTCACGTTTTACAACAACTACAAAAAACCGCTCGCCGAAATGGACCTTAAATCGTTCGGCGACAAAATCCTCATCTGGGATTTCAAGGAACGCAAAGTTCTCAAGCAATTGACCACCGGCCTGGCGCCCCTGGAATGCCGCTGGTCGCGCAAGGCTGGCGCCAATCATGGCTTCACAAACTGCGCATTGGACAACTCACTGTGGGTTTGGGAAGGCGATGGCAAGGGCGGCTACACGTCTCGCAAGCTCTGCGACACCGGGAAGATGCCCGCCGACCTGCGGCAATCGCCGGACGACAAATACCTGTTCGTCAGCTGTTTCCTGGGCGATGAAATTCAGCAGTGGGATGTGAGCGATCTGAAAAACCCGAAACTACACAGCACACTCAAACCCGGCAATCAGCCGAACATGATGCATGTCACCGGCGACGGCAAGCGCATGTACATCACTAATTCGCTGCTTAGCACGATGGACCAATCGGGCCAATTCTGGATCAAGCTGGCCAACATCGACGCCGGCGGCATGAAGCTGGATGAGAGCTTCCACATCGATTTGAACAAGTTGCCGACAGGTCCGGCACGCGGGCATGATATGCTGCTCAATTGAGGCGTTGCAATCATGCCAGAGCGAAAACCCTGGGACGAGGATGATTACGACGAGGATCGTCCCGAGAGATTTGGCGAATTTGGGCTGCGCCGCGACGCCCCCGGCGGCGCCGTTTACGGGCCGCCGCTGGCGGATCGCGGCGTTCGCCTTCTGGCCAGAATCATTGACGAACTGCTCGGCACGGTCGCAAGTTTGCCGGGCATCGTCTGTGCCGTCGTGGGTTTCATCACCTATGTCAACGATCGCGGCCGAACCGGCGCGGGGTTGCCGTGGATCTTTGGCGGAATTGCTCTTTACGTTTGCTTGTTTGGCGCCTTGCTGATCTACCAGATCATTCAGCTTTCCAAGCACGGACAGTCGATCGGCAAATGGATCATGAAGGTGAGAGTCGTCAAGTATGAAGACGGCAGCCATGCCGGGTTCGTGCATGCGTGGCTTTTACGGAATTGCGTGCCGTACATGATCTCCCTGGTGGGGGGATTAGTTTGGAACTTGATCGATATTTTGTTTATTTTTGGCGAGGAACAGCGCTGCGTGCACGATCTGATCGCCAGCACCAAGGTCGTGGAAGCGTGAGCCTCGCGAAAGGATTACATCATGTTGACGAGTCTTGCATTATCGTTGCTCCTGACGGGCGGCGCTGCTCAGCAGCCGCAATCGCGCCTGGCCGTCATCCGCAAGGCGCCCGATTTCAATCTGGTCAATCAAGACGGCAAGCGCGTCAAGCTGTCCGATCTCAACGGCAAAGTGCTTCTTGTGAGTTTCGTTTTCACGACCTGCAACGGCTCCTGTCCCGCGACCACCCATCGGATGGCATCCACGCAAGAGCGCGTCAAGGAAAAGACCGCCGGCATCGAGTTTGTCACAATCACCCTGGATCCCAAACGTGACACTCCCGAGGCTTTGAAAAACTACGCCAAATTATTCGGGCTGGAGACGGACCACTGGCAATTCTTGACCGGCTCAGAAAGCGATGTGAACAAAACCATTGCCGACTGGGGCATGTGGGTCAAACCGCTGGAAAACGGCCAACTCGATCATCCGTCGCGCATTTTCCTGGTCGATCGCAAACAGCGTATTCGGGAGATTTATAACGTGGATTTGCTGCGGCCGGCGGATGTCTTGGAAGATATTGTGGAGTTGTTGAAAGAGAAATGAGCCACTCAAGACACTAACCCGAAGCGCCAGCGAGGCAGAACGCGGCTCCTCGCTGTCGCTTCGGGTTAGTGTTCAAGGCAAAGAATTGGTCAAGCGGCAAAACCCATTCAATCAAAATCGCCCTTGGGCACGACCTTGACGTTGTAAGTCCCAATCGAATTCGGCACCCACGGACTGGGTGCGATGTGCAAATACAATTTGCCCTCGCGATTGGGTGAGCCGTTGTAAGAGTCGCCGACCACGAACATGGGGCCATCCTCACCGACCTTGCCGATGAGCGTGCCGGGGGAGTAAGGCAAGCCAGGCGCCCGTTGGCCGCCGCCGCCGCCGAAACCGTCGTTGCCCCAACCGCGCGGGCCAGATTGATAGCCGCCGTTTTGCGGCCACAAATTCACTTGGCCGCTGGCTGTGATCGACAATTTCATCCCTTGTTTCACTTCAAACTCCGTTGCCATCCATTGACCCTGCATGGCATATTTGCCCGCATCCAGCGCGATCTCCAGTTCCGCCGCCGTGGTGAGCCAGCGAATGGCCCTGAGCTTACCCAGTTGAATGTCCAGTTCGCCGAAGTTTTCGGCCTTGGCCTTGAGCGTTGGCGTGACGATCTTGCCCACCACGGTGAAGCTGGGTGTCACGATAATGTCTTCCTCGCGCAGCCGCAAGTTCTTGGCGGGGTGCTTGGCCTTGAGTTTGTCCAGGGCCAATAGCGCCCGTTTCTTGACTTCCAGCTGGTCGGATTTGGTGGCCTTGACGACCTGCGGATAGGCGGAAGGGCCCCAGTTCACAAGGTCTTTGAGCGCCATTTCCCGAGTCTTGTAGTTTTCGCTGCCGAGGTCCTCAATGGCCTTGGCGATCTTCTTCTCCATTTCGGCCGGCACATGGACGCCGAAGTCGATCTTCATGATGTCGGCGGTCGGGATGGCCAGTTTGCCATATTTGGTCACGATCTCCAGTCGTTCCTGGAGGATTGACATCCTCACAACGCTGTCATCGGTGAAGCGAACCTCCGCCTGCTCGGCGGGAGGATCTTCGGTTTTGCCGCTTTTGTCAGGCCCTTGTGCCTGAGCCAGACTGACCCACGAAAAGGCGGCCACAACAAAAAAGCAACGCAGTAGCTGCATAACGGCCTCCGGTGGAGACATGGGGGAGACGGTAACACTTGGGGTTGATCTTACTCCGCGCACCAGGGGGTTCGCAAGCAGATGGTTGAAAATCTGAAACTTGGCAGTCCGGGGCTGCCAGTTTCAAGGACGACCCACCAAGCCTGTCCTAACAGTGTCGGCGCCGTTCATTCGATCACGGTCCCAGCCTTTCCAGCCCGATAAATCTTCACCGTGCCGTCCTGGTGGCCGACCACGATCGTGTAACTGTCATTGGAAACCGCCACGGCGCGGACGGCCGAGCCGGTGGGATTGAATGTCCAGCGCTCTTGGCCGCCACGCGGGTTCCAGAGTTTGGCGGTGGTATCGGTGCTGCCGGTCACCAGGGAGTCGTCGCCAGGAGGCCCCAGCGTCAAGCACGTCAGCGGGCCGCCATGGCCGCGCACTGTCAAAGACGCCTCGCCGCCGGGATAGCCCCAGTATTTGATGGTCTGGTCCCCGCTGGCGGTGATCAACCTGGCCGACGTCCTCTGTTGCTCCTCTTCATAGACCTTGAACACAATGCCCGTCACGGGGCCGGTGTGTCCGGTCAGCACATTGGTTTTGAGGCCCATCGCGGGTTTGCCCGTTTCATAATCCGACAGCCGCACTTTGCCGTCTTCATGGCCGGTCGCCACGATTTTCTGGCTTTCCGGAAGATGAACCAAGCATAGCACGCCGCTGCCCATGTTGGCGATTTCCTTGCCCTTACGTAGCTTGTCGCCCTCCACGGTCCATTGCTTGACGCCTCCGTCCAGGCTGCCGCTGTAGAAGATCTTGTCGTGAGGCACGGAAATCAATGTGCCTTGCATGTTCTGCTTGACGCCTTCTATTCCCCACCCCAAACAAGTGATCGCCTTGCCATGGGCATCCGCTACCGTGTCCAAAACTTTGCCGAATTTGTCCGACTTGGGATCCATGTCCCACAAAAGCAGCTTGCCGTCGGCCCCGCCGGAAATTAGCCATTTGCCATTGGGCGACCAGGCCAGGGCCAACACGGCTCCTGTGTGCTTGTCCACCAGCGTTTTCGCCGGTTCCGCGCTGGCGGTGTGCCAGAGCTTGACAAGGCCGTCGCCTGTGCCTGTCGCCAGCCAGCGGTCGTCCGGCGAAAAGATCACGGAGCAAACCGCCTCGCTGGAGGCCTTGATGCTATCGCGCGTTTTCATGGCGCTGGGCATCCAGATCTTGGCCCTGCCATCAACGCTGCCGGTGGCGACGATGTCGCCGCCGCGGGCCACTGCCAGGGAACTGACCCAACCGAGGTGGCCCCGCAGCGCGAACTGCTCTTTGCCGCTGGCCACGTCAAAAAACCGCGCGACATTGCTCTGGCTGGCAGCCAAAAGCGTTTTGCCCTGGCCCGTGAACGCCAGGGCGGTGACGGGCGGAACGGCAAAAGCCGGGGCTTTTTTGCGTTCCTGCCATTTGGGAGCGTCCCACAATTTGATCAAGCCGGCGTCGAGCATGGACGCACTGTGAGCGCCTGCGCTGGCCAGCGTTTTGCTGTCCGGGCTCCATGCCACCGCGGTGACTTCGCCCGGATGGCCTGTCAAGACGGTGGCCTTGGGCTCCTTGTCGGTGGTCCAGACGCAAACCTTGTGGTCGTCGCCGCCGCTGGCCAGAGATTTGCCATCCGGCGCATAGGCCAGGGCACGCACGGGCTTGGCATGTTCCTTCAGGGTGGCCTGGACTCTCGGCGTCTTGTCGGTGAGATCCCAAACAAGAATGGTCCCGTCTTTGCTTGACGCCGCCAGCTTTTTGCCGTCCGGCGCGAAGGACAGCGCCAGCACGGGTTCCTTGTGGTCGGACAGCTCGGCGTAGTCCTTGTACTCTTCCTCGTTGAACCCGCGAATGCCAAAGTGGCCCAGGAAGACGACCACGCCGGCCTGATGCTGAGGAAGTGCCGCCATCAACGCCGCGGCGTTAAACGGATGGCTCGCGCCGGCCCGCCGTACCTGCCAGAGCCGCACCACGCCGTCGTCGCCCGCCGCGGCCAGCAGTCCGCCGTCCGCGGAAAATGCCAGGCAACGGCCGACCGTTGCCCTATCCTTGTCCTTTTGTTTCAGCTCGAAGGCCCGCAGCAGCCTGCCCGTCGCCGCGTCCCACAAACGCACGGCGCCGTCGTCGCTGGTCGTGGCGACCGTCATGCCGTCTGGCGTCAGCGCGACGGCATTGACGGCGCGGCCATTGTTGACGATGGTCGTTTGATCCTGGTGCATCTTGTGCCACAGGTAATACCAATCGAAACCGCGAATATCGGGCTCCACCTTGTTGGGAGATATGGACAACAGCGCCTGTCTGGCCCGGGTCAGGTCGCCGGCCACAATGGCCTTATCAGCCGCGTGAAGCTGGCCCAAATAGGCAGGCCATTCCATGCTGCGCAGCAGGTCGTGGTTGTATTCAACTTCCTTGGCGGCCTTGTCGTTGATCTCCGCCACCGTTTTGAGCTCCTCACTCAGCGCTCTGATCCGCGTCCACCCGAAGACCACTAAGAGGATCAGGATCGGCCCCCCGATCCAGATAGCGTCGAAGAACTTGCTCCAGCCGTACTTGCGTTTGTCCGCCTCGTCAGACTGGCGCGCCGCCGCCGGCGCCAGAGCGTCGTGGCTGAGCGACACGAAGGCGCCTTCCTTGCCGCCGACGTTGAGATAATGCACATCCAACAGGCGAATGCCGGCCTGCGAGGCCCTGGTCACCATGTTTTCAAGAGGAACCGCCCTGTTCCAATCGGATTTGAATTCATCTTGAAACACCAGATCGCGGGTTACCGAACCGTCGGGTTGGCGGACGTAAAGCTTTTGCAGCACGACCTTCAGAGCCTTGCGATCCGAGGCGGAGGCGGTTTTTTTGACCAATGCGGCGAAGTAATTGGCCAGCGCTTTCTCAGTGCCGCCGATGGCTTTAAGGTCGGAGGCATGTACTACCTTGTCTTCACGAGCGCGAACACGATCATAAATCATGCTGCCGATCACGTGAATCAGGGCCACAGCGCTGGTTTGGTTGGCTCTGGCCTGACGCGGCGCCTCCTTGGCGATTTGTACCGCCACCGGTTGCTCGTATTGAAATCGGTATTTCGCATGAGGCGCCTCATCGGTTGCCAGCAGCGGCTCCTTGGATGTCGGCAATAGCAGCACTTCGACCAGCTCGTCTTCGCTCAATTCGCGCACCTGGAAAGCGCGGACGGCGCGGGCGTCGTCAGGAGTTTGCAACAGCGCGTCGAGAATGCGGCCCAAATAAGCCGTGCGCAGCGAGACAATCAGCTTGGCCCGCGCCGGACTCGCCAGGGCGGCATGCAACATGGCCAGCGCTGCTCGGGCATCGCGCGACATATCGTGCTTATCCGCCAGGCTGAACATCTCCTCGCCTTGCTCGATCAGCACCGTCAACTCGAATGGCAGTTGCGAGGTGATCGCCGCCAGCACCTTGCTCAATAGCTGGGGTTCGTCCCGTAAGGCCATGCGCAGTTCGTCGGCTTCCAGAGGGTCGGCACTGTCGCCGCCTTCCACCGCGCGGTCCAGGATCCCCGGTAGGTCCACGGTCACGTTCTTGCCGGCGGGAGTTACATAAGAATAGGGCCGGCTGCAAAACTCCAGCAAACCCATGGCCATCTGGCCGACGAGGTCACTGCTGGTCCGGATCGACAACAGCGAATAGTCGCGTTCATCCTCCACCTGCTCGTCTTCGCCGCGCTCACGCAGGAAGCGGTAGCCGACAGCTTGCTGCTCCAGATACGGCGCCAAACCGGCGTGCAGCAGCGAGGCCCTGCCCACTCCGGGCGCGCCATGCACCAACACTAACCGAACGGCGTTTTCGTCCACCAACCCCGCGAGTTGATTGGTGTCAAATTCACGGCCAACCAGAAACGGAGCGGTGGATTCGTCCAGAAATGCCAGCGGTTGATAGGGTTCATC
>Ga0134121_10005553_pt1 | contig 10242 bp, 7 predicted proteins | sample KB301_FD_96463 | JGI IMG/M metagenome (GOLD analysis project Ga0134121, IMG submission 96463) | Terrestrial soil microbial communities without Nitrogen fertilizer from Kellogg Biological Station, Michigan, USA - KB3-0-1 | ecosystem: Environmental > Terrestrial > Soil > Unclassified ... | reverse complement strand
GGTCGACGTGAATCAGAGCCTCATGTACCCGCTCGAGGCCCTTCCAGCCGACATCGACGAGGAGATAGCGGTCGCGCGCAGCGACTGGCCGAGATAGCGGCGGTTCATCATGAGATCCCCAAGCAACAACGGGAGCGATTACCGGGAGTAACGCCGAATTCATCTGCCTAAACGCAAAACAATGCGAGCCTCACTCGTCCACTCGCATGTGCAACGAGCAAAGGCTCCTTCGGGAGCGAATTCACGTCCGGAAACATCTCGCCATCCGGAGCTGATTGACAACAATTGCAACAGAATGTTGCACGATGCCGTATCCGGCGGATCGCAGCGAGACCCCATCGACAGTCAGCACGGCGCCGGTCACGTACGAGGCCGCGTCCGACAGCAACCGGACGATCGCGCGAGCGCACTCCGTCGGTTCCTGCGATCATCTTCAGCCCAGGCTGGATCTGGACCCTTACGAACTCGATATAATGTCAATCTTTTCTCTTGATATTAGGGGTTATCTGGATAACATCGCTCCCACGGAACGCCCAATGAAGCCTCGCTCTCGCCCTCCGGCGGAAAAGGCAGTCGATCTCGAGCAACTTGGCAAGCGCTTTGACTCGATGTGTGACGAAATCCGGACCTGGACGCTGCAGATTTGCAGAAATGTGATCCGCATCGCCGAACATCTTTGTCGGATGAAACCGATCTACGAAGCCATGACTGGCACCGGCTGGGGAAAGCGCCGAAGGAGTGAAGATATACGCTCTTTTGACGAGGAAGTCGCGCGTCGCACCGGCGTGGATCCCTCGCTGATCCGGCGATATTGCCGAGTCGGTCAGCTCGATGCCGAGAGCCGACACCGTATCGAAGGGAACCTGGAGCTCGAGGGCAACTTGACGCTGCTCTATCGTCTGGTGCGGCTGGAGGTCGAGACCCGGCACAGGGCGCTGGAAGCGTACGACCGGGATGGCCGGCGAGGGCTGGATCTCGTCCTGGGCGAGGCCGACAGCTCCAGGACCGAGCGGTCCGGACGAGTGCGCGAGTCCAGACGCCGCAGCGAGCTCCGGCGGGAACTCGCGATCAGGTCGCGCCCAACGCATGGTGCGATCGCGGACCAGCAGAGCGGCGACACCGCGGGTGCCGTGGGCGGGCTGGTTCACACCTTCGAGAGTCCCCCTCCGGGCGACTGGGTCGAGCACCAGCTGGATGCGGTGTGGGCCCTGCGCATCAACGTGGTGCTCGCCGCGGAGGGCGTCGCATCGGTCAGCGTCCAGCTGGTTCCGGTTGCCAGCCGCGCTGCACCGTGATGTGCGCGGCCGCGCGTCAGTCAGGCCCGAGCTCGGAGCGCGTCATCCGAGCCTGGGCCTGGGCATCTCGTGCGCCCGGAGCACCGCCTGCAACGACGCAAAGTCGGGCGAGCTGCGAATCTCGGCCTCGGCCACGTCCCGTCCCAGGTAGCGATTGAACAGCTCGAGCGCGAGCCGCACCTCCGTGACCGAAAAGCCGTTAGCGTAGAACAGGAACTCGGTCCACGCCTCGCCGCGGACGGCGTTGTGGACGGCGGCCTTCTGTTCGAGCACGACCTGTCGGGCGAGTGCCTCGGCTTGCGCCGAGGTCATCGTGTCGTGGCGCCACCGCAGTCCGACGCCGTCGATGCCGAACTCGCCCGCGCGGGCTGCGATCGGCGTCGACGGGATGTACGCCCACGTGCACACCGTGCAGAAGTCAATGGCCATCTCGTCCAGGAACGAGACGATCTTCCGCGCGGACTCCTCGGTCTCGCCAGGAAACCCGACGATGAAGTTTGCATGAACGCTGATATCCTGTTTCTTCAGCTGCTCGATCCCCCGCCGGTACTCGTCGGCCTTGGCCGCCTTGTTCATGTTCTGCAGCACGCGGTCGTCGACCGACTCGAGCCCGGCGAATACCGCGCGACAGCCCGCTCGCTTCATCATCGTCGCGGTCTCGGCATCTGCGAACTGCGGCCGGAAGAACGAGTACCACTCGAACGGAAACTTCGCGAGCAGCCGGAGCAGCTCCTTGAAGCGCCGCAGTGGCACGTTGAACGTGTCATCCGTGAAGATCACGGACCGCACCGTGCCGAGGGCTGCCAGCTCGCGCAGCTCGTGCTCCACGACGTCGAGCGGCGCCAAGGTGAGCGGCCCCTGGTTGACCGGATACTCGCAAAACGCACAGCGAAACGCACAGCTGCGCGCGGTGCGCATGTGCACCGTGTGATAGAGGTGGTCCGTGTGCGGTAGCTGGCTCCAGCGAATGTAGTCGGACAGCCCGGAGCTCGCCTCGCTGGACTCCGCCGGGGCGCTCACCGCGGTCCCGGACACCACGTAGGTGCTGGGGATCGCGGGACCTGCGAGCAGAGACTTCAGCGATCCTCGTCGCAGGATCTTGAGGAGCGGCGCCTCGCCCTGGGGAGACACCACGTAGACGTCAGCGCCGTAGTCCTGCAGGAGTCGCGCGAACCGGGCCGGTGGCATGTTCTTGCGGTAGCTGACCAGTAGCAGGCCGCCGAGCACGATGACGGCCTCTGGCCACGCCGCCCTGACCTGGCGAATCGCCATCGGGATCACGTCGCGATCTGCGGCGTCGAACAGCAGCGTGGTGGAGAGCAAGACGAAGCGCGGTCGATACACACTCCCGAGCTCCGTCAAGATCTGTCGATCCACGATGTTGGCAACCCTGACGTCGAACCCGTGGCGGTCGAGCAGACTCAGATAGTAGCTGCCGGCCAGCAGGGTCATGTTGAACGGGTCGTAGCGCGGATGCTCCGCCGTCGTCCCGTACCTGACCCAGCTCAAGAACCGGCTGAAGTCGTGGAGCTTACCGTCGATGACGAGGTCGACCTCGTCCTTCATCCAGACTTCGGCGGACAGCGCCGCGAGGAGGCCCTTGGTCCGCGCGAGGTTGGGGGCATCATCGTCGCCGTCGAGGTCATTGTGCCAGCGATCCCGGTTCACGTAGTACGAGATGAACAGCGCGTCAATCGCACGCATGCGGCCCTCCTGTTTGCGGCCCGTTGTTTGCCAGCCAGTGCTCCCGCATCAACGGCAAGACGTGGGCGGTGCCTTCGAGCAGGCCGAGGTGACCCAGGTCGGGCAACTCGTGCTGCCGGCACGCCGGCAGGAGGCGACCCAGTAATGCCGAGCACTGACGGGCGGCAGCGCCGTCATCCCGGCCTCCCAGCACGAGGGTGGCTGCGGCGACTGCGCGCAACGCCGACGAGGCCTGTGGTTGATGCCAGAGATCATAGTACGAGTCGTCCGCGAGTTCCCACCACGGGTGACGGCGGACCTGGCGCCTGATCCCGTCCCACACCCGCGGGTAGCGGTCGGTGCCACGGAACAGGGCACTATCCGGCGCCATCCACGACTCGCTCAGGTGTGGTCCGGATCCGCGGTCGCGAAACATCGCCTTGAGCTCCTTGTAGCGACGCCACAGCTCCGGCTCGAACGGCCCCCCGCCGAGCAGCGGTGAGCCCAGCACCAGGGTCTCGACCGCGCCGGGATGCTCGAGGGCCATCTGCAGGGCAATGATCGCTCCAAACGACAGCGCGACGAGGTGGCGTGCACCCTGGTCGCGCGCCACGCGGCCCAATCTACCTGCCAGCGCAGTCATGGTCTCGCTGGCAGGAAGCGGGAGCGAGATCCCATGTCCGGGCAGATCTATACCAATGTGTCTGTAACCAGGCAGCTGATCCCAGAGGCTCGACCAGCATTCTGAATTTAGCGTATATCCATGAATCCATAAGATGATATCTCCTTTGCCGGCCACCATGCGGCCGCCCAGCCCGTCGCCCAGGTTTACCAGTGCCGTCCTGGCCATGTGTTCCTCCATTCCGGCTAGCTCGGATCCGGATGATGCCGAATCGAAGCGCGCCACGCTCTTGCCCACTCGTAGTCCAGTCGAACAGCAATGACAAAAGACTTGCTATATCGACTCTGAGTCTTATATACTATCGAAGTTCGGAAATCGTCAAGGTCGTCAAGGTCGTCCACGGACACGACCTCGCCCACGGGCGGCGGCCTTCATGAAGGGTCTACGGACATGCCAACTTCCGTATTCGAAGCCAGCATCACACCTCTCGGATTGGGGGCCGCCCTGCTCGGGGGTGCGCCTCCGGTGCGAGGCATCGTCGATTTCGCCATCCAGCACCAGCAACAGACCCAGTGGTGCTGGGCAGCGGTCACTGCCAGTGTCGCCGCTTATTATGACAATGTCGGCTGGTCGCAATGCCAGGTGGTGAACGGCGTGCTCGGGCAGAGCGGATGTTGTGAATCCGGAGACGCCGCAGAATGCAACCAGCCGTGGTACCTGGACCGGGCGCTGGGCCATGTCGGGAACCTGGGCGACTACGTCAGCTCGGCGCTGTCGGAGAGCGAGATCCAGACCGAGATCGATGCCGTGCGACCGATCGGCGTCCGGATTGGGTGGGCAGGCGGCGGCGGGCACTTCGTGACGCTGAGCGGCTACTCCGATCAGGAGGTCGTGGACGTGCAGGATCCATGGACCGGAAATTCGTCCGTCGATTACAGCGCTTTCGTGTCCAGGTATCAGGGTCGCGGGCGCTGGACCCACTCCTATCGGACTCAAACACGAGGAGACTCCAATGCCCCTCCAGCTCCCGAATCCGCCTTCTGGTACATCTGAGCTGATCGCGCAGGCGCTCCGGCGGGTGGCCAGCGCGGGCGGCGCTGCCGAACGCGTCACCCAGGTCGACGACCCGTCGCTGCTTGGCGCCGCACTCCCGCATCGCGTGTATCACATCGGCAGCGACGACATCGTGAACGGCCTGAAGCTGGAGCAAGCCGAGCTGACTGCGTGGCGGTACCTGATCGTCTATGGACAGCAGGTGATCGCGGCGACCGAGCTGGCGTGCGACGCCAGCGGAGAGAACCTGCAATTCTCTAGCCTGGACACCGGCCCGTTCGCCCAGGCGACGCGCGACGTGGTAGGTCGTGCAGAAACATTACCCGAGGTGATCGCAGGGTCCTACGAGCTCCGGGTGGTGAAGGCACCGAGCGTCTATGCCATGGCAGTGTGGTTGAAGAACCTGACCGGGCCGGACGACATCGTGATTCCCATGCAGCCCGAATCCGTCGCGACGGGATTCAGCCCGGCCTCCGGCGGTGGCGCCTCGACCGAGCAGTCCCCCGAGTCCTTCCTCGGTGGATTGCGGCCGGCGGCCAGCACGAGCGGCCGCTTCGATAGTAGCCCGAGCGATGACACCGGGAGCGTCGGGGCTGGCGTCTCCACGCCGACGCCGACGCCGACGCCGACGCCGACGCCGACGTCGACGCCGACGCCCCCGCGCTTCCCACCCGACACGTTCAACCGGCAGGCGTTCATCAAGAGCTATGCGAACCTGGTCGCCCGGACCTGGGTTGACAATCGATATCTCCAGGAGCTGCTCGCAAATCCCCAACCGACACTGGTCCAGGCAGGCCTGCGGATGGTTCCCGGTGCCGTACTGCGCATCATCCAGCACGAGCTGACCGGCATGGGCAGAATGGAAGATCAGGTGAACGCATGGATCGAGGGCGCGCGCACCGGGCTCTACGATCTGTTCTTGCCGATCAAGCCCCGGGGCATCGAGGTCTCCGGTGGTGCGGCGGAAGGTGGCGATGCGTGCTGTTGCTGCTCTCCCTGCTGCTGCTGCACTTGAAATCTCATGTATGAATCTGATTGACAGATATTGTCTGGGTTGCTATCGATCGATAGCCAAATTAGCAGTTCATTGTTTTGGCGTTTTTCTGTTTCGAGGAGGAGGTCACGATGACTGATTTTCCATCACTGCCAAGAAACTTGATAACTGGTGATGCCGGGGGCGGAGCCGCGCAGAGCGGGTTGAACTATCCATCGACGCCCCAGGGGTTCAGGCTCGGCGGAGGTGCGACGAGCACTCCGGGCACGCCGAGCGCCCCGGTGGCGATGGGCGTCAATCGACAGGCGCTCATCAAGAACTACGCGAACATGGTCGCACGGACCTGGGCTGACGACTCGTACCTTCAGAGCATCCTGAGCAATCCCGTGGATGTTCTGGCCAAGGCCGGTCTACCCACCACGCCGGGGGCGGTGATCCGGATCGTCCAGCACAAGCTGACCGGGATGGGAAAGATCGATGACCAGGTCGACGCCTGGATTGCAGGCGTTCGCACCGGGCTCTACGACCTATTTCTGCCGATGAAGCCCGAAGGTGTCCAGGTCTCAGGCGGTGCGGGCGCGATGGGTGGCGGCGATGCGTGCTGTTGCTGCTCTCCCTGCTGCTGCTGCACGTGAGGTTCCACGAGCTGTCCTGAACTGCAACGTTGCTCCAGACGAGGACCATCCATCGTGACACCCCACACGGTAACCGTCGGCCTGGCCCAGATCGGTGAGGTCGTCTGGGAGCGGCGCCCGTCCCAGCAGTTCCAGATCGTCGCGGGGGCGCTGCGGCCCAAGCCGGTTCCCAGCAGCTCGCTGGGCGCCAGCCTCGCCTACTTGCCCCACAGCGTGGCGTTGCTGGAAGCATACGCCAGGAGACGCGCGCGCCAGCCGTCTGCCTTGCAGTTCCTGCTTCCGCTCTACAAGCCGATGCCCATCGCCGCCGCGGTGGACCATCTGCGCGGCGCCGATGTGGTCGGGTTCAGCGTCTACGTCTGGAATATCCGATTCTCGCTGGCGGTGGCCGAGGCCGTGAAGCGCGCGCGGCCCGACACGCTCGTGGTGCTCGGGGGACCTCAGGTGCCGGTCGAGGCAGCGGATGTTCTCCGCGCGCACCCGTTTGTCGATATCGTGTGCCACGGCGAAGGCGAGCGAAGCTTCCTCGACATCCTGGAGCGCTACCCCACCACGGACTGGGACGGGATTCCCTCGATCAGCTATCTCGATCGGGCCGGCCGGTTCTCGCCGGTCCCTCGCCGGTCCCGGATCGTCGAGCTCGATGACATTCCCTCGCCGATGCTCGACGGTGTCTACGACCGGTTGATGCAGTCGGCGCCCGAGCAGAAGTGGCTGCTGACCTGGGAGACCAATCGCGGCTGTCCGTTCTCCTGCACGTTCTGCGACTGGGGATCCGCCACCGCCAGCAAGGTGTCCCGCTATGGGATGGATCGCCTGTTCGCCGAGATCGACTGGATGGTCGATCGCGGCATCCAGCACCTGTTCGTGTGCGATGCCAACTTCGGAATGCTGCCCCGCGACCTCGAGATCGCGAGCTACATCGCAGCTGCGTACGGTCGCCACCGCTCTCACGTCGCGATCAGCGTCCAGAGCACCAAGAACCGCTCCGACCGCTCCGAAACGATCCAGCGAATCTTTCAGCAGTCGCAGGTCGTGTCGTTCGGAGCGAGCATCTCGCTGCAATCCGTCGATGCCGGCGTGCTCAAGGCGATCAAGCGGGACAACATCTCCCTGGACGCGTTCGAGCGGCTGCACAAGCACTACGCCAGGCAGGGGCTCGAGACCTATTCCGACCTGATCATCGGGCTTCCCGGAGAGACCTACGCGAGCTTCGCGAGCGGTGTGGCCAAGGTGATCGGCAACGGCCAGCTGAACCGGATCGCGTTCTACGAATGCTCCGTGCTGCCCAACGCGCCGATGGCGCGCCCGGACTACCGCAAGGCGTTCGGGGTCGAGACCATTCCGGTCAGGCTCGTTCATGCCCACAAGCCGATGACCTCCGGCGAGCACGAGGTCGACGAGTTCATCGATATCGTCGTGACCACGGCGGCGATGTCGCGTGACGACTGGGTCCGCGCCCGGGTCTATGCCCACGTCGCCGAGCTCGTGTTCTTCGATCGACTGCTGCATGTCCCGTTGACGATCCTGGGCTGTGCGTTCGGTCTCGACTTCCGGCGCATGTTCGAAGCGTTCATCGACGCGGCGCCCGAGGAGTTTCCGGTCGTCGCGGCGACCTGCCGCGCGTTCACCGAACACGCTCGCGCACTGCAGTGCGGTGCGCCGCAGTACGTCGCGTCCACGAAGTGGCTGAGTCTGTGGTGGCCCGTCGATCAGCATGCGCTGATCGAGCTGGCTCACAGCGGCCAGCTCGACGCGTTCTACGCCGAGTCCCAGGCCATCCTCATCCGCTGCGCGGCCGCCGGCGACACGCCGGTCGATCCTGTCTTGATCGCGGACGCGGTACGGCTCAACCAGGCGATGTTTGCGGTGCCGTTCCAGTGGCTGGACGAGGAGGTCGAGACCGCGTATCCGATCGCGGACGCCTACCAGGCCATCCTGGCCGGCGAGCAGCCGGACCTCCCGGCGGTGCCGAGTCGATGCCGCGTCGAGCGCACCGGCACGATCTGGATGTCGTGGGAGAGCTGGTGCGAGGACCTCGTGCGGCGGATGTTCCTGAGGCGGTATTATCTGTATCCGATCCACCGGGATTCCGGGTCCGCGGTCGAACGTTCGGTGGCAGGCGGCGGAGAGGTACCGGCGGCACACGCCGTGACGCGGATCGGAGTGGTGTCGGAATGACCGGTCTGGAGTGGAAACGTCATCTCCGACCGGTGGTGCTGCCGCCGGACCATCTCCTGGTGCTCTCCGAGACGACGCACCATGTCTTTCACGGCGATGCCTACGTGCGCGCGGCCGACCTGCTCGATGGCCGGTGGTCCCACGAGGAGCTCCATCACAAGCTCGAGGGTGCCGGTGTGCCGGAGCTGTCGGCCAGGCTCGCCGTCGGGCACCTCGAAGCCCTGGGGCTGCTCTGCGACGCGGGCCCGAGTGCGGCCGGCGGTCTCGAGGAGCTGACCTTCTGGCAGTCGCTGGGCGACGACGGCAGTGCGGCCGAACGGATCGCTCGAGCCCGCGTGGCCATCGACGCCGGAGCTGCGCACGGCGCTGCCGAGGTGCAGCACGCGCTCGACGCCGCCGGCGTGGGCCGGATCGAGGACGCGGCGGCGAGCGACCTGATCGTGGTGGTCGCCGACGATGCCCTCGACACGCGTCTGGAGGCCATCAATCGCGAGCGACTTGGCGCCGGCCGGCCCTGGCTGCTCGTCAAGCCGGCAGGAACCGTGCCCTGGATCGGCCCGCTGTTCGTCCCCGGACGAACCGGCTGCTGGGCCTGCCTCGCGCAGCGGCTCCGGCTCAACCGCCAGATCGAGCGGCTCGTCGAACAGCGGCTGGGCCCCTCGGCCGCGGCGCCGGTTCCGGTCACGCCGTCATCGCTCGCGATTGCCGCCGAACTCGCCGCGCTCGAGGTCGTTCGTTACTTCGCGGTGGGGCCCGGCGACGCCGCGGTGGTGAGCCTGGACCTGAAGACCAACACGCTGGTCCGCCATGCGCTGACCCACAGACCGCAGTGTGCTGCGTGCGGACGCCCCGGCGCGGTGACCGGCACGGCCGCCCTGGGAACCCCGCCCGCGCTCGCACCCGCGCCGAAGACGGCGTTCCGGGGACGTCGGCGGGACTCGGCCGAGGCGACGCTGGCCCGCCTCGCGCACCACGTCAGCCCGATCACCGGGCCGATCCGGGCGCTCCACGAATCGAACGAGAGCGGTCATGTGCACGTCGCCGCGTCGCAGGCGTTTCCGATGTTCCGCTATGACTTCCGCGTCCTGCGGGACAATCTCGCCGGGCGTAGCGGCGGCAAGGGACTCGGCTCGGCTGAGGCCCGCGCGAGCGCGCTGTGCGAGGCGCTCGAGCGCTTCAGCGGCGCCTGGCAGGGCGAGGAGGAGGCTGTCATCGCGGCCACGCAAGCGGAACTCGGCGACGATGCCATCGACCCGACGGTGCTGCTCGGGTTCAGCGATCGCCAGTACACCGGGCGCGAGGCGTGGAACGCGACCAATGACGAGCCCCATGCCTGGGTTCCCAGGCCGCTCGACGATCGGCTCCGCATCGACTGGGTCGGGCTGAGGTCGTTGACGACGTCGCGCTCGTGGTTCGCCCCCGCCGCGTACTGCTACTACGGCCACCCCGACCTTGCGCATGCGTTCTGTGCGGCGGACTCGAACGGCTGTGCCGCGGGCGGCACGCTCACCGAGGCCATTGCGCATGGCCTGCTCGAGCTCATCGAGCGCGATGCGGCCGCGATCTGGTGGTACAACCGCGCGCGGCGGCCGGCGGTCGATCTCGATCGCTTTGGCTTGCCTGTCGTGGCCGAGCTCCGGGAGCTCTACCGCCGCCGACGTCGCACTTTCTGGGCGCTCGACCTGACCACCGATCTCGGCGTGCCGGTCATCGCTGCGATCTCGGCGCGCACCGATCACCCGGTCGAGGACATCATCTACGGATTCGGGGCGGACTTCG
>Ga0134121_10005551_pt1 | contig 10243 bp, 8 predicted proteins | sample KB301_FD_96463 | JGI IMG/M metagenome (GOLD analysis project Ga0134121, IMG submission 96463) | Terrestrial soil microbial communities without Nitrogen fertilizer from Kellogg Biological Station, Michigan, USA - KB3-0-1 | ecosystem: Environmental > Terrestrial > Soil > Unclassified ... | reverse complement strand
TCTTCGTCTATCCCGCCCGGGTCAGGTCGTCGGGGGAGTTCACGCAGGCCGTCATCCATGTGGCCGACGTGCGCGCCGCCGTCGAAGAGATGAGGGGCCGCGGCGTGGAGTTCGAGGAGTACGACACCCCCGAGACGCGGACCGAGAACGGCATTGCCCGGATGCCCGGTGGAGGCGAGGCGGCTTGGTTCAAGGACTCCGAAGGCAACCTGGTCGGCGTTGTTCCAGCCTGAGGAGAATCAGCAGCGTCAGCGAACCACCGTGTGGCAGAGCCTTTGACGTGGCCGTGAGAGTTAATCTGCCCCCATGGGTACTTCGCCGTTGTCCCCGGAGGACATTCGCGCCGCCGCCGGCGCGCACCATGAGCTAGGCCCCGAGTACAGCGACGCGGTCGTGGCCTCGTTCCTTGAGAAAGTTGACCAGGAGATCGCCGCCCGTGTTGATGAGCGCCTGGCAGCCAGCAGGCCCTGGACACCCCCGGCGCAGCCGGAGAACCGCCCTACGATGTTGAAGGGTTTCGCGATCGGCGTCGCCTCCAGCGCCGCCGTTGTCCTCCTAGTCGCCGGGGCCAGGCCGGGACATCACGCGCTGCTCCTGCTGCTTGTCCTGGCGGTGGTCTGCGGCGCTGGCGCACTCTGGGCCAACCGGCATCGGGCGGGCCGCAGAGCCACGCTGCGGCAGGGGCCCCGCGCCGCCGGCGGCGACTACCGCCGATTGACCTAACTGTCACAGATCAACATTCCACCCGATCGTCAGGCCGTGGCCTTAGCTGGCCGGGCTGGGTATTTCGGATTAGGCACGCCACTCCCTCCATGACTCTGGGCCATGATCTTGGCTGCCTCCGTGTGCCACCTTCCTCCAGCACCCAGGCGATCCGCTCCGCCCTCGCCTGGTCCGCCTGGGTGTAGAAGACGAAAGAATCCCACCCCTGGGCACACGGACGGGCCGGCCCCTGGCCAGGGGCCAGCCCGTCCGCGGGGAGGGGGTGGTTATCTGCCGGTGGCCGCGCCGGCCATCTCCTTACTGGCGGGCCCGTCGATGGCCGGGACCGCCTTCTGCCGGCCGGGCAGCCAGGACAGCCAGCCCGGCAGGTACCAGTTGCGCTCGCCGAGCAGCGACATCGCCGCCGGCATGAGCACACCGCGGACCACGGTGGCGTCGATGAGCACGGCCGCGGCCATCGCGACGCCGAACATCTTGAACTCGATCAGCGACAGCGTGGCGAAGATGGAGAACACCGCAACCATGATCACCGCCGCGCTGGTCACCACGCCCGCGCTCCCGCCGATCCCGCCGGTGATCGCCTGGGGCGTGCTCCATCCCCGCAGCCGCAGTTCCCGGATGCGGGACAGGATGAAGACGTGGTAGTCCATGCTGAGCCCGAACAAGAGCACAAACAGGAACAGCGGCATCCACGTCACGATCCCGCCGTACGGGCTGAACCCGAGCAGGCCGCTCAGGTGGCCGTCCTGGAAGATCAGCGTCAGCAGGCCGTAGGCGGCGCCGACCGACAGCAGGTTCAGCCCGATCGACATCAGCGGGATCGCGACCGAGCGGAACGTGACCATCAGCAGCAGGAACGCCAGCCCGAGCACGAACGCGAACACGACCGGCGCCACGGCGTGCATGCGGTCCGAGAAGTCGTGGGTGCTGGCGGTGTTGCCGGCGACCGCGTAGCTGATCCCACCGACCTGGCCCAGGGTGGCGGGCAGGGCGTGGTCGCGCAGCGTTTCCAGCGCGCTGATCGAGGTGCGGTCGGTGCCTGCGCCGGCCAGCGGGACCGAGACGACCAGCACCCGCCCGTGGCCGAGCAGGGTCGCCGTGACCGGTTCCCGGAGCGGCCCGCTCGTCCCTGCCCGCCCCTGCAGGGCAGCGACCGCCTGGCGGACCGGCTGGCCCGACAGGTCCTTGCCGGTGACGACGACTTCGGCCGGGGCCGGGCCGCCGGGGAAGGCGTGCTGGATCGCCAGCAGATTGCGGACCACGGGAACCTTGGTGGGCAGGTCATTCAGCCCTGGGTCGGCCAGCCGCAGGCTGAAGGCGGGGACGGCCAGCGCGAGCAGCGCCAGCACGGCGGCGCCACCCCACAGCACCGGCCGCGCCACCACCCGGCGGACGAGCGCGGTCCAGAACGCCGAGCGCCGCGCCGCGGTCCGCCGGCGGCCCAGGAACGGGATCTTGCCCTTGTCCACCCACGTGCCCAGCAGGGACAGCAGCGCGGGCAGCGCGGTCAGGGAGCCGATGACCGCGACCCCGACCACGGTGATCGTGCCGACCGCGATCCCGGTGAAGACGTCGATGCCGGTGAGGAACAGGCCCGCGAGGGAGATCATCACGGTCAGCCCGGACACGACTATGGCGCGCCCGGAGGTGGCGGCCGCCGTCCGCAGCGCCTCGGCCTGGCTCGCGCCCGCGGCCCGTTCCTCCCGCTCCCGGCGCAGGTAGAACAGCGAGTAGTCGATGCCCACGGCCATCCCGACCAGCAGCACCACCGAGGACGTGGTGCTGCCGATCGGCAGCCACCGGCTCGGGATGGCGAGCAGCGAGATGGCGGTGGCGACCGCCGTGCCGGCCAGCAGCAGCGGGATGCCCGCGGCGATCAGCGCGCCGAACACGATCAGCAGCAGCACCAGGGTCACCGGCACCGAGGTCACCTCGGCGTGCCGGAAGTCCGCGCTCACGGTGTCGTTGATGGCGTTGCCGACGCTGGCGTCGCCCGCCTCCGCGATCCGCAGCCCGGGGTGGGCGGCCTGCACCGCCGCCACCGCGCGCTGGGCACCGGCCACGATCTGGTCGGCGTTGTTCACGTTGCCCGCCACCTCGAAGGTGACCAGGGCCGACCGGCCGTCATGCGAGATCAGCCCGTGGCCGCCCGCGGCCAGGCCGGTGCCGCCCGGCGCCAGCGGCGACTGGACGTTGGTGGCCACCCGCGGGATGCGTTCCAGGGCCGCGGTCACCTGCCTGATGGCCGCCCGCGCTTGCGGGTCAGCGGCCATGGTGCGCCCGGAGGTGCGCTCCTGTATGAGCACGCTTTCGGTGGCCCGCTGGACCACGTCGGGGCTGCTGAGCACCCGTTCGGCCCGGCCCGCCTCGCCTGGGTCATAGCTATTCAGGTTCTTGGTCCCGAGCGTGTTGCCGATCACCACCGCGCCGGCGACCAGGAGCAGCCAGCCGATGAGCGCGATGGCGCGGTGCCGGGCGCTCCAGCCCGCGATCCGCTCGACCAGCGGCGGGCGGACGCCGGTGCGGGGCGGCGGCCCGGTCGCGGGTGTCCGCATGAGGGTGGATGGGTCTTTCATGCCGGTCTCCATCGTTGGTTAGCGAGCAGGACACTGCGCTGAAAGCCTTGCCGCGCGGGCCGTGCAGCGGCATCCCGCTGGCCGCCGAATCCGGGGTAGGGATAACCTCCGGGCGTACCCGGGGGCCAGCGGTATGGGCAGGCCAGTACCGGGGTGCGTAGGGTCAGCGGCAAGGATCACCACAGCGGCGAGGAGGCACGCGGATGGCGGCAGCCGGGACCGGTTCCGGTGCCCGGCCCGGAGTTGGAGCTCCCCCGGGGGCCGGAGTTCCCCTCGCGGCCGGGGCGGAAAGCCTGGCCAGTGGCCGGAGCTCCCCGGGCGGCCCGCTCTCGGTCCTTGGCGCGCTGGTGTCCCCCCGGACCTGGCTGGCTGTCATCCACCTGCTGGCCGGGCTGGTGATCGGATTCGTCTCGTTCACGGTCGTGGTGATCGGCATCGGCCTGGGGATCGGCCTGATGCCCCTCTTCCTGGTCGGCATCCCGGTGCTGGTCGCCGTCATCTGGATGGCCGGCGTGGGCGCCCGGGCCGAGCGGGCCAGGTTCGCGGTCCTGCTGGGAGTCGTCATCCCGGCGCCCGCCCCGGTGCCGGATGAGCCGAGGGGCTGGCGCCGGATGAACCTTCTCTTCGTGGCCCGCTCCACCTGGCTGCCTACCGTGTATGCGCTGCTCAGGCTGCCGATGAGCGTCATCCAGGCGGTTGTGGTCACCGTCGTGTGGGGGGTCGGGCTCGCCCTGGTCGCGCTGCCCGCCTACAACGGCGCGCTGCCGGGCGGCCACGCCCACCTGGGCTCATTTGCGCTGAACAACCTGGCCTGGGTGGCCCTGGGGGTGGTCGTCGGGGTGGCGATGCTGCTGACCGCGCCGATCCTCACCCGGGTCCTGGCGGCCGAGGACGCGGCGGTGGCCAGGTGGCTGCTGGGACCGGGCCGGCGGGACCGGATGGAGGCCAGGATCGGCGAGCTGGAGACCTCCCGGGCCCGGGTGGTCGACGCCGCGGAGACCGAACGCCGCCGCATCGAGCGGGATCTGCACGACGGCGCCCAGCAGCGGCTGGTGTCGCTGGCGATGGAGCTCGGACGGGCCAGGGCGAAGTTCGCCTCCGATCCCGAGGCGGCGGAGGCGATCGTAGGCCAGGCCCACGATCAGGCGAAAGAGGCGCTGACTGAATTGCGGAACCTGGTGCGCGGGGTGCACCCGCCGGTGCTGTCGGACCGCGGCCTGGACGCCGCCCTGTCCGGGCTGGCCGCGCTCAGCCCGGTGCCGGTCACGGTCCAGGTCGACCTGCCTGAGCGGCCCCCGGCCTCGGTGGAGGCGATCGCCTACTTCGTCGTCGCCGAGGCCCTGACCAACGTGGCCAAGCACGCCAAGGCGAGCCGGGCGCTGGTGACCGTGACCCGGTCGGGTGGCCTGCTCAACGTGGCCATCAGCGACGACGGCGTTGGCGGCGCCAGCCTGACCGGCCAGGGCCTGTCCGGGCTGGCGGCCCGGGTCGCGGGTATCGACGGCCGCCTCTTGGTGACCAGTCCGGACGGAGGTCCCACGGTGATCGAGGCGGTGCTGCCATGCGGGTAGTGGTGGCCGAGGACTCGGTGCTGCTGCGAGAGGGCCTGGCCCGGCTGCTCACCGAGGCCGGCTATGAGGTGGAGGCGGCCACCGGAGACGCCGAGGAGTTCCTGCGCGAGGTCGACGCCCACCGGCCCGACGTCGTGGTGGTGGACGTCCGGATGCCGCCGACCTTCACCGATGAGGGCCTGCGCGCCGCGCTGGTGGTCCGTAGCACCTGGCCCGCCGTCGGCGTGCTCGTCCTGTCCCAGTACGTGGAGGAGCGGTACGCCACCGAGCTGCTGTCCGACCGCCCGCAGGGGGTCGGCTACCTGCTCAAGGACCGGGTCGCCGACCTGACGGAGTTCCTCGACGCGCTGGAGCGGGTGGCCGCCGGCGGGAGCGCCCTGGATCCCGAGGTGGTCGCGCAGCTGCTCGCGCGCAGCCGTCATCCGCTGGCCGCCCTCACGCCGCGGGAACGGGACGTGCTCGGCCTCATGGCTGAGGGCCGGTCCAACGCCGCGATCGCCGCCGAGCTGGTGGTCAGCGACGGCGCGGTGGAGAAGCACATCAACAGCATCTTCGGCAAGCTCGGGCTGGCGCCCGCCGATCGCGACCACCGGCGCGTGCTGGCCGTTCTGCGCTACCTGGGGGCTGAGGGGACATGACAGGCTCGCTGCCGATGACGCCCGGGCGCTGGGTGGCGCTGGTCATCGGGGCCCCGCTGGCCCTGCTGATGATCGGCTGGACCGGCCTGACCGCGGTCGCCTTCGCCGGGCTCGGCAGCTCCCAGGTCAACCTGGCTGTCCCCGTCCACGGGCGCACCGCCGTGGTCAGCGTGGACGAGGGAGACATCAGCGTCGGCTCCGCGCGGGCCGGCCAGCTCCGGGTGCACGGGACCCTCCACTATTCGCTGGTCCGGCCGCGGCTCAGCTGGCAGCGCTCGGCGTCCACGATCGCGCTCCACGCGCATTGCCGGGTGCCGACCGGGGTGTGCTCATTCGATTACGCGGTCACGGTCCCGGCGGGGGGCAGGTCGGTGGTCTCCACCGGGTCGGGCAACCTGACCGCGAGCGGCCTGGCGGGCACGGTCACGCTGAGCACCGACTCGGGGGACATCAAGGCCACGCGGATCTCCGGCCACACCACGATCAGCGGCCATTCCGGTGACATCACCGTGACCTCCCTGTCCGCGCCGCGGGCGCTGATCACGAACGACTCGGGGAACATCACCGGCAGCGACGTGTCCAGCCGGCAGCTGACCGCGCAGGACCAGTCGGGCGATATCACCGTGGTGTTCACCAAGGTCCCGGACCTGGTCAAGATCAGCAACTCATCCGGCAACATCACGCTGGTGTTCCCGCCCGGGCCGGCCGCCTACCGGGTCAGCGCGACCACCTCGTCCGGCCGGACCTCGATCAGCGTGCCCCAGAGCCCGACGTCACCGCACATGGTCTCGGTGACCAACCAGTCGGGAGACATCACCATCGTCCAGTGAGCCGCTGGGACCCGCCGCCGGGGGTCACACGCTGGCGAAGGCGTCCTCCAGGATCGACAGGCCCTCCTCGAGCAGGTCCTCGCCGATCACCAGGGGCGGCAGGAACCGCAGCACGTTCCCGAACGTGCCGCAGGTCAGCGTGACCAGCCCGTTAGCGTGGCAGGCCTTGGCCACCTTGCCGGTGGTGGCCGCGTCCGGCTCCAGGCTGCCCGGCTGGGCGAGCTCGATCGCGAGCATGGCGCCACGTCCCCGGACGTCCGCGATGATCGGGTAGGTGTCGGCCAGCTTGCGCAGCCGGGGCGCCATGATCTCGCCGATCCGGCGGGCCCGCCCGGCCAGGTCCTCGGCCTCCATCGTCTCGATCGCCCCGAGCGCGCCCGCGCAGGCGACCGGGTTGCCACCGTACGTCCCGCCCAGGCCGCTCGCGTGCACGGAATCCATCACCTCGGCCCGCCCGGTGACCCCGGCCAGCGGCATCCCGCCCGCGATCCCCTTGGCCGTGGTGATCAGGTCCGGCACGACCCCCTCGTGGTCGCAGGCGAACCAGTCGCCGGTCCGGCAGAAGCCGGTCTGGATCTCATCGGCGATCAGCAGGATGCCGTGCTGGCGGCAGAAATCGGCCAGCCCGGGCAGGAAGCCATCCGGCGGGACCACGAAACCGCCCTCGCCCTGGATCGGCTCGATGATCACCGCGGCCACGTTGTCCTCGCCGACCTGGGTGTGGATGAGCGTGGAGACCACGTCCAGGGCCTCCTTGGCGCACTGGTCGGGGCCGCCGGGCCAGCGCAGGGGATACGCCATCGGCATCCGGTAGATCTCGCCCGCGAACGGGCCGAACTTGTCCTTGTAGGGCATGTTCTTCGCCGTCAGCGCCATGGTCAGGTTGGTGCGCCCGTGGTAGGCGTGGTCGAACGTGATAATCGCCTGGCGGTGGGTGTAATGCCGGGCGATCTTGACCGCGTTCTCCACCGCCTCGGCGCCGGAGTTGAACAGCGCCGACCGCTTCTCGTGGCCGCCCGGCGTGCGCCGGGCCAGCTCCTCGCACACCGCGACGTACCCCTCGTAGGGCGTGACCATGAAGCAGGTATGGGTGAACCTGGCCGCCTGCTCGCGGACCCGCTCGGCTACCCGAGGCGCGCTGTTGCCGACCGAGACCACGGCGATGCCGGAGCCGAAGTCGATGAGCGAGTTGCCGTCCGCGTCCACCAGCACGCCGCCGCCGGCGGCGGTAATGAACACGGGCAGGATGTTGCTAACGCCACGGGCGACCGCGCGCTCGCGCCGCGCGAGCAGCTCGCGGGAGGCGGGCCCGGGAATCTCGGTGACGAGGCGGCGCTGCTGGGGGAGCGCGGGGCCGCCGGTGACTGGCGGGTTCGTGGTCATAGACCTGACGATAAGGCACCGGCGGCCGGCCCGTCAGCCCGGCACCGGCGGCGCGCGGCAGGCCGGTTGGTGTGCCATCGGCTCGTCCCGCCTGGCACGATTTTGCTTATGGTTATCCCCGTCCACGACATCAACCCGCTGCGCCGGACCCCTTGGGTCACCTACGGGCTGATAGCGGCCAACGTGGTGGTGCTGCTGCTCACGCCGGGCACGCTGCCCGGCACCTCCTCCTCCGCGGCGGTCGCCTGCCGCCAGCAGGCGTTCGACGACCGGTACGGGGCGATCCCGCACGAGCTGATCACCGGTCGGCCGCTGCGGCTGGTGCCGACGGGCCAGGAGGTATCCACCGCGCAGGGGCCCGCCTGTGTGGTCGCCCGGCCGGCCTACGCGAAGAACGCGCCGCTGTCGGTGCTGACCGCGATGTTCGTGCACGCCGGGTGGCTGCACCTGCTCGGCAACATGCTCTTCCTGCTGATCTTCGGCAACAACGTCGAGGACCGCTTCCGGAAGATCCCGTACCTGATCTTCTACCTGGCGGCCGGGTACGTCGCGGCCTACGGTTTCGCCGCCGTCAACTCCGGTTCGGTCCAGCCACTGGTCGGGGCGTCCGGCGCGATCGCCGGCGTGCTCGGGGCGTACATCGTGCTCTTCCCGCGGGCCCGGGTCTGGAGCCTGGTCCCGTTCCTGTTCTTCATCCCGCTGCGCATCCCGGCCTGGGTCGTGCTCGGGCTCTGGTTCGTGCTGCAGTGGGTGTATGCGATCGGCCCCGCCAGCCCGGGCGGGGTGGCCTACGTTGCGCACCTGTTCGGCTTTGTGTTCGGCCTGCTGGTCGGGCTGCTGGTGCGCGCGGTCAGCAAGGAGCCGCGGCCGCCGCCACGGCCGGCCCAGTTGCGGTGACGTGAGCGCCGGGACGGGCGTGCAAGGATCGGACCGTGCGGACAGAAGCCGCTTGCCCCCGCGTCCGTTATGGCTGAGCGCGGGCTGTTCGACGGGGTGTTCGCCCGTGGCGGCGCCGACACCGGGGACCAGGCGTGGCTGACCGCGATGCTGCAGACCGAGGCCGCGCTGGCGCGGGCGCTGGAACGCGCCGGGCTGGCCCCGCCCGGCGCCGGCGCGGCGGTGACCGAGGCGGCCCGGGCCGGCGCCTTCGACGCGGCTGAGCTCGGCCGCCAGGCCGCTCTCACCGGCAACCCGGTTCCCGCGTTGGTCCGGGCGCTGGCCCGCTGCGTGCCCGCGTACGCGGCGGCGGCCGTGCACAAGGGCGCGACCAGCCAGGACATCATCGACACCGCGGCGATGCTGCTCGCCCGGCGCGCGCTCGCTGCGGCCGCGGCGGATATGGCGGCGGCCGCGGACGCCACGGCGGCGCTCGCCGCCCGGCACCGCGACACGGTCATGATCGGCCGGACCCTCCTGCAGCAGGCGGTCCCGGTGACCTTCGGGCTGGTGGCGGCCGGCTGGCTGACCGGCCTGGACGAGGCGCGCGCGGGCCTTGACCGGGTGCGGGCCGGGCGCCTTGCCGTCCAGTTCGGCGGCGCCGCGGGGACGCTGGCCTCGCTGGGCGCCGACGGGCCCCGGGTCGCCGCGCTACTCGCCGGCGAACTTGGCCTGCCGCTGCCCGCGCTGCCCTGGCACACCGACCGGCTGCGGATCGTCGAGGTGGCCGCGTCCTGCGTCGGCGCCGCCGCGGTGCTGGGCAAGATCGCCAGGGACGTGACCCTGCTCGCGCAGTCCGAGGTGGCCGAGGTGCGCGAGGGGGAGCCCGGGGTGGCGGAGGTGCGCGAGGGGGGGCCCGGGGTGGCGGAGGTGCGCGAGGGAGACGAACCGGGCGCGGGAGCCCGCCGCGGCGGGTCGTCGGCGATGCCGCACAAGCGGAACCCGGTCGCCGCGATCGCCATTCTCGGCTGCACGCGCCAGGTGCCGGGATTGCTCGCCACCCTGACCGCCGCCGCCGAGCAGGAGCACCAGCGCGCGGCCGGGGCCTGGCACAGCGAATGGGAACCCTTCTCCGGCCTGCTCAGGCTCACCGGTTCCGCCGCGTCCTGGGGGGCGGAACTGCTCGCCGGGCTGACCGCCGACCCGGCGCGGATGAGGGCCAACGTCGACGCGGCGGGCGGGTTCCCGCTGGCCGAGCGCGTGTCCGGGCTGCTGGCCCCGGCGGTCGGCGCCGTCGCCGCCCACGACCTGGTCGCGGAGGCCAGCGCCGTTGCAACCGCGGCGGGCCAGCCGCTGCGCACCGCCCTACTCGGCGACCCTGACCTGCGGGGCCGGCTGGACGCCGCAGGAGTCACCCCGGCCCAGGTCGAGGCCGCCCTGGACCCGGCCAGCTATCTCGGCGCGGCCGGTGAGTTCGTCGATGCCGCCCTGGCCGCGCACCGGGCCGGGGCGGGCTGACCCGCCACATATCGGCCGACCCGTGGCGCCCGTGGCCGCGGATGCGAGACGATTGCAGCAAGGGACAGGAGGGAGTGCAGATCGCCGGGGCGGGGATGGCGGGCGGCGGCGCGCTGGTGGTGCGGCCG
>Ga0134121_10005550_pt1 | contig 10246 bp, 21 predicted proteins | sample KB301_FD_96463 | JGI IMG/M metagenome (GOLD analysis project Ga0134121, IMG submission 96463) | Terrestrial soil microbial communities without Nitrogen fertilizer from Kellogg Biological Station, Michigan, USA - KB3-0-1 | ecosystem: Environmental > Terrestrial > Soil > Unclassified ... | reverse complement strand
CTCGTAGCAACATCCAGGCGTCCGTATCCTCAAAAGCGACAGGAGCCGCTTCGCCCTCCATTGTTCGGACCACCCACCAGGGAGAATGCATTCCGTAGCACGGAGTGGCGGTGAAGACATACCCGTTTCGTATAACCACATAGCGCGCGTGTGGAGGAGGATACGCTGCGTCGATACGTGTCATCGCCCCTCCTCCCTCCGCAGCGCCGCCTGCTTCGCCTTCGCCAACGCCTCGCCGAGCGCGTAGTCGGGATACAGGCTGACGGCACAGTAGCGCACGCCGCCCGAGATGAAATCGCACTCCCACTTCCCCGTGTCTTCGCCCCAGTTCAGGATGACCGAGGAGCCGTGGGTGCTCATCTCGTCCAGCAGATCCTCCAGGGTGGCTTCGGTGCGGCCGAGTTTCACTGTCAGTCGCCTCCTGCCGCCAGATCAAGCATCCGCTGCGGATCAAGAGCCACCTTGCGCGCATCGTTTGTCGCGTTCCCAGGTGCGAATGCCGTGGGGTATCGCTTCAGCAGGCAACCCTTACAGTAGGTGAAATCCAGGTTGAGACCACCCCGGCCGAATAGCGGATAGGCGGTGCTCTGGCAGTCCCGGCACTGGAAGCCGCCATTCATCGGGCGAGGTCCATAGGTGGGCAGCACGTATTTTGCGTTTGCTACGGGAAACTGACGGCTTTTGGCGGGACTTGGCAGGCCGTATGGACCGAAGGGCAGGGCGCCCCTTTTCAGCCCCTCCAGACAGCCCAAACACAGGTCGAGCCAGTGAACCACATTCGCCGACTTCTCCGCCATAAAGCGCACCTGCGTTTCCCGGATCTCCCCCACGTCTTTCTTCTGGCAGCAATCGCAGCGCCGTTTGCCCGGTATGACTCTCTGCGCGACTATCTCTCGCTTCATGTAAGGCCCTCCATCCCCCAGAAAAAAAAGGACGCCGGCCGGTGAAGACCGGCGTCAATCGCATAGGAGGAAGCATCCGGGGCTCCTTGCACCCGGAGGCTCGTGCGGCGAGATTACCGCACGCTGTGAGCGCGGTCGCTCGCTGTGCGGATCTGGGCGCGGTCCCGACAGGGCGCGCAGATCCCGCAATCCTCTGGGATCCAGAACTCCGGCCGGGAACTGTCGATGTGCTTCCGCCGCGGCTTCTCGCACGGCTTGCCGCGTGGCAGGTCCGGCATCCCGCGCTCCTCAAGAATCTCCAGCGGCCCGCCGGCCAGGCCCCCGCCGGCATCGTAGAACGTTTCCGGCAGGCGCGCCGTCTCGCGCTCCGAGAGCGCCCGGTGCAGGCAGAGCGTGACGTTCATGCGGAAAAGGCGCTGGTGGGCGGGGTTCCCCGCGCCCGCGAGCACGTTCTCCAGCGCCTGCTTCGCGCGCCGCCGCTGCTCCTCGCTCCAGTCGCCGGTGGCAATGATCCCGCGCCGGTTGCGAAAGCTCGCCGAGGCCAGCCACACGGGCCGGCCGTCGAAGGCGTCCATTCAGTGATTGAGCGAGAGCCCAATAACCAGACCGCCGGGAAGCACCTCGACCGTCGGCCGGTAGTGCTCTCGGTCATCCGTCCAGGGCGCCGCAAAGGCGAGTTTCTGTAGCCGGTTCACGCCGCCACCTCCTGCCGCTTCGCCCGCTCGTCGCGCACGGTCTGCTCCACGGCATCGACCAGCGCCTCGATCTCCTCGATCTCCAGCCCCGCCGTGGGCGCGAAATTGCTCACGTCCAGACCCAGCTCCGCTGCCTCGGCGGATGTCGCGTCCCAGCGCGCTTTCAGCGCCAGGCGGGCAGGGTCGGGGGGCGGCTTCCGCGCAGGGGCTTCGGCGCGCTGTGGGGGCGTCTGACGCGCTTTGGCAGCGCCATTGGCGGCGGGGGTCGGCGCAGGTGGTGCAGGTGCGACGAGTGGCTCGGCGCCGGACTCCAGCCAGCGGGCGATCTTCTGACCTTCGGCGGTCGTCAGCAGACCGTGGAAGCCGGCGAAGAGGTCGGTGCGGTCCTTGGAGGCTAGGGCGGTATGGTCGGCGGCATTGATGTCGAAGACGATGGTGAACTCGTAGCCCATCCCTTCCCGCTGGATAGGCGCCATACCGGCCTTGCGGACGGTGGGCTTGCCGCGCTCATCCGTCGTGAGGACGTGATCCTCCTTGCTCCGCATGGTGCAGATGATGTGGGCGGGCGCCTCCAGCATCGCGGCCTTGAAGGCTTCGTGCTTGCGGGTGATGGGCGCCCAGTTCTGGAAGGAGTTGCCGGTGCCGCGGGCGTCGAGCATCTCCTTCTGCGCGAGCAGTCCACCCGTTCCCGCCCAGGCGTGGGAGATGCTGTCGAGGATCAGCACGTCATAGCCGGCTTCGACACCCGCTCGGATCGCCTCCTCATAACGCTCGGTGGTGAATGGCGGCGCGAGATCCAGCGTGTCATACTCGCCAAGATGGGCATAGAGTGCGGCGGAGCTGTTCTCCGTGTCGATGACCGCGATCCGCTGCCCGAGCCCAAAGGCGAGCTTCAGGGCGGAGTAGGTCTTGCCGGCGCCGCTCGCCCCGGTCAGGGCGATCTTCAGCCACGTCTTCCTGCGGGTCGCTCTCTGGAATTGCATCGTATCCTCCTCGCGCCTCACGGGGCGCTGTTCGCGTGCTCCCGGCACAGCGTCCGGAAGCGGCTCGATTGGTACCACACGTCCCCCACCACCAGCACCTCATGCACCGCCCGCCCGTTCACCACGTCCGCGAGCGGCAGCCTGGCCCCGCAGACCTGGCAGCAGTGGACGGTGAGCTGCTGCCCCAGCGCCTGCTGCCCGCGAAGCTCCTGCGCGCGGCTCACCGCTCCACCTCATCGAAGCGCCATCCCATCGCTGCCCGGTAAGCCTCCCGCAGCCGGGCGCAGGTCACGCGCGGCACGTCGCCCTCGGAGTCGCGGGTCACCGGCAGCGCGAAGCGGTTTTCGAGCGTAGCATCCGTCAGCCACAGGCGGGACTTGTCGCGGCGGCCGAGACCCCAGCAGAGCCCCTCAACTGTCTTCAACCCGCCGAAATTTGCAAGGCTGATGCTGTATTCGCCCCATCGGGGCAGTCCGCTGATCCAACACAACGGAGCCCGGCGTTCTTCGGCAATTGCTGTGGCTAGGACGTCGTCGATCGGCACGCCCCAGGGCTTGATTTCTGCGTAAATCTGTTGGCGAACCATCCAGAAATCCACCCAGCGATTCCGGCCGGCTACTCGGACGGGATGCGGTTCGTATTCGACCTCAATGCCAAGACTGGCGAAGAAAATCTTCCATCTGCATTCCAGCCTCGAACGATAGCCCACGCCGTCCAGGATTTCCGGGATCGCAACTAGATCCTCTTCGGCCATTTTCAAAGAGACCTCCTCCTCTCCGGTTCGCGCTCCGGTTCGCGGCGAACCGCTTTCGTGGCTATGGGTTCGTGGCCCTCGCGAACCGAACCGAGATCCCACGCCTGCGGGTTCGCGCTCCGGTTCGTCGCGAACCTCGCGCATGCGCGCGCATGCGCCTGCGCGGATTCGCGCGCGAGCGAACCGGCGAACCGGCGAACCGGCGTTACTAGCTAGGCACGCGCCAGGCAGTAACATTTGGGTTCGCGGGGCCGCGAACCGGCGCGAACCCACGAACCGAGGTCGCCAGTTCGTCGGTTTGAGGGTTCGCTCGGTTCGCCGGTTCTCCGGTTCGCCAAATGCACACGTTAGGCACATAGTTTGCTATTGTTATCCTTATTGTATGTATGTACGTACCATGAGAGAATCAATGCTTGGAGGGCAGGCTATAGGCGCCCTTGTCTTGCAGAATCAGCTCGCCATCCTGAAAGAGCCGCCACATCAAGCCCTTGACGCTGTTCTGTGTCCGTCTCGATCCCATCTCGACCATCTTGAAATGGACGTCGCGCGGCGTGACCGGGACACGGAACGTCGCGACCACCTTGAGGACCTCGGCCTGCTCCAGCGTCTTGGGTCCCTCGCCGGCCTTGCCGCGATAGAGCCATGTCATCGTCTCGCCGTCGAATTCGATGTCGTATTCGTTCTCTTCCACGTCGCGGCTCGTGACGAAGAGTTTGCCGTGTCTCTCCCCGCGTGCGCGGCGCAGTAGCAGCGTCGTATCAGCCCCGCCGCTGACGCCCTCCGAGCCGCTCACGGCGTGGAAGGGATCGGCGGGATCGACGCGCTTGTTGGTGTGGTGGAGCATCAAGAGGCAGATCCCGCAGTCAATCGCGACCTTCTGGAGCCGGTCCATGAAGCTGTAGTCGTCGCCATAGACGCTGCCCTGTGTCTTCCGTCTGTCGCGGAACTTCTCCATCGTGTCGATGATAACCAGGCGTGTTCGTTCGTGCTGCTCGATCCAGCGCGCGATCAGATTCTCGCCGCCCTGCTCGCCGGCTTTCGGCCAGCGGTGGGCGAAGTGTAGATCCTTCGGCGCGCGCGCGCCCTTGAGCATCTTCCTCATCCGGTCTTGCATCCGTCGCTGAATGTCTTCGAGCGCCAGATAGAGCACTTCGCCCTGCTCGACAGGAAACTTCGCCAGTGCGTAGCCCCCGAGCGCCGTCGCTATCGCAGTGCCGAGGGCCAGCGCCGACTTCGCGCCTTTGGGCGGTCCTACGAGCAGGCAGAGCCCTTCGCACAGGATGCCGGGAATGATCCACTTCGGCTCCTTGAATTCGGCGGCGTCGAGATACTCCGCCGTGTAGGTCTCCGGGAGGTCCGGCGGATGGCTGCCGTTCTTCGGCGTCACTACCTCCAGCTTCCGCCGCGCCTCATTCCCCCGCCGCTCCGGCTCATGCAGCGCCACCCAATCCGTGCCGTTTGCCGGCGCATCCTCATCCGCGAAGGCGCGCTCCTCTCGCGTTCGAGGCCCCCGCCAGCCTTCCGTGGTGCCCGCCAGCGCCCGGCCGATCGTACGCGCCCGGTAGTCCTCCCGCTCCCACTTCTCGCGGTAGAGTCCCGACTGCCGGAACAGCCGATCCACCCGCGCCGCGTCCAGATTCGTCCAGAAAGCCAGATGATTGCAGAGCGCGAGATCCGCCCGGCTGTCATCCCCACCGTGGCCGGTCGTGTCGCCATCCCAGAGCGCGCGGATCCCGACGCTGCTCCGGCTCGCGAGCATCGCGTCCACGATGCTCCGGTCATCGAGCGCCAGCGGCTGCGCGGCGCGCGGAGTCGCTGGCCGATCCGGCTCCTTCACGCCCATGACCGTGGCGACCAGCTCCTCGACCGATTCTTGCGTCCCGCTGATTTCCTCCGGAGCGGATCCCCAGGGCGTGCCGGTCATCGTGAAGAAGCGCCCGCGATCGTACGCCTCGACGTGCCCATCGGCATAGGGGATCTTGTGCCGGCTGTTCTCCGGCAGGGTGCCCACTGTGATGATGTGCAGGCCCCGCCCCGAAGGCGTGATCTCGGTATAGGCGCCGGGGAAGAGGTCGCGGATCGGCATGGCCCACAGCTTGCAGGTGCCATCTTCCTCGAGACAGTTGTCCAGATCGACGCCCACAAACTCATCCCCTGCCGTGAAAACGAAGCCGACGCCGGCCAGATCCTCATGCCGAGCAAGCCCCGCCAGCGCCTCCGCCAGTGTGCCCCACGTCCGTGGATTGTTCGTCGCCGCCTTCTCCCCGGTATGCGGGTTGATGGGAACCTTACCTCGCTCCGGATCGCGCCTCCAGCACACCCAATGTCGTCTGGCCCGCATCGCCGCCGGTACAGCGTTCAGATCCATGAGCCCCCGCTCCACAAGACTTAATGCACCCCTCGCCCGCTTCCCTGTTTACACGCAGGGCGATTGGTGGTATACTGAAATCGTTACGACTACGCCAGAGTGCCGCCGGGCCGGGGCCTGCCAGCCTCGGCCCTTCTCAGGTTCGGCTCTCGGGATCCACCGCCCACCGGACAAAGCCCTTGATCGACGCCACCAGCAAGCCGAGCCCGAGCAGGCGCCAGAAGTGATACTCTTCCGTCAGCCATCCGGCCCGCTCCGAGAGGAGCGCCGCGAGCCACGCGGAGAGGAGGAGCACCGCGAACCCGCCGAACCGCCGCGCGTTAACCATCCGCATCCTCCTCCTCCACCTCCGCCTTCAGCGCCTCGCCGTGGATCCAGACCGCTTCGAGGATCCGCCGGGCGCAGCTTGCCATATAGCCCGAGATGCCCTCCAGGTCTACCGCGAACTCTGTGGCTTTGACCGCCGCGGCGAGTGCCTCGCCGTCTCGCAGCATTTGCTCCATCCACGCCGCCCAGCGCGCCGCGTAGCGAAACGTGGCTTGCCCGTAGTCGTCCGCATTGTTCGCGAGCCCCTGCTGCCACAGCGCTTCCGCCTCCGCGTCTCGAAACTGGAACGGCAGGATACCTTCCGCCTCCGCCTGCGCGGCGATCTTTGCCCGCTCCTCCGCTTCTCGCGCGGCTCGCCGGCCTTCTTCGGAATTGCGGTAAGCCTCGGCGCTGCGTTCCATCGCGGCGGAGTACTCCGCCGCGATGGTCTCCGCATCACCGCCGGGCTCCGCGCGCAGCTCCATGTCATTGAAGCGCGCCGTGACCTCGCAGCCGGTCTCGTTTGCTAACTTCACCATCGCACGAGCAGCTTCGGAGATGTGCTCGCCGGCACTAGGCTCGTAAACGGTGATCGTCTGCTCTGCTGTCATTCTTCCTCCTCCTCGACCTCCGGCAGCGTCGCCAGGTGCTGCGCCGCGTGCTCGCACGCTGACGCGAACTGGAGCGCAAAATCCGGCGAGAGGGTGAGCGTGGGCGGGTGATCCTCCTCTGCCAGCACGCGCTCATTGTCGAGCATGTCCGCAAGGCTCGTGAGCAGGCGGATGGCCTGGCTGTGGCTCACCGCTCCCGCTCCGGCGCCTGGAGCCGGTCGATCAGTGCTACCAGCTCCTCGGCGCACTCGACCGCGGTCGCCGCATCGACCCCTTGCCGCGCCATGAGCTGCACCGCGATAGCGAGGATCCGCTCGCGGTAGGAGTGGTTGCGGATCATGGCGGTGGCATGGGCCAGTCCCTCCGAGGTGATCTGTCCCGCGGCTTCGTCACCGCCCTCCACGCAGGCTGCCCATAACTCCTCCATCTCCTTGAAGCGGGGTTTCTCGGCCATCTCTCTCCTCCAGTCTCTCCAGGCACCACAGGACATCGCGTGGCACAAAGCGCCGCTGGTAGCTTCCCACGAGCTGATCCGTCTCGATCACCGCACCGGTCACGCCGACGCGCAGCACCGTGGCACACGTCCCCACCAGCCCCCGCGGCAGCCAGCCGGCGGGGCACTGCGCGATCCGCACACGGTCTCCGGGAATGAGTCTCATCGCCTCGTCTCCTCCGAGAGCGCCATCGGCGTGTAGCGCAGGGGGCCTCCGCCGAGCAGCATCGCGAGGCGCACCGCCTGGCTCCACGTGAAGTCGTTCCGGGCCTCGGCGCGCGTGAAGCCGGCGAGACTGATCCCCAGCCAGCCGGCCACATCGCGAGCGGCGAGCCCCTTGGCCTCGCGGGCGATGCGCGTGGGCGTGGGGCGGGTCACGCGGCGCCTCGACGACGCCCCAGACGCCCGAGCCGCTCGCGATGCGCGCTCCAGCGCTCGACTTCCGTTTCGGTAAACTGGAGCGGCTCGCCGGGGACGGCGACGATCGTACCGCGACGGTGCGCGCGATAGAGAACGTGGTCGGCTACACCCAGTCTGCGGGCAGCCTGGCGAACGGTCAGGAGGGCAGGCTCAGGTGGTGAGCACCCGGAGTTATCGAACATGTGTTTGTCGTTGACTTGCCGGCAATTAACCGGCTAAAATGGAATGGCGGAGTCGCGCCTCGGCCCTCGGGTGGGGGTGTTGGCTTTGTTCGGAGTGGGCTGGATGAGCCTGCGCCGCGAGAGTTCGATTCCCGTCAAGCGCCCGCGGTTGCAGGACTCATCCGGCCCGGCTGTTCGGTTTTGGTATCTTTCCTCTTGAACCGTGGAGGGCGGTTTTCCTCCCAACGGTCGAGGTCCGGCTTGTAAAACAGCACCTCGCGCCGGATCTTGCCTTTAGTCACCTTCATTACGACTCTGACCGGTTGTTTCGGGTCATACGCCAGCTTATAGAGATAGGAGATCGCCACGTCGTACTCTTGCGATGCCTGGCGAATACCCAACCAGTTCTCCGGATCCGGTATCTCCTCAATCTCCTCGATCAAGCTCGATTCACCCCCCTTGCGCGTTGAGCGTTGCTGCGTCAGTGCTATTATATATATCACTAGCCCCTTTGTCAATTGAGTTCTGTTCTTCGTGCCTATCTCTCCGTTTTCCAGGCACGACACGCATTCCTTTGTGCCTTTTCGCGGCCAATCAGCGCCGAACGCCTCGTGTCGGGACGCTGATTGATAGCCAGGCATCCTCTTCGTGCCTGTATAGGCACAACTTCGGGGCGCGCTCGCCTGCTCGTCTGTGCCGATTGGATAGAGAAAACCGCGAAAATCGTGACCATTCTTCAGAGGCGAGCAGGCAGGCCATTCGTGGCTGGGGCGTGGCTACGCTTCCTCCGCGCGCAGGCGGTCGATCTCCTCTCTCACAGAAAGTTGCCCTGCCGCCAGCGCGTGCTTGTCGAGGCAAACCTCACACATTGCCACCAATTCGTCGAAGGCGGTAAAGATCCGGCAGGCGCGCTCCATTCGACAATCCAAACAAACGGCATGCTCGTGTTTCATTATCCTCCTCCGCGCGCGATAAAGTCGCTCTGCCGCCAACCGGCGGCGTCCTCCGGGCTCTCCCACTCCTCGACCTCTGCCTCCGGCTCCTCATCCGGCTCGTCGTCGAAGAGGTTGCCTTCCTCAAGCTCAAATTGCCCCGCCTGGTCGTAGATTTCCCGGAGGAAATCCTCGATCTCCTCCGGGGTGAGCGGGCCGCTCATGGCTTCCATCCATCGTCGAAGATTTGCGAAAACCTGTCTTGATCCTGGCGGTGGCGCTCGGCCGGCACGGGGGCGGGGATGACCTCGAACTCCCCCACCTCGCCACGGCGCAGAGCGTCTGCCGCGGCTATGAGGTGCTTACAAACCATGTTCGGCCCGCCACGGTAGCGGAAATCGAGACAGGAGCAGGTCGCCGCCTCGATGCAGACTTCGTAGGTTTCCTGGCTGCCGTGGGAGTAGACGTGGAGAAAGTCGTGGTCGGGATCCGCCACGACGGTGAAGCTTTCCGTCACGGCGCGCTCGGCCCGTGCGGACTGCTGGCGCTCGACCATCGCCTCGATGCGAGCGGGGTTCACCGGCAGGAAGCAGACGAACCATCGCTCCGCGCCCTTCGCTCGCTTGCTCTCGCGGATCTCGACGTCGGCGAAGCGACCATTGGCGGAGAGGCAGCGCGCAAAGCGGCCGGCGCGCTCCAGGTCCATGCACTTGGTTCGGTAGGATATGCGGCCCATCTCGGGGAACCCTATCATGATCATCCTCCCAGGGTGGTCATGGAGGCGCCGGCTTCTTCGCGGGAACGGCGCCTCCGGTTGCGTGTGGCTTAACCTCTCACCTCTCGGCAGGCGAGGCATCGGCAGTTGGTTCGCTTGATGGCGTCAATCTGGCTGTGCAGTTCTGCTATCCGAGGCATAGCCTCCTCTCGGGGCATCTCGCCTATCCGATACTGATGACGCACCCGGTCCTCGTCTTGAAGAAGGTCGCAAACGATGCGGTGCTCCTCGGCAGTAAGAATTACGTTGCTCATCCCCGTCTCCTCTCCTGGTCGTCGTCCGTCTATCTGCTTACAATAATAGTATACTATATATATAGATCAATGTCAACATATATATCTATAGGTTGACATAAAAAGATATCAGGTGTATACTAGAGGTATGGGAGAACCGAAGACGGAGAAGATGGCGGAACGGCTACTCATCCATGTGGACGCGGACCTGAAGGGCTGGCTTGCGGCCGAGCGCCAGCGAACGGGGGTTCCAACAGCGGAGTTCGTTCGGCGGCTGATAGAGGCGGAGCGAGCGTCTCGGGAGAAGCAGGGTAACTGATGGCTCGGAGTATACCCTTAATTGGGGTGAAGAAGGTCGCCCTGGTCGATGACGAAGATTATGAGGCGCTCGCATCCGGGTCGCGGCGAGACGAAGCGCGGAGAGGTGTTTCCCGTGGCACCACTTTCGCCTATCGAATGGTGGGGGAGTGAGCAATGGATGACAAGCAGCGCATTCGCCCCAACATGATCTACCGCACGCGCGGCGGGTGGGAAGCGCATGTATCCGACTGGGGCAAGAATCTGATGGGCGAGGAGTGCTGGCGCGGCACGGAGCTGGGGATCGGCCTGGCCG
>Ga0134121_10005543_pt1 | contig 10253 bp, 7 predicted proteins | sample KB301_FD_96463 | JGI IMG/M metagenome (GOLD analysis project Ga0134121, IMG submission 96463) | Terrestrial soil microbial communities without Nitrogen fertilizer from Kellogg Biological Station, Michigan, USA - KB3-0-1 | ecosystem: Environmental > Terrestrial > Soil > Unclassified ... | reverse complement strand
GGTGGGCAGGTCGCGTATTCCATAGTCGCACTTTCCGGCGATCGGATGGTCGCCCCCTACAGCAACTACGTCCGCGTGTTCGTTCGCGAGAGCGGAGTCTGGGCTCCCGAATCCGTTCTGCAGTCGCCGTCCGGTCAGACAGGGGGAGTGCAGTCGATCGGCCTGTCGGGGGACACACTCGCAGTTCTGACGTCGTATGAACTTGATGTCTTCACGCGCGTAGGCACCGCGTGGACTCTGCAAGCATCCCTGCCCTCCTATCAGGGTGGAGCCGTGGACCTATCGGAGGATGGCGACTCGACTGTCGTCGGTGTTCCGAACGAGAGTGTCGGCGGCATCTCGACGTGTGGCGCCTGTTACGTTTACGGACGCCAGGGAGCCGTCTGGTCATTGCAAAGCCAGCTCATCGCACCGGATGGTGCGACCTATGACTTCTTCGGCGCCTCGGTAGCTGTCTCAGGTGCCACGGCCCTCGCCGGTGCGCTCGGCGACGACTTCGACGGTTTGAACTCGCCGGGCTCCGTGTACGTCTTCAGCCCGTTGAAGATCTGGTCGAACCTCCACGGCGGGCTTGCGGGCATCTCGGGCGTACCCTTGTTGGCCGGAGCGGGTTCACTGCAGGCAGGTACTCCGGGCTCGCTGTCCCTGTCGGCCGCGCCGAACTTCACTCTTTCCGTGCTCTTCGCCTCGTTCTCGGCTACCGCGGCCCCCTTCAAAGGCGGCACGCTCAGCGCCCTACCGATCGTGTTCCAGATCTCCGTGCCGACGTTCTTCGGCGGCGGATGGACGCTCCCCTGGACGGCCTGGCCTCCCGGCATTCCCGCGGGCTTCAACCTGTACTTCCAGGCCGCCGTCGCCGACCCGGCCGCCGTCCAGGGTGTCGCGATCAGTAACCTACTTAGAGCAACCCAGCCGTGACTGCAGCGCACGTCACGTGAACAGGTAGCCACGCACAATGGATGAGGCACGTAGGTTTCTGCGCTACGTCGTGCCTGGCTTGGTGTTTCAGGTGCAGCTCTTATTGTGCCTCATGATTTTGTTGCCAGTTTGGACCACCAAGGCGTTATCGGACCTCGGTGGCGAATCGAGCGTCGCGCCGGCACTCTTGGCGCTGCTGGCTTCTGGGGGCGTTGGTTATTTGCTTAGCATGATCCATCACTCACTGCACTGGCGTTCTGGCGGGACCACTCTAGACTATCGTCCGTTGATCGCGAGGCTGAGGCAAACGAATCGGCTGGTGCTCATTAACACGTCGGATTTTCGAGCGGTGAGTGAGGATGTTGTGCCTGATCGATTCCAGGCATGGGTGATCGTTACGGCAATTTGGCATGAGCGGGCCAAGACAAGCACAATGATTCGGGGCGCCGACGCAAGAGCAACATCGATGTCTGATCTGACGCATTCGACTGGAACGGCCATGGTCGCTATCGCTGGCGCATGGATATGCACATTGGGCATTGCTCTTCACGTGTCTACGCCGACGCTTGATAGGTGGCCAGTAGTTCGCTGGTGCGTAATGTTTCACTTAGCCTTGTGGATGTTTTGGACCTGCTACGGCGGCTACCGACGAACGAGTAGGGCGACACAGGCCCTCGTCGAGCAGATTCTCGACGACGCTTTATCTATGGAGAACCTGCGACGTGGAGATGCAGTGCAAACCCGTGTGTGGCTTCAGAGACCCAGTTAGCGGGGCACCCTGGGCAAGAAACGAGGAGACTAGTGCAGACGCCATATGAACAACGACTTTGGGACGCAGCAAGAGACGATCACACTAATAGACACGCCACCGTCTGGCAGGTGCTCAAGGAAATGATCGCGGCATTGGAAAGCGATCGATACGAAGATCTCCCAAATCTACTGGCGGCCCTGCCAACAGGCTACCGGTCTCGGCTTGATCCGCCACCGGTGAGTCGGGATACCGACAGTTGATCGAACGCACATTTGCGCAACTGTGACTATTTGCCTCACGGGTTGTTTTGCCGATGGGCGGCGACGGAGCCTGAGACGCCAACCAGCTGAGTTATCGTTGGGAGCCAGCGTGCGACGTGGCTAAGTACAAGACACAGCACTATCTCCCCGCCTGCTATCTGTACGGCTTTACCAGCATAAGTCAGCGAGAAGGTAGCGAGCGTGTGCGGAATACCAGAGTGTGGAGCTACGACATTAGGGCGAGTAAGGTCTCAGAGCGGCCGATTAGGAACGTAGCGACGCGCCCCTATTTGTACTCGTTTACGGACGGTAAGTCTGGGACACGCAATCATCGCATTGAGGAGATGTTTAGCGGATTGGAGACGGCGGTTACCCCGGTGCTACAGAAAGCCGAGGCGATAGGCCGGCAGGTCATTGGACGCTCGCCGCATGCGTCATTTACGACCGCAGAGCTGAACACGCTCCTTGATTTCGTTTTTTACATGATGAAGCGCAGCCCGGCTCAAATAGAGGAGTTGCAGAAGGCCGCCTTGAAGTATTTTGGGGAGACGAGCCGTACGGATGAGGAAACCAAGTACCTTGCACTAGCTACGATGCTACGCGTCGGGCTGGGTAGTGAGCTGAATATACCCGCTGAGCTGCGCAAGAAGAACATGCACTTCTTCTTCACTGACCCACGAAAGGCAAGTTGGATTACATCGGACCAGCCGTTTGTACGGTTCAATAAGCACGATCGGGATGGCATCGGCGTTGCGGGCACCGAGATGTACTTTCCGGTCTGCAGCGGGTGCCTTCTGGCTCTATTCGGAGACGGCCGTGCAGTCAAATACATGGGCGAGCGCGACCCTGCCTTCGTGCGATACGTGAACAAGTTCATGGTGAGGAAGGCGAAGGACCTCATCGTTGCATCTTCAGAGGCACAGCTCCGACGCCTCATTCCGAAGAAAGTGACGGGAGATGGTTGACGGACGCCATCCGGTTGAGTGCTTCCGGCAACAGCTTTGCGTATGCGATTGCTACCCGGCGGGCGTCGTGCCGGTCTCGGAGTTCATCGGTGGCACGGCTGCGTTCCCCGCCGGCTGCGGGCTCTATCGGGCGAACTACGACGGCGCGCTTCCACGGTTTCCCTACGGCGGGGTCATGGTCGTCGCCCATAACGTGGACGCGGAGGACAAGTTCCAGGAGCGGCTAGCTGCCAAGCTGCCGCATGGCGGAGCCGTAAAGACCATGGCGTACTGGAGGGGGATGTACCGCCTGTTGGACGCCGCCGGGATTGGCCGGGAAGAGTGCTACTTCACGAACGTCTACGTCGGGCTCAAGGCCGGAGCCAAGCCGGAGGGGTCGCTGCGGGTGGGGCGGCATGCGGCCTTCAGGGAGTGGTGCTCGAGCTTCCTGGAGGAACAGGTACGGGAGATGCGACCCCGAGCCGTCGCCGTGATGGGAGTGAACGCCTGGATGTTCCTCGGAGACATGGTCCCGGAGCTGAATGGCTGGCTCAATCGACCAGTACCTGCGGCCGTGACCAGGCTCGCACTCGGCGAGCACGAGACCGTCGCGGTGCCGCTCCTGCACCCGTCGGGTCAGGCTCGATTCATGGAGCGCGTCCGTGGCTACCGCAGCGTGGAGGGGGCACTAGCTAGCGAGGCAGGGCTGCTCCGTCGTGCAGCTGGCGGATAGGCGGCCGGCGAACACGGATGCACGCTCGGCGGCGGGGTTCTGGGTCGGCGACCGCAGCTGGCTGTCGCGGGCTCGACCGTGGGCAGGCCTCTGGTTACGCTCGTTTGGAACAGTTCATCTGGCTGAATGTGCCCAAAGGCAGCGCGAATGGCTCGCAGCAAGAGGACGAAGAAAAAGGCTACCGCCACTCCCAGCCCAGGTGATGGGCTTGTGGCGCTGACCCGACAACTCTGGCAGGCCGCGGTCGAACTGCGCGGCTCCATCGAGCCCGCGGACTACAAGCGGTACGTCCTGCCGATCATCTTCCTAAGGTTTCTATCACTGCGGTACGAGCGGCGGCGGATGGAGCTGGAACGGCTCATCGCCGACCCGAAGAGCGAGTACCATCGGGATAAGAAGGCACTGGACGACCCCGACGAGTACCGCGCCTCGGGCGCATTCATCGTGCCGGAGGCTGCTCGTTGGAATAGCATCGTCAAGGTTGCGCAGCGCGACGACGTGAAGACCCGGCTCGACGGCATCCTGGAGACTCTAGAGAAGAAGTACCCGCAGCAGCTTCGCGGCCTGCTGCCCCCGGTCTACGCGGGTTCCAATATGGACCGCGGCAACTTAGCGGCGCTCATCAACTTGTTCTCCAAGGATGTGTTCGCACAAGACCACGGTGGCGAGGACTTGCTCGGCCGCGTCTACGAGTACTTCATCGGGGAATTCGCCTCGTCCGAGGGCAAGCGCGGCGGCGAGTACTTCACGCCGTCCTCGATCGTACGGACGCTCGTCGCCATGCTCGAGCCGGAACGCGGTGTTGTTTTCGACCCTTGCTGCGGCTCGGGCGGAATGTTCGTGCAGTCCGACATCTTCCGGCGCCACGACGGACAACTCTCGTTCAAGGGCCAGGAGAGCAAGGAGTTCACGCTGCGACTGTGCCGCATGAACTTGTTCATTCATGGGCTCGATGGAGACATCCAGCCGGGTAACGCCTACTTCGATGACCGACATCCGAAGCTGCGTGCCGACTACGTGCTCGCGAACCCGCCGTTTAACGACGGTAGCAAGGGCGACAACGGCTGGGGCGCTGACAAGATCGCGGCCGACGACCCGCGCCTCGTCGTCGGCGGCAAGCGGATGCCACTCTCGCCACGCAACGCCAACACGATGTGGATGCTCCACTTCCTCGCGCACCTGAAAGACACCGGCACTGCTGGCTTCGTCATGGCAACGGGCGAGCTAACGAGTGCGGAGACGGCGCGGCTAGAAGTGAGGAAGTCACTCGTCGAAGCTGGCCACGTTGACGCGATCGTGCAGCTCTCAGGCCAGCTCTTCGCGAACACGCAGATTCCGTGTGCGCTGTTGTTCCTCGCGAAGAATCGCGATGGGCGCGGCGGATTCCGTTCCCGCAAAGACGAGATCCTCTTTCTCGACGCGCGCAAGCTTGGCGCGTTGATCCCTGGTTCGCGAAAGCAGAAGCAGCTCACCGAGGAAGATGTCGAGCGAATCGCGGCCGCCTACCGCGAATACAGGCGAAAGTGCCGTCCTGCCGAACAGCCGGGCTTCACGAACGTGGCGACACTCGACGCGGTCCGGGCGAATGGCTATGTGTTGACGCCAGGCCGATATGTCGGAGCAGCGGAAGCGGACCAAGACGACGAATCACTTGAGGAGAAGTTGCCACGACTCGTGGCGACATTTCGTGAGCAAGTGGAACGCGGGCACGCGCTGGACCTGGAGGTCCAGCACTCGCTGGGGCGACTGGTCCATGGAGGTTAGAGCAGTTCCGTTCAGCGAACTGCTCAGCGCCGTCGTGGACAATCGTGGGAGGTCCTGTCCAACGGCTCCCGCTGGAATGCCACTGATCGCGACGAACTGCATCCGCAATGAGTTTCTATACCCAACGCGCGAGACAGTTCGCTACGTCGCCCGAAGCACGTACGAGACATGGTTCCGCGGACATCCCAGGCCAGGAGACATTATCTTCGTCAATAAGGGCACGCCAGGTCGCGTCTGTCTCGCTCCTGACCCCGTCGATTTCTGCATTGCTCAAGACATGGTCGCCATTCGAGCAGACGATCGGCGGGTCTGCCCAAAGTTCCTGTTCGCGGTCCTTCGTTCGCCAGAGGTCCAAGAGCGCATTCAGCAGATGCACGTCGGGACCATGATTCCTCACTTCAAGAAGACCGATTTTCCCCGCCTACTGCTGCCCGTCCCGACTAGCCGATCGATGCAGGAGTTCATCGGAGACTTGTATTTCGCGATCTCCGCGAAGATCGATCTGAACCAACAGAAGAACAAGACGTTGCAGGCCGTCGCTCAGTCGCTGTTCCGGTCGTGGTGTGTGGACTTCGACCCAGTTTCTGCGAAGGCCGCAGGCCGCGCCACCTTCGGCCTAAACGCTGCGACCACAGCGCTGTTCCCGTCGTCGTTTGAGGAGTCGGAACTCGGTCCGATCCCGTGCGGTTGGCGGGTCCGCCCGCTCGACCAGATCGCTGAGTTCCTGAACGGGCTTCCACTTCAGCGATACCCCGGCGACGCCGGGGCCACTTTGCCGGTGATCAAGCTTGCTCAACTTCGCGTCGGATCAACTGCTGGGGCTGAACGGGCAAATCTGTCGGTCCTCAGCGACTATGTCATCGACGACGGCGACTTGATCTTCTCGTGGTCGGGCAGTCTTCTCGTCGAATTCTGGAGTTGCGGCCGTGGGGCCCTCAACCAGCATCTGTTCAAGGTGAAGCCACTGCGGTTTCCAAAGTGGTTCTGCTTCCTCTGGCTGCGGCATCATCTGCCGGAGTTCCAGGAGATCGCTGCCGACAAGGCCACGACAATGGGGCACATTCGTAGGCACCATCTCACCGAGGCACTGGTCATTGTGCCGCCTGCCGATCTGCTTCAGTACATGGACGCGCAGTTGAAGCCGTTATTCGACCTTTGCATGCACAACTCCGTCGAGTGCCGGAACCTCTCCACGCTTCGCGACTCGCTTCTCGCGAGGCTCATGTCCGGCGAGAGTCGCCTGCGCGATGTGGATGACGTCGTGGAGTCCATCGCGTGAATCACCGCGGGACCGAATCCGAGTTCGAGCTGACGACGATCGATCGGCTCGAACGGCTGGGCTACCGCTGGCTCCCTGGCCCGGACATCGAGCGCGACCAGGACGAGGTCATTCTCCGCGGAGCACTCCGCGAGTCCCTCGCGCGGCGCTACTCGGAACTCCCACCGGCGGCCCTCGACGAAGCCGTCGCCAAGATTGCGCGGCCGGACGGCGTGGACACGGTGCGCCGAAACCTGGACTTCCACAAGCGACTCGTTGGCGGCCTCGAGGTCTTCTACGAGAAGGCCGGGAAGCGCGTGCCTCTGCATGTCCATGCTATTGACTGGGAGAGGCCGGAGGCAAACGACTTCCTCGTCGTGAACCAACTCCCGGTCCGTGGCGCGAACGACCGGCGGCCCGACGTCGTGGTTTATGTCAACGGCCTGCCTCTCGTCCTCCTCGAGCTGAAGAACCCCTACTCGGAGAAGCCCACCGTCGATGAGGCGCTGAACCAGATCGCGCACTACCGACAGCACATTCCACAGATCTTCGAGCCGAATGCGTTCGTCGTCGTCTCCGACGGCAACGAGACGCTCCACGGCCCGTGGACGGCGGACCGTGAGTGGTACGCGCCGTGGAAGTCGATCGACGGCTCGACCATCGCGCCGGGCACCCTTGGCTCGATGAAGGTGCTCGTCGAGGGGCTCTTCCCGAAGGATCGGCTCTTGGCCTACGTGCGCCACTTCATCGTCTTCGAGATCGCGAACGAGAAGGTCGTGAAGAAGGGCGCGAAGTACCACCAGTTCTTTGCGGTGCGCGAGGCTGTTGAGCGCGCTCGGGCGGCCTTCCTCGCGGGTGGCGACAAGCGCCTCGGTGTGGTCTGGCATACGACTGGCTCCGGCAAGTCGCTCACGATGGTCTTCCTCGTGGCCATCCTGAGGAGGCTCCCGGAACTGGGCAACCCGACGATCGTGCTCCAGGTGGACCGCGTCACCCTGGACGAGCAGCTCCACGACCAGTTCGTCGCCGCCAGCACTCTCGTTGGCGTGGTGAAGCATGCGGAAAGCCGAGACGAGCTGCGCGACCTGCTGTCCTCAGGCGGTGGCGAGGTGGTCTTCACTACGATCGAGAAGTTCGGGCTGAAGACCGGGCCGGACGGCTACCCCATCGAGTCCGAGCATCCAATCCTTTCGACTCGCGAAAACATCATCGTCATCGCTGATGAGGCCCACCGATCTCAGTACGGCTTCTTGAAGGGGTGTGCGCGCTACCTGGCCGAGGCGCTGCCAAACGCCAAGCGCATGGGCTTCACTGGCACGCCGATCAGCTTCGGCGGTGCCGACACGGTTGATGTATTCGGCGAGTACATCCATACCTACGACATCCGCCAGTCGCAGGCGGACGGCGCGACGGTACCAATCTGGTATGCACCCCGCCTCGCGAAGCTTCACCTCTCGACCGCGGACGTGGATGCCGACCTCGCCGTGGTCGTGGCGGCGGCGGACCCGGCTCAAGTCGATGAGATAGAGAGGAAGAAGTCTCAGTGGGCTCAGCTCGAGGCGGCGACCGGAGCGAAGAACCGAGTGGATGTCATAGCCTGCGATCTACTCGATCACTTCCTCGACCGGACGAAGACGCTTGCGGGCAAGGCGATCGTCGTCTGTATGTCGCGTCCGAACTGCGTCCGCATGGCCGAGGCGCTGCGGGCGCTACCTGGCTGTCCGGAGATCGCGGTCGTCATGACCGGCAACCTCGGCAAGGACCCCCCGGAGTGGGCGACGTACATGACGACAAAGCCGCAGCGCGAGGCCATCAAGGCTCGGATGAAAGACCTCGACGATCCGCTCGCGATCGTGATCGTCTGCGACATGTGGCTCACAGGAACCGACATCCCGTGTCTCCACACGCTCTACGTGGACAAGCCGATGCGCGGCCACAACGTCATCCAGGCTATCTCACGCGTGAACCGCGTGTTCCGCGGCAAGCCGCACGGCCTGATCGTGGACTACATCGGGATCGGCGACGAACTGCGCGAGGCGACGGAGACCTACACGCGCGGCGGCGGTCACGGCGACCCCGCACCGGACGTCGGCGAACAAGCCCGGCCGGCGTTTCAAACGTGCCTTGCGGAGGTGCGCGACTGCCTGCCGCCCGGCCGCGACTGGGGCGCCTGGCGCAAACTCACGCGCATCGACTTCGAGGACCTGCATTCGCTGGCCTATGGGCATCTCGGAGCGGATGAGGCGTTGCGGGACCACTTCGTGGAGGCTGAGCTCCGCCTCACGAACGCGTTCCTACTGGTGAAGCACCTCGACGACTGCCGCGTCTACGCTGACGAGGTCATCTGCTTTCAGCGCATTCGCGCACAGGTCAAGAAGACGCTCCAGCCACGCGGGCCGACGCGCGACCTCGACCGGGCAGTAAGGGATCTCGTGGACGACCACGTCGAGTCCGAGGGCGTGGTGGACATTTTCAAGCTGGCCGGGATCGAGAAACCGGACATCTCCATCCTTGACGAGCAGTTCCTTGCGACGTGGAAGGGCCGCCCGCTCGAAGACCTGCGGCTCAAGTTGCTGGAGAGGCTGCTTCACGACGAGATCGCGCTTCGAGAGCGCAAGAACCTCGTTAAGGCCCGGTCCTTCCGGGAACTGCTCGAGGCGACGCTTCTCAAGTACCACAACCGCGTAATTACTGCGGCCCAGGTCATCGAAGAGATGATCCGCATCCGTCGTTCGCTCGACACGGACGCACGCCGCGCAGCCGACCTCGGCCTCGGCGAGGACGAGCTGGCGTTTTACGATGCGATTGCGGCGGTTCATCCGCATGTGGCCGAGGTGCCGATTCTTCGCGACTTGGTTCATGATGTCGTGGGCGCGATCAGGCGCAACCTGAAGGTCGATTGGACAGCACCACATCGCGGAGATGTGAAGGCCGCGATTCGGGCAGCAGTTCGGCGGACGCTCCGGAACCGGGACGTGCAGGCAGAGGATCTGGAGGTCTTCGTCGAACGGATCATGGCACAGGCTGAGGCGTTGTATTCGGAGTGGCCACAGGCGGCATAGCTGTCGCGTGGACTCCCTCCACTTCGGCCCCTCCTCCTGGTCCGAGCCCATCTGGGTCTGCTGACCAATCCGATGTGCATCCAGGTGCGCGCGCGACGCTAGGATGGGGCGGTCATGACTATGGGCATCGCAAAAATAGTGTTGCCAGGCGGGGTGACGCGGTATTTCAAAATCGAGACGATCGATCCCCTCGGCTTCGTCCCTTTCCGGGCGGTGCTCAAAGGTGGTCGCCGAAGTCATCCCGTCGCGATGAGCGGATTCCACTGTGATGAGGTAGGTACACCTCTGAGTGAAAGAGGGACGGCTACGATTGAACTTGAGTTCAACGAGCAAGTGCCGTTCTACGGGTTGGTTCCTGGAGGAGTATTGCCGCCGGCATGGTTGAGTGGACGAACGCTATTGCTCGACAGGAATGTTGTGGCGTCCCTCCGCCGACCCGCGTCATCCAAGCGAGTCGACGCGGCTGGAGTGCAGTGGTCCTTTAACTTTCTAGACACTGACCAGACTGTCGTCAATCCCATAGTAGGCGTTTTCGAGGGGGCCAGCAGTCGGACACCAACATT
>Ga0134121_10005542_pt1 | contig 10253 bp, 9 predicted proteins | sample KB301_FD_96463 | JGI IMG/M metagenome (GOLD analysis project Ga0134121, IMG submission 96463) | Terrestrial soil microbial communities without Nitrogen fertilizer from Kellogg Biological Station, Michigan, USA - KB3-0-1 | ecosystem: Environmental > Terrestrial > Soil > Unclassified ... | reverse complement strand
TTACGCTTGTTTATCTCGGTTTCGCCCTAAACCGATTTCTTGGCGTTCCGCCGGGCTGGACGGTGCTGCTGGTGATCGGCTTTACCGCCCTTATGGGCGCCGCAACAGAAGTGAGATGCTGGGACGGTGGCGTCGGTCTTGCGGGCCCTGACGTGCAAGGCGCGAAGCCTTGCCTCAATGGCAGCGTGTTCTATCTTCCTGCTTTGGGCGCTCTGATCGTGGTCGGGCTACTGCTCGAGGAGCGCCGCCATCGTGCGGCGCCCTATGTCTTATGGGCCGGCGCGATTTTCGCCGTCTCGCTCACGCTCCGCTCGCTCGATATGGCGCTGTGCGACAAGCTTCTGCTCGAAGGTCGGAAGGTCGGCACCCACGCGGCATGGCATGTGCTGAATGCGCTCGCTCTCTTCTTATTACTGAGAGCGAGCCTCGAGGCCCGACCTTCCACGGAGGCAACTGATGCGATACCTCCGGACGAGGTAGAGGAGCGCAGGCCCACGATCCTGGTCGACAAAGCGCCAGTCGAACCTGAAGCACCGCCGGTAGCCGAAACCGAGCAGGTTGCGCCGGTAGCCGAAGAGGCGGCAAAAGAGGACGCCGCGCCTGAAGCGCGCAAGAAGGTCTTCTTCCCGGCCTAAGGGAACTCTACACGTTCCCCTGCCATACACTGGCTGGATGCGGACGTGGTGGAACAGGTAGACACACAGGACTTAAAATCCTGAGACCCGCAAGGGTCGTGCGAGTTCGACTCTCGCCGTCCGCACCAACAATCCGTCATATGGCTCAGGGACTTGCAGCGCACTTTTGCTATAGCACTGAAGCGGCCTCTGTTTGTCTGAGACCTGCGTGAGACCTTGGAGCGGGAGCCGCGCTGCTGGCTGGCAGTCGGGGGACGCCTGGGTGGATGGGGGCCCCGTCGGCTCCCCCCGGCCCAGGGGTCCCCCCGGTGGCTCGGGACCTAGGGAGGTATTGAGCTGCTCGCTTCTCCCTCTCTACCTTCAGCGGGGCTTCTTTTTCGCGGCCTGCCGAGCACCGCGGGAACTCGACCCTCCAAAGCACGTTCAGCCGTCGCAAGCATAGCGGCGCTGTCTCATTCCCGAGCCACCCCAGCGCCGCAACCTGACTAATAGGGAAGCCCCGGCTCTTCCTCGCTGGGGCTTCTTCTTGTCGGAACATGGCGGGTAAGCACCGCTTAACCGTCTTCCCAGGTTGGAGTTATAGCGAGGCAAGTCAGCGACTAGGCTGGGGAGTGTGACGGAACCCGTCGTCACAGGTTCCTCAACCCAAGGAACCAAAAGAGCCCCGCTGCGCTCGCGACCGGCGGGGCTTCTTCTTAGCGGAGTTGATGATCTGCTCTTAGCCTCTAACTACGGAATAGTGGTGGGCGCGTCCCTCTTGCTCACCATAGGTTCCCTGCGACCCCCCGCAGGAATCGGGAGAAGCCCCGCAGTGCTTGACGGGGCTTCTTCTTGGTCGGAATTTGGGTGCTATCCAGCGACAAAGGCTGGTTAGGCCCGGCAAAATCTCCTCGTTCCGTCGGAAACGGGGCCGCTGGAAGCCCCGGTTCGCGTGCCGGGGCTTCTACTTGAGCAGCGGCCCTTAGCCCTGGAACCCATCTCCGAAAAATGAAGGGGAGCGGTGCTATCGCATCCCCAAGGGCCCCAGCGCCGCTACTTCCGTGAACGGCTGAAGGCCCGGCCCCACCGGGCCTTCGTTTTTTGAGCGTCTGCGCCGTTAACCATCTTCCCACGCTGAAGTTGATAACGCGGCTCGCCCGGCGATTAGGCCGCCGAGTGTGACGGACCCTGCTCCCCGCAAGACCATCACGCGGGTTCGCTAGGGACCCGGAGGCCCCACCGCCTCGCTTGGAAACGCAGGTGGGGCCTCCTCCCTGCGATCGTGCCGCGCCGTTAAACCAGACATTCACGGCCTTGCCTGATTATTCCCCGACCATGTTCTTCCGATCCCTCTTCTACGAGAGAACGATCCTGAGCCACCTGGAAAGGGTCGAGCGGCTCCCGACTGAGGTTCAGGCAGAGATAGCAATGCGGGTCGGCAACTTGATCGAGATGGCAAGGCCAGTTGGCGATGCCCTATTGGAGCGGTTCGCCGAAATTGTCCGACAAGAGCAACTTCTCGCTGTTAAGGAGGGCGCAAAGTCCGACACGGACCCCCTTTGGGCTGCGCCAGCCATCTCCGAGGCATGGTGCAACGCTCAGCTCGGGTTGGCCAAGGGCAACTTGGACCGGCACAGCGCCGTGGCGATCATCGCCGCGGTCGAAAGCTTCGCGAAGAAGAAGGCTTCCGACCGTCGGCACTCCAGAACCTAACCCCCCTCGGTGTGACGGCTCCCGGTTGTCGCTGTCGCGGCCGGTTTGCCTGAGGGCAACGGTTCAAGGGAGCCAAGAAGGCAAGGGTGCCAAGGTGGCCAAGGTGGCCAAGAAGGCCATAATAGGGCGACACCTAAGTCAGTTGGTCGCCAACGCCGTGGGACAGCATCAAGCGTATGAGCTGGCTTTGGCCATAACCGCGCTGGATCCAAATGGGTTACGCGTTTTCGTGCGCCCCTGAGAAGCACATTTCGGGGGAGTCAGGTGCGCTATACCCAAGGGCAACCGCAACAACGCAACAGCCCCAAGAAACCGCGACCTAGCCCTTAGAGCTGCCCCCACATCGAGCGACTTAATGGCGAATCGAACGTGAAAGGTTGTGGCGGTGTTGCGGTTTTACGGCGATATGGAGGGCAGAGCGGTCTCGCCAGAGCGATAAAACCGGCAGGGAGACGGTGTTCAGTCGAACAACAGCCCAGAGCCCGCGGCGAGCGACTCCTCCCGCGCGCGGGCGGCTACCGTTAGGCAGTCGCTTCGGTCGCCATGAGGTGCAGCGCCAGCGATGGGCGAACCAGTTCGGCTCCTGGCCGACGCTGCCGACGTCCACAAAGCGTACACCCTTGAGCTTGGCACACTCCTTCAAGCCACGGAGCGTGGCCATCATCTTGCGCTCCAGCTCTGCGGCTGGAAGAGCAATGCGAGTCGGCAGCTTTATTCTTCTTCGTCTAGGCATAGCAGCTCCTGTCCACACTCGCCCAACCGCGACAAATGTCTAACCCCGGATGTTGGTTCCGCAAAGAGAAGGGCCGCCCAAGGCGAGCGGCCCTTTCCTCTGCTAGGGCGAAAGCGGCATGAAGTGGGAATGGCTTGTCGGCGCTGCTATCGCCCTTGCGTATGCCTACTACTCTGAGAGCCTGTCGGGACTGGAGCGGCTTGCGCTAATTGCACTGGCGCTGTGTGCACTCTGGATTTTCGACTGGCGGAGGTGAAGGACCCACCGCTGCTAGGTCCGGCGGGCTGCCCTGTTCCGCGTTAACCAGCTTCTGCGTTCTGAAGGTTACTATGGCGCTTGAGGATAGCGCCATGACTGTGGACCGCGACCAACTGTTCGCCGAACTTGATAAACTTTCCGCTGACGAAATCGAGGCGGGTCTCTACGCTGGCGTATGGAGTGGCGATAGGCGTCAACTGGTGGAGCATTATCTCGACCAGATGAAGTTGGCCACACTGCAGATGGACATTGCCGACACAGCCAAGGTCGCAGCAAAAGCGGCCGAGGGTCAGTCCAGGAGGGCAACCTCAATTGCAACGGCAGCCTTGATCATCGCTGTCGGCGCGATGATCGCTGCAATGGCGTCGGCCATCATTGCCTTCCTTGCTCTGCGAAGATATGGCTTCCAGCCGCCTTGGTAATGAGCCTGCCGCTCCTAGGACGGCGAGCTGCTCTGCTAGGACAGGTTATGCAGCTTCTTCGGCGCGATCACGTCTTGGCTCGTATCGCCCAAGTTGCTCGGCGCGTACTTGCGCTAATAGTTCCCATACCGCTGCTAGGCTGAGTAGCCTATCTTCTGTGTCTTTGTTTTAGTCGCAAGCTTCTGACGAAATGGTTCGAGGCGATAGTCATCACGCCGAGAAGATCCACGACCAAAAGCGCGCGCTTTATCGAAATCGTGCCACGCTATCGAAATCGTGTCACCAAACGCGCTATCTTGATTTTGAAGGCTCGTTTCACGCCTTCTGGAGATGCTTCAAACGTGCCCGAGCCAGCAACTCCCAAGCCTGGGCCATGTCCGCAAGCTGTTTCTTCTGCTCCGGGTCCTTCATCTGAGCAGCAAGCCTTCGGCACTCCTCGGCGCGGACATTCCGCCACATTACGCATGACGAGTTACCCCCTGGAGGCTCGGGCTGCAGGTCAAACTCTGAACTGTGGAAAATGTTCGGGGGTCGCTGTGGAAAGTGTGACCCCGCTTATTGTGCGGGCCCGCCTACTCCGGGGGAAAGTCCTTCGGCAGTATCTCAACTTCGGGCGGCAGAGCGTGGCTGGCGCGTAGGAACTGCTCAAGGGTCTCGATGAACTCGTAGCTCTTCGCTACGTGCTGCCATTGCTGTTCCAGAGCTAGAAATTGGCCACGAACGCGGTCATCGGTCTCGGCGGCGGCAGCCTCTCTGCATTGATCTGCCCGTTGAAGACAGGCGCTGATGTACTCACCAAGCTGCTGAAGCATTGCCGTATCCCCGATCCGAACCGATCCTACCGTCGTTTCCGCTTAACCTCTGAGCCTCAGTGCGGCAGCCGGCCACGGCGACCGGCTGCCACGGGCCGGGCCAAGCCGGAGGTGTATCGTCGGGAAGCCCGACGAAGCTCTGCACAGTCGGCCGATGATAGCAACCCCTTCCCAAGAGGACCTTCGAGCGAAGGTCCTCTTTCTTTGACCCGAGCCTGGCAGGCTTGGCGGCGTCCCCTTGGCTCCGCTTCCTCCAGCAAGAGAAAATTATTCCGCGCTGTAGAGAAAGACGGGCATTGCTAATTGCAGCCGTGTCCTTCCGTCGCCGCGTGCCCGCGCCCATTTCTCGACAGCGCCATAGCTGGGCTCCGCTCGTCTGCCGCTCATACGGAGACATTAATATGTACGCTGAAGGTGAAGGCCGTGGTATGAAGGATGCGCCCTACGGAGTGTTACCAGCACCCCGTAGGACGACTTGCCGTAGCAACCTGTAAGGAGGCTGCCATGACCACCGATCAGCCTAGCCCTTCTCTCCCCACAGTCCAGACCCGGAAACGCGGCGGTAAGCTGAAGCCCAAGGCGTGCCCGCCAAGACGGATCACCTATCGCTCCATCCTGAAGGAGCTGAAGGGCAAGCCCAAGGGCAAGTCCATCTGCGACATTGCCGTGGAGGGGCTGAGGTGGAGGCGTAGCGACAACAAGGGTTCCATCGTAGCCGAGTACCGTTATGCAGATCCCGTCACTGGGAAGCAGCGTGGCAAGACCCTGGGCCGCTTGCCCAGTGAGGCGCAGCTTGAGGCTCTGCACGGCAGCTCGGACCAGGCCGCGTTCTGGCTAAACTGTGACGCGCCGGTAGAGAGGCTCCGGAGCGGAGGCCCGACGACTTGCTGCCCTGCGGCTATCGGGACATGACCCGGCATCTCGCATCGGACCCCGAGGGGATGACCATGCGGCAGGCGTTCGAAAGCCACAAACAGGGGATGCTCAACAAGGGCGCAAGCTCGCTGAGCATTGCCGAGTATGACCTGGCCTTTCGCCACTTGAACGATTGGGCTGACGTGCCGCTGCGACGGCTCACTGGCACTGTTGGAAGGCGGATGGTGCGCGAGCGCCAGTTGAAGATCGGCAAGACCAAGGGCAAGGCCGCTGCCGACAAGACCATGCGTGGGCTGCGGGCGTGGTGGAACACCGCAAAGCGGGAGGATCTCGGCCTTGGTGAGAGCCCGACCATCAACGTAGCTTGGTACAATTCGCAGCCGAGGAAGTCGGCGCTGCGAACGCGAGACCTCGAACAGTTCGGCCGCGAGCTGGAGGCGCTGCGGAGGCTGACTTCTTCACGCGACCCTGACAAGCATGTGGCTGACTTACGGGGCGATGGAGCGTTCAGCGACTGGAAGGACGCTGAGGGCAAGCCCGTGAAGTTCACCCCGCACGGTCTACGCGCCACCTTCATCGGTGCTGGTCATGCTGCCGGTGTGACTGATCGCTACGTGGAGTTGCTGGCGAACCATAAGCAGCGAAAGGGCGACGTTCACGGCGGATATGTGCCGGAGGATGATCTTCCGGCCCTGCGAGTTGCTACTCAGAAGATCACCGACTATCTGCGGCAGCGCGGTCTGCCGTTCTAGCTCCGTGCGACACGCGCGTGCTGCCGAGCTTCTAGGAGTGGAGTTCTTGCGGATCCTCGAGCATGGGAGAGTGTGAAAGTAGAGAGGCTTGCCGTCGAGGGGCCAGCCTTGCGCTTTGGGCTTCGCGCGCCTTCCGGTTTTACTCCGCGGTATATTTCTGAGACCAAGCTGAGACCTTGCGTGCGTGTAGCAGCGACCGAAGGGGCGAAGTGGCTGGACAAAAAGCCTTGTTGGCCAACGGATCCGAACGTGAGAAGGGCTTCTGAGAGGACTTAAAATCCTCAGACCCGCAAGGGTCGTGCGAGTTCGACTCTCGCCGTCCGCACCAACCCCGACAGTCAGCGAACTAAGCTAGGAGCCAAGCTGGTGATCCGGCGCGCGACTTTCTGCCTGTTGCGGCGCGGGGAGGAGGGGATTATGACAGATTTGTGACGGGAGCGATGGAGGCTTCCCATGAGAATCACCATCCTTCTGGCCCTCATTTTTGCCGTTGCGTTTTCGACAGCGACCTGGGCAGGGCCGTCACAAGGCCCCTCCTGGGAGCCATGCGACTACACGACGGGATGGAAGACCAATAGCTGCGGATAGCAGAAGCCAGCCTGGGGTAGCACTTGCGCGAAGACATCGCCTTCAGCCCCGCTTCCGGCGGGGCTTTTTCTTGGCGGAATAAAGAGCCCGAGTTTGCCATCGAGCGCAAAACTCAATCGACAAGACCCGTGCCGCTTTCGTAGGCTGATCCAAATCAGCGCCGGCGAACGGCGCGATCAGCTGGGAGGTATTCATGAACGAGCAGCCTCGACGCACGGCGTTCTTCGGCGGGTGTCCGCACGACTGCCCCGACACTTGCGCCATGATCTACGAGGTCGAGGACGGCCGGCTCGTCGAGGTGAGGGGCAACAAGGAGCACCCGATGACGCGCGGGGGGCTCTGCGTGAAGCTCAAGGACTATCACGACCACCATTACAATCCCAACCGCGTGCTCTACCCCTTGCGCCGAGTCGGGCCCAAGGCGTCGCGCCAGTTCACTCGTACTACCTGGGATGAGGCAATCGCCGAGATCGTTTCGCGCTGGAAGGACATCATCGCGCGCTACGGCAGCCAGGCGATCATGCCTTACTCCTATCTCGGGAATGAGGGGCTAGTGCAGGGGCTGACCGCCGGCGATGCGTTCTTCAACAAGCTCGGCTCGACGGTGAATGAGAAGACCTTCTGCGCTTCGGGCTCATCAACGGCGTGGCTGCTCACCGTAGGCCCGACCGGCGGAGTCGATCCGGAGAGCTTCGTGCATTCCCGATACATCGTGATCTGGGCCTGCAACTCGATCTCGACCAATCTCCACCATTGGCCGTTCGTGCTCGAGGCGCAGAAGAAAGGCGCCAAGGTGGTGGTGATCGATTCCTATCGCTCGCGCACGGCGAAGGCCGCCGATTGGCACATCATGCCGAAGCCCGGCACTGACGGTGCGCTCGCCATGGGTATCATCGCCGAGATCATCCGCCAGGACCTCGTCGACAAGGCCTGGGTAGAGAAGCACACAATCGGCTTCCCCGAGCTTGCTGCGCGTGCGGCCGAGTTTACGCCTGACTATGTCGAGCAGGTCACCGGCGTTCCGGCAGATGACGTTGCGCGCTTCGCCCGCGAGTTTGCCACGACTCAGCCTTCCGTCATCCGGTTGGGGGTTGCGCTAGAGCGGCACGCCGGCGGCGGCCAGACCATTCGCGCCGTGTGCGCGATCCCCGCGCTCGCCGGCTCTTGGCGTCATGTCGGCGGTGGGCTCCTTCAGATGCCGCTGTGGGAGTTCCCCATCGACTGGGCACGCGTGTCCCGTCCCGACTTCATTCGCCCTGGCACCCGCGTCGTGAACAATCTTCAGCTCGGCCGGGCACTTATCGGCGATATGAAGCTCGATCCGCCGATCATGGGGCTCTACATCTACAACACCAACCCGGTGAGCCAGGCCCCGGAGACCAACAAGATCGTGCAGGGGCTCTCACGCGGGGACCTGTTCTTCGTGACGGCCGAGCATTTCGTCACCGACACCGCGGCTTACGCCGACATCATCCTGCCCGCGACCATGGCCGGAGAGCACGACGACATGATGTTCTCCTGGGGCCACTTCTATTTGACCATCAACGAAAAGGCGATTGAGCCACGCGGCGAGGCCAAATCGAATGCCGAGATCTTCCGGCTGCTCGCCGCGGCATTCGGCTTTGACGATCCGCAATTCAAAATGAGCGACATTAAACTTGCCGAGCACTTCGTGAAATGGAATGCGCCGCAGATGGCCGGCATCGACATGGAGTATTTCCGCCACCACGGCTATTTCCACCTCGCGGTGGGCACGCCTGACGACCGCCTGCCGCACGCGAATGGGAATTTCCCGACCCCGTCAGGGAAGGTCGAGTTCTTGGTGAGGGACGCCAAGAACTTTGTCGCTTCCGCGTTTCGCATGGGCTACGAGGATATGCAGTCAGGCGAGCCGGTCGACCCGCTTCCCGGCTACGTGCCGCCACGCGAGAGTGCGGCGACCAATCCGAAACTCGCCGAGACCTATCCGCTCAACATCGTGTCGCCGAAGAGCCACGGCTTCCTTAATTCTTGCTACGCCAATGAGCCGCACAAGATCAAAGGCCAGGGCGAGCAGTTCGTGATGATCAGCCCAAAGGATGCGGCGGCGCGATCGATCCGCGAGGGCGATCCGGTGCGCGTTTATAACGACCGCGGCGATTTCGAGGGCTTGGCACGCGTCACTGACGACGTGCGCGAGGGCGTGATTGTGGCGACACTCGGCTATTGGCGGAGCCTCAACCGCTCCGACGGCTCGGTGAACTCGATCTCGTCGGCGGAGTTCTGCGGGCTCGGCCGCGCGCCGACCTTCTCCGACAATCTGGTGCAGGTGGTTCGCGTCAACTGAGGCTACGGCGTTGCAGGCACTGCTCTCGGCGTTTGGCTGCGGGTAGACTTTGAGGGAATTGCGCCAACGCGCTCTATTCAGCGGCGTCTGTCGATGCGCTGTCGGCCTTCACCTCCTGCAGAATGGTGAAGCCCTCAAACTCCGGATGGCCGAGATAGAGCGGCTTGTTGGCGCCGGCGCTCTCATGGGCCTTGCGGAAGGCCTCAGACCGCGTCCAATCGGCAAAATGCTTTTCAGACCGCCACAGCGAATGTGACGCATAGAGGACGTGATCGTCGCGTTCCGGTCCTTTCAGCAGGTGGAAGACCAGGAAGCCCGGCACGTTCTCGAGATGCGTCTCGCGCGAAAGCCACACTTGCTCAAAGTCGCGCTCGGCTCCCTTCCTCACCTTGAATCGATTCATCGCGATGAACATGCTCGAACTCCTGATAGCGACTATCCGACCGGCGGCTCGCTTTTTCCGTTCTGCCGTCCTATTTCTAGCGTGTTCGCCGCAATTTCAAATGAGCAGCGTCAAAAAACTCCTAGCAACCGTCTGCTAGATAAGCGAGTTGTCCCCGCGTTCGCTGCCCAGGAGAACTCTCCATGAACAAGGATAGGACCGTCAAAGAACGCCGCAAGGCGCCTCTCACGACCCCGACCGACCTTGGCGACAATGCCCGCCGCGACATCAGCGGCGCGCTTAATTCTCTGTTTGCCGATGTCTTCGCGCTTTATCTCAAGACGAAGAATTTCCATTGGCATGTCAGTGGCCCGCATTTCCGCGACTATCATTTGATGTTCGACGAGCAGGCCGAGCAGATCTTCGCCATCACCGACGACATTGCGGAGAGAGTGCGCAAGATCGGCGGTACGACATTGCGCTCGATCGGCAATATCGCGCGGCTCCAGCGCATTCCCGACAACGATGCGGACTATGTCGATCCACTCGACATGCTGGCGGAGCTCAGGTCCGACAATCAAGCGCTGATCGCGAGTATGCGCGAGGCACACGATCTCTGCGACGAGGAGAACGATGTGGCGACGACGAGCTTGATCGAAGTGTGGATCGATCAGGCTGAACGGCGCGTGTGGTTCCTCTACGAGGCGAGCCGCAGGGGCGATCCGGGCGGACATTGAACTGATTGACAAGCTTGTAGTTTTGGGGCGCCGGGAACCT
>Ga0134121_10005541_pt1 | contig 10254 bp, 10 predicted proteins | sample KB301_FD_96463 | JGI IMG/M metagenome (GOLD analysis project Ga0134121, IMG submission 96463) | Terrestrial soil microbial communities without Nitrogen fertilizer from Kellogg Biological Station, Michigan, USA - KB3-0-1 | ecosystem: Environmental > Terrestrial > Soil > Unclassified ... | reverse complement strand
CGGGCGGCTCGTGATGAAGTTCGTCGACACCGAAGCGAAGCGTGAATCGGAGCGCCTCGCCGGCGAGCGTGGGCCGTTCCCGGAATGGGCGCGCTCCATCTGGGGACCCGACGCGTCGTGCGCGCGTGACGCCGAGGGCAAGCGCATCCGTCCGCAGCAGATTCTGCGCAACTGCAACGTCACCACCGTTGCGCCGACGGGAACGATCTCGATCATCGCCGGTTGTTCATCGGGACTCGAGCCCGTGTTCGCGGTTGCGTTCATGCGCAACCAGGCCGGCGTCATGATGCCCGACGTGAACGAAGATTTCGTTGCGATCGCGAAGAGCGAAGGCTGGTATAGCGACGAGCTCATGGAGCGAATTGCGCGCGAAGGCCACATCAACTTCAGTGAAGTGCCGGCGCGCTGGCAACGCGTGTTCACGACGGCGAACGCGATCAAGCCCGAGTGGCACATCGCGATGCAGACGGCGTTCCAGGAATACACCGACTCGGCGATCTCGAAGACCACGAACTTCGCGCACACCGCGACGGTTGACGACGTGCGCGCGATCTACGAGCTCGCCTACGACAACCGCTGCAAGGGTGTCACGGTGTACCGCGACGGTTCGCGCGATGCGCAGGTGCTGTCCACGGGCGCGACGGACAAGGCCGCGGAAATTCGGAAGTCGGGCGACCAGCCTGCCGTGGCGAAAGCCGATGCGGACGACGCGCGCCGCGAGCTGGGCGCGCTGCGCGGTGAGCTTGCCGAGCGCGATGCGGAAATTGCGCGACTCCAGAAATCGTTGTACGACTCGGAGGCGGAAAACCTGCAGCGGCGCGCGAAGCGTTCGCGCCCGGACGTCCTTCGCGGCACGACCATCCGGAAGGAAACGCCGCTCGGCGTGATGTTCGTGAACGTGACCGAGGACGAGAAGGGCCAGCCATTCGAAGTATTCATCAACCTCGGCAAGGCCGGCGGAAGCGCGATGGCGGACGCCGAGGCGATGGGACGCATGATCTCCCTGGCGCTGCGCTCGGGCATTCCGCTGATGGAAGTGCACCGCCAGCTCCGCGGGATCTCGTCCGATCGTGCCGTGGGACTCGGCCCCAACAAGGTGCTCTCGGTTCCGGACGCGGTCGGTCTCGCGCTTGAGGAGTGGTGGCGCGTCAAACAGGGCGTGCAACAGGATCTGCTCGCGACGACGAACGAAATGCCGATTCCGGCTGCCGCGCCGCGCCCGACGGCGCCGGTGCACGCGAGTGATTCACGTGCGCAGCTCCAGTTCGAGCGCGCCGTGGACAGCGGCGCATACATTGGCACCTGCCCGGACTGCGGCTCTCAGCTCGAGATGGCAGAGGGGTGCGCAAAGTGCCATGTGTGCGGATTCTCGGAATGTGGATGAACTGAAGGGCTAGAGGGCTAGAGGGCTTGAGGGCCGGAGGGAATTCACTCCGGCCCTTCGGTTTCTCCCTCCAGCCCACTAGCCCCCCAGCCCCCAAAAAAACGACGCACGCCTATACCCTGTCTCACGAGAGTATTGACGTGCGTCGCTGGCTATTGGGCTTTTCAGCACCAAGCCTAGCTCAGCCCACCCGCTGAGCTGCGTTCTAGTACGCCGATCCTTTCCCGGGGTTCCACCTAGGTTCAAAAAACGCGGATATCGGTTGGAGGGCCAGAGCGGGGGAGCGCTGAGCCCCCTTTACATCCAGTGTATTCTGAGTCATGACCGACTACAAAAAGCCCTCGGACGCCGAGCTCAAGGCGAAGCTGACGGATGAGCAGTACCAGATCACCCAGTGCTCCCTGACAGAGCCGCCCTTCCGGAACGAGTTCTGGAATCACCACCAGGAAGGGATTTACGTGGACGTGGTATCCGGCGAGCCCCTGTTCGCCTCGGTACACAAGTTCGACTCCGGCACCGGCTGGCCATCGTTTTTCGAGCCGATCGAGAAGCGCAACGTCGTCGAGGTCGCCGACAACTCGCACGGGATGCGCCGAGTTGAGGTCCGGTCCCGAGAGGGTGACTCCCACCTGGGCCACCTCTTTCCGGATGGGCCCCGCGAACACGGCGGCATGCGGTATTGCATCAATTCGGCCGCGCTCCGGTTCGTGCCCAAGGCGAAGCTCGCCGAGGAAGGGCTGGGGGAGTACGAAAAGCTCTTCAACAAATAGGGAAGAGGGAAAAGGGACGAAGATCGAGGGACAGGCACTGAGGGACGTGGGCCAAGCCAGGTGTCGCTTCAGGGCTCGTCCCTCTTCCCTTGAGATTCGCCCCTTTTCCCTCTTCCCTTGCAGTTCATACGTTCGTATGATATGATACAAACGTATGAACATGCCCGTGAGACAGCGCCTCCTCAACGCCGGCCGCGATTTGTTCGCGAGTCGCGGGTTCGATGCTGTCTCCGTTCGCGAAATCACCGCGCGCGCCAAGGCCAACCTCGGCGCCATCACCTACCACTTCGGGTCCAAGGAAGCGCTCTACCACGCCGCCATTGACAGCATTGCCGCGCCGTTTGCGGCGATGATCGCCGATGTGGCCCAAGGCCCGGGCTCGCCCCTCGACCGCATCGAGAAGATCGTTCGTGCCGCGCTCAGCCCGAAATCGCCGCAGCCGGGCATTCCGCCCATGCTCCTCCGCGAGCTCGCCGGCGACCGCCCGCTGCCGCCGCCCATGGCGCGCATGATGAAGCGCAACCTCGAGACGGTTTCACGTCTCATCGCGGATGGCCAGAAGGACGGATCGATTCGCGCGGGCGACCCGGCGCTCCTCGCCGTCAGTGTGGTGTCCCAGCCCTTCTACTTCAAGATCGCTGGACGCGCCATCGAGCAGACGCTCGGCGTTCCGCGCGGTGGCGACGCGTGGAGCCACGTCATCGACCACGTCGTCACCAGCGTTCGGCGCACCATCGCCGCCACTCCCTCGCAAGGCACGTAATGCTCCTCGCTCTCGCGGTGTCCGCGACGATGCAACTGCCGGGCGGACCTCCGGTCACGCTCGCCCAGGTCGTCGATCGTGCAGTCGCGACGCACCCATCCGTCGGCGCGGCCCGCGCCGTGGTCGACCGCGCGCACGCCGATGCGTCCGAAGCGCGGTCTGCGCTCAAGCCACGCTTTTCTCTCGACGCGTCGCTGAATCAGTTTCAGGAACCCATGGTCGTGCTGCCGCTGCACGGCTTCAACCCGCAGCACCCGCCGCTGTTTGATCGCTCGCTCGTGCAGTCCGGCGTGAGCGCGGCCTGGACGGTCTACGACTTTGGGCTGCGTTCCGCGCGGGTCCAGCTGCAGGAAGCGCTCGGCGACGCCGCCAATTCCGGCGTGACGTCGGCAGAACGCCAGCTTGTCGCGCGGACCGCCACGGCCTACGTCCGCGTGCTCACCGCGCGCGGCGTGCTTGGTGCACACGACCAGCGCATCGCCTCCCTGAAAGCGGCGCAGGCGCGCACGGCTCAGCTCGTCGCGGAAGGAAAAGCGGCGCGACTCGCCTCGCTGCGCGTGGACGCGGAAATGCAGCGCGCGCAGGCCGACCGGATCGCGGCCGCGTCGCAGCTCGAGATCGCCGAGCAGGAGCTCGCGCAGTACGCCGATCTTCCTCAGGCGCAGATCCACGTGGCCGTCCTCGGCTCGCTCGCACTTGCCGACACGGCATTCGTCGCTGACACGACGGGCGCGACACGGGCCACACTCGTGGCGCGCGCGGCCACCATGAGTAGCGAGCTCCGGGAAGCGCAGTTGCGCGCGGGGGCCGCGCACAGCGGCCTCGCCGTCGCGAAGGCGACGGGCATGCCGGAGCTCCGGGTCAGCGGCGGTTATGTCGACCGGGGCCGGCTGCGCGGCGATTTTGCGGCGGAATGGCAGATCGGCCTCGCCGCCTCGTATCCGCTCTATTCGGGCGGGAGCCGTGAAAGCGCGCGCCAGCGCGCGATGGCAGACGAACGCGGCGCGAACGACCAGGTCCGGCTCGTGCAGCTTGCCGTCGAGCAGGGAATCGACCGTACGCTCGCGAACCTCCGCGAGGCACACGCGCGCAGCACTGCGCTGCGCGGGGCCGTAGCGCAGTCGGCCGAAGTCGTCAGAGTCGAACAGCTGTCCCTGGACGTGGGATCGGGCACGCAATCCGAATATCTCGATGCCGAGGCGAGCCTGTTGTACGCGCGCGCAAGTCTGGTCGAAGCGCAACACGCGGAAATCATCGCGCGCGTCGAACTTGCGCGGCTGGTGGGTGACCTCTCGCGCGACTGGCTCGTGCGCACCGTCGAATCACACCAATGACTCTCAAACGCATACTCATCATTCTCGTGCTCGCCGTCGCGGGCAGCCTTGCGTACGTGAAGTTCTACCGCGGCCACTCGACCGCTGGTGACTTCACGGCATCCGGCACGGTGGAAGCGACCGAAGCGGCGCTTGGCTTCCAGGGACCCGGCCGCATTCAGAAGATCGGGCCGCGCGAGGGCGACCAGGTGAAGGCCGGAGACGAGCTCGCGTCACTGGATCGCGATGAGCTCGAGGCGCGTCGCACGCAGGCGCAGTGGCAGCTCGCCGCAGCAAAGGCGACGTTGAGCGACCTCGAGGCCGGCAGCCAGGCGGAGGAGCGCGCCAGTGCGCGCGAGGCGCTCAAGGCCGCGACCGAAAAACTCGCGGACGCACAGCGCGAGTTCGACCGTACGCAGCGGCTCTATCAGGGCGGGGCGGTGGCGCAGGAGGTGTACGACCGTGCAAAGCTCGCGCTCGACGTCGCCACCTCGCAGCGCAATCAGGCTCAGCACACGGTGGATCTCACCGAGAAGGGGCCGCGGCCGGACCGAGTGACGGTGCAGCGCGCCATGATCGCGCAGGCCGAGGCGGCCCTGCAGCAGGCGGACGCGGCCCTCAAGAACGCGACGATCAAGGCGCCGTTCGCCGGCGTGGTTGCCGTGCGCGATCGCGAGCCTGGAGAAACGGTCGCCGCCGGGGCGCCGGTGCTGACGATCGTCGATCTCAACGATCGCTGGATCAGGATCTACATCCGCGAGAATCAGATCGGCGCCGTTCGGCTCGGCCAGGCGGCGACGATCACGTCGGACACCTACCCGGCCAAGACCTACAGCGGCGAAGTGTCCTTCATCGCAAGCCAGGCCGAGTTCACGCCGCGCAATGTGCAGACCGCGGAGGAGCGGGTGAAGCTCGTCTATGCCGTCAAAGTGAGGATCACGGGCGACGGCAGCATCGATCTCAAGCCCGGTATGCCGGCTGATGTGAAGCTCGCCAGTCACCCGAACTAGGCCGAACGCACGTGCCTTCCGGCATCGAGATCAAGGAGCTCACTCGCGAGTTCGGCGACGTCACCGCCGTCAACCGGCTGACGCTCAGCGTCGCGCCGGGCGAGCTGTTCGGCCTGGTCGGGCCGGACGGCGCCGGGAAGACCACGACGCTCCGCATACTCGCGGGCGTGCTCAAGCCGACGTCGGGGGACGCGCTGGTCGGCGGCGTGAGCGTCGCTGCCGATCCGGAGGGTGTAAAGCACCGCATCGCGTACATGTCGCAGCGTTTCGGGCTCTACGCGGACCTCACGGTGCGCGAGAACATCGACTTCTACGCGGATCTGTATCGCGTTCCGCCGCGCGAGCGTCGCGCCCGCATCGAGCGGCTGTATCAATTCTCGAATCTCGGCCCGTTCGAAAAGCGTCTCGCGGGCCAGCTCTCTGGCGGAATGAAGCAGAAGCTGTCGCTGAGTTGCGCGCTGATTCACCAGCCGGAGATTCTGCTGCTCGACGAGCCGACGTTCGGAGTGGATCCGATCTCGCGGCGCGATCTCTGGTTCATCCTGCACGAGATGGTGCACCAGGGCGTGACCGTCTTCGTGTCGACGGCGTACATGGATGAAGCGGAGCGCTGCGACCACGTCGCCATGCTGGAGAAGGGAAGCATCGTCGCGCTCGACACGCCCACCGCGCTGCAGGAAAGCCTCGGTGGTGCGATGATCGCGGTCCGCGTCGACAAGATTCGGCCCGCGCTCGACCTCCTGTCACACGCGGGTGGCGTGCACCGGGCGGCGCTCTTCGGCGATACGATCCACGTTTCGGTTGGATCGAAAGCCGACTGGGAGAGCGCGGCAAGTGCACTTGCCGCGGCCGGCATCGCGGTGCTCGACACGCAGGACGTGCTGCCGTCGCTCGAGGACGTATTCATCGAGCGCGTCTCGGCCTGGACGCGCGAGCACGCCGTGGCATGACAAACGCCGTCGAGGTGCGCGGTCTCACGCGCCGGTTCGGCGATTTCGTGGCCGTGGACAACGTCACCTTCGACGTCGAGAAGGGCGAAATCTTCGGATTTCTCGGTCCGAACGGCGCGGGGAAGACCACGACCATCAAGATGCTGAGCGGACTGCTCGCGCCGACGTCGGGCGACGGACGCGTTGCGGGGTTTGACATTCGCACCGACACCGAGTCGATCAAGGAACACATCGGCTACATGTCGCAGCTGTTTTCGCTGTACGCGGACCTCACGGTCGAAGAGAACATCGCGCTGTTCGCGGGGCTGTACGACGTTCACGGTCCGCGTCTCGAGACGCGGCGCAAATGGGTCCTCGAGATGTCGGGCCTGACGCGCCAGCGCACGCGCAACACCGGCGAGCTTCCGCTCGGATGGAAACAGCGACTCGCGCTCGGTTGCGCCGTGATGCATGAGCCGCCGGTGCTGTTTCTCGATGAGCCGACGTCGGGCGTGGATCCGGTCTCCCGGCGGAATTTCTGGGAGCTGATCTACGCCCTCGCCGAACGCGGCACGACGATTTTCGTGAGCACGCACTATATGGAAGAGGCGGAGTACTGCCACCGGCTCGCGCTCATGAATCGCGGACGCCTGATTGCGCTGGACCGGCCCGCGGCGCTTCGCGAGAAAATGGCCGAGCCGATTCTCGAGCTTGCCACGACGAACGGCCCCGAAGCGGCGCAGGCACTGCGCGATGCACCGGGTGTCATCGAGGCGGCCATGTTCGGCCGCGACGTGCACGTGGTGGTGGAGGATGAGCGCGCGGCGGCGTCGGCGCTGCCGGCGTTTCTCGCGGCAAAGGGCATCGGTGTGAGCCGTGTCGAGCGTGTGCGGCCCTCGCTGGAGGATGTGTTTGTCTCGCTCGTACGGCGCGAAGGCGGCGCCGTCGCCGGATGATGCTCAGTCCTCGACGGCTGCTCGCGGTGGCGCGCAAGGAGGCGATTCAGCTCCGCCGCGATCCGCGCAGCCTCGCCATGGGTTTCATCCTGCCCGCGGCGATGATCCTGTTCTTCGGCTACGTGATCAGCTTCGACGTCAAGGACATCCGCCTCGCGGTGCTCGATCAGGACGGTACGCCGAAGAGCCGCGAGCTGGTGCAGGCCTTCGAGTCATCGGGATGGTTTCGCGTCACGAACCGGCTGGAAAGCAGCGCGGAAGTCGCGCCGCTGCTCGACCGGGGGAAAGTCCGGCTCGTCCTGACGATTCCGCGGGAGTTCCAGACGCATCTGCTGTCGCGGGAACCCGCACCGGTGCAGGCATTGCTCGACGGCGCGGACGCCAACACGGCGTCGATCGCACTCAACTACGCGAACAGCATTGTGCTCGCGTACTCCGCGCGCGCGTTGCTTGGAACGTCGGGCGTGCGGCCGCCGATCCTCGTGGAGAGCCGCGTCTGGTACAACGAGACGCTCCAGAGCAGCAACATGATCGTGCCCGGACTGGTCGCGATCGTCATGATGATCATTGCCGCGCAGCTCACCGCGCTCACGATCGCGCGCGAGTGGGAGCGCGGCACCATGGAGCAGCTCGCCGCGACGCCCGTGCATCCCGCGGAGGTCATTCTCGGCAAGCTGCTGCCGTATCTCGTGATCGGCATGATCGACATGGCGGCCGTGGTTCTGATCGGCCTCTTCGTGTTCAAGGTGCCGTTCCACGGCAATCCGTTCCTGCTGCTCCTGCTGGCGACGCTGTTCCTGGTGGGGTCGCTCGGCCTGGGCATCTTCATCAGCGCGGCGATCAAGTCCCAGCTGCTCGCGACGCAAACGGCCATGCAGGCGACCTTCCTCCCGTCGAACATGCTTTCGGGCTTCATGTACGACATCGCCAACATGCCGATCATCCTGCAGGGACTCTCGCATCTGGTGCCCGCGCGCTACTTCATCACCGCGCTCCGGGGTGTGTTCCTCAAGGGAACGGGGATGGCGGTGCTCTGGCCGCAGGCGCTCGCCATGCTGGCGTTCGCGATCGTGGGCCTCACGCTCGCGGTGCGCTCGTTCCACAAGGAGCTCGCGTGAGCACGCGCGGCATAAACCGGCGCCGGCTCTGGCAGGTCATCCGGAAGGAATTCCGTCAGACGCTTCGTGACCCGAAATCCGCGCGCATCATGTTCGTCGCGCCGGTGCTGCAGGTGCTCATGTTCGGCTTCGTCGTGAACACGGACGTGCGTCACGTGCGCACGCTCGTGCTCGATCGCGACGCGTCGGTGGAATCACGCGCACTCGTCGATGCGCTCTCGAGCGCCGGTTACTTCACGATCACCGGGCATGCCGAGCGACCGGGGCAGGTGACGGAGGCGCTCGACCGGGGCGATGACGTGATGGCCCTCGAAATCCCTCGCGGGTTCGGCGCGGACCTGCTCGCGGGCCGGCAAGCGTCAGTGCAGCTGCTCGTGGACGGCAGCAGTGCGAACACGGCCAACGTCGCGATGGGATACGCCACGCAGATCATCACGCGGTACGGTATCGATCACGGCGCGAAGATTGCCGCACGGGCGGGCCTGCCTCCGCAAGGCGCAGGCATCGATTTCCGGGCCCGCGCCTGGTACAACGCCAATCTCAAGAGCCAGGTCTATAATGTGCCCGGCGTGATCGCGACCATCATGATGATGATGTGCCTCCTGCTCACGTCGCTCGGTGTGGTGCGCGAACGCGAGATCGGGACACTCGAGCAACTCATGGTGAGCCCGCTCCGGCCGTCCGAGCTCATCCTCGGCAAGACGTTGCCGGTCGTGTTCATCTGCTTCGTCGATCTGTTGCTGGTCACCGCCGTGGCCTTGCTGCTCTTCCACATTCCGCTGCGCGGCAGCTTCACTCTGCTCGTGTTTGCGTCGGTGGGATACATGCTGGCCGGGCTCGGGATCGGCCTCTGGATTTCGACCGTGTCGAAGACGCAACAGGAAGCGTTCATGTCGATGTTCCTGTTCCTCATGCCGGCCATGTTTCTCTCCGGGTTCATGTTTCCGGTCGAAAGCATGCCCAAGGCGTTTCAGTACATCACGTTGCTCAATCCCATGCGGCACTTCCTGATTGTCGTGCGCTCCGTGTTTCTGCGCGGTGCCGGCTGGGAGATCCTCAAGCCGCAGGTCGTGACGCTATACGTCATGGGCGTGCTGCTGCTTGGGTTCGCGATGACACGATTCAGGAAAACGGCCGGGTAGCCGCCCGAGTGGGCCTGCCGCCGGGCTGGCGCGAACAGCGCCCGGCGTTATGATCGTGGCAACTCAACCGGGGGAGCCAGATGCCGATCGTGAAGGAGTTTCGTGAATTCCTCATCAAGGACAACGCGCTCGCCCTCGCCATCGGCGTCATCATCGGTGCGGCGATGGGGAAGGTCGTCGGCTCGATCACCGACGATCTGATCATGCCCCTCATCGGTCTGATCATGCCGGCCAATACGTCATGGAAAGACTGGGGCGTGGTGCTACGGCACTCGACCGATCCCAAGGTGCCGGACAATGTGCTTCGGTTCGGCAGCTTCCTCTCCGCGACGGTCAACCTGGTTATCATCGGGTTCGTATGCTTCATGCTCGTGAAAGCCTTCGTCCCCAAGAAGCCAGCCGCCTAGCGGTGTGATGGCCTCGCACACGCACTACCTCTGGTTCAACACAAAGCGTCGTCAGGAAATCATCGACATCACTGACGATGTGACAGCACAGGTGAAGGCCAGTGGCATCGCCGAGGGCTACGTTCTCGTCTCGGCGATGCACATCTCGGCTTCCGTGTTCGTGAATGATCACGAATCGGGGTTGTGGCACGATATTCTGCATTGGCTCGAGCATACCGTCGCACCGTGGGACCCCGCGCGGTACCAGCATAACAACACCGGCGAGGACAACGCGGCGGCGCACCTGCGATCGCTCACCATCGGTCACGAAGTCATCGTTCCTGTAACGAAGGGCGCACTCGACCTCGGGCCCTGGCAGCGAGTGTTTTATGGTGAATGGGACGGCCAGCGGAAGAAACGCGTGATCATCAAGGTTCTCGGCGAGTAGAGAGCACATGCTGGTGACGGTGCTGGCGCTGGCGG
>Ga0134121_10005539_pt1 | contig 10256 bp, 7 predicted proteins | sample KB301_FD_96463 | JGI IMG/M metagenome (GOLD analysis project Ga0134121, IMG submission 96463) | Terrestrial soil microbial communities without Nitrogen fertilizer from Kellogg Biological Station, Michigan, USA - KB3-0-1 | ecosystem: Environmental > Terrestrial > Soil > Unclassified ... | reverse complement strand
GTCACGATCTGTCACGTCCCGCCGGGCAACCCGGCCAATTCCTTCACCATCAGCGTAAGCGAAAACGCCGTGCAGGCCCACTTGAACCACGGCGACTTCCTGGGCGAGTGCTGCCCTTGCTGGGAAGTGTCGGAGCTCCAGAGCGTCACCGCGGAGAATCAGGGCGGCGGGCCCTCGTGTTTACCCGTTGCTGGTCCGGAGAGTGCCGTCATTCAGAACTTTCCCGGATCCACGCCCGATGTTGAAGGAGGTTTCTTCGCCTTTACGGATGGCGTAATCGGGGTGTGCCAGACCCGCGACGAGCCGCCCTTCGGCCTGGCGATCACACCGGACCAAGCAAGGAATTGCGTACAGCAGATCCGCGCTCGGTGTGCGGCCATCGGGACCCCCATTCCCTGAGCCAGCAGCCCACCCGCGTTGCCTTGCCGGAGTCGATGTGCCCAATCGACTCCGGCGGCGCTGATCTTCCTGAACGGAGGAGGCGGTAGGAGTGCAGGAAACTGGAAAGGAGACCCGATGAGAGTCAAGTTCGCATGGGCCTTATTGCTGGTTGCGGCCGTGATCTGCTGCGCGAGCCCCGCTTCAGCACAGCTCGACGGTACATGTGTCGCGTCCATCACGCTCAACTTCAATCCACCCGCGAGGCTCGTGCTGCCGCCGGCGCCGGCACCTCACTCCACCGCCACCGGCGGCGGCACGATCACCAATTGTGTGGTCACTGACGGAGGCCCCACGACCGGCACGTTCACCTTCGCGCTCGAGGGCGATTTGACGTGTACGTCCACGGCGAACATCGTCGGCACGGTGGACGTCGTGTGGGCGGACAACACCGTGAGCTACGCCGATATCACGACCTTGGCGATCAATCTCGGCAGCGTCGGCGGGGCTGCCGGGCTGACCGCCACCGTCACCAGCGGACGTTTCGCCGGCGACCAGCTTCAGATCGTCAACGTGCGCGATCCCCTGGCTTTGATCCGCTGCCTGCTGAGCGGCTTGTCGCAGGCGACGGGGACCACGAGCCTCACCTTCACGCAACCGCTCTGACCGAGCGCTCGGGCGGCCGGCGGACGGAATCCCAAGCGGGGGAGGGGTCTGCCCCAGTGGGGAAGAGGCTCTCCCGAGTTGGGCGAAGCCCTCCCCACTCGTTTGGACGCAATCCCGAGTCGGGCAACGCTTCCCCCACTCGATTTGTCGCAATCCCTGCTCGTTTGGACACAATCCCGAATTGGGCGAAGCCTCCCCCACTCGATTTGTCGCCATCCCGGCTGGGGGAGGCCTTTCCCCGCTCGGGAGAGCTCTCTCCCTCCTCGCCCAAGGGCTTTCCCCCTTGGAAGAGGATACAGCCGGCTCCGTGCATCGCGGTTTCAGACGACGGATCCTCGACTCGGTACGCCGGCTTCTCTTGCTGTTCGCGACTACTCGCCGCTGCTGCCCCAGAGCTCCGTGAGCCGCTTATCGCGGCCGCAGCCGTTGCGGTAGAACTTGTAGCGGAGCGGGTTCTTCTTGTAGTAGTCCTGGTGGTATTCCTCGGCGGGATAGAACTGCGCGGCCGCCACGATCTCGGTCTGGATGGGCTGCTTGAAGCGCTTCTGCACCTCGGTCCTGGAGGCTTCGGCCAGGCGCTTCTGCGTCTCGTCGTGGTAGAAGATGGCCGAGCGGTACTGGTGGCCCGCATCGCAGAACTGGCGGTCCTTCACCAGCGGATCGACGTTGTGCCAGAAGGTGTCGAGCAGCTTCTCGTAGCTGACCTTCGCGGGATCGTAGGCCACCTCGACGGACTCGGCGTGCCCCGTGCCGCCCGCCGAGACCTCCTCGTAGGTGGGGTTCTTCTTGGTGCCGCCGGTGTAGCCCGAGGTGGTGGAGATCACCCCGGGGACCTTGTCGAACGCCGCCTCCACGCACCAGAAGCAGCCGGCGGCGAACGTGGCCTTGGCCACGGGGTGGTTGGGAGCCGGCTGGGCGGCGCGGGACGGGCCGGAGCCGGCAGCGATCAGGAGTCCGGCGAGGGCCAGCCAGCTCCGGGTGGAAAGTCGTTTCATGTCGTGAGTCCTCCGTAGGTTGACCTGCCCATCCATGCTACGCGGCCGGCCGGCTGGCCGGATTCCGGGATGGGCTAGAATTTGCCCGGCCCATCCGCTTGTTATCTAAAGTAACTGAAGTTCTTGGAGGAACCGTGCCCGACGCCATCGTACCCAGCCTCTACCTGCTCGACATGGGAGCCGAGAAGTATGGCGACTGTATTCTGGGTCGCTTCGGAGAGTTCACCGTCCTCGTCGACGGCGGCCACCGGCGCGACGACCGGCGCCACGGCGACACCCCCTCGATCCCCGAGCAACTGGCCCGGATCCTCGGTCATCCGCCGCCGTTCGACCTCTCCCTTCTGGTGGTGACCCACTGCCACGCGGACCACATCGGCTGCCTGCCGGCGCTGGTGGCCCGGGGCGATCTGCGGGCTGAATGGGCGCTGGTGGCGGACGAGAACCTGGGGTTCGGCCGCGCCGCCGGGGAGGACGGGGACGGGCTCGACGCCCCGGGCGTGGCTCCCGTGGTGCGGCGGCTGGTGGCCGCTCTGCGCGAGGAGAGCCAGGCCAACGTGAGGGACGCGGCGGCCGTCGAGCAGTTCCTCGCCGACGCCGCCCAGTTGGAGCCGGACTACCGGCGGATGCTCGCCACTCTCGAGCAACGGGGAACGCGCGTGGTGAGGTACGGACGGGACGACGCCGCGCCCGTGGAGGACGCCTTCGCGCCGGTCGGCCTCAAGATCCTCGGCCCCACCCAGGATCACCTCCTGCTCTGCGCCGAGGCGATCGCCCAGTTGACGCAGGACGCCCTCGCGGCCCTCGCCGACGTCGGAGCCGATGAGGCGGTCGACGAGGTCGCCCTCTATCGGTCCCTGGCTTTACGCTCCTTTTCGGATGCCGCGGACAAGCCCGGCCGGGGAGCGGCGCTCAACGATCAGAGCCTCGTGCTGAGGTTCGCTCCCGGCGGGCGCAAGGTCCTGCTCACCGGCGACATGCAGCTCGCCAAGGCCGAGATCGCCGGGCTCGATCCCTACATGGCCGCCCTGCGCGGCACGATCAAGGCGGACGGTCCCTTCGATTTCGTCAAGATCGCCCATCACGGCAGCTACAACGCCCTGGATGCCGCGGGTCTGGCGGACCTCGCCGGCACCCGCTGCTTCGGCATCTCGGGAGGCCGCCGGGACCCGGTCCATCCGGACCCGGGCGTCCTGCGGCTGCTGCAGAGAAACCTGCCGGACCTCCAGTGGGCGCGGACCGACCGCAACGGCCTCGTCACCGTCTCCCTGGGGCCGGGCGGGGTCCGGTTGCTGCCGGAGCGCGGCGATCTCGACGACTTCCGGGCGAGCTCGCCGGACGCCGCGATCCCGGCCCCGACGCCGGCTGCCGTGCCCGTCGCGCCGCCCCGATCGCCGGCGCCGGGGCCGGCGGCCCTCCCGCCTGTGGCCTGGGCTCCGCCATCCACGAGCGACTCCGGGATGGTCGAGGTCATCACCCGGATTCCCCACGTCGCGACGCGGGTCGTGGTGACGATCGACGTGCAGCCGCAGGCGGTCTCCTCCCCGGCCGGCGTGGCGGGGCCGCCCGTCCTCAGCCGGACGGTGACGATGCCGCCGCAGCAGGACCACTCGCTACCCGAGCTGCGGATCGCGGGCGGGCGCATCCTGCCGCCCCTGCTCTTCGCCACCAGCGCCGAGGGCCTCGCCCGCAACATCGGCCAGGCCGAGGCGGGGCACCTGCTGGCGTCCCTGCGCCGGGCCGGGCAGACGGTCGTCGATGCCGTGCCGGCCGGCTCGGGCGACGCGGCGATGGCGGCCTCCATCGTCCGGGCCAGCCTGGAGGCGAGGCACCACGGGCTGGTGCTGCTGGGCGGCTACGACGTCGTGCCGGCCCAGAAGCTCGATACTCTCGATCCGGACCTGCGGTCCCAGTTGCCCGCCTCCCATGGGGACGAGGACGACTTCATCGTCTGGAGCGACGATGTCTACGGCGACCTCCAGGGGGACGTCTTCCCCGAGATTCCGGTGTCGCGCGTTCCGGACGGTCTCTCCGCGGATCTGATGTTCGCCGCCCTCCAGTCGGGCGGCGGCTCGGGCCGGTCCAGCCGCTTCGGCCTGCGCAACGCCCGGCGGCCCTTCGCGCAGGAGATCTACCATGTCCTGGGGGGAGAGGAGGACCTGCTGATCTGCGAGCGGACGACGCCGCCGGACATCAACGCGTCCGTCCTGGAGGCCGACGCCATCTACCTCATGCTGCACGGCTCCGACTCCGACGGCACGCGCTTCTGGGGCGAGGACGAGGCCGGCACCCTCGAGGCGATCAACCTCGGCAACATTCCCGCGCGCTCCTCGGCGGTGGTGTTCACGGGCTGCTGCTGGGGCGCCCTCTGCGTCGACCGGCCGGCGGCCCGCACGGAGCCGGGGATCGCTCCGGCGTCGCGCACCCCGGCCTCCTCGATCGCCCTGAGCTTCCTGCGCTCCGGGGCGCTGGCCTTCATCGGCTGCACCGGCAGCCACTACTCGCCGATCGCTAAGCCCTTCAGCTACTTCGGCGCGCCCATGCACCAAGCCTTCTGGGAGCACTACCGGCAGGGGATGGCGCCGGCCCCGGCCCTGCTCCAGGCCAAGCGGGATTACCTCGAAGGAATGCCTCACGGCCGGAAGAGCGTTCAGGGGAAAGCGATCGAAAGGAAGATCCTCTGGCAATATACCTGCCTCGGTCTTGGTTGGTAGTCCTGAGTAGGTTTGGAGTCGTACCGTCCGTTCGGGTGTAGGATATAGAGGGAGGTAGATCTATGGCCGCCAAGCCTGACAAGCAGAAGGTGTACCGGGAGCTGGTGGAGAAGCAGCTACCCAACTTCCGGTTCGTGGAGCAGATCGCGCCCGATTCACCGGCGCCCAGGGCCGTAGCCGACTCCGTGACTCCCGATCTGGCGACCCTCCGCCGGAAGTTCCTCGGCCAGGACGCCACACGCACGCGAGGCCTGCGGGACACCGCCACCGCCGAGGACGTCCAGCCGGACACCGGCGAAGCCGCCATCGTGCGGGTCGAGCCCAAGAACGCGGGTCCCTGGAGCCGCGGTGCCGGCGCGAAGGCCGTGGTGATCTCCAAGGGCAAGATCATCGGCATGCAGGGCTGAGCGTCGCCCCTCCGCTACGGTGCTCCCTCTTCTCCCGGCGGACGGGGGGGAGGCTGGGAGAAGAGGGCCGGGGTGATGAGGGTCTTTCGCCGGCTTGGACACCATCCGGGAATCGTAGAATTACCCCGCTTTTTCCCTCCGGAACCCCGCGACCATCGCGGCCAGCACGCCGGCCGTAATCGCCATGTCGGCGACGTTGAAGATGCCGGTGCGCAGCGAGCCCACCCCCAGGCTGACGAAGTCCACCACGCGGCCGTCGTTGGCCAGCCGGTCCACGAGATTGCCGAGGCCGCCGGCCACCACCAGGCCGAGGCCGACCCTCTGCATCGCGGTGAGGCTCGCCGAGCGCAGGAGGAAGACGGCCAGGGCCGCCAACGCCGCCCCCGACACGACTACCCCCAGCACGAACCGCCACCGAGGCGAGAGGCCCGCTCCCAGGCTCAGGAACGCGCCGGGGTTTTCCGCGTACTGAAAGCGCACGGCGCCCCCCAGCAGCGAGATGGGCGGCGAGCTCGCCAGCTCCTGGCGGGCGATGGCCTTGGTCGCCTGATCGCAGCCCACGAAGGCGACGACGACGAGGGCGGCGAGGAGAAGACGGGAGGAGTAGCGCACGGCGGCGAAGCCTACTACAGCCGGGCGCCGCCGGCTCGCTCCGGGCACGGGCAGGCACCGTTGGTTTGCAGGGACTCCCCCTTTTTTTAAAAAACGCCGTTCCAACCCTGGAGATCGCGATGCTTGGATCGAGGAAGGTCTTGTTGTTTTCTCTCTTGTTTCTGATGTTTCTCTGCCCCCGTTTGCCGGCCCAGGAATCCGCGAGCCTCGCGATGCGCGCGTCGTCCGTCATCGCGCTCCAGTCGGGGGCGATCGACACCAGCCGGCCCCAGCCCGTCCTCCCCGAGGCCCTGCGCTCCCTGCCGGCCGATGGCGCGGCGGACGAGATCGTGCTCGTCAAGTTCCCGGCGCCGGTGACGGCCCGCCAGGTCCAGGCGCTGCGCGCCGCGAGCCTGCAGGTCTACACCTACCTGCCCTACTACTCGTACCTGGTGAAGATGCCGGCCGGCGCGCGGACCAAATCGCTGCTTTCGGGCCTCGGCGCCTCCTGGTCCGGCCCCTATCACCCGGCCTACAAGATCTCTCCCGAGATCGCCGCCGTCGGCTCCGGCGAGCCGGGCGACTCCGCCAAGGCTGCGGGCGGCCGGCCGGTCCTTCCCGTCATGATCCACGTGCTCCCCGACGCCGATCTTCCCGAGGTGATACGGACGATGAAGGACCTCGGCGTGAAGGGCATCGTCGGCTCCCGGCGCGATCCGCACTTCTCCCGTGTCCGCCTGCTGCTGACGCCCGCCGAGATCGCCTCTCTGCGCACGTCCCTGGCCGGGATGCGCGACGTCTTCTGGATCGACCTCGAAGGGCGCAAGGCCCTGCGCAACGACACCACCGTCTGGGTGGGGCAGTCCGGTCTCACCGGCGGGCAGACGACGCCTATCTTCGGCCAGGGCATCTTCGGCGAGGGGCAGGTCGTCGGCATCATCGACACGGGCCTCGACGCCGACATGTGCTTCTTCCGCGACACCGCCCGCGGCTTGCCGCCCACCAATCTCTGCAACGGCGGCACCGTAGTCGATACCGCCCAACGCAAGATCCTGGCCGTCGACTTCCTGACCGCCTCCGAGTGCTCCGGTGGCATTGCCACGGGCGAGTGGGACACGCAAGGCCACGGCACCCACGTCGCCGGCACCGTCGCGGGGGACAGCTTCGCCCACCTGCTCACCCACGACGCGGCTGACGGCATGGCCCCCGGCGCCAAGCTGGTCTTTCAGGACGCCGGCTTTCTTACCGACAACTGCGGCGATTTGCCCGGCATCGGCTGCCCGGTCGTCGACCTCAAACCCATCTTCCTCCAGGCCTACAACCAGGGCGCGCGGCTGCACACCAACTCCTGGGGCGACAACGAGAACGCCGCCGTCCAGAACAAATACACCGCCGCCAGCCAGGACGCCGACCAGGTCATGTGGGATCACAAGGACTTCCTGATCTTCTACGCCGCCGGCAACGCCGGCCCCGGCACCGGTTCGGTCGGCAGCCCCTCGACCAACAAGAACGGTGTCTCGGTCGGGGCCACCCTGCGCGGCACCAGCGCCGACTCCATGGCCACTTTCAGCAGTTGCGGCCCGGCGGCGGACGGCCGCATCAAGCCCGACATCACCGTGCCCGGCTCGAACATCGTCTCGGCCGGCGCCGACCGCAGCATCACCTCCAACAACTGCGGCACCGCCACGATGTCCGGCACCAGCATGGCCTCGCCGGGCGCCACCGGGTTGACGGCCCTCATCCGTCAATACTTCACGGACGGCTGGTACCCCACGGGAGCCAAGAATTCGGCCAACGGCTTCACGCCTTCGGCGGCCCTGCTCAAGGCCACCCTGGTCAACTCGGCCATCAACATGACGGGAACCACCGCCATCCCCGCCAACTGCCAGGGCTGGGGCCGGGTGCTGCTTGAGAATGCCCTGTTCTTCACCGGCCAGACGCGCAAGCTCTCGGTGAAGGATACCGCGACACCCTTCGCTACCGGCTCCACCAACGAGGACCGGACCTTCACCTACTCGGTGACGGCCGGCGAATCCTTCAAGGCCACCCTGGCGTGGACCGACTTTCCCTCCACCCCGGCGGCGAGCGTCAATTTGAACAACGATCTCGACCTCATCGTCACCGGTCCCACGGGCACGGTGTGGAAGGGCAACGTCTTTTCCGGTGGCGTCTCGGCCACGGGCGGCGCGGCGGACCGCAAGAACCCGCTGGAGCAGGTGTTGCTGGCGGCCCCGGCGGCCGGCGTCTACACCGTGACCGTGCGCTCCTTCAACGTGCCGAACGGTCCCCAGCCCTTCGCCCTGGTGGTGACGGGCAACGCCGTCGAAGGCGGCACGCCGCCGCCCCCGCCGGTCACCGTCTTCTTCGACGACTTCGAAACCAGCAAAGGCTGGACGACCAATCCCGCCGCCACCGACACGGCGACCACCGGCCAGTGGGAGCGGGGCGTTCCGCAGCTCACCACCTCAGGCGGCACGAAGCAGCTTGCGACCACCGTCTCGGGCACCAACGACTTGGTGACCGGGCGCCTCGCGGGCACCGCCGCGGGGGACTTCGACGTCGACGGCGGCACCACCTCCATCCAGTCGCCGGCCATCGTGCTGCCCGCGTCGGGCACCTTGACGCTCTCCTTCTCCTACTACTTCGCCCACGGCACCAACTCCTCGACGGCCGACTTCTTCCGGGTCAAGGTCGTGGGAACCACCACCACGACCGTGCTCCAAGAGCTCGGCAGCACCGCCAACGACGACGCCGTCTGGGCTACCTTCTCGGTGAACGTCAGTGCCTTTGCCGGGCAGACCGTGAGAATCCTGATCGAAACCGCCGACGCGAGCACCGCGAGCCTCGTCGAAGCGGCGGTGGATGACGTGAAGATTACGCAGCAGTAAGGCTTGCCCGTAACCTGGGAGCGCCCCTTCGGGGCGTTCCCTCCCTCCTCTGTGCTACCATAATACTCACGAATCTACCTGAAATTGATGTAGGAGCCTTGGCGCATTTGGCGCATTCTTGGCGCATTTCATTACCGCAGCTCGGCGTTCTCTGCCAACGGCGCGGATCTCATCAGTTCTCCGATGGCTTGTTTGGCGTCTTTCTGGCTTGTTTCCTTGCCAGATGATAACGCGCACCACGGCCTCTTCCTTCGAGATCGAGAATTCCCTTTTTCACCAGTTCGTTCAGGTCTCGCGTAGCCGTTCGTGCTGGGCAACCCGCGACACTCTGGTAATCCGCATTCGTGATTCGCTGGTTGGACTTCAGGAAGGAGATCGCAAGTCGCTGGCGATCGTTCAGAACAAAGCCCGCCATGACCTCATCCGTCAGCCAATCCCGCCAGAGCGTGAGCACGAAGAAGCCCGAACGTTGCTCGAAGGTTGGCTCGGGCAGCCCCAGCTCCTGGCAGAGCTCGATCATCTTCTGGGTGCCGGAGCCGAGCTTTTCGATATAGCTGGCGAGGTAGAGCGACTCCGCGAGGAGCGGATTGTTGGGGATCGAGGCGTGGTCGGTGCGCAGATCCTCCAGTGTGAGCGTTCCTGGGAGCGTGCCGGGGTTCCAGACCTCGAGGCGATCGGCGAAGAGCCGCACCTCCACCGAGGCGTTGCTGTTGTAGTCGCGATGGGCGAGGGCGTTGATGATGGCTTCGGCCACGGCATCGGGCGGCAGCTCGTAGGTGACGGGCGCCCTGAGACTCTCCGCTCGGGTGCCGACGGCGCGGTTGATCTTGGCGAGCACGAAATCGCTGGCTTGGTCGGCCTGCTCGAAGAGGTCGCCGGAGTAGTTCTGCTGGGAGGCGAAGGGCCGGCGGTATACGGTGCCGTGGCAATGAACGCATTTGGTTTCGGCGGGCCGATGAAAGTGCTGCGGATTGGCGCCGAAGAGCAGCACCGCGGCATTGGTCGGCTTCTCGTCGGAGAGGAGGCTCAGGTGGGTGAGCAGGGCCTGGGTCGTGGTCTGGCCTTGAGTGGGAACCCGCGCTCTCGCCGCGCCGCCTGCAGGAACCAGTCGATGCGCTTACGGGAAAGATCCTCCAGGCTGGCGCCATCGCATGCTGAGGTATCGAACGGTGGGATTCGCAGGGCGCCCAGCCGGTCGAGGTGGTCCACGAGGCTGGCGTAGACCTCGGCGGTGAGGGCGCTCGGGTTTTCGATCCGGCGGCGGATCAGCTCGGTGCTGGCCTTGCGGACCAAGTGCTGCATTTTGGGCGCTCGCCGCTTCTCGTCCGAGCCCCACACGTAGACGAGCCGTATTTTCCGGTGCCTGGTGGCGTAGTCGTATTCGTGCTCCGTCGGGGAGACTCCATCCTTGTCTTCGTAGCCGTAGTCGTAGCCGAAGATCCCGAGGTAGATGTCAGAGCGGTTCACTTCTTCGAGATAGACCTGATCCGCGCGGCGGTCCCGGGCTGAGAGCTCTTCGAACAGGAACACCTCGGAGATGAAGCGACGCAGCACGGCGTCGCCGAGCAGGAAAGCCTTCAGATCCGAACGGATCTGTTCGAATTCCTTCTGGACGCTACT
>Ga0134121_10005538_pt1 | contig 10256 bp, 8 predicted proteins | sample KB301_FD_96463 | JGI IMG/M metagenome (GOLD analysis project Ga0134121, IMG submission 96463) | Terrestrial soil microbial communities without Nitrogen fertilizer from Kellogg Biological Station, Michigan, USA - KB3-0-1 | ecosystem: Environmental > Terrestrial > Soil > Unclassified ... | reverse complement strand
GATCGCTTCACGGTGTTCCTGCCGCACATGAACCTGGCGCAGACGCGCCAGCTCGCCGAGACCATCTGCCGCGAGATCAGCGGTGGCTCCGCCGCGCAGTCGACGCCTAACCACCCGGTGTCGATGTCGTGGGGAGCGGTCTCGACCGCGGCTGCCGACCTGCACCTCGACCACCGGATCGCCGAGGCCGAGATCGCCTGCAAGACCGCCAAGGATCGCGGACGCGGCCGGGTCGAGGTGTTCCAGGATACCGACCAGAGCATGATCCGCCGCCACGACGAGATCGGTCTCATCGGCAGCGTGCGCGAAGCACTGCGCCAGCGGCGCATCGTCGTGTTCGCGCAGCCGATCACGCCGCTGATCAACCACGCGCTGCCCGTGACCTACGAGCTGCTGGTGCGCATCATCGATGGCAAGGGCAACCTGGTCGAGGCGGCCGATTTCATTGCGGCGGCCACGCGCTACCAGATCCTGCCGGACATCGATCGCGCGGTGTGCGAGCGGGCCTTCGAGCAGCTCGCGAAGAACAATGGCGCGGGCGGTCGGCCGCTGCGTGTTTCCATCAATCTTTCGGGCCCGACGCTGTCGGATCCCGATTTCCTGGAATGGCTGTTGTCGGCCATGTCAAAGCACGGCATCGACGGCGCCAGCCTGGCGTTCGAGATCACCGAGGCGGCTGCCGCGGCCAATCTCACCCAGGTGCAGCAGTTCATCCGCCGCATGACTACGCACGGCGTGCGCTTCGCGCTGGACGATTTCGGCACCGGCGTTTCTTCGCTCGCCTATCTCAAGAATCTCGAGATCAGCACCATCAAGCTCGATGGATCCTACGTGCGCGACGTGCTGACCAATACGCGCTCGCAGGCGCTGGTGCGTGCCATCGTGCAGCTCGCCGATGCCATGGGCATCACCACGGTGGCGGAGTACGTCGAGTCGAACGGCGTGCGCGACCGGCTCGCGGCGCTCGGCATCCAGTTTGGCCAGGGCTTCGCGCTGGGTCGCCCGGGTCCGCTCGACGATGTGATCGCCGCGGTGGCGGATCGCGCGGCCGAAGGTCGCGAACGTCCGTTCACCACCGACAAGACGCTGGTGACGCCCTCGGGCATCCCGATCATGTTCAAGCACGCGTAAGAAATGGGGACATTCCTCATTTTCCTGTAACAAACGCAGACGTAATGAAGGGGGCCGAAAGGCCCCTCTTGTTTGTTACACGAAAATGAGGAATGTCCCCATTTCCCGTTTACACTGCGCCGCGTGCTTCGACTCACGCGATATCAATGGGCCGTTTTCGCGGCCGCCTGGCTCGGCTGGGGCTTCGACATCTTCGACGGGTTGCTGTTCAACTTCGTCGCGCCCAACGCCATTCCCACCTTGTTAGGCCTGCCGATCGGCAGCGACGCCGCCAAGGGAGCGGTGTTCCACTGGAACGGAATTCTCAACTCGATCTTGCTGCTCGGCTGGGCGGCGGGCGGCGTGCTGTTCGGGCCGATTTCCGATCGCTACGGCCGCAAGCGCGTACTGATGATCACCATGGTGCTTTACGCGATCGGCACCGCGTCCTGCGCCTTCGTCACGGACATGTGGCAGCTGATCGCCTGCCGGATCATCGCCAGCCTCGGCATCGGTGGTGAATGGGCCGCGGGTTCGGCGATGGTCGCCGAGGTCGTGCCCGAAGATCAGCGCGTGGAAGCCGGCGCGCTGCTGTACACCTCGGCCCCGCTGGGACTGTTCCTCGCCACGTTCGTGAACGCCGAAGTGGCCGGGCAGTGGTTCGCGCACGATCCGGCCATGTCGTGGCGCTACGTGTTGTTGTTCGGCCTGATCCCGGCCGCCGTCGCCTTCATTGTCCGTGCATTCGTCCGCGAGCCGGAGCGTTGGGCCACGGCCACCGCGCATGCCGCGCCGGCGCGCGTGCGCGAAATATTCGCGCCGGGAATTCGTTCGCGCACCGTGAGCGCGCTGATCGTCACGCTGGTGGCGCTGATCACCTGGTGGACCTGCAATGCCTTCCTGCAGACGCTTGCCAACGCGATGGCCGGGACCGAGGCGGTGACGCGTGGTCTCGATCCGACGGCAACCGCGGCGCTCAAACAGGCCTGGATCAAGCTCGGGACCAATTGTTTCAACTGGGGCGGTCTGATCGGTACGCTGCTCACGATTCCAGTCGCGAAGTACCTGGGACGGCGCAAATTGTTCCTGCTGTATTTCAGCGGCGGCGCGCTGGCGGTATTGCTCACCTTCGGGCTGGATATTCCCTACGAGACACGCTTGTACCTCTGGTTTTTCATCGGCCTCACGGTCTTTGGCGTGTTCGGTGCCTTTCCTTTCTATCTACCGGAGCTGTTCCCGACGCGGTTGCGTTCCACGGGAAGCGGCTTCTGCTACAACATCGGACGCGTGGTCACGGCCTTCCTGGTCTTTGGAGTGGGGCACATCGCCACGACCGCAAAGGGCGACCCCGCCGTCATCCTGCGGACCCTGTTCATGATCGGCTTCGTGCCCATCGTCGGGCTGCTGCTGATCCGTTGGGTCATCGAGACCCGCGGCCAGACGATGCCGGACTGAGCGGCGCGTCGCGCGCCTCGACGCTCAGCTCCACGGTGATCTTTCCTGCGACGCGGAACTCGAGCACCAGGGGCACGGACTTGCCGGGTTCGAGGGGTGCCTTGAGATCGACCAGCATCAGGTGAATGCCGCCGGGTTCCACCTTCACCGTCGCGCCTGGCGCGATCGCGATCTCGGTGAGCGGTCGCATGCGTGCCATGCCGTCGGCAAGCGTGGTCTGGTGAAATTCGACGCGCGCCGCGGCCGGCGAGCTGGCGGCGACCAGCGCATCGGCGGTCTTGCCATTGTTGGTGATGGATAGATAGGCGACGCCCATCGGCATCCCGGGTGCCGTGGGCCGCGACCAGGGGTGACCGATGACGAGCGTGCCCAGCTCGTATTGATGCGCCACCGCGGGCGCGGCGCCAAGGACGCCGGCCGCGAGCAGCAGGATGAAACGATTGAACATGAAAGCTCCGGAACGGAAACGCGGGCTCGTGCGGTGCCCGAGTGACGCGGAAGTGACGTTTGGACTCCGGTTGAGGAGTGGGCGTCAGCCGTGCGGGGGAGCGCGGGCGAGTTGTGCGCGCTGCAGCGGCGCGTGCGTGATCAGGTCGTCCAGTACCGGCGGAGCCAAGGCCACGATGCGCGCCGGCGGCAGCGGCGCGATCATTGCGATCGGCGCATGGCCCATCGGACTCAGGCAGTGATCACATTGCGGAGCGTCATGCGACTCGCCGGGCAGTTCGATGACGCCGCGGCGGTTCTTTTCCAGGGAGCAGAGTTGCGTCTGGATGACGCGGCTTCCGTCCGCGCCCTGCGTCATGGAGGTCATGAAGCCGGACGGCGCCAGCGCGCGGCACGCCAGTGCCGCCAGGATCGCTGGCAGCACGTACGACCGGAATCTCATGGTACGCAGCCGCTTCACGGGGTCGGATTCTATCCGGTCCCGTGAGCCGGGTGGCCACGAATCATCGCATTGCGCAGCAGCAAGCTTCGTTCGAGGTCAATTCACCTGATGGTAGACCAGCAGCTTGGCCGAGGCCGGTATCACCGTGTAGCGATGCCGAAAGTCGCTCGGATCGACCCCGGCGTTCTCTTTCAGGTCCCCGGCGACGACGAACAGATCGCCGCTCTTCGGGTCGATGGTCATGGTGCGTGCTCCAAGCGCGGTCGGCACGGTGTCGAGCACAACGAATTGATCCGGCTTGAGTTCGCCGATCACGGTCAGCGTTCCGTCGCCATTCGAGCTGAAGGCGCGACGTGAGTTCGGGTCGAAGGCCGCGCCGTCGGTGTGCGCGCCGATTGGCAACTTCGCCAGGAGCGAGCCGTCCTGTGTGCTCACCACGACCATGAGCTGGTTGGCGCAGCTGGAGAAAACGTGGTGGCTGCGCGGATCCACCGCGATTCCGTGCGGGCTCTCGCAATCCGGGATCGGCCAGCGCGCGTCGATGTTCAAGGTGCGCGTGTCGATGCGCAGAATCTCGCGCTTCGCTTCGCCGTTCACGAACAACTTGCCGAGCCCATCGGCAACACCGATCTCGAGTTTTCCGCCGCCGTCGAGCGTCGCGCGCACCGTGTCGGTCCTGGGATCGATGACGGTGATCTTGCCCGGATCCGAGTCGATCACGAACAGGTTGCCGGACACCCGATCGAACGCGATGGCGTCCGCGTCGTCGGCAGCTGGAATCGCCTTGAGTACCTTGAGCACGCCCAGGTCGAAGGAGTTCGCGGTGCCCGCCTTGCCGTCGTCGGTGTAGCCGCGATGCAGGGACGCGATGACCGCCACGCCGTGCGTGCCGCCGGGGAGTCCCTCGACGTTGCCGACGACCTTGCCGGCCGGGACATCGACCACGGTAACGCGGTCGCCGTGGGCGATGTACACCCGGTGCGATTCCGGGTCGAAGGTCAAGAGGTCCCAGCGGTCCGGCGCGCCGATCGGAACGGATTTCGACAGCGTGTAGAGCGGGCCGGCTTGTGCCGCGCCGGCGATGAGCAGCAACAGCCCGGTCGAAAGCTTGTACGACATTGAAGAATCCTCGACAGCGATTTGCATCTTGGACGTTTTGGCGCGATGCGGCCCGTCCCGTGACGATATGGCGCGCCCCTGCACGCCCGGATTGCAGGATTGCCGCGCGCGCCGCACACGCGCCGCGACTTCTACGGAAATCGCGGCGCGGAAGTTAGTCGGAGGAATGCGCTCCGCAGGGTGCGGGAACCTTACTTGCTGACCACGCGCAGCTTGCGCAGCAGCTGCCGGTCGACGTAGGTGCGACAGTCGAGCACCAGGCGGTCCTGGAACTGCTGCAGCTGGTGCATCCAGAACATGACGATGATGCAGGAGACCAGCGCGGTCAGCGTGGCGTTGAAGGTGACACCCAGGCCCATGGTCACGCCGGAAATGTCGCCGCCCATGGCGCCCTGGGCTTCCTGCAGCGCGGCTCCGATGCCGCGCACCGTGCCGACGAAGCCGACCGCCGGGATGGCCCAGGCGGTGAATCGCACCATCGACAGCTTGGTATCCATGCTGGCGGATTCGAAATCGCATTCGTCGCGCACCGCCTCCGCGGCGTCCTGCACGCTACGCGTGGCGCCGAAACGGTTGTACGCCACCATCAGCAGGCGCGGCAGGAAGCCGTCCTGCTCCTCCTTCGGCAACGCCTCGAGCGGACGCGAGTAAACCCGGGAGTCCTCCGGCAGCACCACCTGTGCCTCGCCGATCTTCACGTAATCCTTGTCGAGCAGCTTGCGGTCCTTCTGCGAAAGCAGGAACTGCCGGCCGAGCAGCAGCAGCGCCCACATGCAGAGGATCACGCAGGTCTCCTGCTCGTGGTCCTTGAGGATGACGTAGATGGAACGCAGCTGCAGGACGCGGTGCGTGGCGTCGCCCTGCTTGATCTCCACGCGCTGGCCCAGCACGGCCTCGGCGCGCGGCCGGATGAACAGCGTCCAGATGCTGTGCATGACGATCACCGAAAGCAGCAGCGCGCTGATGCTGTAGACCGCGTCGTCGAGCACCCAGTGCGGACGCTCCTGGCGCTTGAGGGCGCCCTTGTCGACGGTCATCGGCGCGTTGTTCTCGGTGGCCATGCGGGGAATCTCGCTTCGGTGCTTAGACCGTTTGATTGTGGCTTAAAAACTTACACGTTAGTCGGGCAGCCGGATCAATAAGTTCCGCGCCGTTGTGACCCCGATGTTATTCAATTGTAACCGCGTCGTTACTCGGGCCGATACCGCCGCGCTGATAGCATGGCCGCCCGGTCTTACCCACGCTGCCCCCCATGTCCATCGTTCTCGACCAAGTCACCAAGCGGTATCAGGATCAGCCGGTTGTCAACGATGTCTCGATAGAAGTCGGCGAGGGCGAGTTCTTCGTGCTCCTGGGGCCGTCAGGCAGTGGCAAGAGCACGCTGTTGCGCGCCATCGCCGGACTCACCGGCATCGATCACGGGCGCATCTCACTGCATGGTCGCGACGTCACCCACGTCCGGGCCCGCGATCGCGGCGTAGGACTGGTGTTCCAGAACTATGCATTGTTCCGCCACATGACCGTGGCCGACAACATCGAATTCGCGCTGCGCGTCCGGCGCATGAAGCGCGCCGATCGCGTCGCGCGGCGCAAGGAACTGCTCAAGCTGGTGGCGCTCGAGGGCCTGGACGAACGCCTGCCCGGGCAGTTGTCAGGCGGTCAGCAGCAACGTGTCGCCGTGGCGCGTGCGCTGGCGCACAAGCCGCAGGTGCTGCTGCTCGACGAACCGTTCGGCGCGCTCGACGCCAAGATCCGCGAAGAACTCCGCCGCACCATCCGCGCGGTGCAGCGCGAGCTCGGCATCTCCACCGTGCTGGTCACGCACGATCAGGAAGAAGCCTTTGCGCTGGCCGACACCATCGGCGTCATGAACCACGGCCGCCTGCTGGAGGTGGGCTATCCGCACGATTTGTATGCGCAGCCGGCCACGCGCTTCGTCGCCACCTTCCTCGGTGCCGCCAACCTGCTGCTGGCGCGCCAGAGCGCCAATGGCATTCGCTTCGGCGCGACCCCGGTGAACGCGGAGGGCACGGAGCGGCTGCGGGCCGGCCGCGAACATGAAGTGGTCGCCGTGCTGCGCCCGGAAGAGGTCGAGCTGGCCGCCACCCGCGAGCAGCTCACGTCCAACTACATCGCGCGCGGCGCGGTCGAGGAGGTCGCCTTCACCGGCGCGCTCGAACGGCTGCGCGTGCGCCTGCTCGACGAGCCCAGCGCTGCACAGTTGTTAGGGGCGGGCAGCGCCGCCGAGGCGCGCGTCGAGGTCACGCGCACGCAACCGGAGCGGCGCGAGCTGCCGCTGCATGCGGGAGCGCAGGTGGCCCTCGGTGCGCGCCGCCTGCACATCCTGCCGACGCCGATCTCCAGCTTCCTCGCCTGCGCGCCCACCGAGGCCGAGGCCGAGGAACTGGCGCGCGAGCCGCTGCTCGAAAGCCTGTCGACGCGCATGAAGACGCGCGTCGGCCTGCGTGCCATCGCGCCAGCGGCTGAGGCCGCGGGCGAATTGATCGAGCCGTTGTCGGGTGTCGCCGCGATCGCCGCCGGTGACAAGGCCGCGGAGACCGTCGAGTGGTTGCTGGAAAACGGCGCGGGCGAGGTCCTGGTGCTGCCACGCCAGGCGCCCAGTCCGTCACGGGTCTTCATTCACTGGGCCGATGAGGCCGTGCGCCGCGCGACACTCGCGGTGTCGGCGAGCCTGCTGCGCCACGTGACGGCCGAGGCCGTCTATCTCGGCATCGTGCCCGAGGGTGCTCAAGGTGCCGGTCGCGCCGCGCCGATGCGCAAGCTGCTCGATGCACGCTCCGAGGCGCAGCAGAGCCATGGCCTGGAGATGCGTACCGAGCTCGCGATCGGCGAGACCGTCTCCGAAATCACGCGCAACCTCTCGGCCGCCACGGCGCAGATGCTGGTGCTCGGCATTACCGACATCGGCCAGGCCGGCACCGCCTACCGCAGCCTGCTGGCCGCACAGCCGGGCTGGCCGGTGCTGATCGTCTACCGGCCGACCGAATCGCGCATTTCGCCCGAGATCGCGGCATGAAGATGGTTGGGCAGCGCGAGCCAAACGTCCTCCCCGGTTTCGGGATCACGCTGGGATTTACCACCTTTTTCCTGTGCGCCATCGTGCTGCTGCCGCTGTCGGCGCTGGTGCTCAAGGCCGGCGGCATGGATTGGGAGCGGTTCGTCGCCGTGATCACTTCGGCGCGCTCGCTCGCTTCCTACCGCCTGTCGTTCGGCGCCTCGCTGCTCGCGGCCACCATCAACATGGTGTTCGGTTTCGCGCTTGCCTGGACGCTGGTGCGCTACGACTTCCCGGGCCGCAAGTTCATCGATGCCATCATCGACATGCCGTTCGCGCTGCCCACCGCGGTTTCGGGCATTGCGCTCACGGCGGTGTTTGCCGGCAACGGCTGGATCGGCCAGTTCCTGGAACCGCTGGGGATCAAGGTGGCCTACACGTGGATCGGCATCACCGTGGCATTGACACTGATCGGCATGCCCTTCGTGGTGCGCACCGTGCAGCCCGCGATCCAGGAAGTGCAGCGCGACCTGGAAGACGCGGCCGAGACGCTTGGCGCGGGCCGCTTCTACGTGTTCCGGCGCATCATCATCCCCACGGTGTTGCCGGCGCTGCTCACCGGATTCACGCTGGCGTTCGCGCGCGCCGTCGGTGAATACGGCTCCGTGATCTTCATCTCCGGCAACCTGCCGATGAAGACCGAGATCACGCCGTATCTCATTGTGATTCGGCTCGAGGAGTTCGATTACGCCGCCGCCGCAGCGCTGGGCGTGGTCATGCTGTCCATTTCCTTCGTGATGCTGCTGGCCATCAACCTGCTGCAGGTCTGGGGTCGAAAGCGCCTGATGGTCTCCCGCTGATGGCCGGACCCGCAACCAGCGAAGCCATCGCCGCGGAGATTGCCAGCCGCCCCGGTCATACCAATCGCCGCTCGACGCTGGTGCGCTGGATGCTGATCGGCGTGTCGCTGACGTTCCTCGGGGCGTTGCTGGCCGCGCCGCTGTTCGCGGTCTTCGTCATGGCGCTGGAAAAGGGCTGGAGCGCCTACTTCTCGAGCTTCGCCGATCCGGATACGCGTGCCGCCATCCGGCTCACGCTGACGACCGCGGCGGTGGTCGTGCCGCTGAACACGATCTTCGGCATCACCGCCGCCTGGTGCATCGCCAAGTTCGAATTCCGCGGCAAGAGCATGCTGATCACGCTGATCGACCTGCCACTCGCCGTGTCCCCCGTGGTCTCCGGACTCGTCTATGTGCTGCTGTTCGGCGCGAACGGCTGGTTCGGGGCCTGGCTGCAGGAGCACGAGATCAGCATCGTCTACGCGCTGCCCGGCATCATCCTGGCGACCATGTTCGTCACCTTTCCGTACGTGGCGCGCGAGCTCATCCCGCTGATGCAGCAGCTCGGCAACGACGAGGAGGAGGCGGCCATCACGCTCGGCGCCGGCGGCTGGTTCACGTTCTTTCGTGTTACCCTGCCGCGAATCCGCTGGGGACTGGTGTACGGCGTAATCCTCTGCAATGCGCGCGCGATGGGTGAATTCGGCGCCGTGTCGGTGGTCTCCGGCAACATACGTGGACTAACAACCACGATGCCGCTGCACATCGAAATCCTCTACAACGAATACAACTACGTCGGTGCGTTCGCGGTCGCCTCGCTGCTCTCCATGCTTGCCGTCGTGACGCTGATCATCAAGACGCTGGTGGAGCGCTCCGGGTACCGGCGCCGATGAAGCGCAACAGCCTCGGTTGGTGGCTGGCGGCCAGCAACGTGGCCATCGTGCTGCTGGTCGCCGCGGGCATCTCGTATTTCGCCATCGACATGCTGCGCGACCTGGGCGACGACCAGCAGAAGGTGCGCGTGCAGCTGGCGGGCGCCAACTCACGCCAGGAAGTCACGCGCATCACCGAGAAGGCGCTCAACGACGCGCGCGCGCTGGCCGCGCGACCGGAGATGCGCCGCCTGGTGACCGAGCCCGCGCGTGCGGGTCTGCCGCCGGTGTTGCGGCGATTCTGCGAGGAGAACCAGCTCGACGGGTGCGTTGTTTACGACGGCGCGCAGGTGGTGGCCGCGGCCGGCACCGAGCTGCCCTGGGCAGAGCTGTTCGCGATCTCGGAGGAGCAGGGCGAGCGCTTCATGGCGGTGCCGGTCAAGACGCAGCTGTCGGTGGCCGGCGCCACGGCCAAACTACCGGGGCAGTACTCCGCGTTCACCGTCATGGTCGTGCGGCTGCTCGACGACCGCCTGGCGAAGGTGCTGGCAGAGCACTCCGGCTACGCCGTGCACATCATCAACTACAACACCTTCAGTGCCACGCCGGTCAACGAATTCACCTCGCTGCACTCGCAGGCCATGACCTACGGCCGGTTCGTGCAGCGCATCGACTCGCTCGGCCTGTACGCGTCCAGCTTCCCCATCTTCACGGTGAGCGGTGAATGCATCGCGCTCATCCAGACCACCGCGCCTTCTTCCGAGACCGACCGGTCGGTGAGTACGCTGATCAAGCGGTTGATCATCACGGCCATCGTGTTCGCGTTGCTGGCACTGGTCGCCGGCGTGCTGCTCGGCTGGCGCGTCAACAAGCCCGCCCAGGCGCTGACACACGCCGCCGTGCGGCTGGGACAGGTCGACTTCGCGACCTCGATACCCACCGAAGGCCCGGCCCAG
>Ga0134121_10005537_pt1 | contig 10257 bp, 7 predicted proteins | sample KB301_FD_96463 | JGI IMG/M metagenome (GOLD analysis project Ga0134121, IMG submission 96463) | Terrestrial soil microbial communities without Nitrogen fertilizer from Kellogg Biological Station, Michigan, USA - KB3-0-1 | ecosystem: Environmental > Terrestrial > Soil > Unclassified ... | reverse complement strand
TCGTCCACGACGAGCACGGAGGAGCGCTCGGCGGAGAGCTGCCGCGCCACGGCCTCGCGCAGCTGGTCGCCCGTGAAGGGCTTCGCCACGAACTCCGTCGCTCCGAGGGTGGCGGCGGTGCTGCGCCCCTTCTCGCCGGTGCACACGATCACGGGCACGTGCGCCGTGAGCGGGTTGGCCTTGAGCTGCACGAGCACCTGCCAGCCGTCCAGTGCTCCGGGCAGGAAGATGTCGAGGCAGACCACGGCAGGAGGATTGGCGAGCGCTCGTTCGAGCCCCGATTCGCCGGCGGCCGCCATCTCGACCTCGAGGCCGTCGAGCGCGAGGCATTCGGCCAGCAGGGTGGCGAGCGCCGGGTCGTCTTCGATCACGAGCACGCGTGCGCGGTTGTCGGCCGCGCTGGCGCGCCAGGCGCTCGGCAGCTCGAACCAGAACGTGCTGCCAACGCCCTCGGTGCTCTCGAAGCCGATGCGGCCGCCGTGGGCGGTCACGATCTCGTGGCAGAGCGCGAGCCCGAGGCCCGTGCCGCCGATCTCGCGGGTGTCAGAGGAGTCGACGCGGAAGAACCGCGTGAAGACCTGCGCCTGCTGGTCCTTGGGAATGCCGAGGCCGGAATCGCTCACCATCACGCGGGCGAACCCCTCGCGGGGGATGGCTGTGATCGTCACGGCGCCGCCTGCGGGCGAGTACTTGATCGCGTTCGAGAGCAGGTTGGCGATCACCTGCCCGATGCGGTTGCGGTCGCCGACCATCGCCAGCGGCTCGTCCGGCGTCTCGAACTCGAGCCGGTGCTTGGTGGCCTGCGCGGCGAAGATCTCGACCTCGTGCTCGAGCAGTGCTGCCAGCTCGAACGACTCGAGCGCGAGCGTGAAGCGGCCGGCCTCGATCTTCTGTACATCGAGGAAGTCGTCGACGAGCGCTGTCAGTCGCTGCGCCTCGCTGTGGATCGTCTGCAGGTAGCGGCGGCCGGTGTCGTCGTCGAGATCGTGGTGCATGAGCAACTCGGCGAAGCCGAGCACGCCCGTGAGCGGTGTGCGCAGCTCGTGCGAGACCGTGGCGACGAGCTCGGACTTGAGTCGCGCGGCGTCGCGCTCGGCGGTGATCTCGCGGATCACGATGATGCGGCCGATCAGCTCGCCTGCGGAGTCGTGCACCGGGCCCGTGTGCCGCTCGAAGGCCCGGCGGACGTCGGCCAGCTCGAAGTCGTCGCGCGTCGCGCAGTCGGGATCGGCCGCGATCGTCTCCATCGTCGCGAGGTACGACGCCGGGTCGGTGAGGCGGTCGGCGATGGCCGAGCCCTCCTGGAGCGTGGCGTACTTGGGGACTCCGAAGATCGCCGTCGTCAGGTGCTCGATCACGGAGTTCGCGAGCAGCGTGCGGCCCTCGAGGTCGACCAGGCGGATGCCGTCGACGCTTGCATCGAGCAGGGCGCGGTTGATGTCGACGAGCCGCTCGAGCGTGACCTGGTGCGCCTCCATCGTGACCTGATGGGCCTCCATGGTGACCTGATGGGCCTTGAGGCCGTCGGACTGGAGCTCGAGCGCGGTGTTCTGGCGCTTCAGGCTCGCGTTGCGCCCGGCCTCGGGTTCGTGCACGGAGACGTCGTAGGTCGTGAGCGTGCCGGCCTCGACGGCCATGCGGCGCAGCGGCCGCACGATGGCGCGGGCGAGATACACCGCGAAGACCAGGATCAGCAGCGCTGAGCCGATGATCCCGGCAATGCCCGCGCGCGTGGCCCAGCGGCCCGCGGCCTCGGCGTTGGCCCGTTCGTGCGCGGCCAGATCCGTCTCCGCTGCGACGAGGGTGCCGAACTTCGCGCGCAGCGCGTCGACGCGTCGCTTGCCCTCGCCGGCGCTGACGATGGCGGCCGCGGCGGACGGCTCACTACGGGCAGTCGCGACGAGGCCCTTCGAGTAGTCATCGATGTACGACCGGACACCGGCCACGATGCTGCGTGCAAGCTGCTGCTGCTGCGGCTCGCCGTTCAGGCGTGCGACGAAGTTCGCCGCCTGTCCCGGGAAGGCGTCGACGTTGCGTGTCCAGGGCCCGAGGAACGGCTGCTTGCGGGTGATCACGTAGCCGCGCGAGCTCGTCTCGAGGTTGAGCACGAGGGTCTGCATCGCGCTCGAGGCGGCGATGACCTCCTCGGAGTGACGCTCCTGGCGGCCTGCATTGCGCAGATCGCCGATCGCGTAGACCATGCCCGCGAAGATGAGTACGACGAGCATCGTGAGAAGTGCACTGGCGCTGATGAGCCGCCTGCCGAGGGTGTCGCTCACGTGCCGAGGACTTCCTCGACCAGCGCGGCGAGCCCGACGGGGCTGAACGGCTTGGTGAGGTAGTGGTTGGCCCCGGCGAGGTTCATCGCCTCACGGTCGGTGGCCTGTGCGCGCGCCGTGAGCATGATCACCGGCGTCTCGGCGGTGGCCGGATCCGCGCGCAGTTCCCGCAGGACGTCGCTCCCGCTGCGGCCGGGCATCATCATGTCGAGCAGGATCAGGTCGGGATGCTCGGCTCTCGTGAGCTCCAGCGCCTCGTCGCCGTCGCAGGCCTCGACCACCGTGTAGTCGCCGTGGTCGAGCGTTGCGCGGACGAGCATGCGCAGAACGGGCTCGTCGTCGCAGACGAGCACCGTGGGCCGTGCGCCCGGAGTGATCGGAGAATCCCCCATCTCGTTGCCATCGGCACGAATTTCATAAACGTGAGGTCCGTGCGCAGCTCTACGTGCTCGCCGGGCTCACCGCGCGCAGCACGGCGGCGAAGTGGTGCGCCGCCAGCGCGCCGTAGTGCTCGTTGCGCGAGAGCTTGGCGCGCGTGGTGGCCGGGCTCGAGAGGCCGCACAGGAATCGTGCGAGCTGCCGGGGCTGGCCGAGCTCGACCGGGTGCTCGGCCTGGAGGTCCGCGAGCACGCTCGGGCCGATCACGGACTCCGGCGCCGGAGTCGGGGTGGCAGGTGGAAGCACGGCGGCGCCCGACAGGCAATGGCTGCAGTGACCGCACGCCTCGGCGCGCTCCTCGCCGAAGTAGGCGACGAGCGCGCGCACCTGGCAGTCGTCTGCCGTGACGAGTGCAAGCACCCGCTGGATGCGCTCGATCTCGGCGTGCTCGCGGCGCTCGAAGCGCGCGGCCATGGCGTCGAGCAGCGCCGCCCGGTCGGCGGGCTCGGCCAGCACCGCGTAGCGCTGCCGGGGCTCCGCCGGCTGCAGCTCGACGAGGCCCTGATCCTCGAGATAGCCGAGCGCCGCGACGACGCGAGAGCGTTCCTCGCCCAGCGTGGCGGCGACCTCGTCGGGCGCGAGCGTCACCCACACCCGGCCGTGCTTGCCGGCTGCCATCACGCGCCGCAGGAACGTGCTGCGCGCAGTATCGAAGCGGTCGAAGAGGTCGTCGAGATCGGCGTCGCCCAGCGGGCGCAGCCGATAGCCCGCGTAGAAAGGCGTGCCCTGGCGGAGGAGCCCCTCCAGCTCGAGATACGTCAGCAGCGTCTTGAGCACCAGCGGGCGCACGTCGAAGCGGGTGGCGACGTCGTACTCGGCGACCACGAGCTCATCGCCTGGCGCTCCTGCAAGCAGTTCGTCGAGCAGAGCCGCGAGCGCCTCGCGGCTGGGCGTGTCCCCGTAGGCGAAGTTCTCGAGCACGGGCGCGTCGTCGGGGCAGGCGAGCAGCTCGCACACCGAAGGCTCGCCGTCGCGCCCCGCGCGGCCGATCTCCTGCGCGTAGCTCTCGAGCCCCTTGGGCAGGTTGTAGTGGTAGACGTAGCGCACGTCGGCCTTGTCGATGCCCATGCCGAAGGCGATCGTCGCGACCACGATGCCGTCGCCGGAGCCGGCCCACCATTCCTGGACTGCGCTGCGATCCTCGTCCTGCATCCCGGCGTGGTACGGACGCGCCGGGAGGCCCTGCGCCGCCAGCAGCTCGGCGATGCGCAGCGCCGTGCGCTGCAGTGTCACGTAGACGATGCTCGCGCCGGGCGGCCGCGAGCGCATCCGCTCGACGAGCAGGTCGTCGCGTTCGGCGGCTGCCACGGGCGTCAGCAGCAGCGTGAGGTTGGGGCGATACGCGCCCGTCGCGATGGCGTCGGCGCGCGCGATGCCGAATCCGGCGCAGATGTCGTCGACCACGGCGGGCGTCGCCGTTGCGGTGAGGGCGAGCACGCGGGCGGCGCCCAGCTCGCGCGCGCGCTGGGCGAGCTTGAGGTAGTCGGGACGGAAGTTGTGGCCCCACTCCGAGATGCAGTGCGCCTCGTCCACGGCGAACAGCGCGATCTCCACGCCCGCGAGCTGGGCCACGAAGCGCTCGTTGTTGAAGCGCTCGGGTGCGACGTAGAGCAGGCGGAGCTCGCGCCGCCGCAGTCGCTCCGAGACGTCGCGCACCTCCGCGAACGAGAGGCTCGAGTCGATGCGCGCCGCCGGAACGCCGAGCTCGGCGAGCGCGTCGATCTGATCCTTCATGAGCGCGATCAGCGGTGAGACGACGACGGTCACTCCGTCCAGGAGCAACGCAGGCAGCTGGTAGCAGAGGCTCTTGCCCGAGCCCGTGGGAAACACCGCGAGCGCGCTGCGCCCCGCCAGCAAGGCCTCGATGACCTCGGCCTGGCCCGGGCGAAAGCCGGTCAGGCCGAAGCGCTCGGTCAGCAGGCGGCGCGCGGCCTCGAGGCTCGGTGCGGTGGCTGCGGTCATCAGATCCCGACCGTAGCTGCTCGCTCCCACTACTGTGCCCTACGGCACGGTGTCTGCACTTGGAGGTCGGAGATGGCGCGTTTGGCGATGGTGACCGGAGCCTCGTCGGGGATCGGCGAGGCATTCGCGGACAGGCTCGCGGCCGACGGCTGGGATCTGGTGCTGGTGGCCCGGCGCCGCGACCGGCTCGAGGAGGTCGCAGAGCGTGTGAAGGCCGCGCACGGCGTCTCCGCCGTCGTCCTCGACGTCGACCTCGCGAACGCCGTTCAGCTCGAGGCGCTGTGTGCCGAGGCCGCCGACCTGCCGCTCGGCATGCTCGTCAACAACGCCGCTCTGGCGCACTACCGCCCGTTTGCGGAGCTGCCCGCCGAGCAGGCGCAGGAGCTCGTCCAGCTCAACGTGCTCGCGCCGGTGATGCTCACGCGCGCGGTCATCCCGGGCATGGTCGCTCGCGGCGAAGGCGCCGTGATCAACGTTGCCTCGCTGCTCGCGTTCAGCGGGGCCTGGGACAGGCCCTACCTGCCGAAGCGCGCCGTCTACGCGGCCAGCAAGTCGTTCCTCGTGACCTTCACGGAGATCCTCGCGGGCGAGCTGCGCGACAGTGGCGTGCGCGTGCAGGTCGTGTGCCCGGGGGTCGTGCGCTCCGAGTTCCACACGCGCCAGGGCATGGACATGAGCGAGGTGCCGAGGATGGAGGCGGGCACGCTCGTGCAGGGCAGCCTCGCCGACCTCGAGCGCGGCGTCGTGGTCTCGATCCCGGGAGCCCCGGAAGACGCTCCTCTGCGCGACCTCGCCGCCGCGGCGGAGGCGCTGGTTCCGTTCACCCGCGCGGTCGAGCTGCCCGAGCGCTACACGTCCTGAAAGGCCGGCGGTGCGGTGAACTGGCTCCAACCGGATCGGGGAGCCGGCGGCGCCCTGCTCGCTCGACCCGCACGCTCGTCCTGAATGCGCTTTACTCGCCCGATGGATGATCTGACCGGACTGACCCGGCTCGTGGTCGGCGGCGCCGCCCCTTCGCTGGACTCGCCCTCGTCGCGCGCACGCGGGCTCGGCCGCGAGGCGGCCGACCTGCTCGGGCAGGTGCCGCTGTTCGCGACGCTGTCCCGCCGCCACCTGGGACGGATCGCCGGAGCCGCCACGACCAAGCGCTTTGCGGCCGGATCCCCTCTGGTGCGCGTGGGCAAGCCGGCAGATGCGTTCTACGTCATCCTCGACGGCACCGCCCGAGTCGAGGTGCCCGGTCGCCCGGTCACGCTCGAGGCGGGGGACTTCTTCGGCGAGATGGCAGTGCTCGACGGCGAGCCGCGCTCGGCGACGGTGACGGCCGTCAGCGAGGTTCTGGTGCTCATGATCCCGCGCGCGAAATTCCTGAAGGTGCTCGAATCGGAGCCGAAGATCGCACTCGCGATCATGGCGACCCTCACACAGCGGCTGCGCGCGGTGCAGGCGGCCGTCGGCCGGTAGACGCCCTCTGCAACGCGTGACGTTCAGAAGGGTCGCGCCCATCTAGGCTACGCGCCATGAGCGGCACCGATGAGGGCGCCGCCCGCGTGCGCCGTGCGGTGCGCGCCGTCTACTACGTCTTCTTCGGCGCCGGCTTCATCTTCGCGAGCTGGGCGTCGCGCATTCCGCAGGTGCGCGACGGCCTCGACCTCAGCCCGGGCAGCCTCGGCCTGCTGCTGCTCTCGATCGCTGCTGGGTCGCTGATCGCACTGCCGCTCGCGGGCACCGTCGTCGCGCGGGCCGGCGCCGCGCGCACGATCACGTTCATGGCGATCCTGAGTGCGATCGGGCTCGCCACGACGGCCATCGGCTATCGCTCGGGCGTCGCTCCCGTGGTCGTCGGGCTCTTCCTGCTCGGCATGGGCAATGGCACCTGGGACGTTGCGATGAACGTCGAGGGGACGTTCGTGGAGCAGTGTCTCGGGCGCGCGATCATGCCGAGATTCCATGCCGGGTTCAGCATCGGAACCGTGAGCGGTGCGCTGCTCGGCGCCGCGATGGTGGCACTGGGCGTCTCGGTCACGACCCATCTCCTGGCCGTCGCGGTCGTGACAGCAGTCGGCGGTCCCTGGGCGGTGCGCGGCTTCATGACGGTGACCGGGACTGCGCACCCCGACAGCGAGCCCTCGCGGCATCCGCTCGAAGCCTGGGTGGAGCCGCGCACGCTTCTGCTCGGCCTGTTCGTGTTCTGCATGGCGTTCATCGAGGGCACCGGAAACGACTGGCTCGGCGTCGCGCTGATCGACGGCTATGACGCGTCGCCCGCGGTCGGCTCGCTCGGGCTCGGGATCTTCCTCGCGGCCATGACCGGCGGCCGCTGGTTCGGGCCCGCCGTGCTCGATCGCTTCGGCCGCCGCGTGAGCGTGCGCGCGTCGGCGGGCATCGCCTGCGCCGGGGCGCTGATCGTGGTCTTCGGTGGGTCGCTCGCGGTTGCGCTCGCCGGCACGGTTCTGTGGGGACTCGGGAGCGCGCTCGGCTTTCCCGTGGGCATGAGCGCGGCCGCCGACGATCAGCACTACGCCGCCGGGCGCGTGGGCGTGGTGACCTCGATCGGCTACGTGGCCTTCCTGGCCGGCCCGCCGCTCGTGGGCCTGCTCGGTAACGCGGTCGGCACGCTGAACTCGCTGATCGCCGTCGCCGGGCTCGCGGCCGCGGCGCTGCTCCTCTCCGGCGTGGTCAGCTCGTCGTGGGGGAGGAGTGCCGCAGAGGAGGTGTCGTAGCGCACCACGGCCCGCCGGAGAGGCGGGCCGCAGGCGGAACTGGATGGCGGATTGGCCGGCCACTGGTCGCTCGCTCGAGGGAGGGCCTTCCCGCTGCTGCGCTCTCCCACGTTCGTGCGCAGTTGAAACACATTCCGGAAGCGTCGAACCGCCCGATTCAAGGTACCGGGCGGGGGGTCGATAGAGGTTTCGTATGGCGCTTCGCTCCAGACCTCTCAGCACGCGCTTCTTCGCTGCCCTGATCGTGCTGATCCTGGCGCTCGTCGGAATGGGCCTGGTCGGGTTCGATGGCCTCGTTCGAGTCCAGGGTGCCAACGATCAGGTCTATTCGGACAACTACCTGACGGAGGAGACGACGAGCGAGGTCGCCGTCGGGCTCTCCCGGGTCGAGACGCTCAGCGCGCGTCTCGCGACCGCGTCGGACGCGGCCGAGGCGTCGCGGCTGCGCGCCGAGCTCGAGCTCGTGGCCGTCCCGGCGGTCGATCGCGCGATCTCGCGGCTCGTCGCGCTGCATCGGATCGATCCGCCCGACGAGCTGCGGACGATCGCGCGCATCCCTGCCGGGTGGAAGCAGTACCAGTCGATCACGCGGGGCACGACCGCCACCCCGGCCGAACTGTCCTCACTCGGTCGGCTGGTGGCGTACGTTTCAGGGCTGCAGGCGGTGGAGGCCAGCGAGGCAGCTTCGGCCCACGGCGGCGCCGAGAGCGTCTTTCGCCGATCGAGGCTCCTCCTGCTGCTGGCAGCCGTGGTCGCCCTCGTCGCCGCGGTCGCGCAGTGGCGCGTCGGCCTGACCTTTCGCAGGCTGCTCCAGCAGCAGTCGGCCGAGCAGCAGTACCGCGCTTCCGAGGGCGAGTACGTGGACACGCTCCAGGTCACCGAAAACGAGGATGAAGCGCAAGATCTCCTTCGCCGGCATCTCGAACGCTCGCTGCCTTCCGCGCGCGTCGTCGTGCTGACGCGCAACAACAGCGCGGATCGCCTCGAGCCGAAGACTCCGCTCGACGCTCTCCCGGGATTGCGTGAATCGCTGGTCGGGGCCAAGCCGCGCTCGTGTCTTGCCGTGCGCTACGCACGAGGGCACAGCGAGGGTGGCGCCGATGCGCCGCTCATGCGCTGCGAGGTCTGCGGATGCCTCGCGGGAGTCTCGGATTGTGAGCCGCTCCTCGTCGGCGGTGAGGTCATCGGCGCCGTGCTCGTGAATCAGCCGGACACGCCGGGTGAGCAGGAGCGCAGGCGCATCCGAGAGGCCGTCAGACAGGCCGCACCTGTACTCGGCAACCTCCGCAATCTCGCGATTGCAGAGCTTCGCGCCTCCACGGACGCGCTCACGGGGCTGCCCAACCAGCGCGCGATCCAGGACACGATGAAGCGGATGGTGGCGCAGTCGTCGCGCACGATCAGCCCGCTGGCCGCGCTCCTGATCGACCTCGACCATTTCAAGCAGATCAACGACGTGCTCGGCCACGATGCGGGCGACGAGGTGCTTGCGGCGGTCGGCGACGTGCTCACCAACCTCGTCCGCGGGAGTGACTTCGTCGGTCGCTACGGCGGCGAGGAGTTCCTCATGCTGCTGCCGTCGACCGACCACCAGGGCGCGATCCAGGTGGCGGAGGCCACTCGTCTGGCGATCGCCGGCATTCGCCAGCCCAACTCCGACCAGACGGTCACCGCGAGCGTCGGAGTCGCGATCCTGCCGGACGATGCAGGCGATTCGGTGGCGCTCTTCCGCGCGGCCGACCGCGCGCTCTACGCAGCCAAGCGCAACGGCCGGAACCGTGTAGAGGCGGCTACCGCGGCGATCGGCCCGCGCGCGCCGGATGGTCTCAGGGAGACGTCCGAGGCGAGTTGATCGCCGTCGGCCTGGCCCCTCGCGGGAGGAGTCAAGCGATGGCCTGGACGAAGAACACGAGCCCAAGGACTATCAGGCCTGCCCCGGCGATGCGCTCGGCCGCTTCGCGGGCGCGCTCGCTCAGTCGAGCGCCCACTGCCAGTCCGATCTGCGCTGCGACGAATGCCTGTACCGCGATCAGCGCGATCGTCCAGGCGATCGGGAGGTCCAGGAGTCCGGCGCTGAATCCGATCGCGAGCTCATCGAGGCTGACGGCCACGCCGAGCGCGAGTAACGCCGACCCGCGAACCGTGGCGAGCTTGGCAACCGAGTCGGTCTCGTCGTCGTCGTCGAGGATCAGGTAGGCGCCAATCGCGACGAGGGCGGCGCTCGCGACGTACTCGGCCCCTGTACCGAGAGCAGTTCCGAGGGCGGCGCCTATCGCCAGCCCGATGAGAGGCATGACTGCCTCGAAACTCGCGATGATCAGGCTGAGCCGCAGCCGGGTCCTTCGTGGTAGCCCCAGCATGCCGATCGCGGCGCTCACCGCGAAGGTGTCGAGGGAGAGCGGGAGGATCAGCGCCAGCAAGCGCAGCATGGCGTGACGGTAACTACACGGTGCGTGGCCGCCAGGGCTCGTGCTCGTGCGCGAGCCAGACGAGCTCGGGCTCGAGCGCGCGCACCCGTAGCTGGCCCTCGCTGCTTGGCTCGTCGAGCTCGCCGAAGCGAACGGCCACGTCCCCGCCGACGACGACCGGACGCCCGCCGGTCTCGACGACGACCACCTGCATTCCGCGAGTGTGGCCCGGCGCCGGGACGAGGCGGAGTCCGGGCAGGAGCTCGAACTCGCCATCGACCGCCTCGTAGCGCACGCCGGGCGCCTCGACCCACTCGCGGATCGTGTAGTCGTCCTCGGTGCGCGCGTCCTCGAGCTCCTGCCGCTGAACATAGATCGGCCGTCCGGCGAAGAGGTGGTTGCCGCCGCAGTGGTCGAAGTGCAGGTGCGTGTTGACGACGAGGTCGA
>Ga0134121_10005536_pt1 | contig 10257 bp, 9 predicted proteins | sample KB301_FD_96463 | JGI IMG/M metagenome (GOLD analysis project Ga0134121, IMG submission 96463) | Terrestrial soil microbial communities without Nitrogen fertilizer from Kellogg Biological Station, Michigan, USA - KB3-0-1 | ecosystem: Environmental > Terrestrial > Soil > Unclassified ... | reverse complement strand
GTCGGCGCGAGATGGCGGTTGGTGAGCGCCATCTGCATTTCGTAATCGAAGTCCGCGACCACGCGCAGCCCGCGAATGACGAGTGTCGCGTTCACTTCGCGCGCGAAATCGACCAGCAGTCCGCCGAAAATCCGCACGTCGACCCGCTCATCGGCGACCGCTTCACGGATGAGCCGTTGGCGGTCGTCGATGCTGAACAGCGGCGCCTTCGACACGTTGTGCAGCACGCCCACGATCAGCCGGTCGACGAAACTCAGGCTGCGGCGAATGAGATCGACGTGCCCATTGGTGAGCGGATCGAAACTGCCGGCATAGATCGCGGTGCGGAGCGCGGGACGGGGCACGGGCGTGGTCATTCGTTCGCGGGCGGGACGCGGTAGAAGGTAATGGCCGTGTCTCCGTAGCGCCGCGTGTCGGTGGCCTCCGGGAGCGTGTCACGGGCCGAGTGTTCTACGCCGAGCACGCTCGCAAACGGCGATTCCAGCCAGCGGGCCGCGATGACACGCGCGTCATCCGCTGCGTATGGCGGATCGGCGAACGCCACGTCGAAGGCCACCCCTGTCACTTTCCTGAGGAACGCTGCGGCCTCATCACGGACCACGCTGCTCACGGCATCTGCGCCCACGACCGCGATGTTTTCCGTGAGCGTGCGCACGACGCGAGGATCGGATTCGACGAACGTCGCGTGCGCGGCCCCGCGCGACAGCGCCTCTATACCCAGGGCGCCGGAACCCGCGCACAGGTCGAGCACCCGTGCGCCGGGAAGCAACGCATGCACGATGCTCATCCAGGCCTCGCGGACGCGGTCACCGGTCGGTCGCACGGCACCCGGGGGAACCTTGAGACGGCGGCCGCGCCACTCGCCCGCGACGATGCGCATGTGCCTATTGCCGTATGTCGGCGATCCGCGCCTGCACTCGCACGCGCCCGTTCCAGTCGTCACGTTCGAGCCGGTACGCGACGTCCATGGGAGCAGACCAGTCCACGGTGTCCATACGCGGCGCGAGGTCCCACGAGATGGCATCAAGCGCACCACCATCTCCCACAAGCCGCGCGCGAACACCCGCCTCACCGACGCGCCGCGGCACGCCCTCGGATCGCACGCCGCGGGAGACGAACACCGGCGCGGGATTGCCCGGCCCGTGCGGCTCGCAGTGACGCATGATGCGCAGCAGATCCTCGGACGCCGCGGCAAGAGGCAGCTCGAGGTCGATCCGAAGCTCCGGCGCGAGATCGTCCGCCGTGATCTCCGACAGGGCGATCGCATTGAATTCGTCGCGGAACGCGTCGATCTCGGCCGCATTGATGGTGATGCCGGCGGCCGCGCGGTGCCCGCCAAAGCGCACGAACCGGTGACGGCAGCGTGTGAGCGCGCCGTGCAGATCAAAACACGGAATCGATCGCCCCGATCCTTTGCCGACGCCATTCTCGATCGCAATCATGAGTGTGGGCCGCCCAGTCTGCTCCACCACGCGCGATGCGACAATGCCGATCACGCCCGGGTGCCAGCCTTCACGCGCGAGCACGAGGCTGTGGGCATTGTCGTAATCGACGCCGTCGAGCATACCGAGCGCCTCGGCGAGCGTGGCGCGGTCGAGCTCCTGCCGCGTGCGGTTCTGCTCCTCGAGCTCACGCGCGATGCCCATGGCTTCGCTCTCGTCATCCGTCATGAGCAGCTCGACGCCACGCATGGCACGCGCCACGCGCCCCGTGGCGTTGATCCGCGGGCCGAGGATGAACCCGATGCGGCCGGCCGTGAGCTCCTTTCCCTCGAGTCCCGATGCGCGAATGAGCGCGCGCACGCCGGGAATCGTCGAGTCGCGCATGCGCCGAAGGCCGTGGCGCGCAAAGATCCGGTTCTCGCCGCGAAGCGGAGCGACATCGGCGATGGTGGCCAGCGCAACGAGGTCGAGCTTTTCAGCCACGATGGCGAGATCCGCGCCCAGCTGCTTGACCACCGACTGCGCGAGTTTGAACACGACGCCGCCCGCCACGAGATCCTTGTCGGGATACTCACAGTCCTGGCGCCGCGGATTGAGCACCGCGAACGCGTCCGGCAGCGGACCGCCCGGCAGATGGTGGTCGGTGATGATGACGTCGATGCCCTTCCCCTTGAGCGCGGCGACGGCGTCGATGGCGCTCGTGCCGCAGTCGCAGGTCACGACCAGGGTCGCTCCGCATTCAACCGCCGCGCGCACGCCCGCTTCACCCAGGTCGTAGCCGTCGGACAGGCGATTGGGAACGAACGGTGTCGCGTTGCCGCCGACCGCGCGCAACACGCGCGTGAGCAGCGTGGTGGACGTGATCCCGTCGACGTCGTAGTCGCCGTGCACGAGGATCTTTTCGCCGCTCTGGATCGCGCGCACGATGCGCTCCGATGCGCGATCCATGTCGCGCATCAACCCCGGCGGATGCAGGTGTCCGAGCTCGGGACGGAGATATCGCTTTACCGCCTCCGGTTCATCGATCCCTCTCGTCGACAACCACGCGCACAGTTCCGCAGGCAGTGCGAGCGCGTCGCGCAGGCCGGAGACGCGCGCAGGATCAACAGCCGGAGGAAGTAACCAGCGCGCCCGAGGGCGGCCGCGAAGCGTGATCGAAGCGGGCACAGCCGCTATATAGTGCGCAACCCCGCCAAAAGCGTCATCAAACGGACGCGTAGAGCAGCACGCCGCATGCTTCGCACAGCTCGATCGCACCGGTGTTCTGCATGGTGTACCGGCGCTGCACGGGAATCGACGTATCGCACGCGCTGCAGGCACCCACGTTGAGGGGATACACGGCGCGCGGGCGCTTCTTGAGGCGAATGCGGTCGTACTTGGCGAGAATGGCCTTCGAGACCCCCGCGGTGCGCCGATTGCGTTCCTCCTGCGCCACCGCCATCTCCTTCGCGATCTCGGCTCGCTCTGTCTCGATCGAGGCCCGCGCGTCGGCCTGCTCAGCGTCGATCGCGTGCACGGCCGCGTTCGATGTCTCGACGGCAACACGCAGCTCGGCGAGCCGGCGTGTGACCCCCGCGAGATCGCTCTCCTCGTCGGCGAGCACCCGGCGAATCTGCTCGAGCTGCGTGACCGCGGCCGTCGCGGCCCGCATGGTCTTCACCTGGTCGAGTGCGGCCTGGTTTCGCTCGAGCACCGACTTGTGCTCCGCGACCTTCTCGCGGAGGTAGGCCTGGCGCTGCTCTTCGGTGGTGAGCGTCGATTGCGCGCGTTCGACGGCGTCCGTCGCCTGGCGCATGCGCTTCTCGAGTTCGGCCACCCGCGGGTTCAGCGCGTCGAGCTTCGCCTGGATGGCGTCGATGGCCTCATCCTGCTCCTGCAGGGACAACAGCGCGGTCAGTTCCGGAGTCACAGTCTCGCGTGAAGGAAGGGCATAACAGGAAGTTTAATGGGATGCACCCGATGAAGGGCGACGCGCGAGCTCCTGTATTTCTTTCTTATACCGGAGCGTTTCCGCCTGGATGCGGTCCTGGTCCATTTCGGAATTCCTGAGCATGGCGATACGCTCCTTGCGCCAGCGCGCCTTGAGGACGTTCACGGCGTCCTCCACCGTGGCGTCCGGATGCACGATGCTGAGCTGCGACGCGACCAGCTCTTCGAGCAGCGCGACGGCATCCGGCTTGAGAGAATCGCTCAGGCGAAGGACGCTGACGTCGTCCGGAGACGCCAGAATCGCCCTGTGAATCGCGCGAAGCCGTCCGTCCCGGATGGCGGGCTCGGCGGCGTCGCTGTCCGTATGTGCCTCGTCGTCGACCTGCGCGATGGCCTCGGTGATCGACTCGATGCGGTCGGGCGACGCCAGCATGACGCTGATCAGCGCGCGCTCGGCCTGAAAACCGGGCCCCACACGCGCATCGCCCGGACGCCGGCGCGCGTCCGACCCGGACGTCGCCGCTGTCATGGCCTGCTGGGGGTCGACAGGGCCTGCGGCTGCCTCCCGCACGAGTGTTTCGCGGTCCACACCTGACGCCTGCGCGGCACGCGCAATGTACAGGTCGCGGGTCACCGGGTCGGCTGCGGCCCGAATTGTCGGGAGCAAGCGATCAATCGCCTTCCTGGACTTGGCGAGGTCCGCGAACCAACCGTGCCTGTTGAGCAGCTGGATCTTCCGTTCAAAGACGTCGACTGCCGCGCGCAGTTCTTTTTCCAGGCCGGCCGCGCCGAACTTTGCAACGAACGTGTCCGGGTCTTCGCCATCCGGCAGCGTGACGACGCGAACGGCCGCGCCTTCCTGCAGCAGCAGGTCGCCAGCACGGAAGGTTGCCTTGAGTCCGGCCTGATCGCTGTCGTACAGGAGGAAGACGTTGCCGGAATAGCGCTTGATGAGCTGCGCCTGCTCGCGCGTGAGCGCCGTCCCCAGCGGCGCGACGACTTCCTCTATACCGGCCGCGGCCGTGCGCAATGCATCGAAATAGCCCTCGACCAGCAGCACGCGCTCCGTCTTTCGAATGGCGAAGCGCGCTTCGTGCAAATGATAGAGCAGAGTCCCCTTGGAGTAGATCGCCGACTCGGCCGAATTGATGTACTTGGGCTCGCCGCCGTCAATCGACCTGCCGCCGAACCCCACCGCGCGCCCACGTACGTCGTGGATCGGAAACATCAGCCGGCCGCGAAATCGCGGCACCGGGTCGCGTCCCTCGATCTCCTTGAGCACGCCCGCCTGGATCTGGCGTTCGGTCGTGTAGCCGAGTTTCTCGAGATGCCCGCGCAGCGCCTGCGAATTCCGCGGAGCGTACCCGAGCAGGAATCGATCCGCGACCTCGCGCGTAATCGTGCGCGACGCGAGGTATTCGCGGGCCGCGGCAGCGTCGCTTTCATCCCAGAGCGTCGCACGGAAATATTCCGCCGCCGCCGCAACCAGCTCCCACAGCGGCTCGCGAGGATCGGGCCCCTGCGTGCGGCGGGTGACTTCGCGCACTTCAATCCCTGCTTTCTGGCCGACGTATTTCACCGCCTCAACAAAATCGAGACCAAGCTGCTTCTGCACGAACGTGAACACGGACCCCGTCTCGCCACACACCCAGCAGCGATAGCCGCGTCCCGGCATCACCGAGAAGTTGTCCCCCTTCCCCTGGTGAAAGGGACACGGGCCGCGCCACGAATTCCCGACGCGCTTGAGACGTACGCGCTCCCCGATGACGGTCAGGATATCGGCGGCATCGAGCACGCGATCGATTTCTTCGTCGGGTATCATGCGAGCTCGACCACGGTGACCCCTGCCCCCCCCTCGTTCCATGCGCCAAGGCGAAAACTCTTCACGCGCACGTCCTTGCCCAGCATATCGGCAACGCGTTCGCGAAGTACGCCTGTTCCCTTGCCGTGAATGATCCGGAGTGTGCGGAGATCGGCGCGCACCGCCGAATCGATCGCGGCCATGACGAGCTCATCGACTTCTGCGGCGCGTACGCCGCGCACGTCGACTTCGGGACGCGCGTCGTGCTCGGGCATGTCGCCGGCGAGCGCGACCGTTTCCGTCGGCGCCGGGAGCGGCCGGCTGGATGCACGCAGCGACCCGAGCGGCAGTGTGAGCTTCACTGCGCCAACTGCGACGACGGCATCGTCACCACGCACGTCGACGACGCGCCCCGTGCGCCCGCCGAGTGTCGCAACCTCGACGACGGTTCCGATGGCAACGGTTTCGCTCGCCGGTCCGCTCGCCGCGGGTGCGTCATCAGAAAGCGACGCCAGTGCGTCCGCATGCGCATCGGCCTCTCGCTCGAGCGCACGTCGCGCCGCGCGTTCCTGTTCGTTCCGCTCAGCGTCGGTGGCTCGCCGAAGCTCCGCGATCGTGCGTTCGACATCGGCTCGCGCCTGCAGCAGATAGCGGCGCGCTTCGGTTCGCGATTCCCGCTCGAGCTCGCGCTCCCGCGTGCGCACGGCACGCTCGCGCTCGGCAACACGGCGCCCGTGCTCCCGTGTCTGCGCCTCGTCGGCCGCGAGCGTTTCCGCGCGGACGGCAAGCTCGGCCTCTCGCTGCTCCAGGGCCGCAACGAGGGCACTCAGCGCGCGTTCCTGCTCCGGCACGCGCTCTTCCGCACGCCGAAGCACCGCCTCCGGCAACTCGAGCCGTCGCGCGATGCTCAGACCGTATGAGCGGCCGGGAATTCCCTGCTGCAGACGATACGTCGGCCGAAGCGCGGCTTCGTCGAATTGCAGTGAAGCGTTGACCACTCCGGGAGCGGTCAGCGGCAGATCCTTGAGCGCGCCGAGGTGCGTCGTCGCAACGCATCGGGTGCCGCGCGCCGTGAGATCCTCGAGAATCGCCGCGCCAAGCGCGGCGCCTTCAGCGGGATCCGTGCCCGAGCCCAGCTCGTCGATCAGCACCAATGATTCTGGCGTCGCCGACACGAGGATCTCGCGCAGGTTTCTGAGATGTGCGGAGAACGTTGAGAGCGAAGCTTCGATCGACTGTTCGTCGCCGACGTCGGCGAAGATGTCGTCAACGAGCGGCAGCTGCGTGCCGGGCCCCACGGGAATCGGGAACCCCGCCTGCGCCATCGCGTGAAACAGGCCGACGGCCTTGAGCAGCACGGTCTTGCCGCCCGTGTTCGGCCCGCTCACGAGCATCGTGCGCTCATCGCCCGCGAGCTCCAGATCGAACGGGACGACCGTGTTGCCGTTTGCTAGCAGCAGCGGATGCCGGCCGTTGATCACGCGCAGTGTGTCCTGTCGCCGGGCGAACACGACCGGCGCGCACACGTACTCGTCGGCATACCGCGCGCGCGCGTGCAATGCGTCCAGCTCGGTCAACGCATCGTGGCTCTCGGCAAGAGCGTCGGCGTGCGGGCGCGCCGCGTCGGTCAGCTCGAGCAGGATCCGGTCGATCTCGCGCTGCACGTCGATCTCGAGCTCACGAATGCGATTCGCGGCCTCGACACCGGCCGGCGGCTCGACGAACAGCGTCGCGCCGGTGGCTGAGGTGTCATGGACGATTCCCCCCACGGTTGCTCGGGCGTCGCGGCGAATCGGGATGACGTAGCGGCCATTCCGCACGGTCACCGACGCGTCGCCAACCTGGTGGTGCGACTCGAGCTTCGCGATGACTCGCTCGAGGATGCGCACGACGTTCTGCTCGGCCTCGCGGAGCTCCCGGCGGAGCCGGCGCAGCGCGGGCGACGCGTCGTCGCGGACGGTCGCGTCCTCGGCGATCGCACGATCAATCGCACGTTCGATCGACGGCTCGACGAAGACGCGGTCGATGATGGCCGCGAGCACGGCGACGGCGGCCGCCGGCCGGCGCGAGTCCCGCAGCGTGTTTCGCGTCCGCGCCGCGCTCGATAACAACTGATGAATGACGTGCGCTTCGGCGGCGGTCCACGACGCCTCGGCAACGCGAAGGCGCGCGACGGCCTGTCCGAGCACGGGCACGACGTCGGGGCCCCACCCCCCTTCGCTCCCGCGCAGTGCCCGAACGGCGGCAATGCGCGAGTGCTCGCGATCGATCCACGCGGCGTCGTTCCCGGGCGTGAGCGCGCGCACGCGCTCGGCCGCGCTTTCGGACAGCGCGTTACCGGCAACGAAAGCGCTCACGCGCGCGAATTCGAGAACGTCGAGCGCGTGAGCGTTCATGAGTCGTGCGGCGCCTGGGCCGCGACGCTACTGCGAGGATTCACCGGGTCGCGTGGCGTGGATGCGAAAGCTAACGCCACGCGCGCGATCACCGCACGAACACAATCCGTATCGTCGTGCCGTCGGTCGCGCCGGCGATGGTCATTTCGAGTTGATCGTGGTATTCGTTGGCGGCCAGGGAAGATCGGTCGCCCGTGTCGGGATCGAAGTAGTCGAGCCAGACGGTCTCACGATCCTCGCTCCAATGGCCGCTGATCCCCTGCGTGTACCGGGTTTCCTGGTGTCCGTCGAATTCGAGATAGTCGACGTCCATCCGAAACGAGTGGTCATCGCGAAGGCGAACCTGTCCACCGAGCAGCGTGATGGTGAGCGGGCTCGTTCCGGACTGCGAAAACACGACGGCCGGGACGCGCTGCCCATTGGCCGACGAGAGATCGTACGTTCCTGACGGGCCCCACACATCAAAAATCCCCACGCATGCCGCTGGGGCCAGCAACACAGCGGCGGTGGCAAGCATTCGCACAGTACGCATCAAGTCCTCCGGGTGGTCGCGGCCAACACGGCCGACGCTCACGTGAGGAGCAGGAAGCGCGCCACGGGATTACGGGCGTCAGGTGAGGGATTCGTCCGAGCGAGCGGACGGCCGTGTGTCCTGTTGCAACGCGCCCCAGCGTGGGTCAGCCGGGCGGCCACCCCAGCGGGCGTCCACCCAGGACATGCGCATGCAGGTGGAACACGGACTGGCCACCGTCACGATTCGTGTTGATCACGATGCGGTAGCCGTCGTCTGCGAGCCCCTGCTGGCGCGCAACGTCACGCGCGAGGGAGAGAAGGTCTCCGAGCACGGCCGGGTCATCCACATCGTTGAGCGACGCGTACGAGTCCTTCGGAATGACGAGGATGTGCACGGGGGCCTGCGGCGCGATATCCCGGATCGCCAGGCAGCGCTCAGACTCGGCGACGATCGGCACGCTGACCTCCCGGCGCGCGATGCGTCCAAAGATGGTGTCCGTCATTCGGTTGTCTCCGTGCGAGTAAGAGCCGCTCGCGCGTGCGCGATCGCGGCGATGGCGGCGGTTTCGAATCTGAGCGTTGTCGGTCCGAGCGACGCGGCGACGAATCCGGCGGTGATCAGGGCTTCGCGCTCCCCGGCCTCCAGGCCGCCTTCAGGACCCACCGCAATCGTCACGGCACCCGGAGCCGGCACCAACTGCGTCGCGATTGCATGGCCGCCCGCGTCACACAGCACGCGCGCGCCCTCTGCAAGCGCAGCCACAGCATGTTCAATGGTCGCGTCGGGATAAATCATTGGAAGCCAGGCGTTGCCTGACTGCTCGAGCGCGGCAATCATCCGCGCGCGAACGCGTCCCTGGAAGGTGGGTCCCTCGCCGCGCGGCGACACAGACCGCGAGCGCTTCCAGAGCACCGGGCGCCAGCTCGCAATGCCGAATTCGGCAGCTTTCTCTGCGAGCCAGAGCATCCGGTCGCGATCACCGACGGGAAGCAGCAGGTGCACCGGGGAGAGCGGCGGCGATTCACGCACGTCCAGGACGTCCACCGTGGCGCTGCGCCTGGCCAGTGTCCGCAGCGTGCCGGTGGCGCCGCTTCCCTGTCCGTCGATCAGCGTGACCGCCGAGCCTGGCGCAAGCCGCAGCACACGCATGTGATGCGCAGCCTCTTCGCCGACCGTGACGCTCGCGCCTCCGCTGAGCGATTCGCTGACGAAGAAACGCGGCGCGCTCATGTGCGCACCGGCTTGAGGACTGCGCTCCACCATTCGCCTTCGCTCGCGTCCGTCTCGATGGTCCAGCCGCGCAGGCGCGCCTCACGAGTGAACGCCTCGGCCTCGGAGCGAAGGATCCCGCCAACCACAAGCCGTCCATTCTCCGTGAGCGAATCGCCGAACACCTGAAGCAACTCGAGCAACACCGTGGCGATGATGTTCGCGGCAATCACGTGCACCGGCGCAAGCAGAGGAATGAGCGTCGCGGCGTCGCCCTCGAGAATGCTGACGCGGTCGCCGGCGTGGTTGCGCTGAACGTTCTCCTCGGCGTTCGAGATCGCGAGCGGGTCGATTTCGATGCCCACTGCGCGCGCTGCTCCGAGACGTGCGGCCGCGATCGCGAGCACGCCACTCCCGCAGCCGGCATCGATCACCGAATCTCCGGCGCGCACGACCTCCTGCAGCAACCGGAGCGCGAGCCGCGTTGACTCGTGCTCGCCTGTGCCGAATCCCATGGCCGGTTCGATGATGATCGCGTTCGGCGCGCGCGCTTCGTCGGCCCACGGCGGAGTAATGATGAGGCGGCCAACCGTCTGCGGACGAACGCCGCGCCGCCAGGCGTCGGTCCAATCGCCGGGATCGTACGCCTCGACCGTTGCCGTCGCGCGCTCGTCGGCGGCGCGAGCCGCATTCGCCGCGACATCGGCCGCGGCGCGCGCCTCGAACACCGTAATGAGCGCGGCGCCCTCTTCGAGCACGCCTTCTGCGCCCGCCGCGAACAATGCCGCTGTGACCGCTTCGCGCCGCGCGGGATCGGAGGGCGTCACCGCGAGGCGCGCGTACGTCACGCGCCGAGTGCTTCTTTCATTCGCGCCCAGAATCCTTCTTCGCGGCCCCGCTTCACCGGCGCGACGGGTTGAATCGTTCCGAGTTTCTCGAGGAGCGCGCGCTCTTCGCCGCTGAGCT
>Ga0134121_10005534_pt1 | contig 10259 bp, 23 predicted proteins | sample KB301_FD_96463 | JGI IMG/M metagenome (GOLD analysis project Ga0134121, IMG submission 96463) | Terrestrial soil microbial communities without Nitrogen fertilizer from Kellogg Biological Station, Michigan, USA - KB3-0-1 | ecosystem: Environmental > Terrestrial > Soil > Unclassified ... | reverse complement strand
GTGGCAAGGCGCGCGAAGGAAGCGGGCTGGTTTTCTCAACCCCCACAAACGACGGCTTCAGCAGCCGCCTCGCCGGGCCCAGCCATGGTCTTGCCATCTGCGGCGACTGCCGCGCCACCTCCAGTGTTTGCCCAACCGCAAGCACCACAGCAACAAGCGAGCGCCGCGCCGGCTTCAGCTTATGAAGCTCAGGGCATGCAGTTACAGCCTATTTTCGCGGCACCACGCCGGCAGATCGATTTATCGAAGCTCCGCGCGGCATTCCAGCCGGCGCAATTCTACGGGAGGCAGTCATAACGTTATATAAGTGGAGCCAAACCGCCGCTTCTGACGCGACCGCGGATTCAACAATCAATTGGGCTGAAGGACAAGCGCCTTCCTCAGTAAACGATTCTGCCCGTGCCATGATGGCGGCGACCGCGAAATATCGCGATGATATCGCCGGGGCAATTGTCACGGGAGGGACTTCGACGGCTTATACCGTAACTAGCTATCAAGTCTTCGATTCCCTAGCCCATCTCAATGGTCAGGTAATTGCCTTTTTCATGAATGTCACAAACGGTGGCGCGTGTACTCTCAATGTAGATGGTTTGGGAGCAAAGCCCCTGCGGTCTGCCTCTGGTATCGAATTGCCCGCTGGAACCCTCATCCAAAATACGCCATATACGGCTATTTATAACAACGCGAGCGGTGAATTTTTCCTTCACGGCTTTTTTGGCAATCCCTATAATATTCCGCTTGCGGGCGGCATGGATTTTTGGGGAACGACAGTTCCGAATAGTGCTTTCGCATTCCCGATCGGTCAAGCAATCTCGCGCACGACATATGCCACGCTATTTGCGATCATGGGAACGACTTACGGCGTAGGAGATGGATCTACCACATTCAATTTGCCGGATAAGACCGGCCGCGTCTCTGCGATGAAAGAGGCTACTGCAACGAGATTGACCAACACGGGAACCGGAAATGTTGGAATTGATGGCGGTACGATGGGGGCCACAGGTGGAGGAAGCCAGACACTTCTAACAGCTAACTTACCACCGCAGACGCCGTCTGGTTCAGTAGCGTCAACATTTACTGGAACCGGTAACGTCACGACATTAGGGGCCGGAGGAGTGGCTCCTCCGATCAATAATTCAGGGAATGGCTTCTCGCCTCCAACAGGAACGGTTGCATCAACATTCACTGGAACGGCGTTCGCTGGGCAGATTAGTACCCCAGTCAAAGTCGCTCAACCGACAATTATCTGTAACTATATCATTCGGATCATTTGATTCACTGATCCATGTATTCATCAAGATCAAGCTTGGGTCTGGATGCTTCACTATAGGCAATGAGCGCCAGAAGAAGAAGCAAAACCAAGACAACTACACCCGCAAAAATAGCGATATAAAAAAACATTTGAGACCTCCAGTTATCTCTCCAAAGTAGCAAACCAACCCCGGACAATCAATGACCGATCTGACCGCGCTCAAGGCAGCGAACGCAAGACGCTGTCCAAAGGAAGAAATCTAATGGAACCGGCTTCAATTCGTTACAAGAATCCCGGCGCGATGTGGGGTGGCAATCCGATCTCCAAAAAGTGGGGAGAGATGGGAAATGTCACGTTGAATGATGGTCTCGGGCAAGGAAACCGTATTGCCGTCTTCCCGGACTATGTTCACGGGATCTGTGCCCAGATCGATCTATGGCGATCTCCGCGCTACCACAACAAGCGTTTTGCGGATGCCATCAAGGTTTGGTCCGGGGGCAATTGGGTGCAGTCCTATATCGACTTCGTAAAGAAGCGGGCGCCCGGCATGACGGAAGACACCATCATGTCCGATGCGTTGCTTAACGGATCGTTGGGCATTTCGTTCCTGAAGGCGCAAGCATGGCACGAGGCTGGCAAGCAATACCCGGCGCCTGATGCCGACTGGATTGCAGCGCAGCGAATGGTCTTCGGTGGCCAAGTCGAACCGACCTCTGATGACGTTCAAGTCCCATCGGCAATAGCCAAGGATACCAGTTGGCTACAGGTATCACTCAATCAGCTCGGAGCCGATCCTAAGCTAGTCGTGGATGGCGTTGTAGGGCCTGCGCTACGCGCTGCAATCTCCGCCTTCCAAACGGAGCGCGGCATCGATAGTGACGGCTTGGTAGGCCCCGCAACCATGCGAGAGATCGAACATGGGCTGGAGTTGCTTGCTGCTAGTCCGATGCCAAAGGCTCCAACTATTACTCTGCCGCCTCCAGGGCAGGTCAAGACTGATTTGGCTCCGACGTTCTGGGGGCGTGTAGCCGCTCTCTTCCATCCGAAGGTGAATTGAATGCCTCTTAATGATTGGGGGAGAGTTCTTGTTTCCGTGATCGTAACTATTGGATTTATGGGCGTCTTAGTCCTTGTCATTACGACTAAGACGCAAGGAAATGCCCCACCAGAGGTGATGCTTGTCATGCTCGGGGCACTAGGTGCCGCATTTGGGCAAGTCGTTAGTTTCTGGGTCGGTTCATCGTCCGGCTCTGCGTCAAAAGATTCGACAATCCAAGATATGGCTAAAAAGTCATGATCACAGGCATAATAGGAATCCTCGGCGCTCTCACCGGTCTTGTGCCGGCTGTCATGCAGTGGCTAACCCTGAAGGCCAACAATGCCCAGCAACTTGCAATGGCGCAGCTCCAGCTTGAAGCTCAAAAGGAAGGCGTGGCGCTACAGGTTGATCTTGCGAATGCTCAGGCTGATATTCGACAGGCAGACGCTATTTACAATTTTGCTAACGGCTCTTCTGGGAACCGTTTTGTGGACGCGCTGGCAGTATTTGTGCGCCCCTACATCACCATTGTATTCTTCCATCTGTGGGTACTTCTAGAGGTCTTCCTGTTTATCTACGGGGTGAACAGCGGCTATGACCTTGGGCAACTCGTCAAGCTTCTTTGGAGCGATGAGACTGCAGGAATCTTCGGCGCCATCATGGGGTTCTGGTTTGGCGACCGAATGATGCTGAGAGGCCAGCAGCGTATGGCGGCGACGTTGGCAGTAACACAAGCGCCAAAGGGAAAGTGAACATGACAACTTTGACTTTGCTGGGTGACGTTGCGATCTTCGCGGCTGGGGGCGCTTTTGTATGGTTTTCCAAGGCAACCATACAGAGGATGGTCATCGGCGCTTACGCCCTATCAGCCAAGCTTCATGCGGAAGCCGACGCGCTGCGAGCAAAATTTTAGGCAATGCCCACTAATAACCAAGAGGGTTGGACCTTCGATACCCTCTACATCCACGTCATGGAGATATCGAAGGCCGCCAAGGAGGGCGTCAATGCTGCGATGGCCTCCGCTGAAAAAGCCATCCTGAAGGCTGAAACTGCGACAGAGAAGCGCTTTGATTCGGTCAACGAATTTCGTCAAGCGATGCGAGATCAACAAGAAAACTTCGCCAACAAATCTGAAACGAACTTGCGTCTTGAAGAACTTGGCAAGCGTCTCGACCGCGTCACATCAGGTATGGAGATATCGACAGGGCGATCATCTGGATTAGTTATGGCCGCGCTACTCTCTGGATGGGCTATCACAACAGGGATCGCCGTGATCGCGATATTTTGGAAGCACTGACATGAAGCTATCTGGGGAATGCCAAGATCCAATAATTAATAACGGAATCGTCAAGTTCCTGATCTCTGATCACTCAGGAAAACAGCCGCAAGAAGCATGGTTCAATGTGGACAAAGAGAAGTTCAACGTGAAGGCCGGAAAGCGGTATCGCATCACGATTGAAGAGGAGAAATAAAATGTGCTTTTCAATGGCGTGGATCGAACAGCTCTGTATCTGGCTAATCATGGTGATTGCTGTCGTGGCGATCATCCGGCTTCTGGTGCCGTTCCTGACTGGAATGATTGGAGTTCCGATCATCGGCCAGATCATCAATATCGTGCTCTGGGCCGTGGTCGCAATCATGTGCGTCTATATCATTTTTGCCCTCATCGGATGTCTTGTCGGTGGTGGTGGTATCATGCATTTTCCGCGTTGACAGGCGACCCAACCCAACCGCTCAAGACGGTTAGGTCAGGTCTGGCCACCCACAGAGCTAGGGGGCTCTACAGATGGTTGAAAGCATTCTATTTCGATTTGAGTTAATATTTTGACTACGTTCATCAAGCTTCGGTTTGTGGAGCAGCAGTCCGGGGTATTCACGAAGCTTATAGGCGTTGCCCAATATGGTTCCGAGCTGTCACACGTCGACGGCATCACGGACGAAGGAACCTATATTGGCGCGCATCTCCTGGGTGGCGTGCAGGAGTTCAAGCCGGGCTATGATGCCGGATTCAGGCGTGAATTGTTCGTCCGTCTGAATGCCACCGAGGCGCAGGCGGACGCTTTCGTAGCGTTCCTCCGCAGTCATCTCCACGAACCCTACGATCCCATCGCAGTCACCTACTTTTGGGGGCCGTTCGCCAGCCGCAACTGGCATGAGCCTGGCGCTTGGGAATGCACTCAGTTCATTGCAACGGGACTTCTGGCCTGCAAATGGCTTCCCGAGAACAAGGAGATTCCAGTCGGACGACTGACCCCACGCGACTTGTATTGGTTGACGAGCACTTTGGAAGCTATGGCCAACGGTGGGGCGGATGTCTGATGAATTTTTGCTTCTTTTTGATGTGCAATGCCTTGCGGCTGGTGCTTCCGGTGGCCTCGTTCATGCATGGCAGCTAGAGAAGGCTACAGCGTGGGATGTCGTAAGATACATCGTTGTGGGGGCTCTCGCAGCGAACTTTATCGCGCCTCAACTGTTGAAGCTGTTGGCACTGTTCCCGATCGGCTTCATCGCCTTCGGAGTTGGAATGAGCGGAAAACATCTCTGTCTAGGCATCGAGATGTTTTTCAACAAAGTTGAAGTGCTCAGGAAAACCAAAAATGAATAATCTCGTCATTGCGATATTCGATATCGTCGCCTTCGCTGGCGTTCTTTTGTTGATGTACGTCATTCGACAGGCACAAAATGACCTGCATCTGAACAGGACAGATCGCCCCGGCGTCATGAAAGCGCGAAAGGCCACATTCTTTGCCGACGCTGCCTATGTGCTAATGACTGTTTTCTTTCAGGATTATTGGCTCGTCCATCCGTCCGTTGTCATGACCGGACTGGTAGTGACGGGATTGGTAGCCGGTGGCATGTCAATTCTAGCGGTGAGCGTCGTGTCAATGCATGAACGCGCACCACCGAGCAACGGTCATAACTACGAAGCCGCCAAAGCAGGATGGTGGAGACATAGGAGGTCATCTTGAACGACGATCCTTGGCAGGCAGTCAGGAATGTCATTGCTCATGCGATCGAGGGAATCGTAGCTCTCATCGGTGCAATCGCTCTTATGGTCATCGTTGGGATGGTGATTGACGCAAGAAGCAAACATGCCGAACAGCTAGACAGTTGCCTGAAGAACGCTACTAACGATGCTGAAATCGAACGGTGTAACTACTGACATGAGGCCCTACGACAGGTGGACAGATGAGGAATCTCTGATCTGTGCATGTGCCATGTTCATTGGAGCTTGGGCTGGTCTGTGGTGGTTTTTCAGCGTTCTCAATGGAGCAATATGATGACATCCATATTCAATCTCGCGCTCATATTGACTCTCATCTTTGGCACAATCGGCGCGGTACTGGTGCAGGGAGAGAGAAGTATTACGACGGGATGTCAGGTCACTAAATGATCAATCTAGTCAGATGGCTCATGGTCCTGACTGCGATCGTGCTGGCGCCGCTTTGGGCGCTTTGGGTTGGATGCGGCTGGGTTGCTGATCAGTTGGAGCGCAAGCGATGGGCATCGTCGCCTACACCCTCCTGATCCTCATCCTCATTGCGGTCCTCGATCGCGGAGGGCCTACGCTTCGCCCTTGAGGATGGCAGCAATCGCGTTATGGCTTGAGCCGGGAAGATTGCGCTGCACGACGAGAAGCGCAGCCCGCAGCATGCTCTCGTACCTTCCCCACTCTGGATCATCCACGCCGATGTGGCCGAGTTCGCGGTCTTCATCGATCATTGCCTGGGTGGCGGCTTCGAAAGTCTTCATTGCAGTTCTCCGTCATTGCTAATTAAAGATTAGTGTCGGCCCCGGATCCTGCGGCATCACTGCTTGGCAGCCTCTCACCCGAAGATGAGCAGGGTAAAGGTCCGGGGCCGACGTTCAGGCAACTGGCAAGCCATGATAACTCAAGGCTCGTACACTTCGATCAAGAAAGTGCATTCCACCTCGCCGCCTGAAACTCATTTCTTTAATGTGATGTTAACGCAATCGCGACGGCTCGCTGCATTACCTCGTGCAGATACCGAATTTCGTCGTCCGTCACCTTGCGATCAAAATAGAAACAGAGTGACTGTTCGTTCTCTGCATCGCGGCCGACGCCGGGGCACTTGAGTGGGGATGACCCGCCCTTCGCGGATGGCTTCTTGATTGGATGCGGATCAACCGTGGTGAATGAGCTTGTATTCCGATCCCAAACTATCTTGCTGTGGCCTTGGCGACGTTCTGTCATATCGATTCCTATCTCAATTCTGGAGCTGGCTTGCTGCTCAAAATGCCAGATGGTTCCACAATGTGGCTGATGTGGCATTGATCCACATTGGGCACGTCTATGACGTTCAACCACACGCCGTTTACTTCGACGCGAACCTTGATGCGCCCGCTATGGGCATCCAGCCAAACGCCTTGGATCGCGAGAGGCTCTTGCATTCTGGCACGTACATGATCGGCTCTTTGAGACATTCAATCCTCCTGCTTTAACTGCTGATTAATGGCGTTGCGCAGCCGCCGAATTTCTCTATGCGCTCGCTGCAAGCAATCACGGTGGATGCAACCGGTTCCTCGATAATGAGCAAGCTGATTGATGTCTTCAAGCAAGTCCTTGCCGTAGTCGCGTCCCCAATACCATCGTTTCGGCTCTGGCGTAGAGCGGTCTTCGTCGTACAGAGCCTTGTTCAATTCGGCATCGGACATGCTTTAACTACCTAATAGCGAGACGCCAGTTGATAAAGTGACGGTGATAAGTGACGCGCATGAAGTTTCGGGTTCGTGGCGAATGTCTCATGTTTCATCTCCTATTTCCCAGTCTCGCAAAAACCTCCATGCACTCATTGTCCATCTGGCATCTGCCAGAGCGTGGTGTTCATTTTCCGGCTGGTTCGGTAGTTCTGGATTTCCCAGATCGTCGCACCACTGTTTGAGATCTCGGCAGTACATGGGCCAGCCCTCCGGAAGATCCATCATCGTACCATAAAGCTGGCAGAGCGCGACCCAGTCGTAATCGGCGTAGTAGGCCCAGAACTCGGGCTTCTCTCCGGCAAAGGCGAGGATGGCATCTGCGATCTCGCGGCGACTCCAGTCAAAGCGGCCACCTTGGAGATGGACCAGCACATTTTCCTTGACCCACGGGCTGGCGCGATCGTGGTCAGCCTCGGAGCTTTCGGCATAGAACGTGGCGCCATCCTCTCGCACCATGCCAATGCTGAGCAGATCGATAGTCTTGCCGTCTTCAATGAACTCGGTGTCAAACCATATTTTCATGGTTCCCTCTCTAACGACGCGCCACGGCAAACCTACTCGCCGCGGAACGTTTGCCTTATCCGCATTCGTCGTACTGAGTTATATTCGGCCCCGACGATTTGGGCGATCTCCGATGTCTTCATTCCGCTGGCGTCGAGATCCTTGATCTTCCTGACCTGATCCCTCGTCAGCGGGCTGCGCGGCTTCTGCCATGTCTCACCCCGAAATATCTTCCCGATCGTGTCGGGGTGCACGCCGTATTGTGCAGCGAGTTCGGCATACGAACTGCTGCTTGCCCTGATCTCCTCAACGGCGTCGATCGTCAGACGGCGTGGGGCTGGCGGGTTTCCGGTTCCGTGCTCATTGGATTCAAGTCGGTTCTCCAACGGAGTCCGCCAGAAAATATGGTTCGGGCTCGTGCAGGCAAGGTGCCCATTGCCGCATGAGTGGGCCGCCTGGTGCTCGACAGACGGCGGCGGTCCATTCTTGAAGATGCACATCAGGCGGCTGGCCTTGTGTACCCTACCTTCATAGGCGACCTGACCGTAGCCCTTGTCATCTATGGCGTAGGGCCACGGTAGGCAATCGTCGCCTTGATGGTTCAGGTGTTCCCTGATCCACTGAACGCCCTTTCCTTTGCCTCGATTACCGTCGCCCTTAGCCATGTGCATTACCTTGCCGTTAGCGCCGCGATCTGACGATAGTGGAATGTTCAATTGCATTTGCGAACCAACCCGTCATCAGGCCCTCGTCAATATCTGACGCCCTCCATCCCTGGGTGCGCTTGAATGCGCAAAACGCCTTAGACCATCGGCTGGCGTCATCACCCATCCATTCTATAAGTTTCCCGTCTTCCATTTTGCCAAGCTCAATATCGTCCATATACCGTCTCCTACGTTTTCCTGCCGCCAAGATGACTGACTAGGGCATTGATTTCGTTCGACGTTCCCGAAACAGGGCGTTAGCGAAAAAGTACCTTCCTGGCTTCGGATGCTCTGCGCTCGGCAATCTCTCTAGCTTCTTTCTCGGCACCTTGAGCGGCCATTGCCAGCGCTTGCTGCATGCCTTGCGCATAGGCGAGGTCTATCCGCGCATCTTGTTGTTCAACCTGCTTTCGCAGGTTCTTCATCTCTCTCAGACTCGGTTGCGGGTTCACCCAGTTCATGGCTCACATCCCACAACCTGCACGTCCCAGCCCTTGCCGGTGCGGTCCTCGTCCTGCTCTTGGTCGGGCCAGAGATAGCCGGCGGCGCGCACAGCATCGGCCGCCGTCTCGAACTTCATGGGGCTTATGACACCATCGGCTCGGACCAACTCATAGTGAACAGGACTGGAACGGCCGCGTGTCACTAGCGTGTCAGAGGGCGGCCGTGTTCCCGAGTCGTTCACGGCGGTATGTTCTAGTTTGGCTGTTTTGGTCACGATATCTGCCCTTGTTTTAAAGAGGAATTTCCGCTCGTTCCAGTTTAGCCCGGTTCTTCTGAAGGGGACCGAGCTAATTCAAGTTGTCCTTATTTTAACAGGACTTCTGCAATCGACGCTTTGCCACGTGTCAATTCTGCGTCAATCAGAACGTCCGTCAAGGTGATATCCTTCAGCGCGTGCCCGTAAGTCTTGAGCACTTGGGCCGGCGTCTTCCAGCCTCCAAGCTTGGCGACAGTCACCACGTCGATGCCACGCCGCAACAGTCCGGTAGCGAATCCGTGCCGGCAGCTATGTGGCGTCAGGCGCTTGATCTTTGCCCGCTTGATCGCGCCGAACCACGCGCGGACAATGTCGTCAGGGTGGCGATAGACGAACACGGGCCGCTCGTTGATGCGTGGTAGGTTCGAGAGCATGGCGACCAACGGCGTCGGCAGATGCGATACGCGCTCGCTCGATACCTTCGATTGCCGGATAAGGACCGTTCCCGCGTTCAAGCTCACGTCCTCCCAGCGCACGTTGAGAGCCTCGCCGATGCGGGCGCCGGTCAGGAACATGAACCACGCCAATGCCTCTACAGCCGTCCCCGCGTGCGGGCTGAAGGCGCGCAGCCAATCCAGGGTGACCGGCTCTTTGACCTTGGCATCGACCTTGAAGCGCCTGACCTTGATCGGCGAACACAGATCGGACTCGGCGTTGAAGTTGATGACGGCCTGCACTGGTGTGATGCCTTGGCGATTGCGGCTCGCTCCGCCGCAGTCTGGAAAAAGCTCGATCGCTATTTGTCTGATCGTTCCAGCCTTGATGTCCTTTACCAGCATGTCGCCAAGGCGCTTCTCAATGCGATCAATGAAACGGTCGGGCTTTCCGGCGGCGCGATAGTTCGCAGCGGCTTGTCGGAAAGTCAGGATTGCGGCCGGACCATCGAAATGACCTTTCCAGTAGTTGGCTTCGATCTCGGCAATCTGACGCGCCGCAATGTCTTTGTCCGAGGTCCGGCAAGAGCCTCTGAGGCGCGATCGACGCTCAGTCGGGCCAATTGTACCGCCGTAGTTCCAGATCCCGTTGCGCAGATAGAGTTTGAGGGGCATCGCTGGGATTCCATGATCTTGTGAACGTCTGCCTCGGTTAGGATCATAGCATTACCCGAAATCAGGCAAGCGCCAAGGTGCTTGGCGATCTTGCGCACACGGCGAGGGGGCCAGCCTAGATGCTGGGCAACCTCTTCGGGGCGGTAGACGGTGGGCAGCGCCATATGCTTTATCAGTTCGTTAGCGCTTAAGCATCTCAGCCACGATGGCCGGGACCCTCGGATCAATCTTC
>Ga0134121_10005533_pt1 | contig 10259 bp, 5 predicted proteins | sample KB301_FD_96463 | JGI IMG/M metagenome (GOLD analysis project Ga0134121, IMG submission 96463) | Terrestrial soil microbial communities without Nitrogen fertilizer from Kellogg Biological Station, Michigan, USA - KB3-0-1 | ecosystem: Environmental > Terrestrial > Soil > Unclassified ... | reverse complement strand
TCAATGTCAGCAGTGGTAAATAAGCCCCGACGATCATCAACACGGAAAGGAAGATGGGCCGCTCGACTTCCTGGGCCGCGCTCAGGATGGTTTTGGTGAGGCTGATCCGCGCGCCTTCGCGCCGCGCCGCACCCAAACGCTCGGCAATGCTGTCGGCCATGATGACGGCGCCATCGACGATGATGCCGAAATCGATGGCCCCGATGGAAAGCAATCCGATTGGGATGCCGGTGACAAACATCAGCACCAGGGCGAACAGCAGCGAGAAGGGGATTGTCAACGCCACGAGAAAGGCCATCGATGGCCGGCCCAGGAATAGCAACAAAATCAGCACTACCAGGGCAATGCCAAGACCGACACTGTGGGCGACGGTATGAAGCGTGCTCTGCACAAGAATCGTGCGGTCGTAAAACGGCACGATGCTGACGCCAGGCGGCAGCACTTCGGTATTGAGCTGTTGGATGGCTTTTTTGACGTTGTCAAGGACTTCGGATGGGTTTTCACCACGGCGCATCAGGACGATGCCTTCGACGCCTTCGCCCGTGGCATCCTTGGCGTAAATGCCCGCGGGCATCTTGTAATCGAGCGTGACATCGGCCAGGTCGCGGAGATAAATGGGTGTGCCGCCGACCGATTTGATGAAAACCGCGCCAATCGTTTTGATGTCTTGCAGCGCGCCGCGGCCGCGGACCACGAACGACATGCTGCCGCGTGAGAGCACGCTGCCGCCGGCGTCGGCGTTGTTGGATTTGAGGGCGTCCAGGATGTCGCTGAGCGTCAAACCATAGCGTTCCAGCTGGCTGGGCCGCAAAATGACAGCGAATTGCTTGGCCTGGCCTCCGAAGTTGGAAACATCCGCCACGCCGGCGGCCCGGAGCAAACGCGGGATAACGACCCAATCATTCAACGTGCGCAGTTCCATCAAATCGGAAATGTCGGTCGCACGCAGTTCGTAGCGATAAATCTCACCATAGGCCGTGGCTAGCGGGCCAAGATCGGGCTTGGCCGTGTCAGGCAAATCGATGCCGTCGAGCTTTTCCATGACGCGTTGCCTGGCCCAGTAGCCATCAACGCCTTCCTCGAAGCTCAGCTGGACGACGGAAAGGCCAAAGATGGTGCGCGAGCGAATCACTTCCACGCGCGGCACATTGCCCATGGCCCGCTCGATGGGAATGGTGACCTGGCGCTCGACTTCCTCCGGGGCCCGGCCTGGAAAGGTCGTGATTATCTGCACCATCTGGCCGGAGATGTCGGGATAAGCGTCGATTTTTTGTTGCTGGAAGGACCAGACGCCCAACGCCGCCAACACCAGCGCCAGCGCAAGCACGAGCCAGCGATGCTGAAGAGCGGCCTGGATGAGGTTGGAGATCATGGCGCGCGACTCATAATCATTTATCGTGGGACGGCCTTCCCAGGCCGTCCATGCCGAACCGGACGGCCTGGGAAGGTGGTCCCACGCTGAAGGCTAAGCCGCAAGCGGCTTAATTTTGCAACGCTCGCACAACCAGGGGTTTCAGCAGGATCGCTCCGCTGCCGATTACCCGGTCTCCCGGTTTGAGGCCTTGGCGGATTTCCACATCGGCCCCACGCGTTTCGCCGACAGCGACTTCGACCACGCGCCAGGTCGCATTGTCACCGCCGGCCAAAACGTAATCGCCGTTGGCGATGTGCAGAACAGCATCGCCAGGCACAAGCAACACATCTCGCGGCCCTGTGCCCAGGCCGATTTCGGCGAACATTCCCGGCTTGAGCCGAGCCTTGGGATCGGGCACTTCGAAAAACACTCGCAGCGTTCGCTTTTCCTTTGAAACGCTTGGGCTAAGCGTGTCCACAATCGCCGGGAACTGCTCGTCCTTGTAGGCGAAGAACTTGGCCACGCATGCCAATCCGGGCGTCACCAGGCTGATGCGGGCTTCGGGCACTTCGGCGACGACAATGGTCGTGCCGTCCACGGTCAATCCCAGCAGCGTGGGATCCATGCCGGCCTGATACATTTGCCGTTCCAAAGTGGCCCGCGCACGGTCCGTGTTGGCGAGGTTAGTTTCCGCTTCGAAGATGTCTTTTTGTCCCTGGAGCGTCGCCTGGCGAAGATCGGCCTCGGCAGCTCGAAGGTCTTTGAGCGAATCGGTGCCGACCTTGACCAGATCGCGCAGCCGCTCGGCAACTTCCTTGGCGGCGCTGACACGAGCATCGGTCAAGGCGGTGATCTTGTTGAGTTGTTCCTTGGCCGCCACGGCGTCGGCGCGGGCCTTGATCCAATCGGAATAGGCCTGGGCCAGTTCCGTGCTTTGAAAATCCCAGCGGGTTTCTGTTGTGTTTTTGCCTGGCCCGAGCCGGGCCACGACGTAGCCGGTCACGTTGAGAACAGGCGCAACAGGCTCATTGCCCTTGTTGAGCGTCTTGTTGATGGCGGTGGCGACGGTGATTTTTTTTTCGATTGAGCTGCCTGGCTTGATCGTCAATTCGCCCGGAGCGGTGACCTGGACGGCGTCGGGGCTGACCTGGGCTGTTCCCTCATCGGTAGGGCCGCCGAACGGAGACCACAGCAACAGGGCCAGGACGGTACATGTCAAAGCAAGGGAAATGGCAAGCGACAGGACCTGCTTGATCAACGCGCCCCAGCCCGTCGAAGTGCGTTGCAGAGCGGGGCCAGAGGGGGTTGTCATCGAAGCACCTGTCTGCCAAGCGTCGCGTTCAAATGGTGAAGCGCATGCCAGTACGCCGACTGATCCAGTGTAAAGGTGCGCAAAGTTTCCCGATAGGCGCGTTGGGCGTCCAAAACTTCAATTAACGGTCGGCCGCCCGCTTTATAGGCAGCTTCGATACGATCGCGCACGCTTATCGCCATTTTGAGCCGTTCGGGATCGTCGGTCGTCAAAGCGGCGTGGGCGATTCGGTAATCTTCAACGGCCTGGGAAACTTCGCCGCGCACCTGGGCGAACTGAGCGTGCAGGTTGTATTGATTTTGCACGATAATCGAGCGCGCCTTGCTGATGTTGCCTTGGTTGCGGTCGAACAGGCGGATGTCCACGTCGAGGCCGATGCCGTAAGACGACGCATCGGGGAAACCAATTGCTCTTTCCTGGAACTGACGCGTGTAACCCAGATGCGGTGTGACTTCGGGATAGGCCTTGGTTTGTTCCTGTTTCAAACCAAATTCGGACTTGGCGATTTGCAAACGCAACGACACGATGTCCGGCCGATATTGGTCAGCGATGGTGATGGCCTGTTGCAACTGCGGCGGCGCCGGCGGCGCCGCCGCGACATCAAGGCTGCCATCGACATCGAATTGCGGATCAATTTCCAGCCGGCCTAGTTGCGCTTGCAATGCGGTCCGGGCCGTGACCAAAACCGCCTCGCGTTTGCGCACTTCACGGTCCGCGTCCAGCACGGCGAGCCGGATGCGGTCCACTTCAATGGCGCCAACGCCGCCGATCTTGACGCGATCCTTGGTGATGCCATCCAAGCGCTTCTGTGTTTCCTGATCCTCGCGGGCCAGGTCCAAAAGGGCCTTGGCTTCCAGCACGTCGTAATACGCGGCCACGGTGTCGGCAATGCGCTGCCGCACCAGATCGGTGAAATCGGCCGCCGCCACATTGACGCCGACGCGGGCATTGTCCATGGCCGCCTGACGCTGACCGAACAACAGCCAGGCTGTTGGAAAACTGAAACCAACGTCGAATTGCGGCGGCCCGCCCTGGGCATCGACGGTGAAAGGCCGGGTAAGTGGCAATAGCGTGCCGCTGGTTGTCATGACAGGATTCGGCGCCAGCGACGCGGTCCACAAATCGGCGCTGGCCTGACTGATATTCTCGGCGGCGGCGCGAATCTTGGGATCGCTCTGCAGCGCTTCCTTGATCACGGCATCCAGTGTAAGCTTGTGAGGATCGGGCAATTCGGTGGGCGGCAGCAGCGTGGCTTTGCCGGAGGGTGGCAGCTTGGCTTTGGTATCGCTGTCCTTGAGCGGTGCTAGAGGTTTTGTTTCGTAATCCCCGAAAAGGAATGGCGGCAATGGGACGGGGGCAAAGGAATGGTTATCCACACAGCCGGCGCAGGTGAGCAGCAGAGCCATTAGCCCCACGCCACGCCAAGCGGACCAGCACGTTGATCGACGTGTGTCCATGGTCGGACCGTCCCCACGCTGCGCACCTTGGTAATGATTGCGTGGGGGCTGTAACAGAGATGATCGCTGCTGTCAATTGTGCTTGGAATTAGCCTGGTGGACTGGGCCAAAGAGGCGGCTTGTGTGAAATGCAAAAGCCACTGCGAATCCCCGCAGTGGCCACAAGACGAGTCCTTACCTCACCAAACTATCACGCAAACCGCAACCTCACTTTTCATTCCAATATATCCTGACATTCCCCGTCTGCCGTCCCACCGCCACAATGTCCGGCCGACCATCGCCATTCAAATCGGCAACTGCCAAATCCTCCACCGCGACGCCACCCGGATCAAGATCATGCCTGGTCCATTTCGCTCCGCTCTCATCATCCGGCGTGTAAATGCGCACGCCCCGGCGTTCACCCGCTTTGTTGCTCAAATCGTCCCGCACGCCAATGACCAAATCGTCACCGCCGCTGCCGCTCAAATCGGCGAACGAGACGGCATGGCCCCATTTGAGCTTCTCGTCGAGAACATGGCGAACCCATTGATCGCCCGCCTTGGCCGGTTCGGTGTAGACAACCACCTGATTGCCGTGCCACGGCTCGATGGTGGCGATGACTTTCTTGCCGTTTTTTAGTTGGCCCATCTTGACTTCGCTGGACCCGCGGTTGCTTTTGGGGTTGGCCTGGTTGCCGTCGTTCAAGCGCGTGCCGGTCCATTTGCCGGCTTCGCCGCGTTGCAGCAGCGTTAAACCTTCGTAGCTGGCGCACAGCAAATCCATTCCTTTGCGGCCCGTGGCAGGAATCGGACAAATGTTGTGCAACACGTGCAAATTTTGGTCGAGCACTTCTGCTTTCCACTTGTCGCGCGTCGGATCCTTGGGAATGTGAAACGCGATCAACCGAACGGGATTGCCGTCGAGCCAGTTTTTGGCCTGCGTCGTGTTACGGCCCTGCAGCGGGGCGAGCACCAAGGCTGCTTTGCCGCTCCCGTCAAGATCTACGAAGCGGATGCGATGCACCGTCGGCTCGGAGTCGATGGGATAAAGCGTCCACGGTTCATCCAACGTTTTGCCACGTTTCAGCCATTGCAGCGTACCGCCGGTTTTGGTGTTGGCCGGCTTCCAACCAGCCCCCAAAGCGAGGTCGATCTTGCCGTCGCCGTCGATGTCGTAGGCGTCGATGCAAACATTGTCAGGAGCGGTCTGGCCCTGGATGATGGTCCGCATCTTCCAGGTCGGGTTTTGATACCACACCACACGCGTGGTATCGACAACCACGATGTCTTTTTTGCCGTCGCCGTCGATGTCCACCAGGATGACAGCATAACCAACCTTGAGATCGGTGGCGATCTCCTGCATGCGGAACTTGGGGATGGCTGTGGTCGTCGCGGAAGTCGCAGACGGCATGCTGGTGGTGAACAGTAAAAGGGTGCAAGCAAGGAAGGCAAGGAGAGATTTCATGACGCCGGCGCTCTCGTGGCATGAGGTTTGGAAAGCCATATGGCCAGTATTGTCCTTCTGGCAGTTTGGCCTTTCGCGGGCGGGCGGCAAGAGCAGTGCAGCCAAAATAAAAGTGGGACGGCCTTTCCCGGCCGTCCCACCGATCATGCGTCACATTGTGCTGTGCCAAACCTAATTGCCCGACTTTTGCGGCAGGGGCGGAACGCCGGGCATGTCACCTGGCGCAGGATCAGCAGACGGCATCGGCGAGACCGACGTCGCATTGCTGGTTCCCGGCTGTTGGTCTGGCATCGAAGGCATGGTTGGCATTGAAACTGGTACTGTCACAGGGTTTTGTGGCATGCTGGGCGCCGTTATCGTCGGGTTGGCCGTGGCCACGAACGGGGCAATTTGCTCGCGCCGCAGGAATATCTGCGGATTGGCCATTTGCCGCAACTTATCAAACTCCACCCGCATCTGCTGGGCGACCCGGCCCTCGAACAATAACTTGTGCAACTCCATTCGCTCTTGGTCGAGTGACGTAGTCGTATTGGCCGCCTGCCGGCCAATGCAATGCAGGATGACGATGGTGCCGTCCGCCATCGCAATCTGGGGACTGGTTTCGCCAACTTGCAGTTTGAACGCTTCCCTCTCCACATTCGGATCAGGGAAGTGTTTGTGAATGGGGTCAATCTTGCCTGCCTTGGCGGCGAATTGCACAATTGGTTGTTCTTTGGCCATCTTCTCGAATTCGGCCGTGCTTTGCCGGGCTCGCGCCCAAATGGCGTCCTTGTCCTTGTTCTGCTCCTTGGTAATCACATAGATCAAACATTCGACCTTTGGGCCGAACTTGGCCTCGTAAGCTTTCTGAATGTCCGCCTGGTCGATGCTAATGCTGTCTCGCACATAGCGTTCCAGCGACAGCTTGGGCCGGATCACGTCTTCCTTCCACTCGTACAGCGTTTTCTTGTAGGGCATCAGAATCTTTTGATAGAACTGCGATTCGTTGCACTGAAAGGCGGCCAGTTCCTCCATGTATTGTGCGTTGATCTCCGCATCGGTGACACGTATGCCTTTGGCGGCGCAGGCCCGTTCAATGATTTTGCGATTGATCAGGAACTCCAGCCGTTCGGCGCCAAGGCGTTGGATGAGGTATTCGCCCAGTTCCTCGCGCGTGACCGGCGTATCGCCAAAGATATATGCGACCACGTGGCCGTTGGGATCATAACCGACTTGACGAAGCATGCCAGGAGTGAGAGCCGTCAACGGAGACTCGCCGTGAGCTTCGCTCATGCCACCGCGGCGTCCAAACCAGAATGCGCCCGCCATGGCGAGTGCCACCATGCCAACCCAACACAACCTCTTGGCCACAGGGCTGCTAGGACGGCGAAATACGCAGCTGAGCATTGACAACTTGGGTAATTTGAGCCACTTACGGACCATTGCTTAATCCCTCCTGACACCTCGGCCCGGCGTGGGCCAAACGAGGATGGGGGTATAGCGTGGTCTCGCGCCTGATACAAGGCGGACTGGCTGGCGTGGCAGAAACATCCGGCCAGCGGTCGAAAAATCGGGCCGCTGCGAATCGATGACCGGACAAAAGCTAATCACCCAAGAATTGGCTGCACACCCGATTCAACTGCAACAAGTAAAAAAGCTTGCATTTCTCGCGCAACATGCGTTAAATGTAATACTAACCAACCATTCAGCGGAAACGGTGCGCCGTCAGAGGCCACCCCTTGATTTCAGAGTCACAGTGCAATGCAGCGTTTTTTCTCAAATAAATCAGTTGCGCGAGCCATCCCGCAAACGTCATTAGTTTTACAAGGTCTGCTATCATGATGGTGCGCAAAGACAGACCCGTTTCAGCCAGGAGCCAAGCCATGAATCGTGCCCCCACTCGTGCGGCGTTCACCTTGATCGAAATCCTTGTGGTGATGTCGATTGTCGCCATCTTGATCGCGCTGCTGTTGCCGGCGGTGCAAGAAGCGCGTGAGGCGTCTTACCGCACCAAATGTGCCAGCAACCTCCGTCAGCTGGGCCTGGCCTACAATACCCTCCTGGACGGCCATAAGGGCAAGCCCGCGGTCTTCAAGAGCGACGTCAACTGGGTGAGCCTGCTCAAACCTTATTCGGAAAACAAGGACGAGGTCTTCTTTTGCGTTAGCGACGACACGTCCACAGCAACACAAGTGAACCTTCCGGTGGACCTTCCCCCTCTGAAAGTCCTGGCGATGAAAGCCGGCCAATCTCAATTTGAAATTCCCCTGGTCAAGGACAGCCTGTATTCCCGGTTGGACCCCACACCTGGACCTACGCCAGGCAGTTACTACATTGGCATCGATGATGACCACCGCTCGGACAGCGGCAGTTGGGACAACGACATTCTCATCCTCATTCAGCCCATGCCAGATGGCAGCTTCAAGCTCACCACGGTACACAAGGAAAACGACGTCGGCGGGCAACACATCTACAACTTGTTGGACTCCAGTGGCAATGTGCTGGTGAGTGACTTCGAACCAGGGCCTAATCAAGAATACGTCATGCCTTCCTCTGCGGTGAAGGCGACCAGCAGCTACGGCGTCAATTCCAAGGCCCAGTTTTTCGGCGAATCGACCGACTCCAAGAGAGTGCTGTTGATTGAATACAAGCAGGTCGTGGCGGACGTGGCCGGCGTTAATTCCAAGGGAAATTTCATGGATCCGGCAAAGGGTTACGCCGCACGCCATCACGGCCTTATGAACTTTGTGAGCAAAGGCGGCAGCGTGCAAAGCGTGTTGCCCGCGGAAATCAATCCGGGCATAACCGCAATTCAAAACGAGTGGTGGCTGCCCGACAGCCTCGGCGGAAAATAACCGATCAGGCGCGTACGCCGTTGGGTTCTGAAAAACTCTGCGATCTTGATGCCAATTCGGCTCGCCCCGTCAAAACCCGTGGCGTCAGCGAGGTTAAAAACAACCTCCAAGACGCCGCGGGTTTGTTCATTGATCCAGATCAATGTGCGCCACACGCCCTTGCTGGCTCAGGGGGGAATGCACAATTCATACAATGTCCACTATGGTGTCTTGGCCCCAAGGCTCCGGCCTGGGATAATTATCACTGGCCCCTGCCCCCTTCACCCATGACTGGCATTGAAGCATTCCTGGACCTCCTCGCCAGCGCAGGCGTGCGTTACCTATTCGGCAATCCCGGCACTACCGAGTTGCCGCTTAACGACGCCCTGGCGTGCGACCCGCGATTCAAGTACGTCCTTGCCCTGCACGAAGTGCCGGTCATGGCGATGGCCGATGGCTATGCCCTGGCGTCGCGGTCCCTGGGCGTAGTCAATGTTCACATCGGTTGTGGCCTGGGCAACGCGATGGGCATGCTTTACAACGCCCATTGCGAGAGGACACCGCTGCTGGTGACCGCCGGCCAACAAGATCGGCGACTGCGGATGGAAGACCCGGTGCTGTCCGCTGACCTGGTGAGCGTCGCCAGGCCGTGGACCAAATGGGCCTATGAAGTGACTAGGGTGCAGGACCTGCCGACCGTTGTACGCCGCGCCGTGCAAACCGCGTTGTCGCCACCAACCGGCCCGGTGTTTTTGGCGCTGCCGGTGGACTTGCAAATGGAAGCCTGCGACGGATTGGACATGACCCTGCCGCGCGTGGCCGATCGGCGAACACGGCCTCCGCGTGAGGCGCTCCAGCAAGCGGCGGCACTGCTGGCGCAGGCGCGCAATCCCGTCATTCTTGCCGGCAGTCGCGTGGCGGATGGCGGCGCAATCGCGGAACTCACCGCCATCGCTGAGCTTTTGGGCGCAACCGTGTTCTCCGAAAGCGCCACCGGGCATGGCCGGCTGCCGATGGCGCCCAACCACCCGTTGTATGCTGGCGCCCTCCCACTTTGGTCGCCCGACGCGCGTAATCGGCTCGACGGCTTCGACGTGGCCTTCGCCACCGGCACCAACCTGCTCAAATCCTACATCTACCTTGAACCTCAACGCGCGTTGCCCGAACATCTCAAATTGGTGCAACTCGACGAAGATCCCTGGCAGCTCGGCAAAACGTTTCCCCTCGAGGTCGGCCTGATCGGCGACACGCAAGCGGGTTTGGCGGAACTGGAGCGACATTTGCGTGAAGCGCTGCCGCCACGTTATGCGGACGCGGCACGGCTGCGCCGCGAACAGTGCTCACGCCAGCACCAAGCAGCGCGGTCGGAGCTGACCAGCCGCATTGAGGCCGAGAAGGCCGGCCGGCCCATGACATCCTTAACGATGATGGCCGCTTTGGCTCGCGTGCTGCCGCCGAATGCGGCCGTCGTCGAAGAAGCCACCACCACCACCAACGGCGTTTTTGAGCGGCTTGGTGTCCTCCACGATCCTGCGGCGTATTTTGGCCACCGCGGCTGGGCATTGGGCTGGGGCCTGGGCTGCGCCATGGGGGTCAAGCTTGCCTGGCCAGACCGGCCGGTGCTGGCGATCTTGGGCGACGGCGCCACGTTGTTCGGCATTCAGGGTTTGTGGTCGGCAGCCCATCACCGCATCCCGGTCACCTTCGTGGTGGCAAACAATCGGCAGTACAAAATCCTGAAAAACTGCGGCAACGTGATGCCGCTGCCGCAAATGGCCGCCGGAAACTATGTGGGCATGGATCTGACGGACCCGGCGATTGATTTTGTCGCGTTGGCAAAGTCGCTCGGCGTGGCCGCGGAACGCGTGGAGAATCCGGAC
>Ga0134121_10005532_pt1 | contig 10259 bp, 9 predicted proteins | sample KB301_FD_96463 | JGI IMG/M metagenome (GOLD analysis project Ga0134121, IMG submission 96463) | Terrestrial soil microbial communities without Nitrogen fertilizer from Kellogg Biological Station, Michigan, USA - KB3-0-1 | ecosystem: Environmental > Terrestrial > Soil > Unclassified ... | reverse complement strand
GTGCTTTGCGTCGAGCGCTCCCTGAAGTTGCGCAGCGATTTGCGTGGCCGATTGCAAACTAATCTGCCGGCCCTTTGCTTCCGCGGACGTTTCGTTACTGGCGTTTGCATTGGCTTGCGTCTTTGTCTTCTGAGCTAATCCTGAAAATGCTACAGCGCCAATCAGCACAGTCGCGAACAGAAAGTTTTTCATTACGGTAGTCCTCCCGAATCAGATCTCAACTGGCGTTGGCTGGAACGGACTCAGCCAACACTTCATTGATGCGGGTAATTCAAACAGTTGTTGCGCGCGTCGATGCGACGGATCGGTTGCAATTTAGTTGTCAGAGTCTGGCCAACGAGTTAACGACAGCCGGCATGTTCGCAGCCACAACCGATTTCCATCACGCGTGAATCTTCAGCGTTCTTGCAGTACTCGCTACAGTACTTGCTGCCCTGTTCAGCAGGACAGTCGCATGGGCCGTGTGCGCACTTGCCCGGAGTTTCTTCAGCCATCTTAGGCCTCCTTGCTCGCCTGGAGCGTTCAAACGGGGGAAGGGGGTGAAGCTATTCTAGCGGGTTAGACGCGAGGTTTCGGTCACAGCATTCATGCATTTCTGCGATCTTATTTCAGCAGCCCCGACAACCAATGCATGATGTTGAGAGCCAGCTGTCGATTATCGATGCCGGGACGATTCATGCCGAATTTCATTTGATTCGGGCCGGCCATTTGCGCGGACAGCATGGCGGCTTCGCCGAGTACCACCACGCGTCCTTTTCCGACCGTCATCACAATGCCCTGCGCCCGCCCTGCGGCCGACGCGGGATCTGTGTTGACGCCCGGCATCGCATCGACGGCGGAATCTGCGAGCTTCATGAAGGCGAAACTGTTGGTCGGACCTTTTAGCGATTGACCGGTGAAAGCGATGATCTTGTTAACGCGTTCGGAGTCGTGGCGACCGCGCGTGATCGGATGATCCGCAAGACGGCCGCTCTCACGCGTGTAGATGATAAAGCTAGGATTGCCTTCCTTGTCATAGTTTTCGTTATCGATCGTGAACATCTTGCTCATGTTCACGCCGAATCGATCGGCCATGATTTGATTCGCGGAGCCCATCGGCGCGTGGTCGGCAATGAGCAGCAAGTTGCCGCCGCCCTTAACCCAATCACGCACGGCATCGCATTCTTCCGAAGTGAATGCTGCATTCGCAGCCTCCGGCAGGTTCATGCGTTCCGCGCCCAGCGCGTTGGAAATCACCAGAACGTCGAAGCCTTTGAGCACGGCGGCGGAAAACTTCTCCTTATTGGGAGTGATTTGGTAGCCGTCGTTGGTGATCAGATCTGCGAAGGGCTTGTATCGACCGCTGGCCGTGTGAAAGTTATTGTGTGCTTCATCGAAAAGAACTTTCGGACCATTTTTTGTGTAAGCAGGATGCGCGACCTTCGCGTCGAAGTTTGGATCGGCAACTTGTTGGCCGATTGCGATACTACCCACCAAGATAGCCGTTACGACAAGAGTCGAGCCAATGATCCGAGTGAGTCTCTTCATGGAAACCAATAACGTGTCAGTTAAGAAAATGTTAGCGGGTTACGCGCGCAACTTCTTCAAGCGTTCCGCCGCCAGCATCAGCGTTTCATCCTTCTTGCAGAAGCAGAAGCGAACCTGCTGCGAGCCAAGTCCCGACGCGTCGGCACTGTAGAAGCTCGACCCCGGCACGCAGGCGACGCCGACTTCGCGAATCAGATGACGAGTAAATTCGATGTCGTCTGGGAAGCCGAAGCCGCTGATGTCGGTCATGACGTAATAAGCCCCGTCCGGCCTGAAAGTGCCAAAACCTGCAGCTTCCAGCTCAGGCAAAACCAGATCGCGCCGCGCTTCGTAGTCCTTTTGCAATTGCTCGTAATACGACGGCGGAAGAGCCAGCGCGTAAGCGCCGGCGGCTTGTAGCGGCGCGGCGGCTCCGACAGTCAGGAAGTCATGGACCTTCCGAATTGCGCTGGTGATTTCCGGAGACGCAATGCAATACCCAACCCGCCAACCCGTCACGGAATAGGTCTTCGACATCGAATTGACGACCACTGTGCGATCACGCATCCCTTCGATTTGGGCCATCGAGATGTGCGCGATCTCGGCGCCTGCGCGCGGGTACAGAATGTGTTCGTAAATCTCGTCAGTAAAGCAGAGCGCGTCGAACTCCTGGCAGAGACCCGCGATGAATTCCATTTCGTCGCGCGTGAAAACTTTGCCCGTGGGGTTGTTGGGATTGCAGATGATGATCGCTTTGGTTTTGGAATTGAACGCGGCGCGCAATTCGTCGCGATCAAAACTCCAGTCCGGCGCGCGCAGCGGAACATAACGCGGCTGCGCGTCGGAGAGGATCGCGTCGGGAGCATAGTTTTCATAGAACGGCTCAAACACGATCACTTCGTCGCCGGGATCGACGGTCGCCATCATCGCCGAGATCATTCCTTCGGTTGATCCGCACGTTACGGTGATCTCCGCCTCAGGATCGATTTCGAATCCCAGGTACCACTTTGTCTTGGTCGCAATCGCATCGCGGAAGTCTTTCGCGCCCCAGGTGATCGCGTACTGGTTCACGTCGTCGGCAATGGCCTGCATGGCAACGCGCTTGATGTCTTCGGGCGCGGGGAAGTCGGGATAGCCCTGCGAAAGATTCACGGCGCCATACTTCATGGCTTCGCGAGTCATTTCGCGAATGACCGATTCAGTGAACTGCGAAGCTTTGCGTGAGACGTGACGAGATGCGGTTGGTGCAGGTGAACTCATAAGACTAGCCACAGATGAACACGGATTAGCACAGATAAGAACCCGCAGATTATTTCACTAGCCTTTATCCGTGTCTATCTGCATGAATCTGTGGCTAGTTCCCTGATTTCGCTTTGCGCTCCTTTGCGACTTTGCGTCTTGGCGTGAACCGGCCGTTTTGGGTGCGATCGACTCTCTCGCAAAGACGCAAAGGCGCGAAGCGACGCAAAGTACGGCCCTTACCGAGTCTGTGGCTAACTTAATCCGGCTGTTGCGATTTCAATTGCTCGACGATCGATCTCACTGCCGAGGCCTGCGATCCATTGGGCGCGAGGCGCAGATAATTCTCGTAAGCGGCGATCGCTTCGCGGTTATTGCCCGTCTTCTCATAAGCTGCGCCCAGCATTTGATAGATGATTGGTTCGGTGTCAGACAGTTGTTTGATGGCGATGTCGAATTCGCGGGCCGCTAATTCGTACTGCCCTTTTTCTTCATACGTACGCCCGATCCCGACATGAGCTTCAGGTTGGAAGCCGTGGCTCTCGCGAATTGCGCGATTGAACGCGCCGATGGCGTCATCAGTCTGGCCCGTCTCGCGATAGATGCGACCTTCTACGGCGGATGCTTCGGGATAGTTTGGCCGCACGCGCCGCGCCGCATCAATTTCTGCCAGTGCGCCGTTCGTATCATTCAAGTCCAACAATACCCGCGCCAGACCTACGTGAGCGGCAGGAAACGCAGCCCGCGCCTTCATTGCCTGCCGATATAGATCGGCAGAGGCTTGACGCGCCGCGTCGTCTCGCGCAGCTTCACGCGCGGCTTCAGCTTGTTGGAAAAGGAGCTCGGCCTGATCCGTTGTGCGGATAAGCCGCACGCGAACTTCGCCGCGTTGTAGTGCCGTGATCGGCTGCGAATCTTCCTTGAAGCCCTTGGCCCGCACGCGCAATGTATGCGCACCAGAGGACAGTTGCAGTCCGTTCAAAATACCATTCGCATCCGTGACCCCGCGGCGGATCTCGTCGATCCAAACGATCGCATTCGGCTCAGTTTGAATCGTGATCGTGCGTGCACCAGTTGCGGTTGAACTTTGTCTTGTTCGCTGTGCGTGAACCAGGCCAAAGCAGGTCAAGAGAACTCCAGTCAGCAGCGCTACTCTAAAATTCATTGCGAGTACGTTTACCCTAAGGCCGGACTCCGCGCAATGCTCAAGTTGCGTAAGCGACCTTGCAATATTGTTGCGCGGCAAAGGCGTCTGGGTGTAATCTTCGCCGGAAATAACTACAAGTTGGTCTAAGGGTTACTTGTCATACCGTCCGGGTGCGGAGGGTATCGACGAACTGCTAATCAGTCTGGAGGAACTTATGATTATCGAATCGACGTCCTATGCCGGTCATGTTTTAGGAATGTTCGACGGAAGCATTTTCAAAGCTCCGAACGGTCAGGAAATTTCGCACATCATTCTGCGGTGGTTGCACTTTGTGGCGGGCATCACGTGGATCGGTCTGCTCTATTTTTTCAATCTGGTAAATGTGCCGCTGCAAAAGAAGCTGGATGCGGACACGAAGAAGAAGGTCAACCCTGAGTTACTGCTGCCGGCGCTTTGGTATTTTCGTTGGGGCGCTTTGCTGACGGTAATCGCGGGACTTGGTTATTACGCCATGTACATTCTCAGGCCGGACGTGAGTTTGGCGAACGCCACGGGCGCGAATGTCAGCGGTAGGATGATCATCATCGTGTGGTTCTTTATTCCTGTCGTTACGTTCCTGGTTGAGTTTCTAATCATCAAAAAGGTTCCGGCACTAATAAAGGATGGTCGAGTCTTCGCCATCATCGCCTTGATTCTCGTGGTGGCGATGTCGATGGTTATCTTGAAGTGGATCGATGGCAGTCTGACTGTCGGTACACAGCACTTCGCCAGCAACAAATCACTCTCGATTGGTGTGGGCGGCGCGCTCGGATTAATCATGCTGCTCAACGTTTGGGGAATTATCTGGCCGAACAACAAGCGCATCATCGGCGCGTTGACTGGGGGTCCGCCGCCCGCGCCGGAATTAGCCCGGCAAGCGTTCATCGCGTCGCGTACGAACACCTGGTTTTCGTTGCCGATGTTACTCTTCATGGCGGCGTCGCACGGTGACTGGTTGATATTCGGCGGACACTAAAAGCATTTCAATTAGTATAAAGAGGGGGCGGAGCGATCCGCCCTCTTTTTTTGCAACAGTATTGGCTAATCATTTCCATCGCTTCGCGACACTTTCACCCCACAATCCCTTTACAAAAAGAGGTTTCCCTACATTCTTACGCACTTCTGGAGGTGATATGGGTACTGTTAACACTTATAAAGCAAGACAGTTCGATCTTAGCAACTTGAAGGGCATTTCGGATGAAACTCTCGAGATGCACTTCAAGCTCTACGAAGGTTACGTGAAAGAGACGAACAAGCTAAACGAGAAGATTGCCGAGTTCGTCAAGGACGCCAAAGTCGATCAGGAAGAGTTCGCCGATTACTCAGAGCTGACCCGGCGTCTGGGATTTGAATACAACGGCATGGTGCTGCATGAGTACTATTTCGACAACATGAAAAAAGGCGGCGGCATCGGCGATCCAAATCAGAGTTCGACTTTCCGCAAAGCGGCTGAGCAGAGCTACGGCAGCTACGATATTTGGAAAGCGGACTTTGTCGGCATCGGCAAAATGCGCGGCGTGGGTTGGGCCATATGTTACGAGAATCCCAACAACGGTGCGCTATCTAATCACTGGATCACTCTGCATGAAACCGGCAACGTCGCAGGGTTCACTCCGGTGCTGGTGATGGACGTTTGGGAGCACGCCTTCCTTCTGGATTACAAACCGGCGGAGCGGCCGAAGTACATCGAAGCGTTTTTCTCGAATATCGATTGGAACATCGTCGAGCGCCGGCTGCAGCAGCAGAAAACCCAGCAGCTGGCGGCGTAACCTGGTTACATTTTCGTGCCTTGAGGCCGAGTGGTTCTCGGCCTCAAGATCGACTGGTGCCGATGGCCAGCGGACGCTTGTTCAGCGCGGCCGCTTGTGATAATCCATGTCGCAAATTCAACGCTTAAATATTTTGGAGGACTCATGAAAAGGTCGATTAGCTCTCAACTTCTGCCGGCACTTGTGCTCGTCAGCGTCGCAGTCATGGCCGGCTGCCAGGCGACCACTGACAATGCGAATACGACCGCGACGACCAGCGCGACACCGCCGGGCGCACAGCAACTGACTCAGGTACCGCGACCGCAAAAGATCGAACAGGCGATGAAGGATCGCGGTGAGCAGGATGCCGCGAAGCCAACGCTAAAGATCGTCTCGCCCGCTAACGACGCCACTTTTAACGGCTCAGTGGTTGAGGTGAAGCTTGAGTTAGGCGGCGATCTCAAAGGCTACATGCCGCACAAGGATACGGCGACACAGAAGGGAAATCACATTCACGTGATTCTCGACAACCAGCCTTACGAAGCTTATTACGAGGTATCGCAAGGGCCATTTGAGTTGCGTAACGTCAGTGAAGGCAAGCATACGCTGCGAGTGTTTCCGTCGCGGCCCTGGCACGAGAGCTATAAGAACGATGGCGCGTTTCAGATGGTCACGTTCACTGTGAAAGGCGGCGGCGATGCGACCAAGCCGACGACGACGAACACGGGTCAGAAGATGGCTGAGCCCTCAAAGAGTCCAGCCGCAAAGTCCGACACTGCTGCCGCAAGTCCAACTCCCGCGCGTGAAGGCAAAGATTACGCGCCAAGCACCGCCGGCAATGTCGATGCGACCAGGCCTCTGCTGACTTACAGCCGGCCCAAAGGTGAGTACAAAGGCGAAGACACTGATGCGATCATGATCGACTTTTGGCTTTTGAATGCGAAGCTCACGGGTGATGGCGGCGAATATCGTGTGCGCTACTCAGTCGATGGCGGCGAGCCGAAGATGCTGGAAAAGTGGGAGCCAATTTGGTTGAGCGGTTGGATCGCCGGCAAACATCGCGTGCTGCTCGAACTAATCGACAAGAACGGCAACGTTGTCGATAACGGCGCCTACAATTCGACGACGCGCGAGATAACTGTGACCAAGTAGAAGGATTTAGCAGTCCTGGATATCCTCTCTGGTTCCCTTGACACGCAGAGTAGCGGGCGTATAGTTTTCAGCGTCAACTCTGGGTTAATTCGGGATCGCAGTGGACTTTCGTCTAGTTGCCCGGATGCTTACATCATAACCGACATGAACCCCCTGAATCTTACCGGTGATAATTCTAATCGAACCTCGCATAGCTTTTTTCCGCTAAGTCTTTATCAATTTTGGGCTGTATCAATCGGATCAAGGTAGTGCCCGAGCGGTCGTAGGAAATCCCCGTTCCGCCAGGGCCTCAGCACCTAAGTACTTTTCTCTCGATATTCTCGCGCCTGGATTGAGATTCGGGCCGACGTTTCACCCACCGAAAGGAGAAGTCTTATGAACGGACGTCAGGTCACAACACTTCGTTTCTGGAGGTCGCTGACGCACCCGCGGCGGCGGCGTTTTATGTGGCTGGGCCTGTTTGCGGGGCTCGCCATCTCAATGTTTTGGCAGTTGCAAGTTACTAAATCGCAAACAGCAAATGGCGAGCTTGAAGGACGACCATCACCTACTTTCCGACGTGTCTGCCTGGGCGGAGCCAACTCAGGCAGGCTGTGCAAGCAAAATACTGAATGTCCGGGTTCAAGCTGCCGCGATCGAAATGTCTTTAACATTACGGTCGCGGTGATGTACAACGCGCCGGCCGGGGACATCACGGCTATCCAAAATATGATCACCGCGATGTCTTCGGTGCTGCTCGATGTTACTGATGGGCAGGCGGAAATCGGGACGGCCACAATTCACAACAATGCCATGACCGGTAATCAGGCTGATCTGATGATCGAGCCGAGTACCAATGACACCTGGTGGTACGCCAATACGGGAAACTTCCGCGTCGGCGGCGCCATGCACGTGTCCATTAACTACATTACTGCTGCAGATACCGGGCAGAAATTAGCGCACGAGTTTTCTCACCTGGTGTTCGACCCGCGGGACGAATACGAAAGCCGTCCAGTCGGCTGTGTAGATCCGACCGGCGCCGCTGACTGTCCAGTACCAGGTGCCGCCGACGGTACCTGTTTGATGGATGGCAACGGCACCGAGTTCTGCTGGGGCCAGGGCAAGTCCGCGAATGTAGCCGATTTGTCGGCAGGTAATCACGACCCCACGGATGTCACTGAGCAGTCACGCTGTCGCAGCAATCGCTCATGTTGGGATCAGTTGGTTTGGTCGTGGCCGACCACGTTTTTGAAACCGGCTGCTGCGCCCGATCCGGGATCCAACGGTGAAGTCGCCGATGCGGTGAATTTTGTCGTAACCAACAGCAACGTTCGGGTCGTGCTCGTGCTTGACGAGTCGGGCAGCATGGGCCTGGAGTCGCCCACGCGGATGGCCCGACTCAAAGTTGCGGCCAGCGACTTCATCGCAACTGCCCAGAACGGCGCTGAACTCGGACTACGCTCGTTTGCGTCAGACGCCGAACCTGCCAGCGGGCGTGCCAACGTCGCCATTGCGGCGCTGGGCAACAACCGCTCGGCTTGGACCAATGCGGTGAATGGCTTAAGTCCCAGCACTAACACGAACATCGGGGCCGGTCTGCAAAAAGCCAAGGACATGATCACGACTGCCGGCGGCGTCACTGCGAATACCTACGTCGTGCTGATGACCGACGGCCTCAACAACGAGCCCGCGCCCCAGGCAACGGCGGCTGCGGATCTGCAGGCGAAGATCAATGATTTGCTGGCAGCGGGCATTCCTGTATTCGTGACCTGCACGGGCGGCGACCTTGGACTACAGTCGCAATGTTCTGAGATTGCCGCCGGCACCAATGGATTCTTTTCCGATTCCGCTGATGCTTCACGCATGCCCCAGAACTTCGTCGACTTTCAAGAACGCATCACGGGACACCAGGGCGTTCTTTCATACGACAACAGCTTTAGCAAAGTCCGCTCGTCACCACCGTTGACGTTCTTCGTTGACGAAGGCTCTGAATCGGCCAGCTTCAGCTTGCTTTGGGAAAATGCTGCGGCGTCGGCGCGAGCGGTTCTGATCGATCCTGGGGGCACTACTCACCAGACACAACCAATCCCGCAAGGCGTTTATGCTCGTATCGACAAACCTTTGCCAGGGGACTGGCGAATGCAAATTGATTCAGGCGGCACGGATAGCCGGTTTACTGCCAAGGCCTACGTTCTGAATCGCGTCAATAACCTGGTGGTCGCCAGCCGCTATATCACGCGCACGCCCGGCGGCGAAATCTATGTCTATGCTTACCCGAGAAGTAAGGGTGGCGCCCTGACCGAGCCAGGGAGCAAGCTTACGGCGCGGGTGACCCGTCCGGATGGAACAACCGATACGCTGGAACTCTTTGACAAGGGCCGCGACGCTCCGGAACACGGCGATGACATTCCCGGAGATGGCGTTTACACCGGCGTCTACAAGAATACTTCTCTTAAGGGCGCCTACGGGTTTCAGGTCAACGGCCAGTTCGACAGGTGGCACCTGGGCGACGACGCGCACCAGCGCGATCCCAAGGCTGAAAGCCCGAAGTTTTATCGCGAGGTTCGTGTGTCCACCGCCGTGGGGCAGCCGGGCGATGTTCCCAAACAACCGGAAGACACGCAGACGAACCCGCCGCGAGACTGGTGCAGGCTCTGCTGCTGGCTGGCGGTCTTTTTCTTTGTTCTGTTTTTGATCGCGCTATTCCTGCTGTGGCGTTGCTGGCGAAGCAAGCGGCTGGCGACGGTAAGGCGCTAACAGACACTTCCGACAAGGTAGACGATTCCTGCGTGTCCAGACAGGAAGTTGGCTACGGGGTGTCGCTACCTTGTCGTGACGTGCCTAACTATCTACTGCTTATTTCCGTTTGTGGCAGCGGTTGGAGCGGCTGGCTTCTTCGCCGCCGGTCTGCGTCTCGTCTTTTGCTCCACCAGAATCACTTCAAAATCACTGTCACCTAAATTCTCAGGAAGGTGTCTGCCCGCGGGAGCCCAAACCGTCTGCCCGGCTTTCATTTCCTGTTCCTGGCTTTTACCGCCAGGCAAATTGAATTTGATGTGGGCGTCAGTCAGAGCGATCGCAGCGCCGGCAGGGTGCCAGTGCCATACTGACTTCTCATGCGGGCCATAATGTATGCGCAGCACTCGCACGGTGGCATTTTCGAACTCAACTTTGTAATGCTTGGAATCGACTTTCACAGGATCCTGTGCCATTACTGGAATGGCGATCGCAAAAAGAAACGCAGCTAGAAACAGAACTCGACGCATGGGGGAACTCCTCCTGCTGATGGCAAACTTGGGGAATAGCGAGACGGTTTCTATTGCAGCCGCCACGGAAAGTCAATAAGTTTCTTGCGACTGACAAAGACAAAAAGGGAATCGCAGTTCGCCGCATTGGCAGCAGAAGCCGCTAAGTGCGTCCGCTGTCCCGCCATGTGCGAACGCCCCGCG
>Ga0134121_10005530_pt1 | contig 10261 bp, 8 predicted proteins | sample KB301_FD_96463 | JGI IMG/M metagenome (GOLD analysis project Ga0134121, IMG submission 96463) | Terrestrial soil microbial communities without Nitrogen fertilizer from Kellogg Biological Station, Michigan, USA - KB3-0-1 | ecosystem: Environmental > Terrestrial > Soil > Unclassified ... | reverse complement strand
CGGGTCCTGGCGCGGTCCGAACACGTTGAAATAGCGCAGCCCGATCGACCCGAACTCATAGCAGCGCGCGAAGATTTCAGCGTACAGCTCGTTCACATACTTGGTTACCGCGTAAGGCGACAGCGGCCGTCCGATCTCGCCTTCGACTTGCGGCAGCCCGGGATGATCGCCATAGGTCGCGCTCGATCCGGCAAAGACGAAGCGCGAAACGTCGGCCCCGCGCGCCGCCACCAGCATGTTGAGAAACCCGGTTATGTTGCTGTCGTGGGAGCCAATTGGATGCTCGATCGAGTGCGGCACGCTTCCGAGTGCCGCCTGGTGCAGTACCAAATCCGCGCCGCGACACGCCCTGCGGCAGGTGTCGAGCGAGCGAATATCACCTTCGATAAAACGAAATTTTCTCCACTGGCCGTCCGTCACGGCAGCCTTTACCTGTGCCAGATTGCCGGCATTCCCGGTTGAGAAATTGTCCAGCCCGATCACCCGCTGATCCAGCTTGAGCAGGGCTTCCAGCAGATTGGAGCCGATGAATCCGGCTGCGCCCGTCACCACCCAGGTGCGCGGCCGGCTCTTCAGTGACTCCTGCGTCTCACTGTACTTCGTCATGGTATCGCTCTCCTTTTGTAACTTGTTCTCGTCGGCCAGGTAATCCAACCTCACGTCACTGCCTCTTTTGCGCTGGTGTTGGCGGGGACGCCGCAGAGGTCCAACAGCGTTTCCTCATAACGGTCCACCATGGTCTTCTCGGAAAAAAACTTCTCCGCCACCCCGCGGGCGTTATGTCCCATTCTTGCGGAGACCGCGCGATCCGAAAGGATCGCGAGCTTGTCGACGAAATCCGCCGTATCACCCGCCGGGAAGAGAAATCCGTTCCATCCCGAAAACACCATCTCGGCAGCGCCGCCCACGTCCGAATGGACAACCGGCTTGCCCAGGGACATCGCCTCGATCGCCGCAAGGGAAAAGGCTTCTGTATGACTGCACAATGTCATCACATCGCAGGCAGCGACGTAGGGACGGACTTCGCGCTGGAATCCCGTAATCGTGATGTCCCGCTCGACCCGGAGCTCGCGCGCTCGTGCCTCGATCTCTGCGCGCTTGTCGCCGTCGCCTATCATCAGCACCCGTGCTGCGATACCCATGCCACGAAGCCTTGCGAGTGCATCCACCAGTTGCGCGTGATTTTTTTCCGCGCGCAGCGTCGCGGCAATACCGATCACGTAGTCAGCATCGGTGTAGCCGAGCGCTCTGCGTAACCTACCCCGCTCGTCCGGACTCCACGTATCGCGAAACCGGTTGGTATCCACGCCGTTGTGGATCACTTCGTTTCTCCGCGCAAAGACTCCGCGACGCATGCAGTAGCGGCGCTGCATTTCGCAAACGAAGACGGAGCAATCGGAAATCCAGAAAAACGGGCGGTAAACCAGCATCTGGAGCCGCTCTTTTACCCCGAGGAGCCATGTCGAGTGATAAGTGACGACCTGGGGCACTTGCAGACGGGCAATACGCAGAGCCAGTGTGGAATACAGCAGCGCGTACGGATTCGCCGCAACGACCACCGAAGGCTTGATGCGGGAAATGTGGGCGGCGAAATCGGTCAAGGCGCGCCTGTCGAAATAGCGGGCCGCATTGAGGCATTGCACGGTTCCGCCTTCATTCAATCGAATGCTGTCGAGTAACGCCGCCTCATTTTTGATGTAAACCGCGTGGCATTGGTGACCGCGCTCTCCCATGCGATTCATGACGGCGACCGCGTGGCGTTCCGCCCCGCCGTGAGCCAATGATCCAGTGACGAAAATCACTCGCAACTGGGTCTCCGATCAATAATTGCGGGCCGCGGCGAGCCAACCCCGGCCCATGCTGCTCAGCGCTTGCATCGCTCCGTAAGCGGCCGCCAGGATCGCAGCGCCTGCGACCACTCGAACGAGAGGTTGGCTCGCGGCAAAATAGCTGCCGACAGCGCCCCAGGCGAGCGCCGCGGCAAGGGCGGAAAACAGCATCACCTGACCGAGCGCGCGCCAATCCTGCAAGTTCCGAACCGGAATTCCGGTTAGTTGAGATATGCGCCACATGGTGGCGATGCGATCGAGATAAATCATGATCACGCCGCCTATTGCCGCTCCCGCGAGGCCAATGTGCTGCGCCAGAAACCAGTTGACCGGCAGCGATAATGCCAACGCGACCAGGTTGACCCCTGCCACGAACGGGGCTTGTCGCAGTAACATCGTGATGGTGGCCGTTTCAAAGACCAGGGCAGCGAGGCCGACGATGTAGACGCGCATTACCGGCGCTGCGGCAACATATGTAGCGGTGTAGACGATCGTGACGATCTCTTCGGCAAAGACAAAAACGAATGCCAGCAACGGGCACAGGAACATTCCGACCATGATGTTGGCGCGGTTGTTGAGCTTGAGCATGCCGGAGACATCGCCCGCGGCTTCAAGCCGGCTCATGCTTGGCAGAAAGGTGTAATTGACCGATTGACGGAACATGCTCATCAGGGGCCCGAGCACCATGGCAATCGAAAAAGAAGCGAACATGCCCAGGGGGAAAAGCGCTGCAGCCACCCACTGATCCGCCTGCACTCGTAATCCGTACAGGGCCCCCGCGATCCCGATCGGAGCCGCATACTTGAATTGATTCACGAATACGTGCCAGTGGAAAACCGGTCCGCGCAGGCCGTGCTGGCCCGCCACGTAACCCAGCAGCAATGTGACTTTGAATACGACGAATGCGAGCAGCATGAACAACACGGGCGTGAGTTCCTGTGTCAGGATGGCGGCCAGTGATAGAGCCACTGCGCGCAAGGCTGCCAGGCTCACCGTCGCCTTCGCCTGCCATGTCACGTGCTCCTCGACCGTGGGCAGCAAATCGAGGAGGGATGCGACCACCCACAACAGCACGAATGCCGGCACGATAGCTTCGTGTTCCGCGAGAGCGCGAAGTTTTTCAGGTAACCAGGGATTCCAGGCGCTGACGGCCCATCCCGATATGAGGCCCGCGAACACGAGAAACACCAGCGTCTGGTTGATATAGAGGCGCTTGGTCGGTTCATCCGACCTCGGCAGGAAGTAATAAAGGCTCGCCGGCATGGCCAAAGTCGCGATGGCGAGGATTGTTCCCGCTACCAGCCACAGCAATCGATACTGTCCGAATGCGGCGGCATCGAGGCAACGCACCAGTACCACCGGCAACAAAAACTGGGTCGCATAATCGAATGCGTTCGCGGCGCCCAGGGACAGGGCGCGCTGCCCGAGTTGTTGCACGGAGGGTGCCGGCACCCCCGATTCGACCCCGTTATTCACCGGCCGCGCATCGTTTCGATAAACACTCATGTCGCCGGTCTTTTCGCGAGCTGGCCATACATCATCCCAATGGCCAGCCACAGGAAGACCTGCTCCGGCTTCGGCGCGAGGCTACTGTCGGTGATGGCGCAGATCAGAAAGGTTGCCAACCCGGCCGCTGCGCCTTGATAGAAGCCGCGCAGCGTGGGGCTCAGTTCCGGATCGACGCTCAGTTTTCGAAAACCCTTCCAGACATGGACAAAATAGGCACACAACAGGACGAGGCCAGCGATGCCCATATCGAGCGCGGCCTGCAGGTAGGCGTTGTGAGGGTGCGAAACCAGCAGAACGCCCGCCCCTCCGGACGCGCGCATGGGCTCGGACCAGAGAATCGACCCGTGACCGCTACCGTAAATTGGACTGCGCATGATTTCGGGCAGCAGCGGCAGCCAGAGTCCGTCCAGGCGCCCGGCGGTTATCGCGTTCAATCCCTCTCCAAACCCGGTACTGGCACGCTCGTAAACCGCTTCGGGAAGGAGGAACAGCGCCCCGGTCGCGAGCACTCCCGCGAATATCATGGTTCTCGCATTGAGTCGCCAGAGCAGAAAGAGCACATTGACCACGATGACGCCGAAGAAAGCGCTGCGCGAGAACGTAAATATCAAGGCAAGCATCACCAGGCCCATCGAGGCGAGCAGCGCCAGCTTGAGACCGGGTTCCTTCGATTCGGCCCAGGTGAATAGCAGCAACGCGTAGGCGACGGCATACAGACGCCCCAGTTCGTTGGCGTGCATCCCCAGCGGCGAAAGGAACATGCGCGAATGGCTGCTCGCGATCTCCTCGAGCCCGACGCCGGATGACATCACAAACACGATGACTAGCGAGGTGATCACCCAGATTGAGATCAGCATGGGGACCAGGAATTTCTCGGGCCGCTCGGATCTCGAAACTGCCGCACCGACCAGCAGTGCGAAGATCACCAGGAATATGGGCTTGATTACCATTTCGCGCAGGTATCCACCCACTTCCTGGACGTCGAATCCCGAATACACGTGAGCAATGCTCGGCGCGATATCACCGAGATGACGGGTCCCCAGAACACCCGCAATCACGATGGGCACGATGTACAGGCAGAAAAGCGGGAGCGGCAAAAAACGCCGGATGCTGCCATCGAACAATCCATGCAGAAGGCAGGACGCAAGCGTCCCGGCCAGCAGGAGATTCAGGGGATTGAGGCCGGTGACCCCAAGCATCGCGTGCGGAAACAGGGTGCTGGCCGATATCGGCATCAGCAAAACGAGCAGGATCACCCCGAAGCGAAAGTCGCGCAGTATGAATGCGCAGCCGAGGACTGACACGGCCAGGATCAGTGCGTTCACTTCGGTGAGGGCAATCATGGCCCCCCAGAACGCTCCGAATAACGCAATTCCCGCGAACAGCCAGACAGGGAAGGCTTCGCGGCGCTCAAACGGAACATCCTCGAAAGCACCGGCGTTGCGGAAGGCCCCGGCGATCCATTGCCAGGGATTCACCTGGCCGAAAGGCCGACCCTGGATCCGTGCCGCCGCTTGCTGGGCGTCCGAAGAGATTGCGGCCATCGTCGTTTACGCGCCGGAGGCAGCGACCCGGTGGAAGAACGGGAATAACCCGGTCAGCCTGTGAAATTCACCCTTTCGCATTGCCACGCGCAACGCACCGCCGGGGTTATTCCATCCAGCTGGAATCAAAATGCGTTAAACACCGTGCCGACGATGCGGGCGCCGGTACTGCTTAAATCACGGATGACGCTGGTCGTATCATCGAGGCGAGTGTGATCCTTGCGGGCAAGCACTACGACACTCCCCGCGCGGAAGGCCACGATCTGGGCGTCCGCATAGAGCCTTGCCGGCGGCGTATCAATCAGGATGACGTCGTATTCGGCCCGTACCTCGTGCAGGAAAATGGACAGCGCGACCCGCGACATCAGCTCCTGCGGATTGGGCGGGAGCGCACCAGCGGGCAGAAGCGATAACCTTCCGAATTCGGAAACCGGTATTACCGCCCTGCGGTCGGCGCGCCCGGAGAGCACAGTCGACAGGCCGACCCGGTTGGGGACATCAAAGATCCAGTGTTGACGCGGCCTGCGAAGGTCGGCGTCAATCAGCAGAGTGCGTTCCCCGAGTTGCGAAAAAGCCACCGCGAGGTTCGCTGCAACGTAACTGCGCCCCTCCCCTGAGCCAGGACTGACGATCGCCAGCACCCCGCGTTTGATACCGGCATTGGACCAGCGGATCAGGAGCTGGGTCCGCAGAGCCCGTATCTCCTCGGTGCGGGGATGGAACGGCGCATAGGCCGCTACCAATTCGGGGCTGGCGCCACCGTCGTCCGACAACAGACGGGGTAGGTCGAATTGCTTCGCGACCGCGCAATGCAGGTCGTACTCCGTGATCAAGCCCAGGCGCAGCGCCGCTTCGCCGAATCTCAAGCCTTCCGTATTCTGCAAATCCATGATCCGCTCGACGTCGGCGGAGTCAAGCTTGCCCTCGTCGACGAGCAGGCTGCCGATCGCGCGTTCGGGATGCGGGACAATGCGTCCCGGCGTTTCAATGGATACAACATTTTCCTGGGTTTTCATTCGTCATCCCTTAGTTCGGCTTCGGCAGCGTCCGCATCCCTCCGGACCAGCCAATCAAACGGTGGCCGGCGGGCTCCCAAGAATTGAGCACGGCCAGCAGCGGCACGTCCTGCTCGACAATCAGGTCGTTACGCGAACGCACCCTGCGGTCGCGCATTTCCATCAGGATCACGATCCCGATTCCGAGCATCGTCCCGACGACCGCAGCCAACGCAATATTGAGGGTGATCCGCGGACGGAACGGTTTGCGCGGCTCGACTGCGGGATTGAGCACAGCGACGCTGGTCTGCCGGGCACGGCTCTCGACGCTGCTTGCGTTGGCGCGCTGCACCGCCATTTCATAGGTCTTCTGGGCGGATTCCACGTTCCGCGTCAGAATAGCCAGCTGGGACCGATCCTGCCTGGACTCGAGCACGCGCGCGCGCTGTGTCGCCATCGCCGCCCTGAGCTCAGCTTCTCGCTGGCGGCTTTGGCGCGCCGAGTTCTCTATTCCCGCGACGACTTTTCCCATCTCGGTGTCAAGCCGCTCTCGCAGGCTCCGATTTTCGGAAAGTTGACGCTGGTATAGCGGGTAACTGGCCCCGTATTGCGTGGCCAGGTCCTGCAGCTTCGCTTCTCCCCGCATCAATTCGGTTTTCAGGCTTTGTATAAACGGATTGGAAAGAACTTCCGGGACTCTTTCCGGAGAGGCACCCCCATCCAGGAAAGTGCGGGCCTGCTGCTCCCGCGTCTTCCAATCCAGCGTCTGCTCCTGCGCCTTCGCCACCTGGACCGAGAGTTCACCCAGCCGGGTGTTCTCGACGTCAAGGCGCTCGTCGGTAGCGACGATTCCGTTCTCCTTCTGATAGTTGATGAGTTTGGACTGGGCCTCCTCGAGCTTTGCCCGCAAGCTCACCACCTGCTCGTCGAGCCAGGCAGTGGCCTGCCTCGAGGGCTCCACGCGCAACTCGAGTGTCGTATCGACATAGGCTTTGGCGAAGGCGTTTGCAACTTGCGCCGCGAGGGCTGAATCCGAGGCCGAAAAAGTAACGTTAATTACACTGCTTTGCGTGGTGTCCACTTTGAGCGTCTCGAGCAGGCCCGCGGCCAGCCAGTCCTCGATCCGCCCCTTGCCCCCGGTTTGCTTGACGAAGGCTTCCCGCAACTCCGGGTCCGCCGCAAGCTTCAGATCCTTCACCACTTTGCGCGCCACTTTCTCGCTGGTGATGATGTCGCTCTGGGTTTGCAGGTAACTCGGCTTCTCCTGGGGGTAATAGAGCACCTGGGGAACTCCGCTCAGGGTCTGCTCGTCCTTGGCGTCCACCAGCAGCGATACCGTCGACTTGTAGGTTTTCGGCAGCAGCAGGCTTACCACCGCGGCGGTGAGGACGGAGGCGCACAACACCACGAAAAACACACCGAATCGTGCGCGCAGCGTCAACAGAAAAAGTTTGAGATCCATGTCGTATCGCGCCTAGAGGATTGCGTGGTCTAGAACAGGCTTTCCTTGACGTAAATCACGTCGTCCGCTTGCACTGCGTCGACCGGCCTGGCATCGAGCCTCGTTACCGTTCCATCCGGCATGCGGCGATGTATCTTGAGTCCCCGCTCGGTACCGCGCGGCGTCAGCCCCCCGCCCAGCGACAGTGCCTGCACCACTGCCATATTGGGTTCCAGACGGTAGGCGCCTGCGCGCTGTACCTCTCCGTAAATGTAAAAAACCGGCGCGCGCTGCACAAAAATGGTGTCGCCGTTCTGAACCTCTATGTTGGAGGAGAGATCGCCGCTGCGGTACATCTTCGGTACATCGATTTCCAGCCTGTTGACATCTCCGCCGCGCGAGATCATCACGATCACAGTGTCGTCTCCGGTGGGCCCGATTCCGCCGGCCAGCGCCAGTATGTCCGTGAGTTTCGAACTGGTGTCTTCGAGCGCGTAGCGCCCGGGACGCACGACATGTCCGAGCACCGATACCTGCCTGCTGCGCACTTGCAACACCGCAACGTTGACCTGGGGATTCTTCAGGAAATTGCCCTGCTTCAATTGATCGGCGATCCGCGTGGCTGCACCAGTGGGCGTCTGTCCGCTCAACGCGATCTCACCGATCAGCGGAAACATGATCGTTCCGCGCTCGGAGAGGCGCACTTCGGTCGTCAGGTCCGGATTCTGAAACACTGTCACGCGTATGTTGTCCCCCGCTCCGAGGGATTCGCTGGCACCGCACGGGATAGCGATCGCCGTCATCAATATGGCACCCGCCAACACCCTAAACCGGCGCGACGCATTGCGGAGCACAGCCAACAAGTACAAAGATGGCGATTGGAAAAATTGCGGGATCATGTTGGTTCCTCCTTATTGAGCAATGACTGCCTGGACTTTGTCGGACAGGACCTACAATATCCGCACGACGTTTATTGGCGATTTCGACGACTGGTCCGGTCGGACTATTTGAGTTCCTGCCGTCCCCAACCACCTTCGAAGCAGGCGCGATTGCAGCTCCGTTCGACTGCAACGCGTACCGCGGATCAGCTTTTCACCAGGGTGGACTTGCGCCGCGCCATGAATGCGACAACGGCGAGCCCGCACAACAGCATCGTTCCGCGGGTGGGCTCGGGAATCGTCGAGGGCGAAAATGAAGGTATTGAGTCACGCGGCTCGCTGCGTGCGTCGGAAACCGGAGCGGAATGGCGCGTTCGCAGAGCGCCGCTTGGCGAATCACCCAGCACGCCTGAACCATGAGCTGTGTCGCCGGCAATCGACGCGACCCTTCTCTGGTTGCCGGGCAACGGGCCGCCAGCCGTTTGGGCGGCGGCCGCGAGGACGATCGCACCCGGAGCAGGCGCCGAGTAGTCCGCCGCGGTCGTAGCAATTCGCGGTGAATCCTGAACTGATGTCTGGGTAACGGATTGAGCTTGCCCCCCATCCCAGACTCCCGCAAACACGATGACCCCCAGCAGTACTTGTAGTTGGATGCGGCGACTCATGGTGTCTCCTGATACGTGGATGAAGCCTCGCTCAAGTTATCGACGTCCCATTGCAAACAGGGGTTCTTCGACCAGGTCCGGAATACCCCGATCGGACTAACACTAGCTCTCCACGATGAATGGTCGACGTTTCTCGATGTCAGTGCATCGTGACGGCCTTGTCGCCACGACTCCATGCGCTGTCAGTCAGTCCAACCAGACTAGAGGCACCGAATATGCCGTATCACCAAAATTCATCGGTAGCCGATAAATTGGCGCTGTCGAATTGAATCCGGAGCAGGACGTTCAGCCGCTGCCTAACTACATCGACCCAAATGTTCCGCTACAAGGTGTCGTTATCGGGCCACAACGTGTCGCCGCGAGGCGACGTGCGCAGTTGGCGCAAGGCCGGCATAGATGACTGAGGCCAGCGGATCCTCCCATGAGGCTACCGCGATCAAAACTAACAGACCAGCAATGCAAACGGCTTCTGGAACATTTCGTGGCCGGCACTCCAGCGCGCACTGCCGCGGAGTTGGTCCGGGTCAATCGAAATACAGCCAGGCTTTTTTACCACCGGATGCGCGAGCTTATTGCGGATCATTTACCGGCATTCAGCCCGTTCAATGGCCCGATCGCGGCCGAAGATATCGGCCCCATGGTCACGTCCAAGGGCAGACCAGACGCCACCGGAGCAGCATGGATCCCGGTGTTCGTATTACTTGGGAACGGGCGCAAGGTTTACACAGCGATGGTGGATGGCGTCGGGCGCGCGACTCCACCTCAAGCTACACGCGTACGGGCGCACTTCCATTCAATCGTCTACGCCGAGGCGCCTGGAGGCCGCAACGTACTGGATGTTTCCCGCTTTCGCCATCAGCGGGTCCGGCGGCCCGCCGACTCTGCGCGTGGTCAAGCGCCCTTCAACAGCATCGAGAATTTCTGGAGCCAGTCCAAAAGTCACTTGAGGCGATACAACGGCATACCGCGGCGTCACTTTCATCTGTTCTTGATGGAATGCGAATGGCGATTCAATTTCGGGCGATCCGGTCACCTATCTAACACTTTGAAATCATGGATAAAAATGAAACGTCAAAGAATCTCTTCTATGCCGGGCCGCCAATTATCCAGCTCCGCGCGTGAAGCAGCAGGAAAAATCGTTGCCGTTCGGCGACGAAACCGAGCTGTCGGGTCCGGTTCGCGCGACTTAATAACCTGAGCGAATGGAGATTGTTTTTCTGGCATGGGCATTGCTGAACTATGAGGCTGCACCGACATCCGGCTCTTCGGCCTCGTGCAAGCCGGCAGTGGATGTTTTGTGCATGTGACCGATTTCACGTTCTCAATGACATTTAATTTTTAGAAATGAGATATTCCATGCCCACAGTAACTAAATTGCTGAAAATCGGCAGCGCCTGCCT
>Ga0134121_10005529_pt1 | contig 10263 bp, 11 predicted proteins | sample KB301_FD_96463 | JGI IMG/M metagenome (GOLD analysis project Ga0134121, IMG submission 96463) | Terrestrial soil microbial communities without Nitrogen fertilizer from Kellogg Biological Station, Michigan, USA - KB3-0-1 | ecosystem: Environmental > Terrestrial > Soil > Unclassified ... | reverse complement strand
TCCGCGAAACGCATCGCCGATTCCCTCACGGCGCTCGGCGGCTTCCGGATGCAGGTCTGCGGGAACAGTTCTTCGTTCAACATGAGCCCGCCGCCGGCGGCGGCCGATAGCCGCGGAGGTTCGGGCGGCGGAAGCGGTGGTGGGGGTGGGGGCGGCGGTGTTGGAGGAGGCGGCAGCGCCGTTAGCGTCGCAGGGGGCGGACGATCAATGGGAGGGGGAGACGGGCCCCCGCCGGCCGCGTGTCAGAACTTGACGGTCGCCGCGGAGTTTCCGGCGCCGGACGAGATGGCCGACTACATCGCGCCTATGCGCGACAATGCGGCGCGCGCCGACCGGGATGGCAATGTCTGGATCCTTCCTACGACGTCGGCCGGGGCGAGCGGCGGGCTCCTGTACGACGTCGTGAATCCCAGGGGCGAGCTCGTCGAGCGCGTGCAGCTCCCGGCCCAGCGGGACATCGCCGGGTTCGGGAAAGGGGGCGTGATCATTCTCGTCGATCGCACGAACAAGGATGCGATGAAGCTCGAGCGCGTCACGATCAAGCGCTGACGGTCAGCGCCAGCGCGGCGCGGACAGATCAATGCGCCACACCGGACCTGGGCCCAGCGGACCCTGAAACCGCACGAACGCAGGCGCGTCGTTGGTGACGATCCACATGTGCGCATCCGGCGGAGACTCGCCGATCACGTGCGCGACCGCACTCTTGATGGCGCCGATCTTCGGTTTGAGCGTGTAGTGCAGCGCGCTTCCGCTCGAGCCGCCGAGCCGAAGCGGATCACGCCCGGTCGGTACGTACGCCACGCGAATGAGCATCGGCTTCGGCGTGAACGCCAGCATATGTATCTCGCGCGAGGTGCCGGGGGGGAGATTCTTCGCGACGAGCACCGTCATACCGTTGTAGACGTCGGGCGGAAGATCCAGCTTTCCGCTCCAGTGGTGACGCTCATTGTCCTTGTGCGACGTGGCCGTGACGTCGTAGGTGCCTGATTCATCGAACGTCGCTTCGACGTCGTCGGAATAGGCGGGGCCGCGCGCAATCATGTGATACTTTCGCAGCCGAAACACGCCGTCCTGGGTGTAGCGCGCGCGCTCGTCGTACAGCGATCCATCACTGAAACGGAACGTCAGGCGGCTTTCGCTGGTGTTGTCGCTCTGCATCTGCAGCTGGGTGCCGTCGGCAATTCGCCTGCCCTGGAGATCGAACAGCTCGAGAAAGCCGTGTGTGACGCCTTCGCGGAAACGCACGCGCAGCGGCGCATCCTCGACGGATTCGCGGCCCGCCCGCCGAGTCGTGTCCGCCGGTACACCGTGAGCGGTCACGACCAGCAGGGCGGTGAAGAGCGTTCGCCCCGGCAGACCGAGGATCACGATACCCATGTCGAGTCATACATCGCGACCGGCGCGAGGTTTCGCCGGTGTATAACACGCATGCTCATCGACACCAACGGCGTGATCGCCGCGCTACTCCGCGATCTCGCGTCAGTGCAGCACGGGCGTCAGAGCGAATGGGGCTACAAGCGCGCCGCTGCTGCGATTCGCGACCTCGATGAACCGATCGAGTCGTTTCTCGAGCCCGACGGGTCCCTCCGGAAAATCCCGCACGTGGGCCCGAAATCGGAGCGCATCGTCCTCGAGGTCCTGCGCACGGGTTCGTCACCGACCGTGGAGCGCGCCGTGGCAGAAAGCTCGAAGGAAAAAGATGTGGGCCGGCGGCGTGGACTTCGGGTGAACTTCCTGAGCCGGGCACAAGTCGTCGCCGCGCTCCACGACGAAACGCTCGCCGGCCCGGCGCCCGTGTCGTATCGCGGCGATCTGCAGATGCACTCGGTCTGGAGCGACGGCAGCCAGACGCTCGAGGAGATCGTCGAGGCGGGGCTCGCTCGCGGGTACACGTTTTCAGCGGTGACGGATCACTCGTACGGCCTGCGCATCGCGCGCGGTGTCTCGATGGACGATATCGCGAAGCAGCACGCTGAAATCGACGTGGTCAATCACCGGTATGCGGGCCGGTTTCGTCTCATCAAGGGCGTCGAGGCAAATATTCGCGCGGATGGAACCGTCGATCTCGCTCCGGACGAATTGCGGCAGTTCGAGCTGGTCGTTGCCGCGCCCCATTCCGTGCTGCGGAGCGAGGCCGATCAGACGCTGCGCATGATCACGGCGGTTGCAACGCGAGGTGTGCACATCCTCGGCCATCCTCGCGGCCGGATGTACGGGTCGCGTCCGGGCGTCACCGCAGACTGGGATGCGGTGTTCGCGGCGGCAGCGCACGCAGAGGTCGCAGTGGAGATCGATGGCGATCCCTCGCGGCAGGATGTGGACTACGCGCTCGCGCGGCGGGCAGCGGCAGCGGGATGCCTGTTCGCGCTCGACAGCGATGCGCACGCAACGGACGAGCTCGGAAACGCGGAGACCGCGATTGCCCATGCCCGGCTCGCGGGCATCGATCCCTCACGGATCCTCAACTGCTGGACCGCAAAGAAACTCATTGCCTGGCTGGCTGGGCACCGAGCATAAGAGCGTAAGAGCGCAAGAGTGTCTCTCTTACGCTCTTTTGCTCGTGCGCGCATCTGCCCTTATGTCACCGTGACGGTGATCGTCTGCGTCTGGGCGGTCGCGCCCGTGGCGGTGCCGAGCACGTTGATCGTGTACGTTCCCGGAGTCACGGCCGCGCCGACGGTGATCGTGAGGACCGACGTCGTGATGGTCGACGTGAGCGACGGCTGCGACAGCGTCGCCGTAATACCGGCCGGGGCGGTCGCGCTCAGCGCAACGTCGGACGTGAAGCCCGAGCCGCGAACGATGCCGATGGTGGTGGTTGCTGACGCCCCGTGAGCAATCGTCAGCGTGGGCGCCGTCGCGCTCAGCGTGAACGTCGCGGCCGTCGCCGTCCCGACATTGAGCGTGAACGTCTTGGTCCCCGCGTTCGCGCCGGTTCCGCTGACGCGCACGGTAACGGTCTTCGCCCCGATGAGAGCCGTCGACGTGGCCGTCATCGTGATCACTGCCGACGTCTGCGTGGCGGGGATGGTGATGACCGCCGGGACGGAGACGCCCGTGGGCAGGTTCTCGAACGTGACGGTCAGCGGGCCAGTGGCATTGCCGCGCGTCACGTTGACGGTGAGCGTTGCGGTCGCGCCCTGCGCGACCGTCACCGATGACGCCGTGAGCGAGACACCGATAGTATTGTCGGTGCCCGTGACATCATCATCGCTGCCGCATGCCGCCAGTGTGAGGCAGGCGACAGCGCCCAACGCGGCAACACCGCGTCGAATCGCAAGAATATTCATGAAACGACCTCTGCGTTGAAGGTTGTACGCCAGGTCGGATGTACGCGGCGCCGGCACGATCCGGGTGCACTCCGCCTATACCCTCACGTGTTACAATGGATGCACGATGTTTGCACGCCTTTTCGCTTTCTCAATTTCAATTGCCGCGACTCAGCTTCCCGCGCAGCGCGCGTTCACGGTCGGCGAGCGCGTGAATTACGACGTCTACTACGTCATGGGTATGAACCTGCACGCCGGAACCGGCTCGCTTCAGGTAGTCGGAATCGATTCCGTTCGCGGGCACGCGGCGTACCACTTTCGTCTCGTGATCCAGGGCAGCGCGCTCGTCGTGACGATCATCGACACGTTGCAGAGCTGGGCCGACACGTCGACGCTTCGCAGTCTCCGCTTCCATCAGGATGCCGAGCAGTCCGGAAAGAAACGGACGCGCCGCTACGAAATCTTTCCCGAGCGCGCGACGTTCTCGGATGCGGGCAAACCGGAACAGCCGTCCGTCCCGGAACCACTCGACGACATCTCGTTCCTGTTCTTCATTCGGACAGTTGCGCTCGACGTCGGGGAAACGCTGTCGTTCAACGACTACTTCAAGCCGGCGAGCAATCCCGTGATCGTGAAGGTGCTCAGGCGGGAAACGATCCAGGTGGCCGGAAAACCCACCCGGACGGTCGTCATTCAACCCGTCATCAAAACGAGCGGCTATTTCGGAGAAGGCGGCGAGGCGCAGCTCTGGCTCACCGATGATGCGGCGCACCGGATCGTGCAGCTCCGGACCAAACTCGCCTTCGGAACGCTCGAGATGCGAATGACGTCCGTTACTGCGGGCGGTCGAAACTGAACAGATCCAGGTATTCGTGGCCCTCGCCGAGGATCACATCGCGCAGGATGTGAGCGGCGAGCACGCTGAAGACGATGCCATTCCCGCCGTAGCCGAGTGCGAACAACGCGCGCTCCAGATTCGGCACGGCGCCCACGTACGGCAAACCGTCCGCCGTCGCACCGAACGTTCCTGCCCACGCGAACTCCGTGCCGGCGTGCGCGACGGGGAAAAAGGTCGTCAGACGTTGCTCGAGCGCGCGAACGCGTGACGGCAACAGCCTGTCGCGCAGACGCGCGTTCCGAAACGGCACGTCGGCACCGCCGATCACAACGCGGTGTCCTTCGGCCGGCCGGAAGTACGTATACGGCCGCTCCGTATTCCACGCGATGAAATTTGCCGCCGCAGCGTCGGCCGCGCCGAGAGGCTGCGTTGCGAGCGCGTACGAGCTGTGCAGCCTCACGTAATTCCCGGGCAGCGACGGCGGCGTTTCGTATCCAGTCGCGAACACGATGCGCCGCGCGCGCATCGAGCCTCGCGATGTTTCAACGGTGACCATTTCGCGCTCGGCGGACCAGCCAAGGAGCGTCGTGTCCGGACACATCACGGCGCCGGCTGCTTGCGCGCGGTCGAGCAACTGGCGGGTCAGGCGAACGGGATCGATCACCGCGGCGAAGTGCGTGCGCAACGCGGCGGCGGCCGGGATCCCGTACAGACTCATGAGATCCGCGTGGCTGAGATACTCGACGTCGATCCCTGCCTTGATGCGAAGATCGGCTTCCCGCGAGAGTCGCTCCGCGTCCGATGCCTTGTTCGCGAAATAGATGCTTGGCAACCACGCGAATCCGCACGCGGCCGGAAGCGAGAGCGCGAGCCCGGCCATCATGCGCACGCCTTCCACGGCTGCGCGGTATGCGCGCACCGCGCGGAGCTCTCCGACGCGCTCAGCCAATTCGGCGAGCTCGACGTCGATCTCATACGTGAGGATGCCCGTGCACGCCGCAGTGCTGCCCTCGGCCGGAGGGCGGCGATCGATGACTGTGACGCTGAGTCCGACGGCCGTCAGCGCGTCGGCGAGCAGGGCGCCGGTAATGCCCGCGCCGACGACCGCAACATCGCAGTCACGCAGGGGAAGGGGACCGGGATCGATCAGCCCGTCACGCAGCAGCCAGTATGGAGCACCAGACCAGAGTCGCATGAGGGCTCATACCCTCGGCCGCGTGTCCGGTGCTTCGATGGAACAATGGAACAGCGGAACAACAAACGAAGCCAAACGAACAGCTATTTCGCTGTTCTCGGAATCAGCGGAAGCCGGATGAACGACGGGTGCGCGGCGTCGTGCAGGACCGTTTGATGCGCGACGACGAATTTCGTCTCGCGCTCGTTGTCTCCGCCCGTGTTGAGGTTCCGGTCGTACTTCGGAAACGCCGCCGATGCGACGCTCACGCGGAGGCGGTGGCCCTTCGGAATCACGATGCTCGTGAACCAGAGGTCGATTCGCATTTCGGCCGGAGTGTGCGGCGAAATGAAGGTTTCGCGATCGAACCCTTTCGCGAAACGCGCACGCATGATGCCGTCCTGAATGCGTCGCACCTGGCCGTCGGGAAACACGTCGAGCAGCATGACGTTCCAGTCGGTGTCCTTCGCATCGGTCGCGGCCCAGAGTGACGCGGACATCGGCCCCGTGATTTCCATGTCCGACGCAAGCGGCGCGGTCTCGTAGAGCACGAGATCCTTCCGCTGCTTGTGCACGGCCGCGTAATCCTCGTTCAGGCTGAGCTCCAGCTCGCGCGCGTCGATGAGATACGGCGTGGGATTCGCGGGATCGTACGTGTACGAATCCGTCGCTTCCTTCGCCGCGGGCGCGATCGTATCAATGACGCCCCGCTCGTGCAGATAGAATTTCGTATACTTCGTGCGCTTGAGCGGCCACTCCCGTTCGTGCCGCCACACGTTGTCGCCTTGCACGAAGATGTCCACCGGCGGTTCGGTGTCGACGCCGTTCGCGATGCCCTTGAGGTAGTGGTCGAACCAGCGGAGCTGCAACATCCGCCCGTCGATGCGGGCCGAGGGGCCGAAATCCCCGGCGACGTAGTCGATGCCCTTGTGCGCGCCCGCATCCATGACCATGCGCTGGAATGGATGCGTCTTCAGGGTGTCGATGCCGACATAGTTGCGCGTTGTGCCGCGCGCGTCGTCATGCCAGCCGGCCTGTCCAAGCACCGGCACGCGCACGCGATTCAGCCGCTCCTCGATGCTGAGACCGTGCCAGTACGCGTCGAGCTTCTCGTGATCGAACCAGTCGTTCCAGTATTTGGTACGCTTGCACCCGGCGACCTCCGCGCCGTCGATCACCGGGAGGTGCTTCATGCCCGCGAGATCATTGATGTTGCTGATGTCGGACATCGTTTCCTTCACGGCCGTGAGGCAGAGCCACGGAATGATCGTGGGCGAGAACACCATGTCGATGTACGGCACGATGCGAAGTGGATCGGCGGTCGCCACGCCGGGCGCAATCGCCGCGAGGTGTGGAGGCGCGGCGATCGCCGCGTACCACGCATAGAGTCCGGGATTCGAACGGCCGATCATGCCGACCTTGCCGTTTGCTTTCGGCAGCTTCGCGGCCCACTCGACCGCGTCGTACCCGTCCGCTTCCTGTCCCGCGTTCATGTCCAGCACGCCGTCCGAACCACCACGCCCGCGCACGTCCTGCTTCACGTAGATGTAGCCGCGGGCGCCCCACCAGTTTGCCGCCGCCGTGTCGATACGCAGATATGGCGTGCGCTCCATGACCACGCCGAAGGGTCCGGCCCCGGCCGGCGTTCCCACAAAACTCATGAGGGTCGTGCCGTCGCGCGCCTGCATGGGCACGGCGGGGTCGATGGTGACGGCAAAAGACGAATCGCTCGTCGTACCGGGCCACAGTGCGTAATAGGGTTCATATACCGGCGGCGACGACCGTCGAACGAACCACACGCGCTGCGTTGGTGCGCCGTCGCGGTAGTATTGTCCGCTGATCGTGTCGGTGCCGATGCGCGCACGAATGGCCGTTGTGCCCGCAAGCGTGATCACGAGCGAATCACCCTTCACCTGGAGTGCGCGGATTCGCTCGAGCGGTGTGCCGAGTCGACGCTTGATGAATGCACGCGCGGTGTCGGTGCCGTCGAAGTGCGCGAATCCAAAACGCCGAATGCCGTCGAATTCGCCGTTGGCCTGTGCGCCAAGTGTCCGGTAGTAATCCCAGTCTCCGGACAGTCGCCCGCCGGTGTTGGCGGTGCACGACGCGACGGTGAAAGCGGCGAACAGCGGAAGAATGCGACGCACTGGGCGCATGATGCCGGCTCCGGAGAGTTGACAAAGACTTCTCAATGCAATGTACGAACGCGCCAGAACTTTCGGCGTCGTCCTGGAAGCGCGGAACCCTCTTTCCCCGGGGTGTATCGCCAAGGAGGCCCGGTCGAGGCCGCTCCACTCCCGCAGGAGGACTGCCATGACGAAGATGCAAGCGATCTCCGATCCGGTGCAGCACGCGCGTGACATTCGCGCCATGCTGATGGACGTCGTGCAGCACGCTCGCGCCGTCATTCCCGAAGTGGATGAGCCACGCGCCTGCGCGTTGTTCGAAACCACTGCTGAGGTCGTGCTCGGCCTCACGAAGGCGTTCGAGGATTTCGAGCAGGGCCGCGAGGCGGCCTGGCGGCGTACCTAGGAGAGCTGGGAGAGCAGGAGCTCCAGCTCTGTCACGCGAGACAAGACGCGTGCAGCGCCGCTGAAGTCGCTGGACGCGGTCAGCGGTGTCGGGATGACCACGCATTTCACACCCGCGGCGGTGGCCGCGGCGAGCCCGCGGGCGGAGTCTTCCACGGCGAGGCATTCGCTCGCGGCAAATCCCGTGCGCGCCACCGCCTTCTGATACAGCTCCGGATGCGGCTTCGTGTGCGTGCAATCGTCGGCCGTGAGCGCGAAATCGAAAAAACGGAGGAGGCCGCTCGAGCGGTGGATGATGTCGAAGTGGTCGCGCCGCGAGCTCGTCACGATGCCCATCGTGAAACGTCCGTGCAGCGACTCGAGGAGTGGGACGACACCCTCGACGATGTCCGCGCCGTCCGCGAGCAGCTCGCTGTACACGCGGTTGCGCCGCATGCGCAGGCGCTCGAGCGCCGCCGCGTCATGCCCGCGTTCGGCGGCGAGATGCCACGCGCCGCGCGACTGCACGAGAAAGAGCTCCATGTACTGGGCGTGCGTGAGCTCGATCCCGACATCCGCGAGCACGCGTCTCGTGGCTTCGAAATACAGACGCTCGGTGTCCACGAGGACACCGTCGTTATCCCAGAGAACCGCGCGAATCACCGCTGATCGATTCTGCTGTGCCCGCGGCCGTCGCGGCTACCGCGGGGAGCGACGGATCGTCTCATTCTCCCGCGACGTGCGGCGCGAAACAGGCGCCCACCACTCGGTGAAACTGCCGTGCATGCGGCTCGAGAACGCGACGCGGCGTGCGCGACGGACGACGTACGTGGCCGCGATGGCCAGCGCCGGGAGCACGACCACCGCAATCACGAGCAGCGGGGCCAGGGAAATCAGTCCGCGAAACGTCGGCAGCCACGTCTGCGGCATGAGACCGGGGCGCGGCACGAGCGCGAGCCTCAGGCCCACGCGATTGTGCCGCTCGATGAGCAGCAGCAGCGCGCTCAGCGAGATCGCGCCTCCCCAGATTGTGGAGAGGTTGGTTTCATGCAGGGGCTGCTTCACTGTCTGCCGTTCGGTCGTCGAGAGGTTGGCCGGTGTGCAGCCCGAAAAATAAAACGCAAATCGATGCGCTCTGAAGAATACATGATGATGGCAGGGTCCGTGATACGACCGCTCTCGCCACCCTCGCGTTTGTGAGAACCCTCACGAAGCCGCGGGCTATATTGTAGTCTCAACCCGGCTCCTGGTTTCCTGACGTGCGCGGCGTCACCTCGCTCATCGCATGGGTGCTCGTTGCAGGCTGCAACGCGCGCCCTCTCCCGTCCGCACCGTCACCAGAGCGCCCCGCTGGTACAGGGCCAGTCATCGCGCGAGACTCTGCATGTCAGGCTGCTGACATGTCGGTGCAGGGGCGGCCCGTCACCGTCATTACTACAGGCACTGTGCTGCCCGCTCACGCGAAAGCGCCCGCGAACGCCGCGGAGCAATTCCTGTTCGATCGTGCGTACGAGACGCTCGTGCGGGCCGACTGCCGCGGACGCATCGTGCCGCAACTCGCGCAGCGGTGGACGCGAAACACTGACGGATTCACCTTCGTGCTTCGCGGTGACGCGCGTTTTTGGAACGGCGCTCCTGTAACCGCCGCGGACGTGATCGCGTCGTGGCGCGCGTCGCCGTCGGCTCGCGTCCGAGCGCTGGCGGATTCATCGAGCGCTGGCAACGAACGCACGTTGAGCATTGTGACGGCGGACTCGTCCCTCGCGCGGTTCGCCGCAGCCGCGACGGCGGTGACGCGCGAATCGGCTGAACGGTGGCCGATGGGCACCGGGCGCTATGGAATCGTCGAAAGCGGCGGCGCGGTCGTGCTCGAGCCAACGTTCCCCACCGCGGCGCGCATTGAAATCCGGACGGCGACCGGCGTCGCGGCGCGCGATGCGATCGATGCCGGCGCGGACGTCGTACTCAGCGGGGACCCGTCAATTCTTTCGTACGCACTGCGAGATACGTCGCGTACCGCGGTGGACCTCGAATGGGACCGCACGTGGGCGCTCCTCGTTCCCGGCGACGCCACGGAAGATCAATCGATCGCGACCCTGCGCGCTTCGCTGGCGAACGACGCGGTCCGCGCGATCGCGCGTCCCGCTGCCGCGCCGGATGGGATCAACGACGACGCGTCGTGCCCTGAGCGCGCCGCTCCGCCACGCACGCCGAAGCGAATTGCGTACTCGGCGGACGACGTCATTGCGCGGGCGATTGTGGAACGGCTGGTGGCTGTTGGCCGTGGAAGCGCCGCCGCGCCGCTCGCGCCGGCCGCATTCGCCACCGCGGTGCGCGATGGTACGGAGTCCGCGTTCGTCGTCGGCATGCCGTACCATGCCGACCGCAGGTGTACGACTGCCGCGCTCGTGCCGCTCATCGACGCGCGATGGCAGATGGTCGTCAGAAAACGGCCGTGACGTTCAAGACGAG
>Ga0134121_10005528_pt1 | contig 10263 bp, 8 predicted proteins | sample KB301_FD_96463 | JGI IMG/M metagenome (GOLD analysis project Ga0134121, IMG submission 96463) | Terrestrial soil microbial communities without Nitrogen fertilizer from Kellogg Biological Station, Michigan, USA - KB3-0-1 | ecosystem: Environmental > Terrestrial > Soil > Unclassified ... | reverse complement strand
CTCGTCCACGACGACGTCCACGACGAAAGCCAGCTCCGCCGCGGCCGGCCGAGCCTCCACGCCCTCCATGGCGTGCCGCTCGCCCTGAACGCCGGGTCTGCCCTGGCGATGCTCAGCTTGCGCCCGCTCGCCGACTACCGGCTGGAGTTCGGTCTCAAAATCGCCGCGCTGCTCATCGAGGAAATGCAGCGGATGGCCCGCGAGTCGGGCGAGGGACAGGCGCTCGAGCTCGGCTGGCGGCGCGACAACGTCGTCGATCTCGTCGACGCCGACTACTTCGAAATGGTTCTGAAGAAGACGTGCTGGTACACCACCATCACGCCGATGCGCCTGGGTGCCCTGATCGGCTGCCGCGACATGCTGCCCGAATTCGAGACCCTCATCCGCCTCGGGTTTTTCTTCGGCACTGCATTCCAGATCCGCGACGACGTGCTCAACCTGATCGGCGACGAGCGCTACGGCAAGGAGATCGCCGATGACCTCCTCGAAGGTAAGCGCACCTTGATGGTGATCCACCTCCTCTCCGTGTCGACCGAGGAGGAGCGCGAACGCCTCACCGCTTTCCTCGCCTCGCCGCGTGCGGAGCGCACGGCGGAAAAGGTGCGCTGGGTGTTGGAACGGATGAAGCACTACGGCTCGATCGACTATGCCCAGGAAGTCGCCAACGGGCTCGCCGGGGCCGCCCTCCACGAGTTCTCGACCCTCTTTGACGCCCTGCCCGATTCCCGGGACAAGCGCTTCCTTGCCGACATGATCACCTGGGTGCTGCAGCGCAGCTCATAGCCCCGTCACCCGCACCACCTCTTCGAACGTCGTCGTCCCTTCCGCCAACTTGCGCAGAGCGGATTGTCGGAGGGTGCGCATGCCGTTTTTCACCGCTTCGCGCTTGATCTCGGGAGCGTCGGCGCCGGAGACGACCAGGTTCTTGACGGCGTCGTCGATCGGCAGGATCTCGAAGATGCCGGTGCGGCCGAGATAGCCGGTGCCCCGGCACTCGAAGCACCCTTCGCCCTCCTTGACCCGGACCCGCTTGCCGGGCGGCACGGCGAGGCGGAGGGTGTTGACCTCCTCCTCGGTCAGGAAACGCTCGGTCGTGCAGTTGGGGCAGATCCGGCGGAGCAGGCGCTGGGCCATGGTGCCCACCAGCGTCGAGCTGATCAGGAAGCGCTCGACGCCCAGGTCCGAGAGGCGGGAGATGGAGGCGGCGGCGTCGTTCGTGTGCAGGGTGGAGAAGACGAGGTGTCCGGTGAGCGCCGCCTGGATGGCATACTGGGCCGTCTCGGCGTCGCGGATCTCACCGACCATGATGACGTCCGGGTCCTGGCGCAGGATGTGCCGCAGCGCCGCCGCGAAGGTGATCCCCACCTTGAGCTGCACCGCCGTCTGGTTGAAGTCCTCGTGGACCATCTCGATCGGATCCTCGATCGTGGTCACGTTGATCTCGCGCGTGGCGATCACCTTGAGCGCGGAATAGAGCGTGGTCGTCTTGCCCGAGCCGGTGGGGCCGGTCACCAGCAGGATGCCGTGGGGGCGGCTGATGAAATCGTTGAACAGCTGCAGCTCGTCCGGATAGAAGCCGAGGCCGGAGAGGTCCTGCACCAGCACCTGCGGATCGAAGATGCGCATCACGACCTTCTCGCCGAAGGCGACTGGGAGCGTCGAGACGCGGAGCTCCACCTCCCGCCCGCCGCGCGAGGTCTTGACGCGGCCGTCCTGCGGGCGGCGCTTCTCCGCGATGTCCAGACGGGACATGGTCTTGATGCGGGAGACCACGGCCGCATGGACCACCTTCGGCATGCGCTGGATGTCATGGAGGACGCCGTCGATGCGGAAGCGGATCAGGCTGTCCTCACGCTTCGGCTCGATGTGGATGTCGCTCGCCCGGCAGTCGAAGGAGTGCTGGAGCATGAACTCCACGGCGCGCACCACATGGGCGTCGGACGACTCGATCTCGGCCTCGCTCTTCATGCGGACGAGCTGCTCGAGGTTGCCCAAGTCGATGCCGCCGGTCAGGTCACGCTCGGCTTTCTTGACCGAGTGGCGCAGACCGTAGAACTCGGTCAAGGCCTTGATGACGTCGGGCTCGGAGGCGACGACCAGCTCGATGTTGCCACCGGCGATCCGCTTGAACGAGTCGATCCCCTCGATGTCGTAGGGGTTGGCGCAGGCCACGCGGAGGCGGCCGTTCACCATCTCGATGGGGATCATGCGGTGGCGCCGGGCGAACGGGCGCGACATCTTGGACTCGATCAGGTCGGCATTGAGGCTCAGGGAGTCGATCCGCATGTGGGACAGCTTGGCGTCGGCGGCGATCGCCTGGGCGACCTCGACCTCGCCCAGGGGGGAGCCGGAGTCGCGGCCGTTGGGCAGCTTGAGACGGAGGATCACGTCGTAGGCGAGGGACTTCTGCTCGTAGGCGCTGCCGGTGCGCACACGCTGCGGCAGGAGCTTGGCCTCCTGCTTGATCAGGTCCCCCTGGTCGGGGTTGATGTACTTCTGGCGGACCAGGATGTCCGCCACGAGCTCGGGTGTGAGGGTCATGCTTCCTTCAGAATAGGCGACCGAGACAGGTTGAAGGGAGATTGTACCCCAAGCCCAGGTTAAACTCCCCCTGGACGAGAGGAAGAGGAGGTGCCCACGTGGGAGTCGCTGCTCGTGTCTCGACGGTCCTCGCGGTGTTGATCACTCTGTCCTGCTCTCCGGGCGACAGCGGCGCGGCGGCGCGCGGCGGGTCGCAGCTGCCGCTCCAGGAGATCAAGCTCCCTCCCGGCTTCGCCATCGAGGTCTACACCGACCAGGTACCCAATGCCCGCGAGATGGCTCTCTCGCCGCGCGGCATCCTCTACGTCGGCTCGCTCAACGAAGGGAAGGTCTATGCCGTGGTCGACGGGAACGGCGATGGCCGTGCCGACAAGGTGCATGTCATCGCCCACGGTCTCAAGATGCCCAGCGGTGTGGCGTTCCACGACGGCTCTCTCTACGTCGGCGACATCAGCCGCGTGCTGCGCTGGGACGGCATCGACGCCCGGATCGCCAACCCGCCGAAACCGGTCGTGGTTTCCGAGGCCTTCCCGACCGCCCGCCATCACGGCTGGAAGTTCATCGCTTTCGGTCCCGACGGCCTCCTCTATGTGCCGGTCGGTGCCCCGTGCAACATCTGTGAGCCGGACCAGCCGATCTACGCCACGATCACCCGGGTGCGCATCGGTGCCGACGGCAAGGCGGGCGTGCCTGAGATCTTCGCCCGCGGCATCCGCAACTCGGTCGGGTTCGACTGGCACCCGCAGACCCACGAGCTTTGGTTCACCGAGAACGGCCGCGACGAGCTGGGCAACGACCAGCCGCCGGACGAGCTGAACCGTGCACCGCAGGCCGGCCTCGATTTCGGCTATCCGTACTGCCACGGCGGCGACATCGCCGATCCCGAATTCGGCAGGAAGAAAAGCTGCAGCCAGTTTGCGCCGCCCGCCATGAAGCTGGGGCCGCACGTGGCCGCCATCGGCATGCGCTTCTACACCGGGACCATGTTCCCAGCCGCCTACCGCAACCAGATCTTCATCGCCGAGCACGGCTCGTGGAACCGCGACGATCCCATCGGCTATCGCGTCAGCCTGGTCAAGGTCGACGGCGGCCGCGCCCTCTCCTACGAGACGTTCGCCGAAGGGTGGCTGCGCAAGAACGGCAACGCCTGGGGCCGGCCGGCCGACGTGCTGGTGATGCCGGACGGCGCGCTGCTCGTCTCCGACGACAAGGCGGGCGCCATCTACCGCATCAGTTATCGGGGGGAGCGCGGCGGGCGGCAGGCCGGCTGAGCCCGCGCATGGAATCGCAGGGCGAGAGGCTCCGGACCCTGGCTCGCGGCGTCTGGCGCTGGCTCTTCCCCGAAGAGGTGGAGCTGCCGGAGGAGGCGCGCCGGACCCTCGCGGCGCTCTACCCCTCGCTCGACCTCGGACGGGTGCGGTTCCATCTCGGCCTCCCGCATTTCCTCCGGAATGTCGCCCAAGGCATCACCCTGCCCGGGGTGCTCTCGCCGCGCCTGTGCAGGATCTACATCCATCCCCGGCTCTGGCTGCCCCAAACCCCCGAGGGGCTCGACCTGCTGGCCCACGAGGCCTTCCACGCGCTCCAGATGCAGGAGGCCGGGCCGGGCCTCGGTCTGGTCCGGCCGTTCATCATCCTCTATCTCGCCTGCGCCGCCGGGAACGGCTTCCTCTACCGCCGCCATCCGATGGAGGTCGACGCCTATCGCGTGGCGGGCCGGCCCGGCAGCCGGTTCGAGTCGACCTGCGCGTGCGGCGGCGCGGTCGAGGAGATCGCGGTCCGCACCAGCGGCCTGGCCTTCTGGCGCCTCCTCGCGGCGAGCGCTCCCGGGGGAATCCTCGGAGCTCCAATCTGGCTCCTGGCCTGGACCGGGGCTACGGCGATCCTCTGGGTGGCCTGGCTCACGACCGTGGGAGCCGGCGCTCTCGCAGCCGGGGCGGTGTGGCTCTCCGGCGCCTTGCTTTCCTGGATCGAAAGGATTTTGCGGGTACAGCCGGAATAAATCACCTCGGAGAGCCACCTCGGTGGATTTCCAGATCCGGTCATTCGCACCATACATCTGGCTCCTTCGGAGCCACGTGTCTTGTCAAAGACGACAGAAACCTCTACATTGGAGGTCATTCGGTAACACGCGGCCATGGCCTGGAGCCTCATCTTTTGCTGATCCTGTCTTCTTCTGATCGCGCTGGGAGGAAGTCTCGTCTCCCATCAACTGGGATTGTCAGTACAGGAGGGCTGGCATGGATGATGTCATGGAGGCTGATACGGCGGAGCCGACCCTGTCGGAGGCCGGGGAGGGGCCTTCCAGGAGACTGCGCCTGTTCATCTCCGATCCCCATTACCTGTTCCGAGAGTGCCTCGCCGCGGCGCTGGCACGCGACAAGCGTTTCGAGATCATCGATCGGACCGCGGCCGGTCGCTCCCTGGTCGAGCAGCTGGCGCGGCGCCAGGCCGACGTCCTGGTGCTCGGCACCGAGATGCTCGACGGGGAGCTCCTCGGTCTGATCCGGGAGGTCGTAGCGCTCTTTCCCACCCTGAGGGTCCTGGTCCTGGGCCGCGCGGAGGGCGACGAGCAGGTGGTCGACTGCCTGCTGGCCGGTGCCGGCGGGTTCCTGCTCCGCGACCAATCGCTGGCCGAGGTCGCCGCGGCCATCGAGGTGGTGGCCCGCGGCGAGAGGGTGTGCCCTCCCCAGGCGATGCGGCTGCTGTTCGCCCGGCTGAGTGAGCTCGGCCGCGAGCGCAAGCGGCGCGACCGGCTCGAGGTCCTGGAGCTGACGGCCCGTGAGATGGAGATCCTCCGCCTGATCGCCGACGGGCTGACCAATCAGGAGATCGCGCGCCGTCTCTGCCTGTCCGTCCACACGGTCAAGAACCACGTGCACCGCATTCTCGAGGTCCTCGGCGTCCACAGCCGCTGGGGAGCGGTCAACCACGCGTTCGCCAAAGGCTGGCTGCAGGAGCGGCGGCGGGGCTCGTAACGGAGAATGGAGGGCGTGGAGCCGACCATCTCCGTGATGATCCTGGGAGGCGACCGGGTCTTCGCCGAGGCTCTGGAAGCGGTCCTGGCGGCGGAGGAGGGGCTCCGCCTGTGCACCGAGGCCGTGGAAGGGGACGATCCTCCCTCGATCCTCCTGATCGATGCGTCGTTCGATCCGGTGGAGGCCCTCTCCCTGACCTGGTCCGCGCGCGAGCGGTTTCCGGAAGCTCAGGTGATGATCCTCGGGCTGGAGCGCGAGGACGAGAGCGTGCTCGAGTTCATCGAGGCGGGCGCGGCAGCCTATCTTCTGAAGAGCGCTTCGCCCGCCCGGCTGGTCGAGGCGCTGCGCTTCCTCCGGGAAGGCCAGGTCCATTCGTCGCCGCGCATCGCCGCCGCCGTGGTGGAGAGGATCGCCGCTCTCGAGAAGGACCGCCGCTTCGTCCCGGTTCCACAGGGTTGTGAGCCGCTCACGGCGCGCGAGCTCGAAACCCTCGCGCTCCTGGCCCGCGGCCTGCGCAACAAGGAGATCGCCCACACCCTGCACATCACCGTGCAGACGGTGAAGAACCACGTCCACAACATCCTCGAGAAGCTGCGCGTCCACCGGCGCCGCGACGCGGTGCGCCTCGCCTACGAGATGGGCCTGTTGCGCGAGCCGCGCGGGCCGTTGGATCTCTTTTGAACCCCCGCAAGCATTGCGTCCGGAAGGGCTGGGGCATACTCTGGCAGAGTCGCGCAAATGCGCGCAGAGGTGCTCCATGGCACGTGTCGTCATCATCGGTCCGTCGGACAGCCTCACCGGGCTCCTAGCCGAGCGCCTGGCGGCGAGCCCTGCCTCGACGGCGGAAGATTTCCTGTCTGGGGGAGCCGACGCGGTCGTCTACCGCCCTCCGCTCGCCGGCCGGAGAGACGCCCGTCCCGACCTGGCGGATGCCGACCGGTTTGCCGAGGCCTGCTCGCGCGGCCTCGCCGGACGCGGCGGCGCGCTGCGGGTCGTCCTCCTGTCGAGCGCGGCCGTGCATCCGCCCAGCCATCACAACACGGGATATCTGGAGGAGGATGAGAAGCTCGCGGCCCAACATCCGATCGCGAGCGCCTGGCGCGAGCTCGAGCGGCGGGTGGGCGGGCGCCTGACGGAGGCCGGGGCGGAGGTCGTCGTGCTGCGTCCGGCGCCGGTCGCGGTCCAGGACGGCCAGGACCACCTCTGCCGGCTGCTGCGTGCGAAGGCCGCCGTGGTCCCGGCGGGCTACGACCCCACGCTCCAGATCCTGCATCCCGAAGACCTCGTCGAGGCGGTGCGCTGCGCGCTGGAGCGGGGGAGCGGGACCTATCACGTGGCGCCGGCCGGTGCCATTCCGGTTCGCGGCGCGCTCCGGCTGGCCGGGACTCGGCGCATCGCGGTGGATGCCGGGCTCCAGCACCCCTTCCGCGCCCTGGCGTCCCGCCTCGGCTGGAGCGATCCTGCGGCGCAGCTCGATACCCTGCGGCATACGTCCACCGTCTCGGGCCGGAAGATCGAGCGGGAGCTCGGCTTCGTGCCGCGGAAGACCAGCGCCGAAGCCGTGCGCGACGTTTTCGGGACAGAGGACGGGGCACCGCTGCCGGAATTCGATCCCTTCGGGATGGACGAGGGGTACATCGACGCCTACGGGCGCACCCTCTTCCGCTTCCTCCACGATCGCTACTGGCGCATCGAATGGCAGGGGCTGGACCACGTGCCGCGGCAGGGGAGGGCGGTGTTGACCGGCGTCCACCGCGGCTTCATGCCCTGGGACGGCGTCATGGCGCTCCACCTGCTCCGCCGCGAGACCGGGCGCATCCCGCGCTTCCTGATCCACCCCTGCCTGGTCAAGCACCCGTTCCTCGCCAATTACATGACCAAGCTCGGCGGCATCATCGCCTGCCAGGAGAACGCCGACCGGGTTCTGGAGCAGGAGGGGCTGCTCGGCATGTTCCCCGAGGGGATCGGCGGCGCCTTCACCATGTACCGGGACGCCTACAAGCTCGGCCGCTTCGGCCGCGACGAGTACGTGAAGATGGCGCTGCGCAACCGGGCGCCGATCGTGCCGTTCGTCACCGTGGGGAGCGCCGAGATCTATCCCATCCTGTTCCGGGTGGACTCCAGGTTCGTGCGCCGGGTCTTCGAATGGCCGTATCTGCCGATCACGCCCACCTTCCCGCTGCCGGGCCTGCCGCTGCCGTCGAAGTGGCACACACGGTTCCTCCCGCCGATCCCGGTCCATGAGCAATATGCGCCCGAGGCAGCGGACGATCCGCGCATCGTGCGCCGGATCTCCGCCGAGGTGCGGTCGCAGATGGAGGCGGCGATCCGCGAGATGCTCGAGCGGCGGAGGTCGATCTTCTTCGGCACGGTGTTCGGACCCGAGGAGAAGAAGACCGCTCCGACCGCTCCCTCCAGGAGGAACGCCGCGTGAGAGAGCTGCGGGCCAACCTGCGCCGGCTGGCCTGGCTCCTCCGCGTCGCGGTCCTCCACGGGCTCGCGTACTTCCTGGGACCGCGTCTGGTCCGCTGGCCCCGCCTCGTCCGGCTCCTGCCGCAAGTGGGGATCTCCCGGCCGGAGCGTGTCCGCGTGCTGCTTGAGGACCTCGGCGGCACGTTCATCAAGTTCGGCCAGATGCTGGCCCTGCAGACCGATGTGATCCCGTTCGAGTACTGCCACGCCCTGTCGCGCCTCCTCGACCAGGTCGCGCCCTTCGGATTCGACGAGGTGGAGCGGACGTTCGTGGAAGAGCTCGGAGCGGAGCCGGCGCAGATTTTCGAATCCTTCGACGTCGAGCCGATCGCCACGGCCTCCATCGGCCAGGTCCATGTCGCCTATCTGGACGGGCGCAAGCTCGCCGTCAAGGTGCAGCGGCCGAACGTGAAGACGGATTTCGCCGGCGACATCCGGCTCATGACGACGATGGTGCGGTTGATCCGCGCCCTCCATGTCAAGTCCGTCTATTGGATGATCGAGCCGCTCTCCGAGTTCATCGGCTGGACCGCCGAGGAACTCGACTACCGGAACGAGGCCCGCTACATGGACCAGCTCCGGATCAACGCCCGGGACAACCGGGTAGAGCGGGTTCCGGAGGTCTTCTGGCGCTACACGACGTCCCGCATCCTGGTCCTGGAGTTTTTCGAGGGCTCGACCCTCCTCGGCTATCTGCGCGCCCGCGAGACGGGCGACGAGACCACGGTCCGCCGCCTGGAGCTGATCGGCTTCGAGCCGCAGCGCTTCGCGCGCAACATCATCGAGAACTTCCTGGGCGACGCCTTCCGGCACGGTCTGTTCCACGCCGATCTCCATCCGGCGAACCTGATGGTCCTGCCGGACAACGTGGTCGGCTACATCGACTTCGGCATCACCGGCGTGCTCAGCCACTATTCCAGACGCCATCTGATCAATCTCACGCTCGCCTACACCCAGGGCGATCTCGACGGGATGTGCGAGGCGTTCTTCAAGGTCACCTCGATGGATGCGTCCTCCGATCCCGAAGGATTCCGGGCGGGTCTGATCGAGATGTCCGATCAATGGTACGACTACCGGGGGCGGGAGCGGCGCCTGCGGAAGAATTTCACCCTGGTGATGCTGGACATGCTGCTCCTGTCCCGTGCCACCGGGATCTGGCCCGAGCGGGATGTCATCAAATATATCCGCTCCGCCATCGCCATCGACGGCCTGATCACCCGCTTCGCGCCGGGATTCGACGTCGGCGCCTATCTGGCCGCGGTGTGTGACCGCTACCTCCGCCAGGAGGGCTGGACCCAGCTCATCTCCTACGACCGCATGGTCCAGTGGACGGCGGCGGCAGGCCACCTGGCGGACGACGGAGGAGCCCGAGTCACCCGGTTTCTCGAGCGGGTGGGGACCCGGGAACGGCGGACGGTGGGCGGTCCCGCCGCCCGGAAACCCGGAGCGGCGGAGCGGGCGTTCCGCTTCGCGGCCGTGACCTTCGGCATCGCGTTGCTGATCACGGTGACCGGAGAGCAGGCGGCCTTCGATCTCAATCTGTTCACGGCCGAGCTGCTGATCGCCGCGGCCTCCCTGATCCTGTTCGCTGACAGTCTGCGCAGGTGCATCTGACGCCTGCTCGAGAGGAAGGAGCTTCCATGCGTGAGTTGACCAAGTCGATGTTGAGCTTCTCCTGGGCGATGCCGCTCTACGGCATGAAGCAGATGCTCAACATGTCGATGCCCCAGGACATGAGCCGCCCCTTCGACAAGGCGGCGGAGGGGTTCGCGTCGGTGACCGATGCCATGAGAGGGCAGTTGGGGCCGACCATCAAAGGGCTGTTCGACGCGGGCGACCGGATCCAGCGCGGGTTGGTCGACCTGATGTTCAGCGTCGTTCCTGCCGGCTCGATGGATCCCAACACCTGGATGCGAACGGGCTCGGAGGTGATGCAGCGCTCCATGCAGGAGATGGGGCAGGCCGCCGCAGCCGCCGGAGCCGCGGGAGCCACCAGAACGGTGGGAGCGGCCGGGCCAGCGGGAGGAGCCGCCAGGATGCCGCAAGCGGCGCCGGCCGCCAGCCAGCCCGGATGGGGACCGGTCCCTTCGGCTCGCAGGTAGGCGAGCGTAGCGAGGAAGAGAATGAGCACCTCGGCAAAACCGGCCCTTAGCCTGCCCCGCGATCCGGTCACCGCCCTGAGCGCGGCCTACCGGTTCGGCACGGGGCTGCTGGACCTCCTGACCGACATGGCCAAGGGCTTTCTCTCGCCGCGGGTCTTGAACCCGTCCGT
>Ga0134121_10005527_pt1 | contig 10263 bp, 5 predicted proteins | sample KB301_FD_96463 | JGI IMG/M metagenome (GOLD analysis project Ga0134121, IMG submission 96463) | Terrestrial soil microbial communities without Nitrogen fertilizer from Kellogg Biological Station, Michigan, USA - KB3-0-1 | ecosystem: Environmental > Terrestrial > Soil > Unclassified ... | reverse complement strand
CGCCGCGAGCGAGGAGTGGATCATCCGTACGCCGCACGACGACGCCCGCAAGGACTACATCGGCAACGCCGCCCTCCACGGCCGCATGGCGACCGTCTTCGCGCAGCTCCACGTGGGCGCCGATGCGCACGGCGTCCACGCCTTCCTGGTGCCGATCCGCGATGATGCGGGAGGGCCGCTGCCCGGCGTGCGTATCGAGGATTGCGGCGAGAAGATGGGGCTCAACGGCGTCGACAACGGGCGGCTGTGGTTCGACGACGTGCGGATTCCGCGCGACAACCTCCTCGACCGCTTCGGCCAGGTGAGCCCCGAGGGCCTCTACACGAGCTCCGTTCCCAGCCCGTCGAAGCGCTTCTTCACCATGCTCGGAACCCTGGTGGGCGGCCGCCTGAGCGTCGGCCTGGCGGCGTTGAGCGCCAGTAAGACGGCGCTGACGATCGCCGTGCGCTACACCGACCGCCGGCCTCAGTTCGGTCCCGAGGGCCTGGCCGAGACGCCGGTCCTCAGCTATCTGAGCCTTCAACGCCGGCTGCTGCCGCGCCTCGCCACGACCTATGCGCTCCATTTCGCCCTGCACTATGCCGTCCGCCAGTTCCTGGCAACTCCCGCCGAGGACCGGCGGCAGGTCGAGGGCCTGATCGCCGGTCTGAAGGCGATCAGTACCTGGCACGCGACCGACACCGTTCAGACCTGCCGCGAGGCCTGTGGCGGACAGGGCTATCTCTCGGCGAGCCATCTCCCTGCTCTCAAGGCCGACACCGATGTCTTCACCACCTTCGAGGGCGACAACACGGTCCTCCTGCAGCTCCTCGCCAGGAACCTGCTGACCGGCCTCCGAAAGCAGTTCGGCGACATGAGCCTCTTCGGCCTGGCGCGCCATCTCGCCGCTCAGGCCGAGGCGGCGATCAGCGAGACGAACCCGATCGTCACGCGGATCACCGACGAGGACCACCTCCGCGACCGTTCCTTCTACCTTGCCGCCCTGCGCTGGCGCGAACGGCGCCTCCTGAAGTCGGTCGCTCGCCGTGTCAAACGCCGCATCGACGAGGGCATGGACTCCTTCCACGCCGTCAACGAATGCCAGGACCACCTGATCGAGACCGCTCGCGCGCACGTCGAGAGCCTCGTCGCGGAGCGTTTCGCCGAGGGGATCGACGCGTGCCCCGAGCCGGAGCTGCGGCAGGTCCTCGAAATCCTCCTCCAGCTCTACGCACTGTGGCGGATCGAACAGGATCGCGGCTGGTTCTTAGAGCACGGCTACATCGAAAGCGGCAAGGCCGAGGCGATCCGCCGCGTGGTCAACAAGCTCTGCCGCGAGCTGCGACCCCACGCCGTCCCGCTGGTGGACGGCTTCGGCGTTCCAAGAGCCTGGATGCCGTCGATCGCCTTGTGAGGCCAAGCGCTTGGGCTTGGAAACGAGACACGGTAATTCCTCCCGCTACTGAGTAATATACTATTCACGTCTCGTTGACCAACACAGAGTACGCCGCCCGCGCTACGATGCGGCACCAGAAGAACGGCGGGTGGCCCCTGCCTTGGCATAGGATGTGGGGACGAGCTCCGAACCCCAGATCCCGTTCCGCGTATTCAAGAAGGCCATGGGCACCTCTCCTCCCATCCCCAAGGGCATCCTCCTGCTCGGCGCTTTTCTCGGCCTGGCCGCCTTTGGGCTGGGCCTGGCCCTCGCCGAGATCTACCTGCCCGAGTGGAGGGAAGTGGCGCCGCAGCCCGAGAGGGTTTTCCGAGAGCGATTCAGCGAGTTGGTGGCGCAGACAGGATTCCTCCCCGTCAGCGGCGAGCCGCGGGTCAGGTTGGTCACCCGCAGCGTGCTCGAATACGAGCCCTTCCGCGCCATGGGGGAGAGAGGGAAAGGCTTGCTCTTCGCCACTCACACAGGAATCCGCGTCGAAGTCAGCCAAAAGGTAAGTCACCCCGGGATACGGACTGATGGCCGGGTCACCGTCGACTTCTCGGTCGCCGCCCGTCCGCAGGCGCTCATCTGGACGACCCGCGACTTCGCGTCGATTTTCAAGCCTCACGACGCGGCGGCCGATCTGCGTTTCGCCAGCGCTATGGCGCCAGCGCTCCTGAGCCCTGGAGAGTCGCTGGGCCCGGCGCGAATCGATACCTTCGGAATCACTCCCAGGTTGATGATCCCCATCGTCGGAAGCTCCCCGCCTCAGCACTTACTGGTCCTTCTCTCCACGCTCGGCGGTACTGTCGGACGCCGCGCTGGACCGGTGAGCGGCACAGCCCTGGAGTTTGTGCAGAGCCAGTTCGACCGCATCATCGGTCAGTTCGGCTGGAGCCTTCTCGCCCTGGTTGGCGTACTGGGCCTTTTCGTAGCCCTGGCGATCAAATCGCGGCTTGGCGTGGTCAACGGCGCGATCCTGGCCCTTCTCTGCCTCGTCACTCTCTCCCCGGCGCCAACGCCGCAAGTCGGATGGCAGGTCCTTACGCTACCGGCCATGGCCATCGTCGCCCTCTGGATCTTTCTCACCTGGTCGTCCGCCGAGTCGCTGCTGCGCTCCACGGACGCCAACTTCACCACCAGCCTCGACGCAATGCGGGCCGGCCGGCTCGGGCCGCGCGGCGGCCGGAGCCTGCTGGTCGGCTTCGCCTTCGGCGCTGGGCTTGCCGGGCTTGGGCTCACTTTGTTGTCGCTGGCCGTGGCCTTGCCAGGGGTCTGGCCGGAGGCGGCGAGCTTCAACCTGCCCGTCTTCCAGTCGATTCGAGGTCCGGTGGTGGACGGCGTCTCGCTGGCGGCGGGCGTTGCGCTGGCGCTCGCTCTCGCCATGCGGGTCCTGCCGCTGCGATGGGCCCCCCCGGCAGCGGCCCTGGCGGCGGGGGCGGTGCTCACACCGCTCGCCGTCCGACCCTTGCTGGCGGCGCTGCTGGTGAACGCCGTCTTCGTCGCCTTGCTGGTCCACGTCTGCCGCCGCCATGGGCTGACGGCCTTGCTCACCGCTGCCATCGTCGCGCAGACTTTGCCGCTGGCCGTTTTCACCGGCCTCCACCTCGGCTGGACACCGGTTGGCTTCGCGGTGACCGCCGGGCTGCCCGTGACCATCGTCGTCCTGGGTCTGTGGGGACTATCCCGCTCGCCCGCGGCCGAAATCGAGCGACTTGCCCCCCCGGCGTTCGTTCGCCAGCTCGAGGAGGAGCGCCGCCTGCAGCACGAAATGGGCCTGCTGGCGCGAATGCAACGTGGGCTGCTGCCGCGTACCCTGCCGCGCCTCGCAGGGTGGGAGGTGGCTGCCCACTCGGTGCTGGCCAACGAGGCGGGAGGCGACCTCTACGACTTTCTGCTCGACGACGCCGGTTTCCTCTGGCTCGCTGCCGGCGACGTCGCGGGCCATGGCTACTCCTGTGCCATCGCCCAGGCGATGACCAAGGCGGCCCTCGCCAGCCTGATCCGCACGGACCGCACTCCCGCCCAGGTCCTCCAACGGGCCGATGCCGTGCTACGCGCGGCGGGAGCGGCCCGCAACTTCACCAGCCTCGCCCTGCTTCGCCTCGATCCCGCCACCGGTGACGCCGTGCTGAGCAACGCCGGCCATCCTCCGGCCTTGCTCTGGGCCGCAGGCGAAGTGACGGAGATCGCTATCCCATCTCTACCCCTGGGCTTGGGGCCACCGCGGCACTACGAGGACTTCGCCCTGCACCTGCCCGCCGGCGCCGCGCTCGTCTTCAGCTCCGACGGCCTGTTCGAGGCTCTGGACGCCGGCAGCGAACCGTACGGATATGAGCGCGCGCGGGAGATTTTCCGGGCTGCCGGCTCGCGCCAGCCAGACAAGATCCTGCAAGCGCTCCTCGCCGACTGGCGACGGCACCTGCGCGGCGGAGCGCCGCTGGACGACACGACCCTGGTGGTGCTCCAGCGTTCAGGAGGGCCGGCGTGAAGAGGTCCGAGCCAGCCACCCGGAATCAGCTCATTTCATGGTTTGGATTCGGGCTGGCCGCTTTCGCTCTCGGTGCCACCCTGGCTCTGTCGTTGCTCCCGGAATGGCGAACCGGCGAGCCGCAGAAACCCCGGTTCTTCCGCGAGCGGTATGTGCAACTGGCGCGGGATGCCGGCTTCGAGCTCACTCCAGGGCGGCCGCGAGTCGAGCTCGCCACCACGAGCCGAATCCTGTTCATGGCCTACTCCGTGCTGGGAAAGACCGGAGCCTCATGGCTTGCCGGCGCCCGGACGGCCGTCGTGGCTCACGCCTCCCACGGCGTACGCCGGCAGAGCAGCGGCAACGAAGAAATCCTCGACGTGTCTTTCTCCCTCGACGGCAGGCCGGTCCGCATCAACTGGCGTGACCCTTCGGCATCCCTCTTCCGGCCAGTCGACCACGCCGCTTTCGTCCGCCTCGGCACAACCTTCGCCAAGCTGCTGCTGGCTCCGGGCGAGTCGCTCGGCAGCGCCCATGCCCGATTCACGGGCCCCGCATCCATGGAGCAGATCGAGCTGACAGGCTCTCACCAGGAGCACCTCGAGGTCGCCCTCGGGCCACCCAAAATCGTCTCCGCCCGGCGTCTGCCGGGCTCTCATCAAGCCAACCTCTTTGGTGCCAGGCTCCTCCAAGAGCTCGCCCCGACACTGCTCTTCCTCCTTTTGGCCCTGGCTATCGGCGCCGCCTTCCTTGCCCTTCTCCTGCGACGGAGAATCGGCCTCGTCAACGGCGCCACGCTGGCGTTGATCACTTTGGCCGGTGCGGATCTCCGGCCGTTGTTCGAGCTGCGGACGGCGGGTTTGTTCGCCTTGGTAGACGTTCTCGAAGCAGCGCCCGGCAAGGCCTTGCTCGTCTTCGTCATGTGGTCCGTCGGCGAGTCGTTGCTGCGCGCCGTCGACCCTGACTTCACCACCAGCCTGGATACCCTGCGCCTGGGCCGCCTCGGTCCCCGCGGCGGGCGGGCGCTGCTCCTCGGATTCAGCGCCGGAGCGGCGCTCGCCGGGCTGCGCCTGGGGCTGTACTCCCTTGCTGTCATCGTGCCCGGAGTTTCGCCGGCGGCAGCGAGCCTGGACTTGCCGGTGTTCGACGTCACCGGCAGCCCGATAGGAGCCGGGATCTTTCTCGCTGCAGGCGTCGCGTTGACCCTTGCGCTGGCGCTCCGGTTCCTGCCGGTGCGATGGTCACGCTGGGCAACCGGAGTCGCCGCACTCGCGGCAGGTTACGCTCTCTCTCCCTTTCAATTTACCTCCTTCTCCGTCGAGCTCGCCGTCAACGCCGGGATCGCCGGGCTCCTCATCTGGATCTGCCGCCGGCACGGCCTCACCGCCCTGCTGACCGCATGCGTCGTCTCTCTGCTCCTTCCGGCTCTCCTATTCTCCGCCCTCCATTCGCTCTGGATGCCTGGCGCTCTCGCCGTTACCGCAGGTCTCACGCTGGCCATCGTCGTGCTCGGTCTGGTGGGGATCGCTCGCCCGGAGGGGATCGAGACCGGAGCCTTACCGCCTCCGGCCTTCATCCGCCGCCTGGCCGAAGAGCGCCGGCTGCGCCACGAGGTCGACCTGCTGGCGCGCATGCAGGTGGGGCTCCTGCCGCGGGAGATGCCGCGCGTTGACGGCTGGCAGATCGCCGCGCGGTCGGTGCTGGCGCACGAGGCCGGCGGCGACCTCTACGACTTCCTGCGCGACGAGGCGGGCCGGCTGTGGATCGCGGCCGGCGACGTGGCCGGCCACGGCTACTCCTGCGCCGTAATGCAGGCGATGGTGAAAGCGGGGCTGGTCAGCCTGATCGAGCCGGGCGAAACGCCGGCCCGCGTGCTCACCCAACTCGACCGCGTGCTGCGCACCGCCGGCTCCGAGCACAGCTTCACCAGCCTCGCCCTGCTGTGCCTCGATCCGGCCACCGGCGAAGCGCTGCTGGCCAACGCCGGCCATCCCTATCCGCTGGTCTTCGCCGACGGCAGAATCTCCGAAATTTCGCTGCCCGGTCTTCCCCTCGGCCAAGGCCCCGTCCGCCGCTATGAGGACCGGCAGGTCTCCCTGGCCCCGGCAAGCGTCCTCCTCCTTTGTTCCGATGGTCTTTTCGAAGCGCTCGATCTCAGGGGCAACGCCTACGGCTTCGAGCGCGCCCACGAAGTGCTGCGGGTCATGGGCCACCGCCCGCCGCCGGAGATCGTGGACGCCCTGCTCAACGACTGCCGCCGGCACCTCGGCGCCGAAGAGCCGCCGGACGACGTGACGGTGGTGGTGATCAAGCGGAATTGATCAGCTTTTCTTGCGCTCCCGCCGCTGGCCAAAAAGCATCTTCTGTTCCAGCGCCGCCCGCTGGGCGCGATAGAAAGCTTGGAGAAAGGGACGGGGAGGCACCTGCCAGCGGTCCGCGGGCCAGGTTATCTTCAGCTTGATCTTCTCGCAGACGTCTTCGAGGACTCGCGTATCGAGCGTCCCTTGATCGTCGCGGCGCAGCAGGTCCTCCAGCACCTGCAGCTCGTGGATGCCGTAGATGTCGAGTTGCTCGCGGGTGAACGGGAACTCCTCCGCCGGCGGCGGTGGTGGCGGCGGACCTGTTCTGCCGGTGGGCTGCGGCCGCATGGCCGGACGCACCGTGGCGCGATCGGAAAGATCGGAAAGCAGCACCGCCGCCGGCGCTTTCACCACCAGCGTGCCCGCCACCAGATCACCGCAACGCAGACGGTCCTGGTTGAAGAACGGCATCAGGGCGAAGACCGCGATCCAACCCAGGGCGAGAAGCTGGCCCCAGCCGGGCGATTCCGGCAGCAACGCCCCGGGCGCGAGCAGAGCGGTCACCGGCAGGTAGAACTCCAGGTTGCGCATCAGGTTGCGCGCGAAGACAGCCTCGGCGGTCAGCGGTCCGCCGTCGCGCGAGATCACTCGCACGCCCATCTTGCGCTTTCCCGGAGTGACGCCGCCACCCGTGATCTCGAAGTGCACGAAGTAGAAGTTCCACAGCAGGAAGCCCACCAGCAGGGCGAACGACACACCCACCGAGGCCAATCCCACGAGAGAGCCGAGAACAGCCACCAGCGAGACGGCGATCGTGCCCGCCAGGATGATCAGCAGGTCGACGAGGAAGGCTGCAGCCCGATCGCCCACCGAGGCCACCGCGAAGGGCAGGGAGATCCCCTCCGGAGTCGGCACCCGGTGGATGCGCTCCTTAGCGAGCGAGACCGTGCTCACGATTCCGCCCCACAGCAAGGAAATACCAGGTCCAAAAAATCAGAGTGAAAGCGGCGAGTCCCCAGCGCACGCCGACGTCCTGCACGAGCTGGCGGAAAAACCCCTCGATCGACCCGGCGACGAGGAACATCACCACGGCTCCCACGGCAAGCAGCGCCACCTCGCGCCCGTGAAGAGCCAGATTGCGCAGCCGCGTGTGGCGGCCGGGAAAGACGAGCGCGCTGCCGAGCACCATGCCGGCGGCGCCGCACAGGCACAAGGCGCCGATCTCGGTGACGCCATGAGGCAGTATCCACGCCCACAGCTCCGCGCCCAGGCCTCGGGAGGCATAGAGCGCGGCCATGGCCCCAAGCTCCAAGCCCGTATAGACGAGCAGGAAAATCACCGGCACGCCGGCCGCAAAACCGAGGGCAAAGCAGAGCATTCCCACTTTGGCGTTGTGGGTGAAGAGAAAGGTGGCGAAAATCGAAAGCTCTCCCTTGCCGCCGCTGTAGAGCACGTCTCGCAGCTCCTTGGTGGAAGCGGCGGGCGTGCGCCCCTGTGCCCGCGACTCACCCACGAAACTGTAGTAGCGCTCCGGATCGGCCTTCGTCATCTGATAGCCCGCGACGACGCCGAGCGCCACCAGGGCGAACGACAGCGCCACGAAAGCAAAATAGCGGCGCACCACGGCCGGGAAATCGTGGCGGAAGAACTCGATCACCGCTTCCTCCGGCCGCCGCTTGGCGCCGTAGACGCAGATGTAGGCCCGGCCCACCAGCGCGGTCAGATAATCGAGCAGGTTCTTGTCCAGGCTGATGGCCGTCGCCACCGACAGCGAGCTCGCGGCACCGCGATAGAGCACCGGCAGCCGGTTGAGCTCTCCCGCGGTCAGGTTCCGCAGCCCCCTCGTGTCCACCCGGAACAATAATCCTTCGAGCTCACGCCAAGCCTCCTCCCGCTCGCGGCGGAATTGGGCGGACTTCAGGGTGAAGGCAGGGGCGGCCATGGATTTTGGATTTCCGATTTTGGATTCAGGAATCAGGATTCAGATTCTTTCACGCCGCTTGATGTCCAGATAGGTGTTGATCAAACGGGGTGAGACCTGGCCCGGGGAGGCGTCGATCGGATAGATGCCCAGGCGGCGCAGGCGGCGGAGAACGACTTCACGGTCGCGCAGCAGACCGCCCGCGACGACGGCGCGGTTGAGCTCGAGGATGCCTTTCGGAGATTGCGCGGCGACGGTGGCGAGGCCAGGGTCCTGGAGCGCCACGAAGACCACGACGTGGCGGCGGGAGAGGCGGTCCAGGTTTTCCACCATCAATTCGGCGGTGATGGTGTCCACGAAATCCGTGAGCACGACGATGAGCGAGCGGCGCGACAGACGCTGGCCGATCGAGGTCAGGCCGAACGTGAAGTTGGTCTCGCGATCCGAATATTCCACCTGGCTCGCCATCTGGCTGAGGATCTGGAATCCCCGTAGCCCTCCCTTGGGCTCGACGTAGAGCCCGGGCTTCGAATCGAAAGTGGATAAACCCACCCGGTCGCCCGCCCGCAGGGAGATATAGGCCAGAAGCAGAGCCGCGTTGACCGCGTGGTCCACCTTGGGAATGCCGGCCAACGGCTCGCACATCAGATGGCCGGTGTCGATGGCGATCACCACCTGATGGTTGCGCTCGGCGCGGAATTGCCGGGCCACCAGCTTGCGATGGCGGGCGGAGGCCTTCCAGTCCAGGGTCCGGCGGTCGTCGCCCACGGTGTACTCCCGCAGCGAGTCGAACTCCGTGCCATCACCTCTGTAGCGCTCGATCTTCAGGCCCAACCGGAACTCGCGGTCGGTGAGAAAACGCAGCGCCATGGTCTTCACCGGCCGGATGTTGGGCACCACCGGCGCCTGCCGCATGAGGTCCAGCCGCGCCACCGTCGCCATCAGCCCCAACGGACCGGCATAACGCACCCAGGCTCGCTCCACCACGATGCGGCCGCGGCGGATGGGAGCGAGCCGGAAACGCAGCGCGGTTCCTTCCCGCGAGGCGCGGCCGCGCAGTTGCGGCTGGGGAAGCAGCCGGTCCGAGAGATCGACCGCCACCACCACCGCCACCCGGCGGGCGGACGGCACCGCCACCGTCAGCACCGCCTCCTCCTCCTCGCCGATATACAGCGTTCCCGGCATCGCCACCGTCGCCGTCACTCCAGCTTTCTTCGGCACCATCAAGGCATCCAGTCCCAAAGCCAGCACCAACGCTCCCAGATACACCGGCCACAACGCCCAAAGCTTCGCGTCGATCGCCGCCGGCAGCAGGGCCACGATCAGCCCCACCACGGCGACGACGATGGCACGGCGAGTCGGTCGCATTATCTCAATTCGCAATCCAAAATCTAAAATCCAAAATCCAAAATCGCCTCACCGCGGCGCCGGCACCTGGGCCAGCACCTGCTCCAGCACCTGGTCCGCTCCCAGCCCGTCGACCTCGGCGCTCGGAGCCAGCACCACGCGATGGCGCAGCAACGGCTTGAACAGCCCCTTGATGTCGTCGGGAATGACGAACTCCCGGCCTTCCAGCACGGCGGCGGCGCGGGCGGCGGCGGCCAGCATGTTGGCCGCCCGCGGGCTCGCGCCGTATTGCAGCGCCGGATGATTGCGGGTGGCGCGGATCAGATCCACCACGTAGGCAACGGTCTCGTCGGCCAGACGGATCGCGGCGACCACTTGCCGCACCCATTGAATGAAACGCAGGTCGCAGAGCGGGGCGAGGCCGAGTTGGTCCAGCTTCGGCATCGCCGTCTGGTGGCCGTGCGTGCGCACCATCACCACCTCCTCCTCGCGGCCGGGATAGCCGATGAGAACCTTGAACAAAAAGCGGTCGAGCTGCGCCTCGGGCAGCGGATAGGTCCCTTCCTGCTCGATGGGATTCTGGGTGGCCACCACCATGAAGCCGGCGGAGAGAGGGTGCGACGTACCGTCGATCGTCACCGTACGCTCCTGCATGGCCTCCAGCAGCGCCGCCTGCGTCTTGGGTGGCGTGCGGTTGATCTCGTCGGCCAGCACCACGGAGGCGAAGATCGGCCCCTTTACGAACCGGAAGCTCCGCTTGCCGGTGGCCGGATCCTCCTCGACCAGCTCTGTGCCCGTGATGTCGCCGGGCATG
>Ga0134121_10005523_pt1 | contig 10265 bp, 6 predicted proteins | sample KB301_FD_96463 | JGI IMG/M metagenome (GOLD analysis project Ga0134121, IMG submission 96463) | Terrestrial soil microbial communities without Nitrogen fertilizer from Kellogg Biological Station, Michigan, USA - KB3-0-1 | ecosystem: Environmental > Terrestrial > Soil > Unclassified ... | reverse complement strand
CGACGCCAAACGGTGTTTCCTCAGGGAAGCCCATACCCGCATCGACAATGATCATCTCGCTGCCGTATCGGACGCCCATACAGTTCATCCCGAATTCGCCGATGCCGCCGAGAGGAATTATTTCTATCTTATTCACTTTTATGGTGGATGGGCCGAACTATCCCAAAAGCGCAGTATATCAGGGTTTAAACTTTGTTTCACAAAACTTTCGATATATTTATTAGGTAAGGTTATTTTCGCTGAGGCGATTTATTAACCATTTTTAGCGTCGGATGATGGTCGTTCGACCACATCTGCAAGGCGGAGCCAGTCTTCCAAGGAGAGGGTCTCAGGCCGGCGTTTTGGGTCCAGGCTTGAGGTGGCGAGCATCTCCGCGGCGTTTGGATAGTGGTTCTTTAGGTTATTCAAGATCGTTTTTCGCTTCTGAAGAAAGGACCTGCTCACTAACCCCCGAAACGCTTCTTCACTCTGAATTGAGATCGCTTTCGGGGTGATGTGGACAACTGAGCTCCAGACCTTAGGGATCGGGCGAAATGCGGATGGCGGAATATCGAATAGTCGATTCACCTGAAGATAAGCCTCGGCAAGAACGGTCAAAAACCCCCGCTCCGAGTCTCCCGGGGCTGCAGTGATCCTGTCGACAACTTCCCGCTGAAACATTAGAACCATTGCCGAAAAAGCGTTTCGCTGTTCTATCAACCGCTGAAGTATCGCCGTTGAAATGTAATAAGGCAGATTAGCGACCAGCTTCAGCTTTTGGTCTCCAGAGACTAGGGTCGCGAAATCAAACCCAAGAGCATCCGTTTCTATTACTTGAAGATTCGATCGCGTGGCAAACTTTTCCCGAAGGACAGGGACGAGGTTTCGATCAAGCTCCAATGCAATAACATTGGACGTTGTGTCAACAAGCCGTTCTGTAAGAGCTCCGCGGCCGGGGCCGATCTCGATCACTGTTTCGTTGGACTCGATCTTTAGAGCGTCAACGATCTTCTGAATGTAGTTCGGATCAATAAGGAAATTTTGACCGAGCGATTTCTTCGCAAATGGTTTTCGCGTTTCGACACGGCTCATTTTTCGGGATAACCAGTGAACTCGAAATCATTCTCAAATCTCGTAATTTCGATATCTGAAAGTTTCAGAGCTTCGCCAAGCGATCGTGCTCCTTTTCCGCCGATGGCTACCGGAGCCTCGTGCCCGCCGATGATAAGTGGAGCGGCGATGAGCGTCACCTTATCGACAAGCTTCACATCGACAAACGCTCCGGCGACTTCGCTGCCGCCTTCGACGAGCACACTTTGAAGCGAGCGCTCGTAAAGCTCTCGTAGAACTGCACACAGGTCCCGGGCATCAACACGGGCGACGTCAACGCCCGCTCCTATTAGCTCTTGAACTTTGCCTTCATCCTTTAAGTTGGAAATAACCAAGGTCGGTGTGTCAGGTGCAGTTTTAGCAAGGGCGGAATCGAGAGGAATACGCAAGCGGTTATCGAGAACAACCCGAACCAATTTTCTTCGACGAGCAAGCCCGCTGCGATCTGTTAAGCTCGGATCGTCCGAAACAGCAGTGTTACCTCCGACCAATATCGCATCGTGGTCATGCCGCAGCGCGTGAACACGCTTTAGAGCAGCCTCACCCGATAAGGCGGTTGAAACGCTGTTCGCCAGAGAGATGCGCCCATCGAGCGACATCGCAAGTTTAAGATGAACGAACGGTCGCTTGTTCATGTGCCAGCAAACGAATTTTTCATTCAGCTTTGCGGCCTCGTCCGAGAGGATTCCGGTTACCACCTCGATACCGGCGTTTCTCAGACGCTCGAAACCCTTACCTGAAACCAGCGGATTCGGGTCTTCGATCGGACATACGACGCGCTTGATACCGGCGTTGATAAGAGCTTCGGTACAAGGCGGCGTTTTGCTGTGATAATCGTGCGGCTCAAGCGAGACATAGGCAGTTCCGCCCTCTGCTTTCTCGCCGGCTTGGTCAATAGCGATCAGTTCTGCATGCGTCACGCCATCGTAGGTATAGTATCCTTCCCCAACGACTTCGCCGTCCGCGGAAACGATTACGCAGCCAACCAGCGGATTGGGCGAAACAAGACCAATGCCTTTCGCCGCAAGCGCTAAGGCCCGCTGCGTAAATCTGCGATCGATGTCAGCTGCCGTATCCATACTAAAACCACTAATTAAAAAGTCCGTTCACGTAACTTTCCGGATCGAAAACCATCAGGTCATCGACTTGCTCTCCGATGCCGACATAACGGATCGGCAAATTCAGCTCCTTTGCTATCGCAACTGCGATACCGCCTTTCGCCGTTCCATCAAGCTTGGTCAAAACGATCCCGGTTACATCCGCAGTTTTCATAAATTGACGAGCTTGTTCGAGCCCGTTCTGTCCTGTCACGGCGTCGATGACAAGCAATGTTTCATGCGGAGCACCGGAAACCTCTCGGCCAGCAATGCGTTTCATCTTCTCAAGCTCAGCCATCAAATTGGCTTTGTTATGCAGGCGTCCCGCGGTGTCTACAATTAGCACATCCGCATTTCTCCCTTGAGCAGCTTTTAACGAATCAAACAAGACTGCCGCCGGGTCGGTTCCCTGCTTCTGCTGGATGATCTGAACCCCCGCACGGTCCGCCCAGATCTCGAGCTGGTCCGAAGCCGCCGCTCGAAACGTATCCGCGGCACAGATCAAAACCTCATTTCCTTCGTCTTTGATCCGCTGTGCAAGCTTGCCAATGGTTGTCGTTTTTCCGACACCGTTTACGCCGACTATCATCAGAACGTACGGCTTGATCGATGCGTCGATGGTCCGTTCGTCGACCACTCCTCTTTCCTCGGAATGATGAAGGATTTCCAGGAGTTCATTTTTCATCGCAGCCTTGAGAGCGGCCAAATCATTAATCTCCTGCCGTGAAACACCCTTTCGAACCGATTCAAGGATCTGCATCGTGGTTGAAACACCGATGTCCGTGGAAATCAACATTTCCTCCAGTTCGTCGAGAAAGGCCTCATCGATCTGTTTTCGCCCTTCGAAGATAGAATCAAGACGAGTGTTTATCGAATCGCGCGTTTTCGCGATCGCCTTTGAAAAGCGAACACCGAATTCCTTTTCGACCGCTTCTTCCCGGGCCTTAAGCTCCTCGAGCGACTTGTCGAGTCCTAAAACCGAGCTTGAAAATTTGTCTTCTTTATTCCTGCGCCAAAAAAAAGCCATGCGTATATAAAACCTGCCTGCTTATAAATCCAAAACGAGAAGTATAAACGAGCAGGTTAACGCAAACAAAAGGCTAGTCAGAAGGCTTTTCGCCGCAACAGGGTCTGCGTGCAGTAAATGCCGACAAAGCTCAGCATCGAGATCGCACCGAATACAAGCGGAAATTTGGTGACAAAACTGTCTTTCGAAGCCCTGCGCTGTTCCTCATTGAGAATGTGAACCCGTTCGGAGTTGAACTTACTTCGAATGTCGCTGAGATGTTCTTCCAGGTCCGTCTTTGTCGAAACGATCTCGGCTCTTTTATCGGCAATTGCTTTTTCCAGTTCGATCGCCTGGGTTCGGGCTAGCTCGTACTGCTTTTCGGCGCAATCCTGGTCGAGGTCTCGTGATACTTCGATCGGTTGCTGAATTGGCTCACCAGCCGGACCACTCAGAGCATATTTGATCTTATAGCAGCGTATGAGATCTGGTTCCGTCAGCTTCGTTCTTGGCTGTGAGTCGAGATCCGCAAGGGCTGCGTCAGCTCGAGCGATGAAGCCTTCTACCGACACCTTTTCGCGTTCGTAGTTGGATTCCAGGATCTTCAGGTCCGCCATCTTGCTATCGTCGACTTGCTTACGACGGCTTTCGACGTACATCCAGACGTACGTGATCGCAAACGAGCCGATCAAAACCGCAAAGAAACCCTTGAGAAAAACGGACGTAGTAAATTTGCCTTTCATACGCCGATTTCCGGGACTTTTATTTGTATAGCTTTAGTTTGTCGGACGACTTAAAGAGCAGGAAACCAAGAAGGCAGCAGAAAACTATCCAGAAATAGAAATCGAGAATGCTCTCGACCACTTTTGCCGGGAGATTTCCCATTCCTGGCAGGTCAAAGGGAGCGAAGATGAACGCCAAAGCCATGTAGACAAATCCGAGGGCGATGACAATGAAGAAACACATCAACAGCAGCTTGATATAGTCGAAACCGAGTCGCTTGATCGTGTCGAGTCCCACCAGCGGATTTATTGCAGCAGTGAATGAGCGGGTGTAACCGGCAACCGCACAGGCCGCGGGAAAATAAAATAATCCCCAGAGCAGAGCCAGTGCGGCAAAAACTACAAGCGGAGCGGAAATGCTGAGAAATCGGGCAATAAACTCCGACTGCTCTTTTTCACGTGTTTCTGGCGTTTTACCCAAAGCTCCTTCAAGCTGCTTTTTGCGCATCTGGTCGATCATCTTCTGCGCATCTTCGGCACCGTCATCATCGGCGGGCTTTGCTGTCGCCGGTATGGCGGGTGCGGTTGTGTTTGCTGATGTCGCCAATTGTCTCAACCCATCGTTCGGATCACGCTGATCCGAGGACGCAACATTCGCGTTTGCAGGCATCTCGCCCGTTTCGGCGCCCCGCTCCATATCCGCGATCCTTTGCAGACGATCTGCATTTTGCTTTTTGACCTTATTTAATACTTCTTCAACTTCCTTCGATTGCTGGATCGTTTGCTTGCCCTTGTAATACTCGGTTCCCGGTAGCTTTTCGATCTCGCTCATCATGGCCTGCTGCTGTGATGAGATAGCGGTATAGACCATGTAACCGCCGATCAGGACCACCAGTATGAATACACCGAACGAAGAGATGTACGCCCCAAGGCTTAAGAAAAACGGATGAACGACGTCATCCCACATGGAAAACTCGTCAAATCTCGGCATAAAGTCGCCGCCGGTCTTTCCCTGTGAAAATTCTTCCGTTGTGTGCGCCAGGACCCCAAACGTGAGCATGTTCGCGAGCATCAAACAAACGATCGAAGCGGCGACCATGAAGATGCCGCCCATCGCACTTGCCCCTCTTCCGAGCGAAAAGAACGTGTACATTACTGCGCCGACCAGAAGGCTGAATTTAAATCTAAATGGGTAGCTGACCGCATTCGCGAGATCACTAAATCCAAAACCTTTTTCGGATGCTTCCTGAAACGCGGACGCCTTTTGCGATGCGGCTTTGATCTGCTCTTTCGCCTGGCAGAGTGCGCCGCATGCTGGACAGATCTTTACGCTTCCGCCATATGAACTCGGGCATCCCTTACAATAAGTTTTCCCGCAGTCGCGGCAAATGTAAGTAGTCGGCCGGTCGGCATGATTTACGCAAAAATCGGGATTTGAAACCTGATAGGATGAAGTGGGCTGCGCAGTAAACGCGACCGTTGCCGCCGGTAAAGATTCTGTCGGGATCGGTTCGGTGACGGGCTCCTTAGCCGCATCAGTTACGGTAACGACTACCTTAGGCGGCAGCGTTCCATCGCGTTTCGCGTTGAAATGAGCGACCAGCAGCGGGACCCTTCGGGCCTCGATCCACCGAAGGTTTCCACGCCGCACCTTGTCCTCAGGCTGCAAAGCTCCATCGGCAACCCAGGTTGCGAGTTCGGCAAAATCGGCCTCATACACCTGGCCGCCTACCTCGACCTGCCAAATTTCCTGATTTGCAGTCTGAGACATACGAGAACGGTTTAAAAACTCAATTCGAACGGATCTATACCGGTGGGTGGAGGAATTGGAGTCTGCGTGATCTGTGATTCTCGAGCCAGTGCCTTTTGACGGACAATGCCGTTTGCTACCTCACCCGCTTTGCATGCAGCGACGAGAGCATCGACAACGCCCTTGTCATAACGCGTTCCTACGAAGCTAGAGATGCGACCGAGTGCATCATCGAGCTCGAGCGCTTTCTGATATGGACGATCGATCGTCATCGCATCAAAGGTATCGGCTACAGAAACGATCTTCGCCTGCAGCGGGATCTGATCGCCCGTTAGGCCCTGAGGATAGCCCTTTCCGTTGACCATCTCGTGATGCATGTACATGCCGGGAAGAAAGTCTTTCATCGCCGGGATCTGGGACATGATCTTATAACCCTTCTGCGGATGGGTCTTCATTATGACGAATTCTTCGTCTGTGAGTGCTGCCGGCTTCTTAAGAATGCGGTCGTCGATGGCGATCTTGCCCACGTCGTGCAGCAGAGCGCTCATACGAAGCACCTCAAGTTCATCTTCAGGCAGGCCGATCCGCTTTCCGATCGCAACCGAAATACGGGAAACTCGCTCCGAATGGCCCCGAGTGTATTTGTCTTTTCCGTCAATAGCGGCCGCCAGCGCTTTTACCGTTCCCACGAACAATTCGCGGTTCTCCTGGGCCGCACGAGCAAGCTTGGCGATGTGTTCCTCAACCTCGTCGCTCATGGAATTAAAGGCTTCGCCGAGCGCGCCAATTTCGGTGATGTTTCGCGTCTCAACACGTGACGAAAAATCACCCGCGGCTATCTTTTGCGCAGCTGCGGCAAGACTCAAGAGCGGCGAGGTCAACAGGCGTGCCGCCACAACGCCGATCAATAATGCAAATGCAGCGAATGCGAGACTTATTACCCATGTTTGAGATCGCATTTCGCCGACCGAGGCAAGCGCCGTGCGTTCATCCTGCATGGTTATGACGCCAAAATTCAAATTCCGACCGAAGCTTGCGGTCGAATAAGCACCGATCATCTTGTGCTTCTCGCCGTCAAACTCGGCGGTAAATGGGAAGAGGGCGGATTGAACCTGGCGATTCGATTCCTGCCATTCCTGAACGATCTTTAGGCGCGTAAGTGAAGCTTGTCCTGCCACTATTTTGGGATCAGGATGAAAGATCGCCTTGCCCTGTTGGTCGATCACGAAAATTATCGGCAGACCCGATTTCCAAAGGTTTTCTTCGCTCGTCGGACTAATCCCGACAATCGCTCGAGCTACGTCCTTCAGTGAAACGACCGCTACGACCGTAGCAACATTTGCTCCACCCATTTTTACTGGTGACGCAAACGCAAGCAGGGGATTTCCTGACTGGTCGGCCAGCTGCGGCTGATTAACGAGAAGCTGTTGGTTTCCGATATTTGAGGCCATCTCCGTGGAGATCAAGTTTATCGAATCCTTACTTATTGCCTCGGGGCGAAAGACAGAAAGAGCCTCAGCCGTGGCAGGTTTGATATTTAGAGCGAGGAGGTCGGGATTCTGTTTAAGGATTCCGCCCAGCTTTTGTTCCGTCTCCGGCGCGGAAAGTATCGCGAGATGATCAGACAATTCCAGAGAAATCGAGATGCTCGAGACAAGATCGCCATAACGCTTCCCAAACATCTCCATCTGCCTTGCCTTTTCCTGTACCAGCTGTGTCTGATACCGATTTTCAGCGGATGTCAGCTCGCGGCCGCTCTTGTTTGAGAGCATCCACCCTGTAAGAACAAGCGGAACCAACCCAACCAGAAGCAGGGTGACAATAATAAAATATATAAGGCTGATCTTTCGTTTTTTCGAAGGCATCGGAAGGCGGGCGAGAGAGAACGCCGAATTATTTTACGATAAACGCTTGTCGGCGGTCAACATCTTTTAACCTTGCTTACCCTTTCTCATTAGCGATGACAAAGCGGATATTTGGCCCGCATCAGAAATGGAAAATTCTGTAAAGTTAAGTCATAATTGGCCAAGATGACACCCGACCGCTGGCAGAAAATTGAAGCAATTTTTCAGGCTGCGATCGAACTTTCCCCCGACCGCCGAGAGAAATATCTTCTGGACGCATGTGGCTCCGATGAAAGCTTGTTCAAAGAGGTCTCCGACCTTCTTGCGAACGATGAGTCGGCGGACTCTTTCATTGAAAATCCGGTTTGGACCGATAGCAACTTCCTCAACTCCAAAGCCAAAAAGGTCATTTCGGATTCGCTCAAAGAGCAGACTACCGGTCCCAAAACCACGGAATACATAGGCCGACAGATAGGCGTTTACCGACTGGTGAGCGAGATCGGGCGCGGCGGAATGGGGGCCGTGTTCCTGGCCGAACGAGCGGACGGCGAATTTTCGCAGAAAGTCGCTATAAAACTGATCAAGCGCGGGATGGATTCAGAATTTATCGTGCGAAGATTTAGGCACGAACGCCAGATCCTCGCCTCCTTCGAACACCCATATATAGCCCGTCTGCTTGATGGAGGCACCCTGCCCGACGGTGTCCCATATTTTGTGATGGAGTACATCGAGGGGCAAACGCTTTACAACTACGCGGACCGCCAGCGTCTCGATCTCATGGGCCGCCTTAAGCTCTTTCAAAAGGTTTGTTCGGCAATCGAGTACGCCCATGAACGCCAGATCATCCACCGTGATATCAAGCCGAGCAACATCCTCATCAACAAGTACGGCAACCCGAAGCTCCTGGACTTTGGTATAGCGAAGATCCTCGACCCGGATCTGATCCATGAATCGGCAAACCCGACTGCCTCACTGATGCGAATGATGACGCCTGACTATGCAAGTCCGGAGCAGGTCAAGGGTGAGGAGATCACCGCTTCCAGCGATATTTATTCGCTCGGGATATTGCTTTACGAATTGATAACCGGCCATCGTCCGTACAATTTCGAAGGCCGGGCTCTTCACGAGGTTTCACGCGTCATTTGCGAGGTCCGGCCTGAACTGCCGAGCCGCGTTATCGACATGCCGGAGAATCTGCTCTCGCAATACTCGGCGAGCCAAAGCAATTTCGCGACGACCAGAAATTCGGACCCGGCACTTCTAAAGCGATCGCTTGGCGGAAATATCGATAATATCCTGATGAAGGCGCTCGAAAAGTCGCCTTATGACCGTTATCGCTCGGCGAGGGAGATGGCCGACGATATCGGCCGGCACATGTCGGGTAAATCCGTTACGGCCCAGGCGTATGTTCCGAGCCTCACCGAGGTGGGTTACCAGCATTTGTCTGCTACGGCGAACAGTAAAGCGCTTGCGATCCTTCCCTTCCGGTTTCTAAGCCTTACGAGCGAGGGCGACTCGGACGACCGGTTTCTTGGCCTTGGTCTGGCTGACGCTCTGATCTCGCGTCTTAGCAAGATCCGCCGTTTTGTCGTGCGTCCCACGAATTCGATCCTTTCCTTCGGCAACCAGCCCGGTGACCCGATACAGGCCGGACGGGAGCTTAACGTCGATTTCGTCCTGGACGGAAACATCAAGAAGGCGAAAGACCGTCTTCGTGTCACGGTTCAGCTTTTAAATGTAAAGGACAACGCCGCTATTTGGGCGACCTCGATCGACGAAAAGATCACGGACGTATTTGCCCTTGAGGATACGCTTTCCAACAAACTTATCGAGGTTCTTCTTCCTCAACTGACCGGCAGCGAGCTTGAGGAGTACACAAAGCGCGGCACCGACAACCCGGAAGCTTTCGAACACTATCTCCGTGGCCGGTACTACTTCAACACCTTTACCGAAGACGGTCTCGCAAAGGCATTCGTGTCCTTTCACAAAGCTGTCGCTGCCGATCCAAATTATGCGCACGGATATGCGGGAATCGCGGATTACTACAATTGGCTTGGGATCATGGGTGTGCTTCCGCCGCAGGAATGCTTCCAGCCGGCGATCGACGCTGCCTCGAAAGCGATCGCGCTGGATGACGCTCTGTCTGAGGGACACGCTAGCCTTGGGTTTTCCTTGCATGCGGGAAATCACGATTGGGAAAAGGCCGAGTTTCACCTACGGCGGGCCATCGAATCGAATCCCGGCAATGCCAACGCCTATGTCTGGTACTCGATCGTCCTCTGTACCGAAGGCCGATTTACGGACGCTCTAGAATTTGCCCGCCGCAGTGTGGAGCTCGACCCCTTAACGCCGTTCAATCATCACAATGTCGGCTGGCTGCTCTACTTTGCTCGCCGTTATGACGACGCGATCGCCCACTATAAGAAAATGGCGGTCGATTTCCCGCACTACAGCTTTTCCCATTACGGTCTGAGCAAGATATACCGCATAACGGGGAAAACAGAAGATGCGTTGAAAGAGAGCGCTCGGACCAAAGTGCTGATGGACAACAGCGTCTTCGCTCTGCTCGCGGAGGCAGAATGTCTTGCGGCCGATGGGCAGACGCTCGAAGCATTGTCCAAGATCGAATATCTCGAATCGCTTTCCACGGACCGCTATATTTCCCCCTACCAACTATCGCTAACCTTCTGTTTTCTCAAGGAGAAAGAAAGTGCCATCGCCGCCCTGGAGAAAGCGGCGGAGATAAAAGAAGCTTGG
>Ga0134121_10005522_pt1 | contig 10266 bp, 7 predicted proteins | sample KB301_FD_96463 | JGI IMG/M metagenome (GOLD analysis project Ga0134121, IMG submission 96463) | Terrestrial soil microbial communities without Nitrogen fertilizer from Kellogg Biological Station, Michigan, USA - KB3-0-1 | ecosystem: Environmental > Terrestrial > Soil > Unclassified ... | reverse complement strand
CGTCCTTAAGATGCGCGGCGCGTTCGTTCGACGGCTTGCCGGGCGGATGCAGCGGGAAACCTAAAAACACCAGCCCGCGCACGCCCGGCAGCGGCGCAATCGCCTGGGCTTGCGAGGTCATGCGGCCGCCAAAGGATTTGCCGCCGGCGAAAAGGGGAAGGCTCGGAACCAAACGCGAAGCCTCCAATACCGCCGCACGAACGGCGGCATGAGCGACTTTCGGCGAGTCGGGGCGTTTTGAACCTTGCTCCATATACGGGAACTGATATCGAAGCGTGGCGATGCCGCGTTCGGCGAGCCTTGCGCAACCGCAGCCAGAAAAGGATGCATCATTCCGGCGCCGGCGCCGTGCGCCAGCACATAGCACGCTCGCGCCTCGGGTGGCGCCTGAAGAAGGCCCGAGATGCGCTGCGCATCATCGACAGTTATTGTGACCGGCTTTGGATCCGCGGAACTCATCAACGCAAAGTCGAACTCGGGTAATGGCTCTGCCCTTGCGGTGGGGCGGGCGTCCTCGCGAGCCGGCTCGTCAGTAGCCTCGCCCCACCAAACGGTACCATTACTCTTCCGAATCTTGCCGACACCCGGCACCCTCTGGCAAATTGAGATTGCGTCGAGAACGACGCACCTTTAATGCCCTCGCGCACCGCTCAAATAGTCCAGGTGGGGAAACGAAAGATTGAACTTTCGAATCTGTCGAAGGTTCTTTTCCCGGATGACCACATCGTCAAGGCGCAGCTCATCGAGTATTATCTGAAAGTTGCGCCAACGATTCTGGCGCATCTCAAAGGGCGGCCGCTTTCCCTGGTGCGGTATCCCGACGGCATCGGCGGCGAGTCGTTCTTTCAGAAAAACCGGCCGGACTGGGCGCCGGACTGGCTCGAGCACGTGACGCTCGGCGAAGAGAAAAAGGATTACGTCATCGCGACCGAGGAAGCGTCGCTGGTCTGGCTCGCGAACCTGGCCTGCATTGAATTGCATCAGATGCATTCGCGCGCTCCACATTTCGACAAACCCGATTACATCGCTTACGACTTCGATCCGCCGGAGGGTTTCAAGTTCCCGGACGTCGCCGACTTCGCGTTGAAATTCAAAGAGCACCTCGAAGGATTCGGGTATCATCCGTTTGTAAAAACAACGGGACGGAAAGGGCTGCACGTGCTCACGCCGATTGAACCGAAGTGGGATTTTCACACGGCCTTCGATGCGGCAAGGGCCGTTGCGCAGCCGTTTGTGGATGCGCACGCGTCGCTGTTGACCCTGCAGATCAAGAAGGACTACCGGAAAGGCAAGGTCCTGCTGGATGTTTACCGCAACCGGCAATCTCAAACGATCGTCGCCGCGTATAGCGTGCGCGGACTGCCCGGCGCGCCGGTCTCGACGCCGCTGCATTGGGAAGAGCTCGAGTCGATTGAAAGTCCGAAGGCGTTCGATCTTCACGCTGTTTCGCAGCGCGTTTTGCAAAACGGAGACCCGTGGGAAGCCATCGCCGCTTACGCGACGCCCATTCACACGGAGAGGAAACCAGCCAAGGCAGCGGCATCTCTGAGCAAAGCGCGTCCTCTCACCCCGTCCCTGTCCCCCGGTGAGGGTGGCCGGAGGTCGGGTGCGGGGGCTCCTCGAAAGCATAAAACGCCGGAGCAACTTGAGAGCTACACGAAGAAACGGAGTTTCGACAAAACGCCCGAGCCGGTCCCGGCGGAGATTACCGGAAAGGGAAACGCGTTTGTCGTTCACCGGCATCACGCCTCCCGGCTGCATTATGACTTGCGGCTCGAACAAAACGGCGTTCTGAAATCGTGGGCGGTTCCCAAAGGTCTGCCGCCGCGGCCCGGCATCATGCGGCTGGCGGTCAATGTCGAGGATCACCCGCTGGAATACGTGAACTTTGAAGGGGCAATTCCGAAAGGCGAATATGGCGGCGGCATGATGTGGAAGTTTGCGCAGGGCCGATACGAAATCACCAAACAGAAAAAGGACGGGTTCTATTTTCGGTTGCAATCGCGCGAGTTGAACGGCGAATACCGCACGCATCACACGAAAGAAAATCAATGGCTGCTCGAACGCGTGGACAACCCGCAGACCGACTGGCTGCGCGATCCGATCGAGCCGATGCTGGCGCGGGCCGCGGACAAGCTGCCGCATGCCGGGGATTACTTTTACGAGGTGAAGTGGGACGGCATTCGCGCGATGGTTGTTTTGGACGAGGGCCAGATCAGAATTCGCGGCCGGAACGGTCTGGACCTCACGAAACAGTTTCCCGAACTGCTGATTCCCGAACCGGCGTTTCGCGCAACCTCCGCGTTGTTCGACGGCGAGATTGTCTGTCTTGAGGCGGATGGGAGACCCGTTTTTCAAAACGTGATCCATCGCATGCAACAAAAAACGGAAGGCGGGATCGAACGCGCGAAGGCCAAACACCCGGCCGTGTGTTATTTGTTCGATTGTCTTTACCTGGACGGACGCGCGATTGGGAACGAGCCGCTGGGCCGGCGACGCGAGTGGCTTCAAGACGCGGTCAAAAAGGGATCGCCTTATCGCGTGAGCGAGGTGGTGGAAGACGGCGCGGACTTTTTCCAGGCCGTAAAGGAGATGGGACTGGAAGGCATCATGGCCAAACAGCGGAGCAGTCCTTACCTGCCCGGCAAACGAAGCGATTCGTGGTTGAAGATCAAGACCCGGCAGACCATGGAGTCTGTGATTATCGGCTACACCCGGGGAAAGGGAGATCGGGAAAGCAGTTTCGGCGCGTTGCACCTGGCGCGGGCTGACGGCGATGAACTCAAGTATCTCGGAAAAGTCGGGACAGGATTTGACGACGCTTCGTTCAAGGCGGTCGCCGCCGAACTGAAAAACGTGGTGACGACCAGGAGGCCCGTGAAAGAGAAGCCCCTCGATGACGCGCGGTCGGTCTGGATCGAGCCGCGACTGATGTGCGAGGTGCAGTTTTCGTCGGTGACTCCGGACGGTCTGTTGCGGGAAGCGGTATTTGTGCGGTTGAGGCCGGACCTGGCGTTCCAAATCAAATCTTGAATCGTGGATAAAGCCGGGGTAGGGTCACGGGCTGCTCGTCGAAACTATGAACGCAACCATCGACCTGAACGGCTGGCTCCGCGTGATTGGCGCGCCGGGCCCGTCATTCGGCGTCTCCAACCGAGGTGAATTATGAGATCGATATGGAAGGGTCACATTCGATTTTCTTTGGTTACGATTCCGGTCCGGATCTACAACGCCGTGGACACGGAGGAAACGATCCGGTTCAACCAGTTGCACAAGGACGACAATGGCGCCGTCGGTTACGAGAAGAAATGCAAGAAGTGCGGCAAGGCACTCAGCGCCGAGGAAATCGTCAAGGGTTATCAGTTCGAGCCGGAACAATACGTCATCGTGTCGCCGGACGATCTCGCCAAAATCAAACTGAAAAGCACGAAGGTGATCGAGATTGAAGGATTCATCGACGCCGATGAGGTTCATCCCTCGCTCTACGAATCACCGTATTACGCCGGCCCGGATGGAATGGTCGCGTCGAAGACGTATTCGCTGTTGAGCGAAGCCCTGAAGGCGAGCGGGAAGGTGGGCATCGGCAAGGTCGTTTTGCGCGATCGCGAAGAGGTGGTGATGATCGCGCCGATGGATGGCGGAATCGTTCTGTATAAACTGCGCCAGCAAAGCGAAGTTCGGAAGATGGAGAACGTCCCGCAGATTGAACGGAAACCCGTGAGCAAGGACGAACTGAAACTCTCGATCAGCCTCGTCGAATCCATGGCCTCGACGCTGAAGGAACTCGATTTGACCGACCGCTATCGCGACGCATTGTGCGAAATGATCGAGGCGAAGATCGCCGGCAAGGAAGTGGTGAGTGTTCCGGAGGAAGAAAAGCCGGTCGTGGACATCATGACCGCGCTCAAACAGAGCATTGAGCAGGCGAAGTCGAAGAAGAAGCCGATGGAACGCGCCCGCGGCGAGCGGAAGGAAGAAGTCGAGGTCAAACCGGCCAGGCAGCGAAAGCAAAAGGTCGCGTAGCGCGGTCCGGCCCGTCACCGTTGCTCTCGTCGATGTCGGGCGGCGGTTTGTTGCAGGAATCCGATGGCCCAAATCATCAAATTCCCGGTCCAGGCGGCGAAACTGGGTTTCAAACGCGTCAGGAGACGAACCCGGGCGGCGGAGAATCCGGACCAGTTGGATTTATTTCCCCGTGCCCCGGCGCAGATTCTGGATTTCTCATCCGAGCTGGGCCGCTTCGAACAGGCGCTGATGCTCGACGAGCGTGGAGACCTGAAGGCGGCCGAGCTGTATCGGAAGGCGATCGAAGAGCACGATTGCGTCGCCGATGCCTATTGCAACCTCGGCATCATCGAATCGCAAAAGGGAAACACGACCAGAGCGTTCGATTGCTTTACCACTTCGCTGAAGCACGAGCCGCGTCACTCGGAGGCGCACTACAATCTGGGCAATCTGTATTGCGACCTGAACGATTTCCGTCTGGCCCAGGTTCACTACGAGATGGCGAAGGAAGTGGAGCCTTCGTTCGCGAATGTTTATTTCAACCTGGCGCTCGTGCTCGCGATCAACAACGACCTGGCCGCCGCGGTCGGCGCGCTGACCCGGTATCAGGCGCTGGCCTCGAAAGAGGAGGCGCGCCATGCCGACGAATTGCTGAACAATCTCAAACGATCGCTGGCCGCCACGAAGGATTCCCGACCCGGGTCGATTCCGACAAACTGATCCGACTTGTGACAGCGGTCGCGCGGCGCCGCGCACCAGACCTGAATTGGACGGCAAGCCGGCCGATCGTGAGTATGACCCCAGTTGACCCGGTCGCCTTGTGGTGAAGCGAAATCAAATCCGGAATCAAAACCAAACCCCAGATCACCTATGAACAAGCCCCTCGCCCGACGTGGATTCATCCGGCAGACAACGGCTGGTGTGGCCGCCTTGACGTGGCTCGGCGCGCGCAATGCGCCGCAGACATTTGCCAGCGAAGCCGCCAAACCGGCGTTGCTCGGCGGCACACCCGTGCATACTGGAGGTTGGACCGAATGGCCGACCTGGCGGGAATCCTGGGAGCCCGCGGTTCTCGAGGTCTTGCGCAGCGGCAAATGGTATCGCGGCGACGGCGGGCACGTGGCGGAGTTCGAGGCGGCTTACGCGAAACTTCTCGATGCCCGGCGCTGCCTCGCCACGGCGAGCGGCACCACGGCGTTGCTGGTCAGCCTGCACGTCATGGACGTTGACGCCGGCGACGAAGTGATCGTCTCTCCCTACACGTTCGTCGCCACCTACAACGCCATCCTGATCAACAAAGCCCTGCCGGTTTTCGCCGACACCGACCCGGCGACACTGACGCTGGACCCGGCCTCGATCGAAAGCCGGATCACCGAACGCACACGCGCGATTCTGCCCGTGCACATTTACGGCATGCCTTGCGACATGGACCCGATTAACGCCATCGCCCGCCAACACAAGCTCGGCGTGATTGAGGACGCCTGCCAGGCGTGGCTGGCAGAATACAAAGGCCGCAAGTGCGGCACTCTTGGCGATCTCGCATGCTTCAGTTTCCAGAATTCCAAGCACATTCCCGCGGGTGAAGGCGGCGCGGTCACCGGCAACAGCGATGAACTTCTTGACCGGTGCCACGCCTTCCACAACGTCGGGCGCGCCACCGGGAGCTTCAAGGGCGAGAAGCAATTCTTCACCCGCGGGAGCAACTACCGGATGCAGCAGTTCCAAGCCGTGATCCTCATGCAGCAGTTCGAAAAGCTGGTGCGGGAAACCGCTGTCCGGCGGGAGAACGCGGATTACCTGAGCGCGCACCTCAAGGAGATCCCCGGCATCCAGCCGGCGCGCTTGCCGGAAAACAGCCGCGCGGTCTGGCATCTTTATCCGTTCCGCTACGACGCGCAGCAGTTCAACGGATTGACCCGCGACAAGTTTCTCAAAGCGCTCAACGCCGAAGGCATCCCTTGTTCAGGCGGCTATCACGAACAATATTTCGACGGCCTGCTCGACGAGGCGATGAACTCGCGCGGGTTCAAACGCCTCTTCAGCGCCGGGCGGCTGAAAGCGTGGCGCGCGAGCTTCGAGGAACTGAAAGGCAACCGGCAGGTCTGCGCGACGACGGTCGCGATGACCCAGAATATGCTCCTGGCCGAGCGCCGGGACATGGACCACATCATCGAAGCGGTCCAAAAGATTCAGAAGCACAGCGCAGCGCTGGCGAAGGCGGACGCGTAACAGCCTCCAGAAAACTGTAGCGGCGTGCTATGAGCGCCGCGGCGAGAAGATTCCCGCGGAAAACTCAGCGGTCACAGACCGCTCCTACATTTTGGAAAAACCGCTTTACGAGCGCCAGTTTTCTCAACTGGCGACGCGCAAGGCCGAATTGCGAAGCGGCATTGAGCGAATGCGCGTCCGGGTCGCGTTGAACAGCGCATTGGCGATGGCCGGCGCGATCCCGATGATGGGCGTTTCACCCGCGCCAACCGATGCAAGATCGGGACGATTCACCAGAATCGTCTCGATTTGCGGCACGTCTTTGAATCGCGGGACGTGATATTGCGAGAACCGCGGGTTCAGCATTTTGCCGTCCTTGAATCGCATTTCTTCGCGGAGCGCGCCGCCGAGGCCCATGACGATGCAGCCTTCCACCTGCGCGGTGAGGTTCACCGGATTTTGGATGGCGCCGCACTCGAACGCCTCCACCACATCGAGCACTTTGAACGTGCCGGCCCGGTCGTCCACTTCGATTCGCGCGCAGCAGGCGACATAGGAGCCTTTCTCGGTCGCGCACGCCAGGCCCACGCCGGTCTTTTGCGGCGAGGAATTCTTTTTCCACGCGTTCTTCCAGTTGAAACGTTCCGCCGCCGCGACGAGCACCGCGCGCAGGCGGTCGTTGGTGAGATGGCGGAGCCGAAATTCCAGCGGATCGGCGCCGGCCGCCGCCGCCAGTTCGTCCATGAACGATTCGCGCGCGAAGGCGTTGGCCGTGGACGCGAGCGCGCGATACGAACCGGTGCGCAACGGCTGGTTGCAGGACTTGAATTCGGTCGCCGCGTTCGGAATCGCGTAAGGCGTGGCGATGGCCGACGCGCCGGAGTTGAAATTGACGTGATCCCAGGCGATCAGCGCGCCCTTCTCATCGAGACCGCCGGCCACGTCAATCACACCCGCCGGACGGAAGTAGGCCCAGGTGAACTCGTCCTCGCGGCTCCAGCGGACCGAGACCGGCTTCTTCGCGGCCAGCGCAAGACGCGCGGCCTCCACCGCGACTTCGCCCGAGTGTTTGCCGCCGAAACCGCCGCCGGTGTCCGGCACAACCACCCGCACGCCGTCGCCCGACAGCCGGAACGTTCTCGCCAGGTCGTCGCGCACGCGCGACGGCTGTTGCGTGCCGGTCCACACGGTGAGCTTTCCCTCTTGCCACTCCGCCACCGCGGCCCGCGGCTCCATCGGCGCGTGCTGGATGTAAGCGATGTGATAGGTTTCGCGCAGTGTCTTGTGCGCGCTCTTCAGCGTTTCGTCCGGCGACCCTTTCACGTCGCGGCGCGAGCGTTGCGACGAGGCGTTCGAGCGGAGGTAGGAATACAGTTCGTCGCTCGAAGGATTTTCCGCGGTTTTCCACTTCGCGGTTTTCGCCGCTTCGTCGCGGGCGAGCTCGGCCTCGAACGAAGTGGCTGCGGCGAACCCGACGAAATCTCCGTCTCGAACAGCGGTCGCGCCGGAAATGGCTTTCGCTGGAGCCAGATCAATGTCCTCGAGTTGCGCGCCGTAGGAAATCGGCCGCAGCACTTTGCCGTAGAGCATGCCCGGACGGCGGACGTCGGAAGGATACCGATGAGCGCCGGTGACAATTTCGTTTGCGCCGACGCGCAGAACGGGTGTTCCCAGAACGCGCCATTCCTTCACTTCGGCGATGCTGACGCCGGGCGCGACTTCGCGCTGCAGCGCTTTCGAATGCTTCTCACTCGCGAGGTCCGCGTAGCTGAACTGCCGGCCCGCGCCCAGACCTTCCACCTTGCCGTCGCGGACGGAGAGCGTCCCGGCATCCACGTTGAAGGCCGCCGCGGCCGTGTCGATCAGGAGTTGGCGTCCGGCGGCGCAGCCCTTGCGAATCGCCGGGACGGCCCGGGGTGTGGTGCCGCTGCCCGCGGTGCCGCCGTCGTCGGGAACGATGGCGGTGTCCGCCATGATCAACTGGACGCGCTCGACTGGCAAATGCAGTTCCTCGGCGGCGGCCTGCGTCAGTTGCGTGCGCGAACCCTGGCCGACCTCGACCTTGCTGGTCAGAACGGTGACGACGCCGTCCGCGCCGATGTGAAGCCGTTGCGCCAGGTTCGTGGACCGGTTCTGCGGGGATCGTTGGGCGAGCAGGCCCGGAACGGCAACGGAAAGGACCACGCCCGCGCCGAGGACCTGGACAAACTCGCGCCGGCTGATTTCAAAATGATAGAATGGTCCCTCGTGAAGTTCGTAACGCTCCGGCTCGGGGAATTCGAGTTCGTGAATCGGCGATTTCATTGGGCCTCCTTCCCGGGGCGCGCCGCGCGCTCCGCCGCCTTGAGGACGTTCACATATCCGCAGCAGCGGCAGATGTTTCCGTTCAGCGCCTCGACGATCTGCGCCCGGCTCGGACTCGGGTTGCGCCTGAGCAACGCCACGGTCGTCAGGACCATGCCGGGCACGCAGTAGCCGCACTGCATGGCGTTCTCCTTTACAAAGGCTTCCTGGACTGGATGCAGTTTTCCGTTTTGCGCCAGGCTCTCGATGGTTTCGACTTTGCGGCCTTCCACCTCCGAGACTTCTGTCTGACAGGAGCGGACCGCATTGCCGTCGAGCAACACGGTGCAGGCGCGGCATTGGCCTTCGCCGCAGCCGAATTTGGTTCCGGTGAGATCAAGATCCTCGCGCAGCACTTCGAGCAACGTCCGTCGGGACTCGGTCGAAATGCGCTGAGGTTTTCCGTTGAGGGTGAATTGGAAGTTCTTTTTCATGGATCAACGTGTTAGTCCATTCCAGTCCGTTGGCCACTTTAGCCGGTTGCGCCAATCGGTAAAGAGCCAAGATTTGAAATTGAAACCGCTTCAATTCTGCCCTCGTCCGCGGGTTATGGGCCTCCTCGACTATTTTTTGAGCCCGGTTTCCGCCGTGGCTATCCTCGACTTCACTTCGTCCATCACATCAACGACCGGCGCTCCGGAGAATTCGGGAAAGGGCGGCTCGCCCGCCCAATGAGCGTCCGCTGGAAACATAGCAATGAAGTCCCAGACGACCTCTGCCTTCGCGAGTTGTTCTCTTTGCTTTGAATCGAGGCGTTCCGGGTGAGCGTGCGCCATCGCGATCAGGCTTTGGGATAACAGTCGTCCGCCGTCCCAGAATTGTTCGACGCGCGCATCGGATAACCGCGCGAGCTTTGCGGACGACGGCGGCCCGATGTCCATTCCGAGAACCGGCTCCCAAACCACCATGACCTTGAGTTTCGCCGTCGGGTGTTCCAGCAGCACCTGCTGGAGGGCGGAAGCGCCCGCGAGACAGACTCCTCACGTGGGCGAGAGCATCACCAGCACGCGCCGGTTGCCGCTCGCGGAATTGAAACGCTCGATCAATCCGTGAAAATTATCCGCGCTCAGGCGAACGAAAGGCGGTTGTCCGGACGGCGTTTCCCTCGGCCCGTAACGGAAAAAGAGGAAGACGCCCAATGGAATTCCGACTCCCAGGAGGAGAAGCGCGCGTCGCGGCATTCGATTCGATTGCATTTCCAGAGCAGTTGAATCTTTACACGGCCCGCTTGTCGAGCAGCATGTTCCGCCAGCGATAACCAAAGGAGCTTCGGGATTGGAAAAAGCGCCGGCAACTGTTCCCTCTCCTTGCGGGAGAGGGTCAGGGTGAGGGAGAATCAAGCATCGTGAGCCCGAAGATGATTCCCGGAACAGTCCAACCCGGTCGCAGAGCCGGAGGTTTCCCGGCAAGTCTATGAACGCCCCGATCGGTCCCGCTCCGGTTCGACCGGCCGTGCTGCGTTTCGCGGCGGCGCTGGCCATCATCACCTACGTGGATCGCGTGTGCATTTCGCAGGCCGCGCCCTTCATGCAGGAGGACCTCGGAATCACCGCGACTCAGATGGGCCTGGCTTTTTCCGCGTTCGGCTGGGCCTACGCGCTCTTCGAGATTCCCGGCGGCTGGCTCGGCGACCGCATCGGCCCGCGCAAAGTTCTGATGCGCGTCGTCATCCTGTGGTCGGTGTTCACCGCCGCGACCGGTTACGTCTGG
>Ga0134121_10005519_pt1 | contig 10270 bp, 12 predicted proteins | sample KB301_FD_96463 | JGI IMG/M metagenome (GOLD analysis project Ga0134121, IMG submission 96463) | Terrestrial soil microbial communities without Nitrogen fertilizer from Kellogg Biological Station, Michigan, USA - KB3-0-1 | ecosystem: Environmental > Terrestrial > Soil > Unclassified ... | reverse complement strand
GGCAAGTTGAATTTGTCGGCCTTGTTGACCCGCGAAGACAAACTGGAAAACATCAACCAGGCCCTGGATGATCTGGAACAGGGCAATGCCTTCCGGCCGCTGATTCGTTTTGATCGCGCTTGATCGTAGTGACCAACAATACGCCCGTAGCCAGCCGCGGAAGGAAAATGCGTTGAGCAACAACCAGGGTTCGCGGTTCTTGGACTTTCCTGGCGGACTGTCGCCGCTGGGGGGGTGATGTGGAGCAATCGGGAGGCAACATGATTCATCATCGATGCCCAGGATGCGGAGCAGAGCTTGAAACTCCCGAGCATCTTGCCGGCAGTCGTTGCTCTTGTCCAATTTGCAGGGAAATATTGGAGGCGCCCCAGCTGGACGGCACAACGAAACAACCGGCGGACTTGGAAGCGGCAGCGGTTGCTCCTGTGGTCCAATCCTTGCCGGCGGAGTTTGGCATTCGTGAGAAATTCACGGTGGGGTGCTTGGGCCTATTTTGCCTGGTGCTTGCCGTGGTTTTATGGGTTTTAGTCTTTTCCAATTCAGCGCCTCCCAGTGACAACTCCCGCAGGTTGACCGTTCGGCAGAAATTTCTAAACGATTTGTTGGGGACAGATGGCTGGGACCTCGCTGGCGCTGTGATGTTTAGCGCCCTGGCCATCCTCTGCTTTGTCGGGTTGTACTTCGGCAGCAGGCGCCGGCGCGCACCAATAAATAAGTAGTGCGTGCGGCCAAGCAACGCGGCGCCAAGGCGCAAGCGGCCTATTGAGCTTGCCGCGCCTGTTTCTTCCGATCATTCTCCTTCAAGAACATCTTCCGCAGCCGAATCGCGGAGGGAGTGATCTCCACCAATTCATCGTCCTCGATGTACTCCAGCGCCTGCTCCAGCGTCATCTGGCGTGGCGGCTTCAAAATAACGCTCTTGTCGGAGCCGGCCGCACGCATATTGGTGAGCTTTTTTTCCCGGCAAACATTCACGCCCAGATCGTTGTCGCGGCAATGCTCGCCCACGATCTGGCCTTCATAGACCTGCTGGCCCGCGTCGATGAAGAGCACGCCCCGATCTTGCAGGCCGTCCAGGGCGTAGGCCGTGGTTCGGCCCGTTTCCGTGGAGATCAAGACGCCGTTGAGCCGGGCGGGGATGACGCCGCGGCTTGGTTGATAATCGAAAAACGTGTGATGCATGATGGCTTCGCCGCTGGTGGCGTTAAGCAGCCGCGTGCGCAGTCCGATCAGGCCACGCGCCGGGATCGTGAACTCCAGGTGCGATTGATCGGCCCGCGAGTCCATTTTGAGACATTCGGCCCGCCGATTGCCGACCAGTTCCATGACCGCCCCGACCGATTTCGAGGGTACGTCAACTACCAGGTACTCGATTGGCTCGCAGGTCTTGCCTTCCACTTCGCGGTGGATGACGCGCGGCTTGCCGACCGAAATCTCGAAGCCCTCACGGCGCATGTTTTCCAGCAGGATGCCGAGGTGCAAAAGACCGCGGCCGGAGACGTGGAACTCTTCTTTGCGCTGTTCATGCGGTCTGACACGCAAGGCAACGTTGGATTCCAGTTCCTTGAACAAGCGATCCCGCAGCTGCCGGCTGGTGACGTAAGTCCCTTCCTGGCCGCAAAACGGCGAGTCGTTGATGCGGAACAGCATGTCCAGCGTCGGCTCATCGACGTTGATCTGCGGCAAGGCGACGGCGTTGTCAAAGTCCGCCACGGTGTCGCCAATGTCTACGGTTTCCAGGCCCACCACGGCGCAAATATCGCCTGCGGCCACCTCGTCGATTTCCTTGCGGCCAAGACGATCGAAGACATGCAGTTGCGTAACCTGGTCGTCTACGCGCGAGCCATCACGTTTGAGCAGTGCTATGCGTTGGCCTTTCTTGATCTTGCCAGCCATGACGCGGCCAATGCCAATGCGGCCGACGTAATCGCTATGGTCGAGCGTCACCACCAGCATTTGCAGCGGGGCGTCGGCATCCACGTCCGGCGGCGGCACGTTGTTAAGAATCACATCGAACAGCGGCCGGATGTCCACCGGTTTGACCGCCAGATCGGTCGTCGCGATCCCTTCACGCCCCGAGGCGTATATCGTCGGAAAGTCGAGCGTCGCGTCGTCGGCATCCAGTTCCACAAAGAGGTCGAAGACCTCATTGAGAACCGCAGTGGGCCGGGCATCCGGGCGGTCGATCTTGTTGATGACCACAATTGGCCGCAAACCGCACTCGAAAGCCTTGCGCAGCACGAACCGCGTCTGTGGCAACGGTCCCTCCGCGGCATCGACGAGCACCAAAGCGCCGTCGGCCATTTTCAGCACCCGTTCGACCTCGCCGCCAAAGTCGGCGTGGCCCGGGGTGTCGATGATGTTGATCTTGGTGCCGCCCACCTGAAGGGCGATGTTCTTGGCCAAGATGGTGATGCCACGCTCACGCTCCAGCGGATTGGAGTCGAGGATGCAGGTCTCCCGCAGCTCGCTTTCGCGGAACTGGCCGGATTGCTTGAGCATCTGATCAACCAGCGTGGTTTTGCCGTGGTCGACGTGTGCGATGATGGCCACATTGCGTAAATCGTTTCGCTTCATGCCTTCTCTTCTTGAAATCTTCACAATCGAACAGAGGCTGCCAGCTGGCACTCGCCCCGGGGAAGCCATATTATAGTGTGGCTTCGCCGAGTCCGCATAGGGCAGAGCGCGTGAGGATGCCGTGAATTTCGCCGACTCGCGAAGCGCATGCGGAAGGGAACGTTCATGGAACTCTACGTAATTCGGCACGCCGACGCGGCACCGCTGGGAGAAAACAACATTGATGTGGACGAGGATCGGCCGCTCACGCCCAAGGGAATGGAGCAAACAAAATTGGTGGCAGCCGGCCTGCAAAGCAAGGGTGTGGCCCTGCAATTGATTCTGACCAGCCCGCTTTTGCGCGCCCGCCAGACCGCGGAAGGCATTGCCAAGGCGTGGACAGGCAGCCCGCCGGAGATTCAGGTGTGCGACCAGCTGATCCCGGGCAAGCGGCCGCGGAAACTGGCGCGAGTGCTGAAACAGCTAGAAAAGGGTTTGGTCGCCATCATTGGCCACGAGCCTGACTTGAGCTCCTGGACGGCCTGGATGATTGGCAGCAAGAAGGCTCACCTGTCATTGGCCAAAGCCGGGGTGGCCCATGTGAGCTGTGAAAACGGCATGGCCAAGGGCGGCGGGACGCTCGTGCAACTGCTTACGCCCGATTGGTTGGGCTGATCCCAATTGGCATGGAGCAAACCTGCGGCTTGACGTAACATAGGCGACGATTTGACGAGCCGCCTGGCTTGTCCCGGCGGGGGCAAGCCCCGCCGCTCGTTTGCTTGTCGCCTTCACGGATGAGGTTCGTCATGAAGCATTGGATGCTGCCGTTAGCGTGTGCCTGGCCAATTTTGGCGGCCCATGGATGTGGTGAAGCGCACACCAGCCAAGTAGCCGACCCGCGACCCTCTGCAACGCCGCCATCACTTTTCAACTCAGCAACTGCCGGCGTCATTCGTGGCAACGTGGCATGGAGCGGTGAATTGCCCCTTGTGCCTCCGTTTGAAATCCGCTCCTTGGTCACACCACCCAATCCGCCAAAGGCGCGAGTTCACTATCACAACCCAAACGCTCCCGTCATCGACGTGGAATCCAGGGGTGTTGCCGGCGCTGTGATATTCTTGCGCAAAGTCGATCCCAGCCGCGCTCGTCCCTGGGACCATCCGCCCGTTTCCGTCGAACATGCCGATCGCCGCCTTTACGTTGTGCAAGGGGATAACAAAACCAATGTGGGCATCGTTCACCAGGGCGACAAAATCAGCATGGTTTCGCGGGAAAAGATCTACAATTCCTTGCATGCCGACGGCGCTGCGTTTTTCACGTTCCCCTTTCCCGATGCCGACAAACCGCTGACACGGGCCCTGACAAACCCGGGTTTCGTCGAACTGAGCAGCGCAGCGGGGTTTTACTGGATGCGGGCTTACCTGTTTGTGAGCGAGCATCCGTATGTCACTCGCACGGATGCCAAAGGGAACTTTGAGTTGGCGCAAGTGCCGCCGGGCAAATATCAGATCGTTTGCTGGTTGCCGAACTGGAACAAAAAGAGCCAGGACCGCGATCCGGAAAGCAGCCTGGTGACGCGGATGTTCTTTCAATCGCCGTTGGAAGTGGAGCGCGACGTGGTTGTCGATGCGAATGGCGAAGTGCGGATGGATTTCGTGGTCAGCTCCGAGCTTGCCGCCAAGCGCTAAGCCGCAAGCGGCTCACCTGTCAGTCTGCGAAAAGCATCCAGGTATTTCTCCCGTGTTTTCATCACCACATCGGCCGGCAACTGGGGCGGCGGCGAGTTCTTGTCCCAACCCGTCGTTTCCAGCCAATCACGCACAAATTGCTTGTCGAACGACGGCGGGGTTTGGCCCACCTGGTAGCCGTCCTGCGGCCAAAACCGTGAGCTGTCGGGCGTTAGCGCCTCGTCGATCAAAATCAATTCGCCCGAAGGCAGCTTGCCCCACTCGAATTTGGTGTCGGCAATCATAATGCCGCGCGCCGCGGCGTATGCGCGCGCGCGCCGATAAACGTCGATGCTGCGCTGCTTTAATTCTTCCGCCACAGCTGGTCCCGTGATCTGGGCCATGCGTTCCAGCGATATGTTAATGTCGTGCCCCGATTCCTCCTTGGTCGCCGGCGTGAAGATCGGTTCGGGCAGCTGTTCGCTTTCCCGCAAACCGCCCGGCAGCTGAATGCCGCAGACCTTGCTACTGGCCCGATATTCCTTCCAGCCTGATCCCGCCAGGTAACCGCGGACGACACACTCGACCGGGACCACCTCGGTCTTGCGCACCAACATGGTCCGGCCGCGCAATTGATCGGCGAATGGCGCAAATGCAGCGCCAAGTGCTGCCACATCATCGCTCACCAGGTGATTGGGCACGCCGATAAAACCAAGCCAAAACTTGGTCATGCCCGTCAGGATGCGGCCCTTGTCGGGGATCGGCGTCGGCAGAATCCAGTCGAAAGCGCTGATGCGATCGGTGGCGATGATGACCAGCTTGTCGCCCAGGTCATAGACATCGCGGACTTTGCCGCGGCGGCAGGGGATTCCTGGAATGTCGCTGCGGAGCATGGGGCCAGGCATGGAAAGCACCTTGGGTGATCGGTGGTTTTCTTCAATTGTATGACCACGGAAAACCGATGGATGCAGCTGGCTGTCGAGTGAATAATTGGTGATGTTTGAGTGAATGTTGTGAACCGTGCTTGACCTGGAACGCCTAATATCGGATGTTAAGGAGTGGAGGTTGAGGCGCCTTCACGGACTGAGGGATTTCTATATGGCCACTGATTCCGGCTATCTCAAGCAAGCCGCTGCCATTCCCGTCAAGAACAACAAAATCTGTCTGGTTACCACCAGCAACGGAAAACGCTGGATTGTCCCCAAGGGGCTGATCGATCCGGGCCACACTGCGTCCGAGGCCGCGCTCAACGAGGCCTGGGAAGAGGCCGGCCTTGTCGGCGTGCTCCAGCCGGAGCCAGTCGGCACTTATCTTTACAGCAAGATGGGCAGCACCTACCACGTCGTCGTCTTCTTGATGCAAGTGACCGAAGCCGCCGAGGATTGGCCTGAACGCACTCTGCGCCAGCGCGCCTGGGTCAGCGTGGATGAGGCCCTGGAGGAGATCTGCGACGCCGGCCTGCGTGAGTTGATCGAGGCGGCCACGGCCGTGGCGTAAGGATTTGTGTAGGTCGGCCTGGGCAGGCCGACCTGTGACAAGAGACGGCCTGGGAAGGCCGTCCCACCAAACGACTTCATTTTGGAATCAAGCCGCCACTTCCGCCGCTTTCGCTGCGTCCTTGGGCAGTTCTTTGCTTCCCACCACGGTCATGTTCATGCCGATTTGCACGGCCACAGGGACGCCGTTGATTTCAATCGTCGTTTTGCCGTTCAGATACCAGCCGAGCGAGCCCGTGGAAAACTCCTTGACCACGGCCGACAGCGGCACTTCGCCGATCTTGACGGCAATGGGCTTGGCGTGGGTCAGGAAATCTTGCCGACTAACGGGACAAGTGGTTTTCTTGGCCATGATAGCTCTCCTTGGCAAAGAGGGGGAACAGCGAATCCTACGTAAAGCATAGTCCTATCAATTTTGGTCGCTTGGCGTCAACCTCAAACCCGCCGCGGGGCGAACGATCGGTTGTGCAGGACATAAAAAAACCACGGATAGCACGGATGACACGGATAAAAATGGCAAAGCCCTGGTGGGACGGCCTTCCCAGGCCGTCGTAGCGACTTGGACGGCCTGGGAAGGCCGTCCCACGGATCTTGTGCTATTCGTGGTCGTTTTTTTCAAGCCAGGATTTTGGCCGCACCTCAATCCCGATTAGCTTCCAGATAGCCCCTCAAATAGCGTGACCCCTGCGGTGGCACGCGGTCAGCCGGTGCATCACCTTGCGCCAGCGCGAAGGCGATGCCCAGTGCCGTTCGTCCTGGTCTTGCTCCTCCGGTGTAAGGGCCGACGCCCCAGTGCAGTCCCAGCGCCACGCCGTCAAACGCGGTGATGGTCTTCTTGTCCACGTCGTAGCGAATGGTCGCCAGGATACTGACATCGTAACCGCGCTTGGCTTTGGCGGGGTCGGCGTCAGTTGTCAGCAGAGCGGCACCGTCCAGCTTTAGTACGATTTCCTTGGCCGTCACGGTGGTGACGGTCAGCTTCAAGGAGTGAGATCGAACTTCTTTGATTCCCCAGGATGGCGGTTCGCCGCGGGTGTTGTCGAGCATGTGGAAGCGTAATAACCGCATGGCCAGCTTGGGCGGCATCGATGAGGTCTCGCCTTTCTTGGGATTGAGCGGCACCAGGGCTTTCCAGTCTTCCTCGGTGAGCCACAGATGATCGTGGGCCGCGCGGTCGCCGCCGGTCATGTCGCAGGTGCCCTGGCAATAGTCGCCCTTGGACGCGGGGTCGGGATCGAGAATGCGTGTGTAGACGTTGACGATCAGGCCGCCCTTGGGTGGCTTGCGGTCGTAATTCTTATCGACCTTGGCCTGATCCTCGACCTTGATCGCCCCAGGCGCCCGCTGGGCCTCGGGCAGTTTTTTGAAATCGGCGAGCGCTTGTTTGAGGACGCCGCGCATCACGTCGGCGTCGTGGTGATTGCGGTAGCCGAGCAGCTTGCCGTCGGCGGTGAAGACATAGACGCCTTGCCGCGTCGAGCCGCCTTCGCCTTTGCGGGGGCCCTGATCAGCGACCTTGCGGAAGAACTCGCCCTCGGTGTCCTCCTTGCGGCGTTGATACCAGTCGTCGCCGGCCACGGGGATGAACTCCTCCTTGGCCATGCGGATCACTTCGGCGTCGGCGAATGTGGACACACGGCCCACGATGCCGTTGTTTCAGGTACAGCCGAGCGGATGGCCGTCCATCTCCCAAAGGAGAATCGGCTTGCCCTCCGCGGCCGCTTTCTTGCGGGCTTCCCAGAGGTCGATTTGCCACGGAATCTCGTAGTATTTCTCCTCCCCGGCTTGCGGCTTGATGAGCTTGTGGAGCTGGGCGAACTTCTCCGGCGCGATGGGATCGGCGGCGCGAGCGGCCGGGAAGGCGAGGCTCAAGGCGAGAAGAGCGAGCGTCAGGGTGCGTTTCATGGCAACCTCCGTGCGGGGAAATCAAGGATTAGCTGCTGGTTTGTTCCATCGTAGCGGCATGTGTGAGCGCGAGGCAAGCGCAAAAGCCGTCAGTCGGGCTTCAAAACATCCATGTGGCATGATGTCTCTCGGCAAAATGCTCTTATGCATCGGGCAGGAAGAGCCTGCGTCCGTATGGTAATTCTCTGACTACCCGAAAAATGCTCACAACATCCGCCGCGCGTGGTGAACTTGCGCGAGCAGGACGCAAGAAGTGCGGGACGTCCAATTGCCAACTTTTTTCGAGGAGGCAGTAACCTTGGCCAGGCATCCGTTCAACTTGCCACGCAAAAAGCGCACTCGTGGACACGTTTTGGCCGATCTCGGCGCTAATCATGTGGAGAAAGTGGCCTTGGGGTGCGGGTATGCCGTGGATCGCGTTTGGCATGACTATGGCCTCGATCTGGCCCTTTATACCTTTGACCGGCGGGGTTACCTCGAAAGCGGTGTGGTGTGGATTCAGGTGAAGTCCAGCGATAGTCCGAGGATGAGACAGGGTGGCAGCGCTGTTCTCGTCCGTCTTCAGAAAAGGCATATCTTGGCTTGGATAGCCGATGCGTATCCGGTAATCTTGGTGCTGTATGATGCGCAGAGCGATTGTGCCTACTGGCTTGCAATCCACGATTACTTCTCTGGACCGGAATCATTTGCCAAGCTGAAGGGGAACACAATTACGGTTCCAATACCAACCGCCAACCTTTTGAGCGAGCGAGCCATGTGGGATTTCGGCCGCCGGAAAGCGGTCGTCCTTGCCAGAGGGAGAGAACCATGAAGAAAAAAAATGGCATTACGTTTGGAGAACTGCGGGACCTTCTGCTCGATGTGGGCTTTTCGGAGTTGCCGCAAGAACAAGACCGCCTGCGGTTCGAGCATCCCGTAAGCGGAACCATTCTTCTTTTCCGCCCCCATGACCCTCATGAAGCCGTGAGCCATCGCGATATGGTGGTGGTTCGGCGACAGCTCGTTGATAACGGCCTGATGGAGGGAGCTGGGTTTGATCGTTTTCTCGAGAAGGCATCGGCGTGAACCGGCGTTCCGCCTGCTGGGAGTACAGCCCAACGGCGGCCTACTATCTGGACCGCCTATCTGGACCGCCGTTGGTCGCCTTACGAGCTCGATTTCAATCTGGAGCACCATCATAATAAGGATTATCGCCGGCGGCATAGGTGTGCAAACTTATCCAAATAGCCGGACTGACGCCCGCCTTGACAACATTCACACTTGCATCACAAAACACGACGATGAGCTCGTCACGATTAAAGCTGACAGCCGTTCCCGCGGTGGGATGACAGGCAGCTTGCGTTGGCGCTTTTTGAAAGTGGTCCATGCTGGCGCCAAATGTGGCCGCCAGCGGTGATTGCAAGGCATTATTGCCGGGGTCCAACCACATCGAGCCGCCGTTGGCGCCGCAAACTTGGTACTTGGTTGCAAAGAGCAACGTGTTTGATGTGCCGTCCTGGACTTGGCCCCATTTTAACTTGATCGGGTTTTCAGGACTGCTCAACACGCCGGTGCCTCCCTTGTCGAATGACAACCGCAAGTTAACAGCATAGTTCGCTGCTCCGGCGCCGTCATTGGTGCGGGTGGGATCCAACCCTGACAAATACAACGGCACGACCGCATTGCCGGTGATTGGGTTTTCGTCGTAGATACCGCCCATCTCGCGCAAGAATGGCCAGAGGTGGGCGTGAAACGTCAGTGGCTCCTTCCAGCCGCCATAGATGCCAAAGTAAGGCGGGATGGTTTTGTTTTGATCGTGCGCTCGGTTCACGGCCGTTGCGCATTCGCGCATGTACTCTTTTGTCGTCATCAACGCGTCGGCTTTGCGAGCCTTAACGAACAGCGGTAAAGCCAGGCCGAGGATGACGACAACAATGAAAACCACAGCCAGGAAATCGATGGCGGTAAAGCCCGCACGCTCGCGCATTCGCATCTTCAACATGAGATGCTCCTTTCGGAAAAACGACAACAAACGTAATGAAAAGGATCACGCGCCAATCTCGGCGCCGGCCCGCGATCGGACCGGTCGACCTTTTCCGCCGTCGGATAAGGAAAAACGAATTGCGGAAATGGCCGCCATGCCGCGTTGTTGCTACGTCGTGAGCGGCGGGCTTGTTTGGAGATTGGTGCTGTGCCGGCTGTCAGCGTAGCGGGTGGCTGATGGGGAAGTCAAGCGGAATGGGGGTGGGCGAGATTTGTGGGGCTCAAGCGTCGGCTACAAGACGCGGGGGGGTGAGGCTTGTTTCGACACCGGGCGTTGAAACGCCCGGCTACCGTCAGGCGACCGCTACGCGGTCGATTTGTAGATGCAGCTTCGCCGGCCCCGGCCACCCGTCACCAAGAGTGGCACTGCTTGACGGACGCCGTCGGAGTCTGCCCGAAACGTCAAGGCGAGCCTGGCGTCCGTCAAGCAGTGGCACGCCGCCAACCGTCCAACTTTTTTTGTTTTCCTCTTGCATTGTGAACACATGTTCAGTTATGATGAAGGTAGCAAGAGGCCAGGAGAGTTAGGTCTCCTTTTGCAGTGGTATCCCGTAATGCTACCGTCGGCTAACACGGGACCAAAAACAACGACGCGCAACAAAGCTCAAAAGGCGTGGAGGCTGG
>Ga0134121_10005516_pt1 | contig 10272 bp, 10 predicted proteins | sample KB301_FD_96463 | JGI IMG/M metagenome (GOLD analysis project Ga0134121, IMG submission 96463) | Terrestrial soil microbial communities without Nitrogen fertilizer from Kellogg Biological Station, Michigan, USA - KB3-0-1 | ecosystem: Environmental > Terrestrial > Soil > Unclassified ... | reverse complement strand
TGAAGATCAGGGTGCTCACCAACTCGCTGGAGGCCACGGACGTGGCGGCCGTTCACGCCGGCTATGCCAAGCGGCGCAAGGCCCTGCTCGCGGCCGGCATTACGCTCTATGAATTGCGTTTGTCGCCCGGCGCCCCACCGACCAAGAGCGCCGGTTTGCCGGGCAGCTCCGGTTCGAGCCTGCACGCGAAAACGTTCGCGGTCGATGGCTCGCGGGTCTTCATCGGCTCGTTCAATTTCGACCCCCGTTCGACAGAGCTGAACACCGAGATGGGCTTCGTGATCGACAGCTCGGAGCTGGCCCGACAGATCGCGGCCGTGTTCGACGACAACGTACCCCTGGACGCCTACGAAGTCCGGCTGTCGGACTCCGGGCGGTTGTGTTGGATCGAGCGTCAGGGCGGAGTGTCGCTCCAGCACCGCACGGAGCCTGGCGCGGGCTTCTGGCGGCGTGCGGTGGTCTGGTTCGTGTCGATCTTACCGATCGAACGGCTGCTGTGACCGTCGCCGCCTCGCGGCAGGCGGGAGGCGAGCGCCGTATAGTTGAAGACCAAGCCGGCGTAGGCCCACTCCTTGAGCCGGGGAAAGCGTGGGGCGAGCACAGCCACCCCGGCGAGCACGTACCAGACGCCAAGGATCTCGGGACGCCAGCATCACGAGTACAGGTGTCGGCTGTAGCGGGGGTTGGGCGGCTAGCTGGCGGCGTACTCCGAGCTTAGTCCGCCGCTGCTTTAACTCCTTTTGCGGCTTCTTCGATCAGCGCAGCCACCGCATTTGGCTGCGACACGTAGATCGCGTGACTGCCTGCTACCTCGACAACTGTCGAACCCGCGCGCTTCGACATGAGACGCTGGGCCGGCGGTGGAATCATCTTATCGTCGGTGGCGACCAAGTACCAGCTCGGTTTGGTCTTCCACGCCGGCTCGCTGATCGTCCCGCTGAGCGCCTCCACGCCCCACGGCACTTGGGAATCGGCCATGAACGCGGCCTTTTCTTTGTCCACGTCAGCCGCAAATGAGGCGTGGAACTTTGCCTTGTCAAGGAAAAGATAGCCGTCCTGCGGTGGCAGGATCGGCGGTACCGGCGCGCCTGGCGGAGGGTCCTTGATGAGAGTGGACACCGACTCGCCCTTGTCCGGCGCAAACGCAGCGATATAGACAAGCCCCGCAACTTTTGGATCGTTTCCCGCCTCGGTGATCACCACCCCGCCGTAGGAGTGCCCGACGAGAATTACCGGGTCATTCTGCCTGGCGATAATTTGCTTGGTTGCGGCAACATCTTCGGCCAGCGATATCGTTGGATTCTGAACGATTGCGACAGTGTAGCCGTCCTTCCGCAGGATATTATGGACGCTCTCCCAACCTGAGCCGTCCACAAAACCACCGTGGACGAGAACGACGGTCCTTACTTCCATACTTGGTCTTTCAGCCATGGTAATCTCCTTTCTGTCGAACGCCTACCTCCTTCACCCTGGCTCACTCAGTGCGGGGCGGCGGCGCTGCCAACCGGGGCATTCGCCGCCGCGTCCAGGATGACCGCGGCCACCGCCTTCGGCTGCGAGAGCATCGACACGTGGCTCGCGTTGAGCTCGGTGGTCGTCGCCTTCATGCGCTTCGCGAAGAAGCGTTCTTCATCGGGCGCGATCGCGCCGTCGAGCTTGGACACGATGTACCACGACGGCTTCGTCTTCCACGCGGCGCCGGACACCTTGGCGCCGAAGGCCGAGCCGGCGATCGGCCCCTGCGTGGCCGCGACCACCCGCGCTTCACTCGCCGGCAGATCCGAGGCAAAGTGCTTCACCACCGCATCCGCGGACAGGCTCAGGAAACCCTCTTTGTCCACGATCGGCGCCGCGAGAGCAGGCGGAGGCGGATACGCCTTCCCTAGGTCGCCGACCGCCTCGCCTTGATCCGGCGCGAAGGCCGCGACGTAGACGAGGCCGACGACCTTGGGATCCATTCCCGCTTCGGTGATGACGACGCCCGCCCACGAATGGCCGACCAGGATCACCGGGCCATTCTGTTGCGCCAGCGCGCGGTGGGTGGCCGCCACGTCGTCGGCGAATGAAGTCAGGGGATTCTGCACCGCCGTGACCTTGTAGCCTTTGGCCTGCAGGATCGGGATCACCTTTGCCCAGCTCGAGCCGTCCGCGAAGGCGCCGTGGACCAGGACGATGTTCTTGACCGGCTTGGCAGGCGCAGCGCCAACGGTCGCCGCACAGACCGACAGCGCCGTCAACACCACCGCCGTTGCACGAAAGGTTTTCATCGAAACGACCTCCTTTCCTCTGTTTGTTGATCGATCCTCGCCGATCAATAGCCCGCGACCTCGAGGACGGCGTCGGCGAATGCCTTCGGCGCCTCCTGTGGCAGGTTGTGTCCGATGCCTCCTGTGAGGGTCCGGTGCGAATACTTCCCCGAGAATTTCTTGGCATAGGAGCTGGGATCGAGATGCGGCGCACCGTTGGCATCACCCTCCAGGGTGATGGTCGGCACCGTGATGACAGGGCTCGTCGCGAGGCGCTTTTCGAGATCGTCGTACTTCGACTCGCCTTCGGCGAGCCCGAGCCGCCAGCGGTAGTTGTGGATCACGATGCTGACGTGATCCGGATTGGCGAGCGACGCGGCGCTGCGCGCGAACGTGGCATCGTCGAAGTCCCACTTCGGAGAGGCAAGTTGCCAGATGAGCTTCGCGAAGTCGTCGCGGTACTTCTCGTAGCCCGCTCGGCCGCGCTCGGTGGCGAAGTAGAACTGATACCACCACTGGAGCTCGGCCTGGGGCGGCAGGGGAATCTTGCCGGCTTCCTGGTTGCCGATCAGATAGCCGCTGACCGCGACGACTCCCTTGCAGCGCTCGGGCCACAGCGCGGCCACGATGCCGGCCGTGCGCGCTCCCCAGTCGAAGCCCGCAAGGATCGCCTGCTGGATCTTGAGAGCGTCCATGAGCGAGACGAGGTCGAGAGCAAGGGCTGACGGCTGACCGTTCCGGGCCGCGTCATTCGACAGGAAGCGCGTCGTGCCGTGGCCGCGCAGGTGCGGCACGATCACCCGGTAGCCGGCCGAGGCCAGCAGCGGAGCGACCTCGACGAAGCTGTGGATGTCGTACGGCCACCCGTGCAGAAGAATCACCGCGGGACCCTCGGCGGGGCCGGCCTCCGCGTATCCGACATTCAGGACGCCCGCATCGATCTGCTTCAGCGCGCCGAATGACACGTTACCCCCCTTGCTGACTCTGCGTGGTTCCGCCGGTGCGGCGGATGTGGATTGCGCGTACGCCGGACGCATCATTCCGAGCTTCGCGGCGGCGACGGTCGTGACCAGGCCCGCCAGACAGCGACGACGGTCGAACGTGATGTCATGGGACATGGTTTTCTCCTCCAGATGGATCAGCCTGTCCGAGCACCTTCTCGATAGAGATCGGCAACGAGCGGACCCGCGTGCCGGTCGCGTGAAAAACGGCATTGGCGATCGCCGCCGCCATGCCGGCCATGGCGAGCTCCCCGACACCCTTCGTTCCGAGTGGGGTCATGGAATCGGGTTGTCCCACGAACAGCACGTCGACATCGCGCACGTCCGCGTTGGCCGCCACGACATAGTCGGCCAGCGACATGGTCACCACGCGGCCGGTGCGGTCCGACACGGTTTCCTCCAGCAGCGCCATGCCGAGTCCGCCGGCGATGCCCCCGATGATCTGACTGCGGGCCGTCTTCGGGTTGAGAATCCTGCCGCCATCGACGGCCGATACGACTCGAGCGACACGGATCGTTCCGAGATCCGGATCAACGTGGACTTCGACGAAGTGCGCGGCAAATGCACCGGCGTGCGCGCGGGCGCCCGTTGACGGGGTCGTGAAGGGGACGAAGCGGCCTGCGCGGGGAACCATCGTAGCCGACGAAGTCTCCCCCGGCGGCGCGCTCTCCGTTTCAATGGTGATTTCCTCCAGGCCGTGCCTCGTGAGGATGTCCGAGTAGGTTTCGAAGCGCGCCGGATCGTCGGTGATCTGGATGCCCCCGTCCCGAACGGTGATGCCCTCCAATCGACATCCCTTGAGGGGAGACGCCTCGTCGTCGCTGACGCGATTCACGAATGCGCGGACGAGATCGACACAGGCAGCCTGGACGGCGTTGCCGAGCGCGCCCGTCAGGCCGGATCCGCCTTGCTGCGGCGCCTTCGGCATGGCGCTGTCACCCAGCCCGAACCGCACGCGCTCGAAGGGCACGCCAAGACAATCAGCCGCGAGCATCGTCATCACGGTGTACGTGCCGCACCCGATATCGGTCGCACCGCTACGGACGAAGGCCGTTCCATCTCGCCCTATGGACGCGATGGCTTTGCAGGGGGGCAGATACGCGACCAATGCCCCTCGTGCCATGCCATATCCGACGAGCTGCCCGCCGTTGCGCATCGACCGAGGCTCTGGGCTGCGGGCCGACCAGCCGAAGCGCTCGGCACCCTGTCGATAGCAGTCGAGCAGCGCATTGCTCGACCACGGCAGGCCACTGTCCGGATGCACGTGCGCGTGATTTTTCACTCGCAGCTCGATTGGATCGACGCCCAGCGCGTAGGAGAGCTCGTCGATGGCCGACTCCAAGGCGAACGAGCCTTCGGCTTCCCCGGGTGCACGCATCCAGCCCGGCGTCGGGATGCTCTGGCGAATCTGGCTCGCGTGCGTCGACACATTCGGGCACGCGTAGGCGTCCAGGGTCCCATTCGTAATCGGATTGATCAGCTCGTCCGACATGCCGATCGTCGATGTCGAGACATGATCAATGGCGGTGAGCTGTCCGTCTCGGCTTGCCCCAAGGGACAACTGCTGAATCGTGTTGGGTCGATGGCCGACCGCGGTGAACATCTGAGCGCGCGTCAGCGCGAGCTTTACAGGCCGCCTCGTGATCCGCGCAGCAAGAGCCGCGAGTGGCACGTGCGACCAGGCGCGCAGCCCTGCGCCGAACGCGCCGCCGACGAAAGGCGCCAGCACGCGGACGCCGCCGGGATCGACGCCGAACGTGGCCGCCAGCAAGTCGCGCACACTATGCGGCCACTGGGTCGTGTCATGGACGGTCAGCGCATCGCCGTCCCAGACCGCCACTGTGGCAAACAGGCCGATCGGATTGTTCGTGTTCCTGGCCGTGGTGTAGGTCACCTTGACCTGCACGTCGGCCGCCGCGAGGGCCCGCGTCACGTCCCCGCGCACGTGATCGGGCGTCCATGGATGGGACACCGAGGTAGCTCGCGGATCGTCGAAGGCGAGGACCGGCGTCTCACGCTCGTACGTGGTCTCGATCAGCGCCGCCGCCGCCTGCGCCTGCTCCCTCGTCTCCGCGACGACCATCGCCACGTGCTGGCCGTAGTGCAGAACGACTTCGCTTTGGAGCGGCGGCAGCGGCGACGGACCGAGCGACGTGATCGGCCCAGGCGCCAGCGCTGGCGCATTGAGGTGCGTGATGACGGCCAGCACTCCAGGCGCCCGCTCGGCGGCGTCCACGGCGATGTGACGAATTCGTCCGCTCGTCACCGTGCTTTGCACCAGAACAGCGTGGGCCATCCCGGGCAGCGTCACGTCGATCGGGTACGTCGCCGCGCCCGTGACCTTGAGCCGCCCGTCCACGCGATCTCGCGCTGTGCCGACGACGTCAACCGTCGTTGCTGTGCTCATAGGTTCGCCTCCCTCGATCACCATCCAGCACGCGTAGCAGGGCTTCGGGTCAAAAGGACCCGGCTGACGACCAGGACCCACGCGAGGCCGATGATGGGCCATACGAAACGCGAATAGGCGCCGTCCGGTGCCCAGAATCCACCGCTCAGCCACGTGGTGCCGCCCAGCACTCCGAGCACGACGGCTGCGACCCCCGCCGCGAAGAGCGCGTTCGAGATCAGCCCGGCCCGCCACAGCCCGAACGCCGCGGACATGACCAGCATCGCGCGCGGGAACGAAGTCAACACGACGCCGGCCCACAAGAAGTCGTTCAGTCCCGATGCGAGCGCGCCATTTCCGGAGCCGGCGATCGAGTAGGCGAGGGCTGCGCTCACCGAGATGAGCAGGAGGAACAGTCCTCCGACCGCTGCGCTGGAGGCGGTCGCCGCCGCGCCCCAACCGTCTTGCCCCGCATCCGCCAAGGTCGTCCTGAGCGCCGCCGCGAACCACAGGAGGTTGAGGACCGCCATGCCGGCGACCACCGCAGCGATCAGGATCCGCGTGCGATCGCCGGAGTAGAACGCGACGAGTGCGTCGGCCGGCGCGCCGACCTGCGGCTGATTGGGGTAGATGAAGTACGCGATGATGAAGAAGACGACGAAGTTGATGCCGCTCTGGCGCCACAAGCGTTCCCAGAACACGGGGGTTCTGTACACGCTGGTGGATGAGGTCATGGCTGTGGTGGATTCGCTCACGAGGATCTCCTTTCAAACTGAAGGTGAATTCGCGATGACATCAACCGTCGTTGCTGAAACCGTCGTTGCTGAGCTCATAGGCTCGCGTCTCTTGCCAAGGCAAAGACGCGTACGATGGTGCGTTTCGCCAGTTCGATCTTGAACTGGTTGTGCTCGCGCGCGACGGCTCCGGCCAGCGCGATCTCGGCGGCGTCGCGAAACGCGGCGTCACTTGCCTTTCGGCCCGTCAAGCTCCGCTCGGCCTCGGTCGCGCGCCATGGCCTGGTCGCGATCCCACCCAACCCCAGCCTCGCTGTTCGAATGGTGTCGCCATCGAGATCGAGGACGACGGCCGCTGATGCCAGCGCGAACTCGTAGCTCGCCCGGTCCCTGACCTTGAGATAGTGCGAGCGCCGGGCCGCCGGTAGGTTTGAAATGACGATGTGGGTGATTAGCTCGCCGTGCTCCAGCGCGACTTCGACGTGCGGCGTGTCGCCAGGAGCAAGGTGGAAGTCGCGAAACGGAATCGAACGCGTGGTGCCATCGGCCCGCACCGTGTGAACGTCGGCATCGAGGACGATCATCGCCACGCACATGTCAGATGGATGCGTCGCAATACAATGCTCGCTGACGCCCAGCACCGCGTGTCCGCGGTTGAAGCCATCGAGCGCGTCGCAGCTGGAGCCGGGCTGTCTACGGTTGCACGACGCGTGAACATCTCGGAAATACGGACAGCGCGTCCGCTGCAGGATGTTGCCGGCGACCGTCGCCATGTTGCGGATCTGTGTGGTGGCGCCCGAGAGGATCGCTTCCGACAGCACCGGGAAGCGATCACGCACGACAGGGTGCCACGCCACCTGACTGTTGGTGACGGCCGCGCCGATCGCGATCGCATCATCCGACACGTCGATGCTCGACAGCCCGAGAAGCCGGACATCGACAACGGTATCTGGCGTCAGCACGTCGATCTTCATCAGATCGACAAGCGTCGTTCCACCAGCCAGGAACATCGCGCCCGGGCGGGCGGCCACGGCGCTCGCCGCGTCCGTCGCGCGAGCCAACCGTTCAAAGGTGAAGGCGTTCATGACCGCACCTCGTTCGCGAGCACCTGCCTCACGGCGGCAACGATATTCGGATAGGCCGCACAGCGGCACAGATTGCCGCTCATCCGCTCGCGGATCTCCGCGTCGGTCAGCGTCGCGCTGTTGACCGCTTGTCGAACGTCTCGCGTGACGTGACTTGGCACTCCCGCGTGCACCTCTTGAACGGCGCAGACGGCCGAGAGGATCTGCCCAGGCGTGCAGTAGCCGCACTGAAACCCATCGCAGTGCAGGAAGGCGGCCTGCATTGGGTGAAGCTCGTCGCCTGTAGCAAGGCCCTCAATGGTGACGACGTGCTGGCCTTCGCACGCCGCCGCCAGCGTCAGACAGGAAAGGACACGCTGGCCTTCGATGATGACGGTGCAGGCGCCGCACGCGCCCTGATCGCACCCCTTCTTGGTGCCGGTCAAACCGAGCACGTCGCGGAGAGCGTCCAGCAGCGTCAGGCGCGAGTCCACCGACAGCTCGTGGGTCGTGTCGTTGACACGGATACTGGTTTTCATGTCGATCACCTCAGTGAAGTGGCCAAACGCAATCTTCGCCGAGAGCGTGGGGCGGGTCTATTGGACGAAGGTATTGCTGGACCTTCACCGTCGAGCGGCGTATCCTCGGGTCATGGCGAACGCTTGCCTGCTGTGACGGACGATGGGCACGCCATGAGGATCCATGATGGACAGACGTTTACTTGTTTCGGTCGTCGATGACGACGAGTCCGTGCGCGAATCGCTACCCGACTTGCTGAGGGAGCTCGGCTTTGCAGCCCATGCGTTCTCGTCGGCGGAAGAATTCCTGGTGTCCGATTGCGTCGGCCACACCGGATGCCTGCTCCTCGACATTGCCATGCCGGGCATGTCCGGACCCGATCTCCAACGGGAATTGACGCTTCGCCGGCAAGAGATTCCGATCGTCTTCATCACCGCTCTCGGAGATGAAACCCTCCGACCACGCCTGCTCGAACAGGGTGCCGTGGAGTGCCTCTTCAAGCCTTTCAGCGAGACGGCCCTGCTGCAGGCGCTCAATGCGGCTTTTCGGGTGAGCTGAGCGAACCTGCCCATGAATCGAGGTCATCACCATGCCGAACGCCACACCCGTCGTGTTCGTCGTCGACGACGACGTCTCGGTGCGCGAATCGCTGGAATTGCTGATCTGCTTCGCCGGCTGGCAACCGGAGACCTTCGCGTCCGCACAAGAATTCCTCGCCCGGCCACGAGTCCTCGCTCCGAGCTGCCTGGTCCTGGACGTTTCTCTTCCAGACCTCAATGGTCTCGATCTGCAGAAGCTCGTCGCCGTCGATCGGGTCGACATGCCGATCATCTTCATCACAGGTTACGGCGACGTTCCGATGACGGTCCAGGCCATGAAGGCGGGAGCTGTCGAATTCTTGACCAAGCCGTTCAACGACGACGTGCTGTTGAGCGCCATCCGATCCGCCATCGAGCGCAGCTTCGCCGTACTGAATGACGAGGCCGAAACGCAGGCGCTGCGCGACTGTCACGCGTCGCTTACTCCTCGCGAACGTGAGGTCATGGCGTTGGTGGTCTCCGGTCTGTTGAATAAACAGATCGGTGGCGAGCTCGGCATCAGCGAGATCACGGTGAAGGCACACCGAGGCAAGGTGATGCGAAAGATGAAGGCCGACTCTCTCGCCGACCTAGTGACGATGGCCGCGAGACTCGGCCTCGGTCGACCATGTGGGTCAGGTCACCCAACTGCCTCAGTAGGAACTGACCAGAGCAGCAGGGTGGGATTGCGACGCCCTTTGTCCCCCACGAGTCTCGTCTCGACCGTGAAGTGAATTAGGCACTCCACGGTCTGCAACGGCAGGAGGATACATCGCAACAAGACGTTATCGCCCGGCTCGCGTTGTAGCCCCCATGATCTGGGCGTGCCCCCTGCGGGGTCGGGCTCGAGGCCCACGACCGCGCTGACGCGCGAAGCTGTAAAGCATCACCGAGAGGAGGGCCCGGTCGTGCAGGTCGACAAACTCGTCGCCGGTGATGGAGTCGAGGAGTTGCCGGGGCTCGTCCTCCTGGAGGACGGGGGTCTTGCCGGTGCGGATGACGAGCCGCGGGCCGCGCACCCTGCCCATGTGGCCATCTGCGGGACCCCAGGTCCACCTGCTCGTGCAGTGCGGCCTTCATCCGTCGCTTTCGGGATTGGATCTCAGCGCCCCTGAGCTTCTCGCTCGTGTCTCTGACCAGCTCCGATTTCACCGTCAACCCGGCCTATAACGGTCGGGGCTCCGCGGACCGCGCCGGGAGCTCTCTGGACATTGGGGAGAGCGGCACGATCACCCTCGTTTTGCGCGTCGATTCCGCCGGCCGGCCGAGCCCTACGCTGCCTCCACCTTGGCGCGGGCCACCAGCCCGTCCGGCACCGGTGTGACGGACATCTCCCAGGACGGCGACGAAGTGGATCCGGACCACGATGGCGAAGCGAGCGACAACGACCATCCCACGATGATCTCCTTGGAGAGCCAGGCCAAGATCCCGGCAGCCGGCAGCTGGGGGCTCCTGATCCTGGCGACCCTGCTCGATCTTCTCGCCTTCCGGCGCCTGCGATGACGCGAAGCAGCCAGCCCTCACGTGGGCTCGGGGTCAGGGCTTGCACACGCGCGTGCCGCCGATCGGACCGATGCAACCGCCGTAGATGACGACTCGCGAGAAAAGCTCACCGTAGCAAGTCGGGCAGATCGGACGGCTGGCGCCGACGCTCAGCAGGGCGCTCTTGCCCGGCGGATCGGTGTAGCGCAGAACCTTGCGCTCGGCGTGATTCTCACACTTGTCCGCCGAGTTCACGCCGTTG